>Ga0137367_10004680_pt1 | contig 11116 bp, 10 predicted proteins | sample SagtaG_14_FD_104939 | JGI IMG/M metagenome (GOLD analysis project Ga0137367, IMG submission 104939) | Vadose zone soil microbial communities from Sagehorn Ranch, Mendocino, California, USA - Sage1_L_80_16 metaG | ecosystem: Environmental > Terrestrial > Soil > Vadose zone | place: USA... | reverse complement strand
CATCCCGGATCACGCCCGGGAAATTTTATGCGCTGCCGCAGGCGCCTCAGCAATACAAACAACTGCTGATGGTCGCCGGTGTGGAAAAATATTTTCAGATCGCGAAATGTTTTCGCGACGAAGATTTGCGCGCGGACCGGCAACCGGAATTTACCCAGATTGATATCGAGGCATCGTTCGTCACGCCGGAGGACATTTTTGCGGTAACCGAAGGAATGCTCGCTGCGATTTTCAAGGCGGCGCGCAACTTCGAGATCAAGGTCCCGTTTGACCGACTCACTTACCGCGAAGCCGTTGATCGTTATGGGAGCGATAAACCCGATCGCCGTTTTGCAATGGAACTTGTCGATCTTGGAGAAATTTTTCGCGAGAGCAGCTTCAAAGTTTTCCGGAATGCGCTGGATGCCGGCGGTGTTGTGAAAGCGATCAACGCGAACGGCTTTGCTGGTATCACCATCGGACAAGCCGACGAATTAACTGAGATTGCGAAGTTGTACGGCGCGAAAGGGCTCGCCTTTATCAAGATCGAGAACGGCGAGTGGAAATCGCCGATCGTGAAATTTTTCACTGACGCCGAGAAAGCAGCATTGCAATCCAAGCTCAACATTCAAGAGGGCGATTGCATTTTCTTCGGCGCAGACAAATGGGAAACCGCCTGTAAAGTTCTCGGGCGCCTGCGCCTGCGCGTGGCAGAGATGCAGGATTTGCTTGGTAGGGCGGGACCGGTCCGAGCCGGGCAGGCCTCAAGCGCGCCGGAATGGGATTTCCTCTGGGTGACAGATTTTCCGCTGTTTGAATGGAGCCCGGAAGAAAACAAATGGAACGCCATGCATCATCCCTTTACGCGGCCGAAAGCGGAGGACATGACGCTGTTTGAGGAAAAGAAGTTTCCTGAGGTTCGCGCCGAGGCGTACGACATCGTTTTGAATGGTGTGGAGATCGGCGGCGGCAGCATGCGAATTTACGAGCCGGAGTTGCAGGACAAAATGTTCGAGACCCTCGGCATCAGCCCGGAAAATCGGCAGACGCAGTTTGGCCACTTGCTGCGTGCGCTGCATCTCGGCGCGCCGCCGCATGGCGGAATCGCCCTCGGACTCGATCGGCTGGTCATGCTCATCGCCGGCGAACAAAGCATCCGCGACGTGATAGCGTTCCCGAAAAACAATCGCGGCATCGACTTGATGTCGAATTCACCAGCGGAAGTTGATTCGCGCCAATTACGCGAGTTGTCGCTCAAGACAACTCGCCAACAGGAGTAATGGAGACCCGAATTCGTCGGTCAGTAAAGCATGCGCTTCTTGTGAGTCGGGAAGACATCGAAGGACTGGCAAACTTCCTCGGGCAGCGCTATGAACTTCTTGGATTCAGCGCACATTGCATTGACGGCTCGACTTTGACGACAAAGACTGCGAAAGAATTACTCGATTTCGACAATCGAAACGACCGCAGGATTGATGAGATCAGACTGGAGTTTCAGCAGACCGATTTCTCAGAGCGAGGCGACATTGAGTTCAGTGATGAAGCGTTTCGCGTGTGCAGTTGGACAGTATGGAGCAATGATGATGGGCTAGCTCAACAGATCGCCAGTGAGTTGGGCAAACGGGTCCGCGCTAGTCGGCCATGGTATTCCTGGATCACCTGGGCGCGGCCAATGTTTATATTCCCTGCTTTGCTAATGCTATTGGGCGTCGCCATCACTTGGCACGACTTCTTCAAGACCGGTCGCCTTCCAAGTATGGAACGCAAGACCCCCCGACTTTGGAGACGTCTTCACCCTACTTATTCCCATATTAGTTGTTCTTGGTGCGTGCATATTCTTCGCCGAAAAAGTTTGGAGCTGGATGTTCCCCAAGCTTTGGTTCCTGATCGGTCGTCAAAAACGCGAGTTTGAAAAGCGCGAACGAGTTCGGGGATGGCTGTTTGGTGGCGTGATTGGCGCGATAATAATTGGGTTCCTTGTGAACTACTTGTCAGTGGCTCTTTTGTCTCAGCGGAAGTAGACCGAGTAATCCCCCACCCAGTGGGGTCGGTCTCCTGCGTTTTTAGATAGTGCGTTCAACGACTCTGACTTCGTCTTCGGTTAGGCCGTAAAGCTCGTAAACCAGTTTGTCGATTTGCACATCGGTCGCATCGATTTGGCGCTGGAGATTTGTTTTCGCGTAATCGGTTTTCGCGCCGGCGAGTTGTTTATGCAAATCAAGCATCCGTTCAACCAACCCAACCATTCGGTCGTGTCGTGCTTTGTCGGCGGAATTATTCATGTCGATTCTGCGAATCGGAAGGCGTTCTACATAAATCACCTTGATCTCCGCAAAGACCTTCTCGACCATCTGAGGATTTTGTAGCTCGAACACGCGTTGCAATAGTTTCGAGTTCAGCAGACCCAGCACGTACAGCTCGGAGAGCTGTGTTGGGCTAGAACGATTGAGTTTGATGACGTGGCAGGAATTCACGCAGAGTGCCGAATCTTTGTCGATCGATGCCAAGAGGCGGTCATCAGTTCGTCGCATGAGAAGTTTTGGGCTCACGAAAAGGTCGGGGCTGCGCGGCGCTGCGAGCCACGGACCATAGTTTACGAACTCACGCGGAGGGGCGATCTCGTAACGAGATATATCTTCGCCACGATAAAGCGGCCTCCATCCGTGCGGACATTTTCCGATTGTCGAGAACGGACGCATCTTCATCGTTTCAGTCGTCTGCAGCGGTGTGCCCTGACCTTTCTCGTACATTTTCACGCCCGCTTTTACGGTCGCTAAGCTGCCCAGGAAGACACAGAGCTGCTGCTGAATTTTCCGAAGGAGCCTGCGGTCATCCTCGGTATTGCGGTAATCGATCTTCGTTAGTTCATTCTGAAGGAACTCTCGTATTGGCCGGGTGTATTCGCGGTTGTCTACACTGATTTGGACGCAATCTGACTTCATTGGTTTCTGTTTCAGAATTCGAAATACGAGAGTGTCTACGATTGCACTCTTGAACGCCCACCCCGACTGCCAAATATCTTGGAGCGTGTAACCGCGAAGCAGCCATCCGCGAAACGCACCGCAGTTTTCTAAGTCGCAAAAGGTATTTGGAACGATAAAAGATAGGAAACCGCCATCACGAAGAAGCCGGAGAGCCTTCACCATGAAGAGGCAATAGCTATCCGGAAACTTTTCAGTCTCAGGAAAATGACCTGCTAAGTAATCGTTTTCAGTCTCTACAAATGGAACGCCATACGGTGGATTACCAATGATGACGTCAAAGCCAGCAGCTTTCATAATTTCGGGGAAACCGTCTTTGCCACCCCAATCGAAGACGTTGATGCGGTAGCGTTCCTCGGCGTCGAGGAAATCCATCTCTTGCTGCTCGTAAAAATCGGGGCCGATGAGTGAGTTGCCGCATTTGATGTTCCGCCCGAGATCGGGCAGTGCGCGCTCGTGATAAAAACGCAACTGAGTGGCAAGAGTTTGCTCCGATTCGCCTTCAAGCACTTTCAATAGCAGCGAAAGCTTGGTCACCTCGACGGCTTGGGCATCGATGTCCACGCCAAAAATGTTTTGTAGCAGAATCCGTTTGCGCTCGGTGGTGGTGAGTTTCCATTCGCCGCCAGGTCCTTGATAAATCGCAGGATTTTTCCCCGTTGCCCATTTCTTCGGTTCGTTGTCGCTGTACCAGTCGCGGTGCCAATCGAGCAGATGTTGATATGCGCCGATTAGGAACGAACCGGAGCCGCAAGCCGGATCGAGGATGCGAAGTTTGGCCGCTTGTTTCGGCATTTTATTTTTCAGCAGCTTCCCGATCGTGTTCCTGACGATGTAATCGACGATGTAGGTCGGTGTGTAATAAACGCCACCTGCTTTCTTGACTTCGGGTTTGTCTTCTACTTTCGCCTGATGTCCTTCTGTGAGGCGAATGACTTTGCCGAGAAATTGCTCGTAAACCTGGCCGAGAATGTCAGCAGGCAGCACGGAAAATTCGTACGGGCTGTCGGGATAATAGAGACGCCGGATAATTTTCTTGAGGACGACATCGTCGATCTCGAGCTCGGGCGTGAGATCATCGCGCGGTTCGACGCGATCTCTCTCCTTCTGAAAATAGAACAGGCCGGAGTTGTAACGCTCGTCGGCTTCGCGAAAGAGGTGATACAACCTGCGATAAGTGTGTTCGCCATTCAGCAATGCCTGCAATCGCCCATACACTTCAATGCGGCGGTCTTCGCAGATGCGAAGGAAAACGATGCGGTCGATGGTGCGTTGCACGGAAAAATTAAGATCGCGCTGCGAGAGCTTGGGGTTGCGAAGCGCCAGATTACGCGCGAGATCGGCCCGCCACTTCTCGATCTCGCTCAGGAATGCATCATCTACCTCCGCCGTGCCGCGCTTCGCCTTGGTCGATTCCGCGAACTTATCGAATGAGCCTTTCAGTATCGCGTCGCGCGCGAAGATTTTCGCTATGTCGTCCCACCGTGATGGGTACTCGCGAAAATTCAGATACAGCACGCGCGCAACGGAAGCTTTGTCGCTCAACCGCGGCTCAACGCGGCAGTCGTAAACCGCCAACTCCTCGAAGTCGGTCAGAATGCTAAGTGGCAATTTAGCTGACCAGGCGTAGCGTCGAAGTTGATACGCCGGATCTGCATCGGTCTTGATATCGACGGATGGTTTCTTTGCTTCGAGAAAGAATTTGCGGGTGCCGCCAATGCGGAAGCAGTAATCCGGCGCTTTAGTTGCACCGCCAATCTTAATCGCATCCTCGTGGATTACATCTTTGTAGGCCTCGGCATAACCGCTGATGTTTTCCATATCCCAGCCGAGGGCTTTGAACATCGGATCGACAAATTCCTTGCGAAGCTGGGCTTCGTTGTATCGACCGGACTTGTACGCGTCGCCTTGTTGTTCAAACCGCTCCACAAGGTCAGCAATCACAGGGGGAGCTGGCATAGTTGACCGAGAATTAGACGGTCGCCCTGTCGAGATCAAGCTGGACTGATTACCCGCGGGGAAATCCGAAGTGCTGAACTGGTCTCTCAACCCCGAGCGCTTTCTGGGTCAATAACCCAACGCCTTTTTCCGCTCGTTCGCGCCGGGTAGAGGGTCCTTTTTCACCGTGATCGCCTCCACGCCCGAGTCCTTTAGCTGGTGAGCCTGGGTCGCGTTGAATTCGATATCTTTTGTAAACTCCGGCGGAAGGTCCGCCTCCGCGTAGATGGCATGCACGGGGCATACGTCCACACAGGCCATGCAATCAATGCAGTCCTCCGGGTGAATGACCACCTGGTTTTCCATTTCGTAGAAGCAGGCGACGGGACAGACCTCGACGCAGTCGGTGAACTTGCATCCGTTACATTTATCGGTCACTACATGGGGCATGGGATTTTGAAGGTTGAAGGTTGTGTAAAAAGATTGCCGCTATGCGTCAAGTTAGCAACTCGTGGCCAGTCAATTCCTGCTTTAACATGGCGTTAAGCGACACCTACTAAATAGAAAGCTCAGCGAGTTATCGCTGGGAGTGGACGGACGCTCAGCAGTTCATCCGCAGCCAACGGCTTGATTTGTGATTCACGCACGGTAACGACATCAATGGTTTCGCCGAGTGCGTTGAATAGTTCGAGGCTATAGCCAGGTTCCTGATCCGGCCGACCAGGATGGTGCTCTACAACTACGGCGACGTCGCCGCGGCGCAAGCGACGCTCCGGCAAATCTTCTGCTAATGCGACTCGAGAGTAGAGTTGGTAATTCATGGCCTGTCGGGAAATAAAGTAACAAATTTCGTTTCGCCTGTCGCGTCTTCTTTCATCCAAATGGATACGACACGCAGAACACGTCCGTTCGGCCCGCTCAATGTTCCGCGGATGCGATATTTCGGGCCGTAATCTGTCAGATCGAAGAACTCGGCGTCGAGCGGCAAAAGCTGTGAACGGATGTCGTTTATAAGGCGATCAGAGTTTTGCAGTGTATAGCCTGCAAGCGCCAGAAAACCTGACTTGTCGTCTTCGTCCCGATGTCGCAAGAGATATTCGTTCAACTTGCCGCTCGCTATGATGGCATTCGCAGGCAGCTTCATCCGGGGTTTTGGGCGACCGTTTCAACCGCGCGGCTGATGTTCACGGCTCGTCCGGAACAAAATCGCGACGAAGAAAGTGACGATCGTGCCGAAGCAAATCCACCACGGCCATTCAACCGCCGGAAGCCAGGTTGGCTTTATGTAGGCGACGCGGCCGAAAACTCCAGCAATAGCGTTGAACAGGTTGCTGATGATCGCAACGAAGATAAAACCGACGATCATCGCGATGGTGTTGCCTAAATTATTGCCGCGGCGCCTGGTGAACATTCCACAGAGAAACACGCCAAGAAGCGGCCCATACGTGTAAGCGAAAACGCTCAACACGATTCGAATAATCCGCACGTTGGGATGCACAATCACGAGATAGGAAGTTGTCGATGCCACGACGATCATCAGAATCGCGAACCAAACCGTAGCCCAGCGGACAGCGTGCAGGCTTTGTTCACTCGTGGCGGCGCGATTGATGTAGGTCTCGTACCAGTCGCGAGTAAAGCTTGTGGCCAGTGCGTTGAGCGCGGTGCTGAGCGACCCCATTGCAGTGGCAAAAATTCCGGCAATCAAAAGTCCCCGCATGCCGACCGGCATTTGGTATAGAATGAAATGGCAAAATGTCTCGTTAGGCGTTTTGGGGAGCGTCGGATCGGGATGGGCTTGATAATAGACCCACAGCAACAAGCCAATGCTGAGAAAAGTGAACGCGAGCGGGATGTCGGCGAGCCCGGAGAAAATGACGGAGCGGCGGCTGCGGCGAATATCGGGCGCAGTTAACATTCGCTGCACCATGTCCTGGTCGGTGCCGTGCGTGGCCATGGTGATGAATGTCGATCCAATGAGGCCGGCGAAAATCGTGTACTCGGTTTCGAACATGCTCTTCACTTTGTCCCAGCCATGTTTGGCCGGATCGAGCCCGGTTGTGATAAGATCTGAAACCTGAAATGTGCCGTGGCGTTGGACGATCTCGTGCCAACCGCCTGGAATTGCGAAGTAAAGCAATCCAAGCGCAATTAATCCGCTCCCAATCATGATCGAGGCTTGAATTAAATCGGTCCAGATAACGGCCTTGATACCGCCGAATGTGGTGTAAATAGCGGTTAGAACGACGATGCCGATCGTGGCGCCAATGTAGATCCAAAGCGTTTGAATTTGATTCGGGCGGCTGCCGCTGATCATTTCATAGGCGAGCGCCAGGGCGATGGCCGCCACATACAAGCGTGCCCCGGAGGCAAGCAATCGCGTAATCATGAACACCGCGGACGCGGCGTTCTTCGTCGGAACACCAAAGCGCGCGGTCAAGTACTCGTAGATCGAGTAAACTTTGTAGTCGTAATACGGTTTAATGAAAATATAGCTGACGAGAACGCGTCCGATGATCGTGCCGATTGCCAGTTGGAGATAGGTGTAGTTGCGCAGCGCAAATCCTTCGCCGGGTGTCCCGAAAAATGTCCCCGCGCTTGTCTCCGCCGCAATGAGCGATGCGAGCACCGCCCACCACGGAATTCTGCGGCCGCCCAGCGCGAAATCTTTGAGATTTTCCTCCTTCCGGCCCATGTAAAGGCCAATGGAGATGATGAGAACGAAATAGAGCAGCAAAACCGCACTGTCGATCGCGAGTCGGCTGTCCATGCCGACCTTAGGTGACAGAATATTTCATCGCCGCAAAGCAGTTTTTCTAAAGTTCAATGTTGGACGTTGAGCGCTTGCCGCGCTGTAGCGTTGCGAAGGTGGGTTGGACGTTGGACGTTTGCTAGTACATCACATGGAAATTCCCGCACCGGATTTTGATTTAGAAAAGACACTCGATTCCGGTCAGGTCTTTCACTGGGAAAAGATCGGCAAAGGATTTGTGGGAACGATTGGTGAATTCCCAGTGTACATCGAGCAGCGTCGAAAGCTCTTGCGCGCAAGAGTGGCATCGCCTTCCAGCCGATCCTCAGGGAGAGATGCGCATGCCACAATTTTCAATTATTTCGCGCTTGATCATCCGCTGGCGGACATTTGCGCTCCGTTTCCAGACGATCCGGTAATGAACGCGGCACGGCAATTTTGTGGCGGTTTGCGAATCATTCGCCAGCCGAAATGGGAATGTCTGGCCACGTTCATCTGTTCGTCGATGAAACAGGTGGCGCACATTCGTCAGATTTCGCTCGCGCTCCGTCGACGCTTTGGTGACAGACGAAAAGTCGGTGATCATGTAGTTCACACGTTTCCGCTGGCTCATCGTATTGCCAGTGCTTCTGAGAAGGATTTGCGCGAATGCGCACTGGGCTATCGCGCCAAAAACTTGCTCGCAACTGCACGACTCATCACTTCAGGTGAATGCGATCTGGAATCATGGTCGGCTCTGTCAGATCCCGATCTTCGAGAAAAGTTGTGCTCGTTGCCCGGCGTGGGAGCAAAGATAGCTAACTGTGTAATGCTGTTTGCCTATGAGCGCCTCCGCGCATTTCCGATCGACGTCTGGATCGAGAGAGTTTTGAAACAACAATATTTCCCGCGAAAGAAAAAAGTCACCGAACTGCAGCTGCGCGAATTTTCCGAAACCTATTTTGGCGAACACGGCGGTTACGCGCAGCAATACTTGTTTCATCATGCGCGCATGGCTTCACGAAGATCCACAATGGCGAAGAACTCGGACGATGGAGGCGGCGCGCCCTCGCGCCGAAGAACACGCCTTGTGCGGCCCGAGGGCGGGCCGTCCCCACGCCTTGGTCCTGACAGGCCGAAAGCAAGCGCAGGAGCGGAAGCACTAGGTGGATCAGGAAAACGAACGGGCCGGTGAGTCAAGTTGTCAGCGCCTGTAGGCTGAGATAATGTTCTAACCTTAAAGAAACCTCGGAGGCCCAATCTTTTCTGACTACTGAGAAACCGCTCTCATGACGACGGCTGACATTATGTTCGCCCAGCCGGGCAACCCCGAAGACGTTCGGGACCACGAACATGAAGCGCGAACGGTGTTGTTGGCGCTGCTCGCGGCGATTCTCATTCACCTGCTTGTGGCGTTTTTCCTTGCTGCCTTTGGCGGCGTTTTCTCGCCGACGACTCCTGTTGAGGACAAACCGGCTGAACTCACATTCATGGACCTGGCGCCAACAGCTCCGAAGAATTCCGCGTTCATAGAGACGGACGAATCAAAAAAAGCGCCCGAACCGACAGAGAAAACATTTGAATCCAACGCCAATTCGATTGGAGCAAGCGAGTTAGCTGCCACTGGCGAATTGCCATTGCCTTCGCAGACCGGCAAGGATCGACCGTTTATGGATTTGGAGACACATCAGCACTCCCTGGAGACAAAGGGCGCGCAGCCACAGCCTAGTGCAGCGCCACAGGAAAATCCGAACCCGTCAACAGCACCCCAGACGCAACCGGCTCCCGTCACTGCGGCGGAGCAATTTGCGATGTTGACCCAAAGACCCACTCCGGCAGCCGAACCATCGGTCGCATCACTGCAAACGCGATCTGCGTATCGGGCTTTTAAAGAGCGGACGCGTATCGCCGGTCGAATTACCAACCACGGTGTCTCTTCCGTGAACGCACTGGGCACACCGCTGGGTCGCTACCAGAAGTTCATTTTGGATGCGATTGGTTCGCGCTGGTATGCGTTTGTCGATCGGCAAATGGATTTAATCAGCATCGGTACGACCCGCGTGGTCTTTGTGGTGGACCGAAGCGGACACGTGAAGAACCTCAAGGTCGTCCAAAACACATCAAACGAGGCATTGGCAAATGTTTGTATTCAATCGATCCAGGACGCGCAACTGCCTCCGATGCCAGATGAATTGGCGGCCATGCTACCTCCTGAGGGGATGGACGTGGATCTTCCGTTCACGATCTTTCCGAACCGATGATCGTTGCCGCGATAACTATCGAAACTCCGGAAACCGTGAACACCGTGTTTGGATTCTTCGCGAAGGGCGGCCTTTTCATGTGGCCGTTGCTGGCGTGCTCGATTGTATCCGTGACAATAATGATTTTGCGCGGCCTGGCTTTGCGGCGCAACAAGGTCTTGCCGCCTTTGATCGAGAACGAAATAGAACGTTTGACCCCAGGTGAAAGCCCTGAGCGGCTTTCGCGCATCGTGCACCATGATGGTTCGTCACTGGCGCGGGTCGCTCGCGTGGCGTTGCAATATTTGCGCAGTCCACGCTCGGAAAACGTAGAAGCAGTTCAGACGCGCGCGCGTCACGAGATGGTGCGACTGGAAAAAGGTCTTATTATTCTCGAAGTCATTGTGGGCATTGCGCCACTACTCGGCCTGATCGGCGCGGTCTCGGGACTGGTGCACGTTTTTGCCCAGCTCGGATTGAGTTCGGGCGCATCGGATACGCGTCAGATCTCGCGTGGCATTGCCGAAGCGTTGAATGCAACCGTCTTCGGGCTCTCGATTGCTGTGCCGACGCTGATCGGGTTCACCTATTTTTCGAGAAAAGTTGAAGTGATGTCAGTGGAGATGGAAACGCTGGTCGTCGAATTGATTAACAAATGCTATTACGGGCGATCTTCGCGTGAATTCCTGCCGGCAAAAGGATCTGCCGCCAGCTCGCTGCCGATTTCGACGCCGGTAGCGTGAAACGCGCGGCGCATTTCACGCGATGAAGTTTGCAGTACGAAAACGAAGGGCGCCCGTCATAATCATCGTTTCGCTCGTCGATATTCTCATCATCCTTCTGATCTTTTTCGTCGTCTCTACGACGTTTAAGAAAGACCAGCCCGAAGTTCAGATTAATCTGCCAGAATCCAAAACGGCAATAAAACAGCCATCCGAGCTTGAACACGCAATTGTCAGCATTGATCAAAATGATGAAATCAAACTGGACGGACGAGCCATCGGCGCGGATGAACTGGAGGGCGCGGTCCGCAATCTGCCGGAGGCTCGGAAGTCCACGCTCGCGCTCCAAGCGGACAAGAAAGCTTCCTTTGGAACAATTATCAAAGTGATGGACGCACTAAAGCTGGCAGGCGTGAGAAATTTGCCTGCTTTTACCAGGGAAGAGAAATGATTCTGTCGATCTTCGAGTACGGCGACCCGATCTTGCGGGCCAAAGGCAAACCGATCGAGAAGATAGACGATCGGATT
>Ga0137367_10004679_pt1 | contig 11116 bp, 15 predicted proteins | sample SagtaG_14_FD_104939 | JGI IMG/M metagenome (GOLD analysis project Ga0137367, IMG submission 104939) | Vadose zone soil microbial communities from Sagehorn Ranch, Mendocino, California, USA - Sage1_L_80_16 metaG | ecosystem: Environmental > Terrestrial > Soil > Vadose zone | place: USA... | reverse complement strand
TGTCATTTTTGTCGCCGCGCCGCCGAGAAGCCTGATTAATCGCGGCGCCTCATTGCCACCCCGCGGCTCAGCAAAACCATCTTACCAACTCAAACGGGCACAATGAAGGGTCCGGCATTGAGGCCCGCCGATGTCCGAGAAGGGTCAAACCCGGTCCTCGGGGCACCGTCGCGGCACGTCCGCTAATCGTCCCGTAGCCGAACTCCCGGTGCGACTTGCGCACGTCGGCGGTGTACCATGAGGAGACATAGCCCGGAGACCTCCCGCGCGTTCGGTAGTGATCACTCTGGCAGTCCGGCTTTTCGCAAGCCCTCTTCGTATTTGGCAATGGCCTCTGGCTTATAAGGTCCCAGGACATCCCTCAGATTGGAAACGCGTAGCGCTGGATCGAGCTGCTGCAATCGAGTGGATAGCCTCTTCGCTTCCTCCGCACGTCCGGCAAGCGCAGCGCTCGCCGTAGCGATGCGCAGCGCAGCGTGAAGATAACCTTGCTCCCGTAATACCATCTCGGCCCATACCGATGCTTCGTGATAACGATTTGCGAAGAAATGGGCATGTGCAGTGCCGACTTGCCTTAGACTGCTGACCGGATCGAGTGGGCTCAAGCGCATGGCACGCGCGAAACGCTGGAATACCATGCCACGGCTAGGTTCGGATTGAGTGCAAGCGCCCGGTCGACGAACGTAGCGCCCCCCTCTGCATCACCCACAATATGGGCCAGCGCAAACCATCCTTTGCAGCGCACACATGCGGCGCCGTATCGCACTGTCAACGTTTACAGGTTGATCGCTGCACGTATTCGCTCCCACCTTAGCTGACGAATTCGCTCCCACCTTACCAGCAGTCGATCGCCGGGACCACTCCGCGTGAGGCGAAGTGGTTTCTCGCCCGCCTCCGCGGGAGCGGGCGCGCGTGAATGGACTGCTGACGGATGGTGGCACCATGGCCTTGAGCAAGCGATTGCAGACCTTCGCTGCTGGAATGCTGGCGGCAACGATGTTGTTGCTTGACGCGCGGGTTGACGCTCAGGAAAACGTGCCGCCGGTATTCGGGCCGCCGCTGCAATACATCCAGAAGCCCGGCCGCGAGTTCGATACGCTTCTGGCCGCCAACGTCTCCTGGTTGAAGAACAAGCTGAGCGACCGCAAGCGCCGCCGGCGCGAGGCGCAAAACAGCTTTCGGATCGAGCCCGCGGCCACCAAGCCGCAGGTCCAGGCGATCATCGATCTGCTCGACAAGGGGATCAAGGAAACGCAGGCTGCCCTTGCCGTAGTGAGCGCCCGTTCGCCGGACCCTGCCGCCCAGAAGCAGGTGGTGAAGCTCAATGTCGAAGCCTGGATCAAGGCATTGTCCGACCGCGCCGAGAACTATCGCAGATTTGCGCAGGAGGCCGAGGCGCAGGCGAAGGCTGCGACCAAACGGCTCGAGGCCGCGCGGTATCGGCTCGACGTCGAAGACGACAAGCGGATCGCCGACAATGCCTAGCAGGAGGCCAAGGCGTTGCGCGAGGACCTGCGCGCCGCGGCTGTAGGGGCCGCGGCTGCTGCGAAACGCCACGTGAGTCCTGGCAGAGGCTCGTGATACTGTGCCGCTCTTCACGCGCATGGATTCGAACCGCAAACGCCAGTAGGGTTGGACGGTCACACAGAATGGAGGCGACCATGGATTCGACTCAGTGGCGAAATTGGCTGATCGGCGTCGCGGGGGTCGTGGTGGTTATCCTAATCCTGCTCGCGTGGCAGGCCGGCTGGTTTGGCGGCGGCACAACGACCTCGTCACCCACATCGACTCCGCCACCCGCAGCCACTACGCCAGCGACTCCGCCGCCCGCAGCCACTACGCCCGCGACTCCGCCGGCAACTCCACCCGCGCCGGCAACCCCAGCAACACCATCGCGTTAAAAACGAAAGGGCCCTGGCTTTTTCGGGCCGCGGCCCTGGTCCGCTTACCATCATCTCCTGGCCGTCTATGCTCGGGATGTTGTTCCCTCCCCGACACTCCTCCCTGGGGCAAGGAATCCATATTTCCAGTCGATCATCGTATCATCCTGTTGTCGTTGCGTTGCTGCTGAATCAGGGGAAGCCGCGACAATGATACCGGCAGTACCGGTTGCATTGTTGAAGTCTATATATGCACAGGCGGGAACTACCCAGACCACAAACAGTATACTTCCGTTGGCAATATTGTGGCATGCACCATATAAGACGCCAGCCGATTTATTCGGGACGGTCGCAGCTACCGCCATCGATATCGCGAAGAAAACTGAACCGATTGCGGTCAAGAGCAGCAGTATCACACGCCTCTGCCGTCTCACGTGGCGTCGCCTAAACATGAATTCCTCCCTTCACTACCGCCATTGGCGCGGGCTGTTGCGAGTGACGGACGGGTTCTGCACTGCTTATCGGCAGGCTGTTGCATTGGCGAGAACAACTTGCATGCGCACGCCGGAACATCGCGGCAGCCATGGCTCGGCGAGTGGCTTGTCTGCATGGTGTCGAGAACGGGGATTTCGATTTGGAGTGGATGTCGCTGAAACGGTTGCGGGAGCTGTTTGGAGGATTTGGCAGGCGACATCATTGACCGGCATCTGCAATGTGGTGGCACGTCGGCCGGCCAAATCCGCAATCGGGAGCCATCGCTGAGCTGCACGATATCACTGGTGTCATGCCGCGCGATCCAAAACGCCATGAGCAACCCCCGCTGCGATGCTCATAACGTGGCTTGGGAACGTGGCGCGCGCTGGCCGACCGTTAGGACGTTTCGTCGCGGCGAGGCGTAGCTCATTCGCCGGCAGTGCTGCCGCACTGGGGTTCTGCGGCAAAACCAATCGGCGGGGAACAATGCGTTTGGCACTGGTCGCGGCCGGCATGGCCGGCCAAGATGCCGTCATTCTGCCGCGGTCCAATCTGATTCCGAATTGGTGGTATGAGCTCTGGGATAGCTCCTGGCTGCTGCGCGAAGATAGCATTGCTGGTCGCGCGGTCCATGCGCTCGTGGGATACGCCGAACGGCCAGTGGGGGTGCAGCTCTTGGCCTTCCTCGTCGTGCTGACAACGCTGCTGGTCGGCGTGCGGTTTATCGATGGCAGGCAGTCGCCCCGATCCGCCGCCTAAATTTTTCGAGGATGAGAGTACGCGGGCTTGGCAGCGCTGCTCGGGCCACCACGACGGGACAACGTGCGGCATCCACCTCCGTTCGGCGTGGGTCGAAAGATCAACTCGCGCGACAGCGCAAGGCGGGGAAAGGACGACGGCGGCTCGACCGGCATAGGGCGCGCGCAACATTCTACTTGAATTGCGGGTCGCGCTTCGGCGTCAAGCTGTTACGATAGCGAATCAGGCCACGTAGTACGCTCCCCACTTCCTCCCAATTCCTTGCTTCCATCGCGAATGTAAGAGTTGCTATCCAAGTTTCTATCGGAATGTGGGCTCTAGCCTTCGATCGTTTCGATCTCCTATTTGCTTTCATAACGATGCGTCGCCCCCTGCTTAGCCGCCCGGTATGTCACGCCGCCGGATCGAGATTACCTCGCGTGCGAACTCGCGTGTCACCGATACTAACCGGATACAACATGCGTCTAACCCTTCATCTGCGCTTGGGCTTCTTTAGCAAATTCGTCTAGCTTCTCCCGAAGCCGTGCCTGCGTCATGATGATCGACTTGGCACGTAGGTCCTGCTCGACTTTGGCTATGACGTCGTCATCGCCGGGCTCCTGCAGATCGGCGGACACAACCGATTTGACATACTCCTCGGCTTCGCTTCCGGAGAGCCCTAAGCCGCCAGCTGCCCATTTCCCGAACAGGCGATTTCGTCGTGCAGTGAGCTTGAAGGAAAGTTCCTCCTCCCACCTGAACTTTTCCTCAAAGCCCTTCCTTCGGTCGTCGAAGATGGCCATGGAATGACTCCCTCATTTTTCATGGTGAAGATGATGCGGCACTGGCCACCGCGTTGCTGTACGCAGCGTCACACTACACGTGCAAGATGTCGCTTTTCAACGAGTAGGCGATGGCCAGGATGTCCTTTTGCGTCTGCTCGTCGATCCGGCGCCTGCGCAGTGCGGTCAGTATGTCGTCGACCGCGGTCATGTACTCAGTCGCGTTGATGTTCATCCCGCGATGGGCATCACGCATGCTGCGGCCGGTGTACTGCGCGTGCCCGCCGCTACCTGCCTCCAGGAACGCGCACAGGTGTTGCTTGACCACCTGCAACTGCGGCGTCTCGAGGTAAGGACGAAAACGTGCGCGGATGGTCGCATTTTCCATGTGCAGCGCGACGATGTCCTCGACCAGCGCACTGATGCCTGGCGAGCCACCGAGACGCTCGAACAGGGACCGGCTACTTACTGCGCTCTCATCGTTCATGTCATCCTCCTTGCAGCCGACTGGTGCAGCATTTCACCAACTCTGACTCCTCACAATCGGTTCGGAGCTCGTTCAGTCATAGCTCGTTTGGCTCGTCGCTCGCGACCGGCAAGAACGCCGGCTTACTGGAAGCCTTGGAACACCTGAAGATAGCTGTCCAATATTCATCCGTACACTCCATTCAACTTGCCAAAGATTCCAAGTATGATACAGATAATGAGCAAAATACAGAACCAACTATGAACTTCATGTAAGAACTGGTCGTCATCGTTCACGGGTTTCCGTTCCATGCCCAAACAAGTGGGATGACAGCGGCAACGGCGGTCCGTCCAGTGTTATTTGCATCGGTTAGTCTCGTCTTTGCCCGGCGAGTTGGAGCAGGGCCATGAACAGGTTGATGAAGTCGAGATAGAGGGCAAGCGCACCGAGAATCGATTTCTTGGCCAGCACATCGCTTGCGTCGCTAGCGAGATAGACCTCCTTGATGCGCTGAGTGTCGTAGGCGGTGAGACCGGTGAATACCAGTACACCGACGACTGAGATCACGAACTGCAAAGTGCTGGAGGCGAGAAAGATATTGACGAGCGCCGCGAGCACGATGCCGATCAGCCCCATTAGAAGGAACGAACCAAGGCCGGACAAGTCCCGTCCAGTGGTATAACCATAGAGGCTCATGGCTCCGAAGGTTGCTGCCGTGACGAAGAAGACGCGCGCGATGCTGGCGCCGGTGTAGACGAGGAAGATCCCCGCAATCGATAACCCCATGATGGCGGCAAAGCCCCAGAACACTGCATGAGCTGTGCCCCCACTCATCCGATCGATGCGAAAGCTCAGAAAAAGAACGGCTGCGAGCGGGGCGAGGAACACGACCCAGATCAGCGGTGTAGCGGCAATGGATTGGTAGAAGCCGCTGGCGACAGCAATAATCGCGACGACGCCGGTAAGGCCGAGGCCGCCAGCCATCAGATTGTAGACTCCCAGCATGTATTGTCGCAGGCCGAGGTCTAGGAGAGGACCCTCGGCGCGTGCAGTATGAGCCACGGGCGTGTACGGATTAGAGGTCATCGGCTTTCCTTTCTCAGATCAGCGGGTTGGAGGTGATGCAGGGGGAGACAGCCAGTTCGGATAGCGGCGCTCGATCCAATCCAGAACCCAGGCTCGCGCGGACCTTAGGGGTGGCACGTCCTCCGCGAGCAGAATTAGGCCAAGCGGAAGCATCCAGAATCCTAGGATCGGAAGGAAACCGAGAAGACCGCCGCAGGTCAGCAGTGCCCCCGCGGGCATTCTTATCCAGAACGAAGATGGTTGTAGCAGTCGACGGATGGGTGAGCGAATGCGCCACCGCAGGCGGTCAATGAGTCGCTCGAGACGCCAGTCGTGCGCGTTCGTTCCACGCGGCCGAACCTTACCGCTGATGCAACGTCGTTTCAATGCTGTTTCCATGTCTCCGCTCCGGTTCGATCCGATCATGCAACCGTCCCTGTCAATCGGGGATCCTGGCAATCCCGCGCCTTGCGAGGCCCCCGACGTAATCGTCAGCGTTGCTGGCGATCGATTTGGCACTCGCCGATGACGGTCTGGGTTCAGGGCACGATTCGGGGGTGCCGAAGTCAACCGCCGCAGCGATGCCGATGACAGCGCCTGGCAGGAAAGCAGCATAGAGAGGCCAGTCGCCGGCGAAGCGCCGGGCAGCAGTTCGGTCGAGCAAACCGCCATGTCTACCCTCTGAAGACTGCTCGGGCATGAGGGTCTTCCTCTCTGAGATTGTCCGAGGCGGAGATGGCGCAAAGCCATCATGTCGCATTCATTCGCGTCCACCGCCATCTAATCGGTCCTGATGTCTGGCCTCTGCAGCGTCATCTCGTTTCTCTTCGTGGAAGAAGCGGTATATTGAGCGCAACCCTGGCGCATCACTACCTGCGAAACGCCGCCGACGACCTCCGCGTCGGCAGCGTGATCATGATCAAGCGTATGAGCTTGAGCGCCCGCACCTCGCCAGGGTGGATTTGTCGATCCGCGGCAGCGACCCGCTCCGCAGTGCGAATTACGACTGATGCCAAAGACAGGCCAGCGAGCGGCTGAAAAGCCTCTACAATCACGTTTGCGCTGTCCCTATCTTGAAGTTGTCGTACGCGAATATCGAAAGCTTCAGCGACATCGAGTCGGGACATTGTGGGTAAGAGCCCTTGTCGCTCGATGTAATTCAGCAACTCATCGCGCTCGATGACCTCCACGCGGCCATCAGCGAGCGCCACAAGTGCGCCCGCCGTGACCAGCGCCTGCATCACCTCTTCGTCGCGATTGTCGCGATAGCGGGCAGGGAATTGGGCAGTGCTGCTCGAACCAGGATATCGTTTTGCCATCACCGCTCCTCTTCACTGGCGCGCTGGCGATCGGTCCGATGTATTGTGCAGCGCGCCCCGGGAGGATCAGCCTGTAAACCTGGACAGTGCGACCCGCTGTCGCATCATCCGCAGACGGCATTGGCTTGCCAGCACCTGCAGCGCGCTCTCTGGCGTGTCCTGTACCATTGAGATGGCATCTCAGTTCGAGGCTTGAACGCTCTCGGGCCTGCCAACGGATGTGCCGAAGTATTGAAAGAATTCGGAGTTCGGTTTGAGCAACATGCGCGTATCCTCGGGGGTGAAGCTCTTCTCGTAGGCTTGGATGGTGCGATAGAAGGCGAAGAAGTCCTGGTCCCGTTCAAAGGCAGCGGCAAAAATACGGTTGCGCTCGGCATCGCCTTCGCCGCGGATTTGCTCGGATCTCGAATTTGCGTCCGCGAGCAGAACGGTGACCTCACGATCGGCGCGCGCGTGGAACTCCTGGGCGCGCTGACTACCAAGGGCGCGGAATTCTGCCGCCTCTCGTTGGCGCTCGGTCTGCATGCGCTGGTAGACAGCCTGGCTGTTCTGCTCCGGCAGGTCGGCCCGCGGATGAGCAAGTCCACGACCGAGATGCCCAGGGCGGCCGCCTCGCGGTCGACTGGCTCTCTCATTCGTCCTACCAATTGAGGACGCTCGTCGCGTACTACCTGAATGAAGCTGGATTCGCCGAGGACGCGCCGCAAGGATGAGATCATCAAGGTCGACAGTCGCGAGTTGGCACCCTCGGTCGAATTGACGGTCTGGTAGAACATGAGCGGGTGAATGCGGTACCGCGCGCGTTCTGCGCTGTGTTGGCGGACGTCGACAACTTCTGCACGTTGAGTCGCGAGATTGCGGGGGCCGAACATCAAGCGGGCCCTTGGCGGGAACCGGCTCGCGGAAAGGGACCAGGATGATATCCCAAATTTGCTTCCTGGACCGGCGTAGGTGAGACCGCGCTGGTCCATTGTTGACATGCCGATTACGGCAGCGTGAACACGGTCAGCGTGCCGCCAAGGGCCGTATAGTCGCGCAAGCCGGCGTAGCCGCCAACTGCACCGAGCCCATCCGTCGGGTTGGTCAGACCAGCTGCGAGGCCGATCCCCGCCCACCCGCCGACGCCCGACAGCACTGCGATATGCTGCTTGCCGTTATGGCTATAGCTCATCACGTTGCCGATGATGCCTGACGGGGTCTTGAATTTGAATAGCTCCTTCCCGTCCTTCTCGTCGACCGCCTTGAGGTAGCCTTCGAGCGTGCCGTAGAAGACAATGCCGCCAGCGGTCGCTAGCGCTCCCGACCATACGGAGAACTTCTCCGGCTTTGACCAGACAATCTTGCCTTGGCCCGCATCCCAGGCGATGAAGTTTCCCATTCCACCGTGGCTGCCGGGTGTCGGGAACATCGAGAGCGTGGCTCCCACATAGGGTTGACCCGCCGTGTACGAAACCTTGAATGGTTCGTAGTCCATGCAAACGTGATTGATCGGCACGTAGAACAGTTTGGTTCGTGGCGAGAACGCCGCGGGCTGCTGGTCCTTGGTGCCGAGCGCTGCCGGACAGATACCTTTGGTGTTCTTGTCCTCGCCCGTCTGGAAGGTCGAGTACTCCTTGACCACCTGCGGACGTCCGTATTGCGTGCTGTTCTTGTCCATCACGACACCGGTCGTCCAGTTGACTTTGGGGTCGTACTTATCGGCGACCAGCAGCTCACCGGTAACGCGATCGAGCGTATAGGCGAGTCCGTTGCGATCGAAGTGGACGAGTGCTTTGCGCGTCTGACCACGCAAGTTGACGTCGGCGAGGATCATCTCGTTGACACCGTCGTAGTCCCATTCATCGAACGGCGTCATCTGATAGGCCCACCGCGCCACGCCGGTGTCTGCGTCACGCGCAATGATGGCCATGGTCCACTTTTGATCGATCGGTTTGCCATCGGGCCCGGCGCGCTGAGCCGGGTTCCAGGTTGAGGGATTGGCCGTTCCGTAGAAGATCAGGTTGGTCTCGGGGTCATACGAGAACCAGCCCCAGGCCGTGCCGCCGCCGGTCTTCCACTGATCTCCGGTCCAGGTCTTGAGCGAAGAGTCCTTGCCGACCGGCTTGCCGAGCGACATGGTCTTTTCAGGATCGAACAGGATATCGTTGTCCGGACCCAGCGAGTACGCGCGCCACACCTGCTTACCGGACCTCGCGTCGTAGGCAGTGACGTGACCCCGCACGCCGAATTCGGCGCCGGAAATGCCGACGATGACCTTGTCTTTCACCGGCAGCACGGTCGCCGTATTGGTCTCGCCCTTCTTCGGATCGCCGTTGACGGCCTTCCATTTCTCATTACCCGTCTTAGCATCGAGCGCGACAAGCGTGGTATCGGCCTGGTGATGGTAAATTGTGCCGTCGGCATACGCGGTGCCGCGGTATACCGTGTCGCAACACATCACCGGGATGACCGAGGGATCCTGCTTCGGCTCGTATTTCCACAGGATCTTGCCGTCTTCATTCAGATCGAGGGCGTAAACCAAGTTGGGAAAGGGGGTATGGACGTACATGACGTTGCCGACCACGAGGGGCGAACCCTCATGGCCACGCAGCACGCCAGTCGAGAACGTCCAAGCCACCTTCAGGTTCTTCACGTTTTGCCGGTTGATCTGGTCCAGCTTTGTATAGCGCTGGTTCGCATAATCACCGGTCTGCAGCACCCATTGCTCGGGTTTCGCCGTCTGCTGAAGGACATCTTCATTGGTCATCGCCGGCGTTGCAAATGCCACCACGGCCAGCGATGCAAGTGCATGTCTGCTCATAGCGTTGCTCCCTGTGTCTGTTATGTTGGTCTCCTTCTCTGCGCCGCCAGAGTTCAAGATATTGTGCAGGTCTCTGCTCGTTCCGGCGGTCTCGTCCGCCTCGTGACCGCCCAAGACGAGCTCTATCGGGCGGCGGCCATATGCGTCGCCGAAAGGCCGGGGTTGTCGGCCTTCCCGCTCTGCGCCAAAGCCCGCGCTGGGTACCGATGATGGTGAGGTTGCACGGCCGGGGGCAGATATATACCTGTCAAGGTTGACAGTTGTGGGAAAGCCGCCTTTTTTCTTGAGATCGCCGGTCCGTGACCCCCATGTCCGACGCACAGGGTCTGATACCGAGGAGAACGCAGGTCGAAGGGCGGCACGCGTTCCTCCGCGCCCATCTAGTGAGCGTCGCTATTTGGGCGCTGCTGGCGTCGATCTTCCTCGTCGACATCTTGACGCCGCCCGACAACATCTCGATCTGCTTCGCCTATGCGATTCCGATCTTTGTGAGCCTATTCGAAGTGAGGTCGCGCCCCTTTGTCTACGCCGGGACGGCGACCGTCCTATTGATCCTGCCCCCGAGCGCCGCAAACACTACGGTGGTGATCGCCGATCGACTCATCGCCATCCTAACCCAGTGGCTGATGGCCATGCTGGTCGGATTGCAGCAGAGACGGCTCGCCGACATGCGCGACAAGGCTGAATTCCAGCGCCGTTTTGTCGACATTCTCTCCCACGAGGTCGGCACCGCATTGACGACGGTAACCGGTCAGGCCTATCGCCTCACTAAGCTCTCGGAACAGCTTGCACCGAGCGATTTGCGGCTGCGCGCAGAGAAGATCCGCGGGGCTGCAGAGCGGATCGGGGCGATCATTGACCGGGTCCAATTCGCATCGTCGCTTGGCGACGGTACAATTCCCATCGGGCACAGCTCCATTAATCTTCACGCCATGCTCCAGCAGCTAACCGAGCAGCTGAAGGAGGAACAGCCGGCTACATCGATAGAATTGGACCTATGTCCCGAGCCCCAAGTAGTGAATGGCGACCAGATGTTGCTTCGTCAGATGTTCGAGAACGTCATCATCAACAGCATCAAGTATTCGCCGAAACACGCTCCGATTCGGATCAGCATCAAGAGATATCGTTCCGCGAACCGAATCACGGTTGCCGATGATGGAAGCGGCATCGCTCAACACGAATTGCCGCGGGTCTGCACTCCCTATTACCGCGGCGAGAACAGCAAAGGAACCAGCGGAGCTGGTCTTGGTCTCTATGTCGTCGAGCGGATAGTCGAAGCGCACCGGGGACGTCTTTTCATCGAGAGCGAGGTCGGCAAGGGAACCAAGGTCGTAATCGAACTCCCACAAAGAGCGGACCCAGCATCGGCATGAATGGTCGTCCGAAAATTCTCTGTATCGAGGATGATCCGGCAACCGTCGACTTACTGGTCGAGGTGCTGGAAGACGAGGGCTTCGAGCCCGTCGTCGCATTCGACGGAATCGAGGGCGTCAAGAAGTTCGCTGACCGCCCGAACGTCATCCTGTGCGACGTAGACATGCCGCACATGACTGGATTCGGCGTCCTGCAGGAGCTGCGCAGCTCTGCGGGCC
>Ga0137367_10004666_pt1 | contig 11127 bp, 10 predicted proteins | sample SagtaG_14_FD_104939 | JGI IMG/M metagenome (GOLD analysis project Ga0137367, IMG submission 104939) | Vadose zone soil microbial communities from Sagehorn Ranch, Mendocino, California, USA - Sage1_L_80_16 metaG | ecosystem: Environmental > Terrestrial > Soil > Vadose zone | place: USA... | reverse complement strand
CGATCGCGTCGGCGTGTTCACCTACTCCGACGAAGAAGGCACGGCGTCGTATGCGATGCCGGCGCGCGTGCCGCCCAAGGAGAAGGTCCGCCGCCAACAGCGCCTGATGGCTGCTGCGCGCGATGTGACCCTGGCCGCCAATAAGGCGCTCATCGGCCAGGAATTCGAGGTGCTGATCGAAGGGCAGCCGGAGCCGGGGTCGGAGTGGTACGCCGGCCGCTCGTATCGTGACGCGCCCGAGGTCGATGGTCTGGTCCTGGTCAAGGCCACGTCGCTGCCCGTGGGCGAGTTCGTGCGCGTGCGCATCGAACGTGCTCTGGCGTACGACCTGCTCGCCCGCCCCGTGTGACCGCCGACCGCTTGCTCGATGCGCTTCGTGAGCGCGGCCTGACGTTGGCCATCGCCGAAGGAGACACCGGCGGCCTGGTGCTCGAGCTGCTGACCGCGGTCCCCGGCAGCAGCGCAGTCGTGTTGGGCGGCGTGGTCGCCTACCACGACAGCCTCAAGCAGAGCCTCCTTGCAGTCTCGTCTGACGTGCTCCGTGCGCATGGCGCCGTAAGCCAACAAACGGCCGAAGCCATGGCCCGCGGCGTCGTACATGCCACCGGCGCCAACGTCGGGATTGCCGCCACCGGCATCGCCGGCCCCGGTGGTGCTACGCTCACCAAGCCCGTCGGGCTAACCTGGCTGGCCGTCGCCGACGCCCAACGCACCCGAAGCCGCCAGCACCAGTGGCAAGGCGACCGCGCCCACAACCGCAACGCCAGTGCCAACGCCCTGATCGACCTCGCCCTGGAGTTCCTATCCTAGCTGTGACGGCGGCGTACCCTGCGCCTTTTTCAGGCCTCCTCGTCCAATAAATGCGCGACATCGAACACATGTTCTGTTAGACTAGCTTGGATAAGCGGGGAACAATGACCACCCGGGAGAACACCGACCGTGGCTGAAGCCGACAAGAGCAAAGCCATCGAGAACGTCATCTCGAACATCGAAAAACAGTTCGGTAAGGGCGCGATCATGAAGCTGGGCGAAGCCCAGCAGCGGATGGCTGTAGATGCGATTCCGACCGGCTCGATCGCACTCGATATTGCCCTGGGCGTAGGCGGCGTGCCGCGTGGGCGGTGCATCGAGATCTTCGGGCCCGAATCATCGGGCAAGACCACCCTGGTCCAGCATGTGATCGCCGAGGCGCAGCGCATGGGCGGCGTGTGCGCGATCATCGATGCCGAGCACGCGCTCGATCCGTCCTACGCGCGCAAGCTCGGCGTGGATGTCGACAACCTGTTCATTTCCCAACCGGACTCGGCCGAGCAGGGCCTGGAAATCGCCGAGGCGCTGGTCCGCTCCGCCGCCTTCGACGTCGTGGCCATTGACTCGGTCGCGGCGCTGGTGCCGAGAGCAGAGCTGGAGGGCGAGATGGGCGATACCCACGTTGGACTCCAGGCGCGGCTCATGTCGCAGGCGCTCAGAAAGCTGACCGGCGCGATCAATCGCAGTCGTACCTCGCTCATCTTCACCAATCAGCTCAGAGAAAAAGTGGGCGTGATGTTCGGCAACCCCGAGACCACACCGGGTGGGCGCGCGCTCAAGTTCTACGCCTCAGTGCGGCTGGATGTGCGGCGCATCGACTCGATCAAGCAGGGCACCGAGGTGGTCGGTAGCCGCGTGAAGGTCAAAGTGGTCAAAAACAAGGTCGCGCCGCCGTTCCGCGTGGCCGAGTTCGACATTATGTACAACGAGGGGATTTCCAAGGAGGGTGGCCTGCTCGATCTGGCGGTCGAGCTGGGGCTGGTGAAGAAGACCGGCGCATTCTTCTCGTACGGCGAGACGCGGCTGGGCCAGGGACGCGAGAACGCGCGCGAGTTCATGAAGAAGAACCGCGAGCTTTCTCAGGAGATCGAGCGGTTGATTCGCCAGCAGACCCTGACGCCGGGCCCGGGCCCGGGCGTCGAAGTGCCGCCGCCGAACGGGCGGGAGGCGGTCGAGGAGGCAGATCTGAGCTCGACCACTGCCACCTTCTAAGATGCTCACGGCACGCCGGCGCGGCCGCGCGGGACCCGTGATCAGCCCACTTGATGCCGCGCTGCGCTTCCTCGCCGTCCGCCCGCGCAGCGAGGCGGAGGTGCGTACGCGGTTGCTGCGGGCTGGCCACGAGGCGACTGCGATCGAGCAGACGCTGGAGCGGCTACGACAGGACGGGCTGCTGGACGACGCGGCCTTCGCGCAGTACTGGCTGGAGCAGCGGCGGACGTTCCGACCGCGGGGTGCGCGGCTGGTGCAGGCCGAGCTGCGCCAGCGCGGGATCGCAGCAGACCTCGCTGCTGAAGCGGCCACCACGCTGGATACGCCCGAGGAAGACGCCTACCGTGCTGCCTTCAAACGCGCGCACCAGCTGGCGCACCTCGAGGAGCGGGCGTTTCGCGACCGCATCGGGCAATTGCTGGCGCGCCGCGGCTTCAACTGGGACACCATTGCCCCGGTGGTCGCCCGCCTCTGGAGCGAGCTCGCCGCTTGAGCGGCACCCCGCCGCCGCGGGCTCGCCAGCCACCTGTCGTCCCGAAGGAAACCCTGCGCACCCCCGATGGGGACCGACGACCGGGCTCGTTCACGAAGGATCGCTGCCCCACCCGCCGCGGGCATACCGCCCTTCCCAAAGGCAAGCCCCCGCAAGGGACCGATGACCGGTCTCGTTCACGGAGGGATCGCGGCTCCACCCCCGCCGCAGGCACAGCGCCTTTCCCACCCGGCGATCCCCCTAGGGGACCGATGACCGGTCGTGTTCACGGAGGGATGCCAGGTAGCCGCCGACCGCCCGCGGTACCTCCACCGACAGGCCCACTCCCCCGAGGGGGACCGACGACCGGTGCTCGTTTCGGCTTGTCTACCGGTAGCCAGGCGCCCGCCGCGCAAAGCGCCTCCGCAGCCACCCATCTCCCGAAGGGGATGACGACCGGTCTTGTTGGCGGAGGGTCTTGCGGCAAGCCCCCAGGGGCGAAGTCGTCAGTAGGTCATCAAGTACCGCTCGAGCTCCCACGGCGTGACCCGCATGCGGTAGTCGTTCCACTCCGCCCGCTTGGCCTCCATGAACCACTCGCACACGTGTGGGCCAAGCGCGGTCTGAATCACCTCGTCATTCCCGAACTCTTCTAGCGCTTCTTCCAAAGAGCCGGGCAACGTGCGCACGCCCTGCTTGCGGATCATCGTGTCGTCGAAGTGGTACAGGTTCTCCTCGACCGGTCGTGACAGCTCCAGCTTGCGCTGGATGCCATCGAGGCCCGCGGCCAGCATCGCCGCGAAGGCCAGATAGGGATTGCAGCTGGGATCGGGGCAGCGCAATTCGAGCCGCGTGGCCTCGGGTCGGCCGCGCGATGCCTGCGGGATGCGGATCAGGGCCGAGCGGTTGATCCGCGCCCAGCTGATATAGACGGGCGCCTCGTAGCCCGGGACCAGGCGTTTGTACGAATTAACCAGCGGCGCGAGGATCGCGATCATCCCGCGCGCGTGGGACAGCAGCCCGGCCATGAAGCCGCGCGCGACCTGAGACAACTGGTACTCGTCCTCACCGTCGTGAAAAAGGTTGGTCGTGCCGTCGCACGACCACAGACTCTGGTGGGTGTGCATGCCACTGCCATTGATGCCATGGAATGGCTTGGGCATGAACGTCGCGTACAGCCCATGCTGCTGCGCGATCGCCTTGAGCGTCGTGCGGAAGGTGACCGCGTTGTCGGCGGTGCGCATCGCATCGTCGTACTTGAAGTCGATCTCGTGCTGGCCGACCGCGACCTCGTGATGGCTCGCCTCGACCACGATACCCAGCTCTTCGAGCGCCTCGACCATCTCCTTCCGCACGTTGGAGGCTTCATCGGTGGTGAGGTCGAAATAGCCGGCCTGGTCGTGCGGCAACGGCTCGACGACCGGCAGCCCGTTGCCTTCGCCGTTGGAGCCATTCGCAACAGCTCGACGTAACAGAAAAAACTCCAGCTCCGGACCGGTCATGTAGCGAAAGCCCAGGTCTTGCGCCTTCTGCAATTGCTTTCGCAAGACGGCTCGCGGATCGCCCGCGAAGGGCTCCCCGTCGGGCGTGTAGACGTCGCAGATCACCTTCGCCGTCGAGGTGTCGCCCACTCCACGTTCCCAGGGAATGATCCCGAATGTCGTGAGATCGGGGTCGAGGAACATGTCGCTTTCGTGGATGCGGGCGAAGCCCTCGACGCTAGAGCCGTCGAACCAGAGTCCGTGGTCGACGGCGTCGCCGAACTTGTGGAACGGGATGTGGACGTTTTTGACCACACCCATGATGTCGGTGAACTGCAGGCTCACGAAGCGAACCCGTGCCTCTTCAGCGGCGGCGAACACGTCGTCCTTGAGCTTCGCTTTGTCAGCCATTGACACGCAGCACTCCCTTATGCTGGATTACCGCCCAGGGCGGCGCGGATCTTGAGCGCGAGCTGCAAATTGAGGCGCATCTCGGGATCTTCCAGGTCGGCGCCGCCCAGTAGCTCCTGGATGCGCTCGAGCCGATAGATCAGCGTATTGCGGTGAACGCTGAGGGCGCGCGCCGCGCGCATGTGGTTGCCGCCAGCTCGAAGGAACGCGTCGAGGGTGCGCACGAATTCCGATCGGCGCGCGCTGTCCGAGACTTCGAGCGGGCCCAGGATGTCGCGTTGGAATGCGCGCAGTTCTGGATTGTCAGCCAGGTGGAAGATCAGCCGCAACGCGCCCAGGCGTGCGAAGTGCAGCGACCGTGCTTGCTCGGTGCTCACGCTGGCGGCAATCTCGGCGGCACGCGTCGCCTCGCGCATCGCGGCGTGATACGTGGTCTCGGGGCCCGGCACGCGGCCGACGCCAGCCAGAATGTGCCCGGCGTCTGGCGCGAGCGCTGCTTCCAGTCCAGCGCGCAGATGCTCGGTCCAGGCCAGGCAGGCGTCGCCGTCTTTGGGATTGACTTCGGCTGGGCAGGGCATGAGCACCTGCATGCTGCCGTCGCGCTCGCGCAGGAGCGTTGCGGGATCGGCCAGCACCAGCCGCCGCCGGGCCACGTCGACGAAGCGCTGGTAGACCCGTGAGGGCGCCGCGGATGTGCCGTTCGTTGCTACTTCGCGCAATCGCAGCACGAACACCAGGTGGGGTCGACTCAGGTCGTAGCCGAGCCGCCGCGTGCGCTCGAGCAGGGATTCGGACACAGGCGCCGGATCGTCGAGCAGGTCGCTGAGAAAATCCCCCTGGACACGCAGCCGCGCCTCGACGACGGCCGATTGCTTGGCAAGCTCGATGGCCAGGACGGATGCGGCGCGGTCGGCAACCTGGTAGTCGAAATCGGCAAAGTCGTCGGCCGGCCCGACCAGCGCGAGATGGCCTTCGACGGCGCCACGCAGCGTCAGCGGCCGCAGCGCGACGCCGAGCGGCGCCCCGTCGGGTGAGCGCACCGCCACCAGCCGTTCAGTCACGTTACCCAACAGGCCTTCCCAGTGCCGGCGCCGCACGTCGGCCAGCGCCTCGACCGCGGCGGTGTGGCCGCCGGTCTGGATGGTCGGCTGAAAGTGCTCATCCACGAGGTAGACGGCCTTGTCCGTGACCTCGTGGACAACTCGGGCCAGGAGTTCTGGCCCGCGGTCGTCGACGAGTGTCGCGAGCAGGCGTTCGTAGACCTCCTGCACACGTTGCGCGACGGCGCGATCGCGATCCACGACGAACCCGACGATGGCCTTTTCGATCTCGACCAGCGAGCTGTCGGGTGGCACCAGGATGAGCGGCACGCCGACTTCATCGGCCTCGGCAACGCCATCGGCGCCGGGCGCTTTGGACAGCTCGGTCAGCACGAAGGCGACGACCCCAGCCTGGCTCAGGTCGCGCACCATCCGCCCCAACGCTCGCGGCACCCCCGGCTCGGCCATCAGCTGCACCGCCGCCGACGACAGCAACCACACTTCGCCGGCCTCGATGCGGCCCAGACTGGCGGGGCGTGCGCGAAGCAGACGCGCCCAGCTGACCGTATTGCTCAGCCCCGCGGAGCCAGCGAGCACGGTCGAGCCGCTTGGCAGCACGAACCGCACGAGTTCGGACACAGTGACTAATGGCACGCGCGAGATCGCACCAATAGGGCCATGGTTTAGTGCAAAGGATACAAGCTTCACCCTCGCCCTCTGGGAGAGGGCAGGGTGAGGGCTAGCTTTGCAATTGAGACCTAGCCCTCACCCCCTTGATAAAGCCCTCTCCCAGAGGGCGAGGGGGGTGTCTAATGTCAAAAAGCATGATTCGCGACGTGCCGCGCGACCACCCGCTGCTGGTCCAGTTCCGCGAAGATCCTTACCCGCTCTACAAGTACCTGCTGGCAGCAGCGCCGGTGCAGCGCAACGAGCTGCTGGAGGCGTGGACCGTGGCTCGCTATGCGGACGTGATGACCGTGCTCACCGATCCGCGGTTTTCCGCCGACCGCACGTCGATCTCTCCCGATGGATACGAAGTCGCGAAGTCGATGCTGGTCTCCGATCCGCCCGACCACACCCGACTGCGCACGCTCGTGCAGAAGGCCTTCACGCCGCGCATGGTCGACCAGCTGCGGCCACGCATCCAGGGCATCGTCGACGACCTGCTCGATCGAGCGTTGGCCAACGGCGGCGAGTTCGATCTCGTCGAGGATCTGGCCTATCCGTTGCCGGTCATCGTCATCGCCGAGCTGCTGGGCGTGCCGGCTGAAGATCGCGCTACCTTCCACGACTGGTCGGCGACACTGGCGGCAAGCCTGGACCCGTTGGTTTCCAGTGACCTGATGGACCGCGCCTGGACCTCCCGCGACGCGCTGCACACCTATTTGCGCGGGATCATCGCCGAGCGACGGCGGACGCCGAAGTCGGACCTGATCAGCGCGCTGGTGGCGGTCGAGGAGCGCGGGGACACGTTGCGCGAGCCAGAGCTGGTAGTGATGTGCACGCTGCTGCTGATCGCGGGGCACGAGACCACGGTCAATCTCATCGGCAACGGCATGCTCGCGCTGCTTCGCCACCCTGACCAGTTGGCTCGCCTGCGCGATGAGCCCCAGCTCCTCAGTACCGCCGTCGAGGAGTTGCTGCGCTTCGACCCGCCGGTACAGATGACCGGCCGCCTGCTCCTGGAGGATGTGCAGCTCGGAGGACAGTCCATCGAGGCCGGCGAGTTCGTGCTGCCGTTGCTCGGCGCGGCCAACCACGATCCCGCGCAGTTCCCGGAGCCGGACAAGCTGGACATCACCCGCAACCCCAACCCGCACGTGGCGTTCGGCCGCGGCATCCACTTCTGCCTGGGGGCGCCGCTGGCGCGGGTAGAAGGCCAGATTGCGATCGGCTCGCTGGTCAAGCGCTGCGCCAACCTCCGCCTGAACGGCGACCCCAAACGCCGCGATCAGATCACGCTGCGCGGCCTGTCGTCCTTGCCGGTAGCCGCGTAAATCGGCCGCCCGTCGCGCTACACTCCCAGCAGCGCCTTTAAGTGCTCGCCCTGTGAGGCGGCGAAGGAGTGCCGATGCCCGTTCTGGGTCAAAAAAATCTGCTTGGCGCCGACGACATCCGTCGCGCCATTGCTCGTTTGGCCCATGAGGTTGTGGAGCACAACCACGGCGTCGAGTCACTCGTTCTGGTCGGGCTGCAAACGCGCGGTGTGCCGCTAGCCCGACGCCTCCAGGATCGGATCCGCGAGTTCGAGGGTGCGACCGTGCCCGTTGGTGAGCTCGACATCAGTCTGTATCGCGACGATGTCCATCAGCGGGCGCCGCGGGCGCTGAGCCCGACCAGCATCCCCGTCGACATCTCGGACAAGACGGTGATCCTGGTCGACGACGTGCTGTACACGGGCCGCACGGCGCGGGCTGCGCTGGATGCGCTGATCGACATGGGCCGGCCACGCGCGATTCAGCTGGTGTGTCTGATCGATCGCGGCCATCGCGAGCTGCCGATTCGACCCGACTACGTCGGCAAGAACATCCCCACCAGCCGCCACGAGAAGGTGGCCGTTCGACTCGAGGAGGTGGATGACGTGGACGAAGTGGTCCTCATCCAGGGGCAGGACGACTCATGACGCTGCAAGTGATCAACCGCGCCGAGCCGATCACCCAGCGCCAGCCGGCCGCGCGCACCCGACGTCACGTCTTGGACCTCGACGACTTCTCGGTCGAAGAGGTCGAGACGGTGCTCGAGACGGCCACGCGCATGAAAGACGTCCTGTCGCGGCCGATCAAAAAGGTACCGACCCTCCGCGGCAAGACCCTGGTCACGCTCTTCTACGAGGCCAGCACCCGCACGCGGGTCGGCTTCGAGGTTGCCGCGAAGGCGCTGGGTGCGGACACGGTCAGCGTCGCCGCCGCAACCAGCTCGGTGACCAAGGGCGAGTCACTGATCGACACGATCCGCACGCTGCAGGCGCTCGGCGCCGACTTCGTGGTCATGCGCCACCACCAGGCTGGCGCACCCTACGTGGTGGCTGACGAGGTGGGCTCATCGGTCATCAACGCCGGCGACGGCTGGCACGCCCATCCGACCCAGGCGCTGCTCGACCTGTTCACCATGCGCGAACGACTCGGACGCATCGCCGGTCTGCGGGTGGCGATCATCGGCGACATCCTGCACAGCCGCGTGGCGCGCTCCAATCTGTGGGGGCTGACCCTGATGGGCGCGAACGTGGTGCTGTGCGGCCCGCCGACGATGCTGCCGGAGCCGTCGTTCTGCGCAGGCGGGCTGCCGTGGGACCTCGAACGCACCTACCAGATCGATGAAGCGCTGCACGGCGCGGACGTGGTCATGGTGTTGCGCATGCAGCTCGAACGACAGACCGGCGGCCTGTTCCCCAGCCTGCGCGAGTACGTGCGCACCTACGCCCTGACCGAGGAGCGCCTGGCCAAAGCCAAACCGGGTGCGCTCGTGATGCACCCTGGGCCGATGAACGAAGGCGTTGAGATCGATCCCAAAGTTGCCCGCGGGGTTCAGTCGGCGATCGAGGCGCAGGTGACCAACGGGGTCGCCGTGCGCATGGCGCTGCTGTACTTGTTGAGCGGTCTACCAGCGTGATCCGACTGGCCGGCGGACGCATCCTCGATCCCGCCAGCGGTCGGGACGAGATCGGCGATCTGTGGCTGGAAGACGATCTGCTCCTCGACCGGCCCGCGGACGCCGATGAGATCGTGATCGATGTCTCGGGGTTCGTCGTCGCGCCCGGCTTCGTCGATCTGCACTGCCACCTGCGCGAGCCTGGCTTCGAGGACAAGGAGACGATCGCATCCGGCACCAGCGCAGCGGCGGCGGGTGGCTTTACCACCGTATGCGCGCTAGCTGATACGCGGCCCAGCATCGACACCGGCTCGGATGTCGAGTCGGTGCTCACGCAAGCCCGCCGCGACGCGCTCGTTCGCGTCCTCCCGCTCGGCACGACGACCAAGCGGCGCGATGGGCAGGAGCTGTCCGAGATGGCCGACATGGCTGCTGCCGGCGCGATTGCGTTCTCGGATGCTGCGCGGGCCATTCGTTCGGCCAGCCTGATGCGCCACGCGCTCGAGTATTCGCTGCTGGTCGAACGGCCGATCGTCAGCCACGCGCAGGACACCGATCTTGTGGATGGCGGGGTCATGCACGAGGGACCGGTGGCAACGGTGTTGGGCCTGAAAGGCATACCGCGCGAGGCGGAGGAGATCGCTGTCGCGCGCGATCTGGCGCTGGCCCGCCTGACAGGTGGTCGACTGCACCTGGCGCACCTGACGACCGCTGGCGCCGTCGAGCAGGTAAGGCGAGCCAAGGCCTCGGGCGTGCGCGTTTCGGCTGAGGTCACGCCGCACCACCTCACGCTGACCGACTCGGCCGTGGCAGGCAACGGCAACGGCCGCATGTATGACACCAACGCGCGGACAAATCCGCCGCTGCGCTCCCACGCCGATGCGCGAGCGCTGCTCGACGGGCTGCGCGACGGAACCATCGATTGTGTGGCGACCGATCACTCGCCGCAACGCTGGATCGACAAGGCGTGCGAGTTCGACCAGGCCGAGCCGGGCATGAGCAGCCTGGAAACCGCGTTCGGGCTGCTGATGCGCCTGGTCCACGCCGGCGCACTCTCGTTGCCCGACATGATCGCGGCCCTCTCGGCACGGCCCGCTCAGGCGTGGGGCCTACCGTACGGAACGCTGGCCTCTGGCTCCAGCGCGGACGTGGTCGTGCTCGATCCCGATCACGCTTGGGTCGTCGACCCCGAGCGCTTCCTGTCGAAAGGAAAGAACTCACCGCTGGGTGGGCAGACGCTGCGCGGCACGGTGCTGCTGACCATCGCCGCGGGTCGGATCGTCTATCGCAATGGCGTCTAGCCCGCTCATCCTGAGCTTGTCGAAGGCGCTCATCCTGAGCTTGTCGAGCCCGCTCATCCTGAGCTTGTCGAAGGCGCTCATCCTGAGCTTGTCGAGCCCGCTCATCCTGAGCTTGTCGAAGGACGCCTCAACCAGAACTCAACCGCTACAGTTCCGGCGCGCTAATGGCCCAAACCGAAACTCGCGCTAGCTAATGCCGACCTCTGACCGCCAGGCCGCACTCGCCCTCCAGGACGGATCTGTTTTCATCGGCGAGCCGTTCGGAGCAGCGGTCGATGTGGCCGCCGAGGTGGTCTTCAACACCGGTATGACTGGTTACCAGGAGGTTGTCACCGATCCCTCCTACCGCGGCCAGATGGTGGTGATGACCCACCCGCAGATTGGCAACTACGGTGTCGCAGCCAGTGGCGACGAATCGGTCCAGCCATGGGTTTCGGCGCTTATCGTGCGTGAATTGGCTTCCCAGCCCAACCATTGGGAAGCGAGCGGACGCCTCGAAGACCTGCTCGAACGGTGGCACGTGCCTGGCCTCCAGGGCATCGACACGCGCGCGCTGGTGCGGCGGCTGCGCGAGACGGGGACCCAGCGCGGCGTGCTCCGCCAGAGCCGCCCCGGGGGCTTTGTAAAAGCCGACTTCGACGAGCTGCGGCAGGCCGCGCACAGCGCACCGTCCGTGTCGCAGCTGGAGCTGGTGAGCGGTGTCAGCGGGGTGCTGCCGGCCACCGCGGCGCGTGACGACGTCGTCGTGCTGGACTGCGGCGCCAAGTGGAACATCGTGCGCTCGCTCCAAGCGCGCGGCGTTGCACCGCGGG
>Ga0137367_10004663_pt1 | contig 11132 bp, 14 predicted proteins | sample SagtaG_14_FD_104939 | JGI IMG/M metagenome (GOLD analysis project Ga0137367, IMG submission 104939) | Vadose zone soil microbial communities from Sagehorn Ranch, Mendocino, California, USA - Sage1_L_80_16 metaG | ecosystem: Environmental > Terrestrial > Soil > Vadose zone | place: USA... | reverse complement strand
GCAGACCATCGGCAACATCACGACCACCAACGTGTTCGACCGCGGTGACTGGTGCCGCGGTCCACACCGGCGACGAAATAGGGACACTCGGTGCCGCGGTCGGTCGGCGCGGCTGGCATTACCAACCGCGCCGACCAGGGTCAACTGCGCACCGTCTGAGGTTCGTCGTGCCAGATCCACCACTCGTACGCCGGAGTCTGGGGGTGGCCCTCCGGAGAGTCCTCCCACTCCTCCTGGCGCCCGAGCGCACTCATGTCGAGATAGCTCCAGGTGCTCCCAAGCGCCTCGTCACCGCGGTTGTTGAGGAAGTACGTGCGAAACACGCGGTCTCCGTCGCGGAAGAACGCATTCGTGCCGTGCCACTCGTCCACGCCGAAGTCCTTGTCGAAGTCGTCCAACATGGTGAACCACGGCATCTTCCAGCCCATGCGCGCCTTCAGGCGCTCGATGTCCGCTTGCGGCGCGCGGGAGGCGTAGACGAGCGTGGTGTCGCGGACATTCAGATGGGCGACATGGGCCACCTGGTCGGCCATGAGGGAGCAGCCGATGCATCCATGCTCGGGCCAGCCGTGCACGCCCGGTTCGAAGAACGCGCGGTACACGATCAACTGACGGCGCCCTTCGAAGAGGTCGAGCAGGTTCGCTTTTCCATGCGGGCCGTCGAACTGGTACTCCTTTTGTACGGCCAGCCACGGCATGCGCCGACGCTCGGCGGCGAGCGCGTCGCGGGCGCGGGTCAACTCCTTCTCTTTCACGAGCAGTTTCTGGCGCGCAGTTTCCCACTCTTCGCGGGGAACGATTGGTGGTGTGTTCATGATTCTTTCCGTATATCTCCTTGTTGTTTTGTGACGTCTCACATCGGTGGCATGAATCCGCGAACCGACGATGGTGCGACCACGACCAGGATTGCGGCGACCGCGCGGATGTCGGCGAGCCGATAACGATCGTCGAGATCGAGCACCATCTGTAATCCGTTTTCGTCGGTGTAGCGATGCACTGCTCTATGCCTCGTGCTCCTGGGTTTGCGCTCTGGTTTGTGCGTGCGCGGCTTCGGCGAGCCGTTTGATGATGTTGAGTCGTCGGTCCCACTGGCTGGCGAGCTCGGCCATCGCCCGGGTGGCCTGGTCGAGGCGTTCCGCGTCCACCTGGTAGAGAACCTCCCGTCCCTTTTTGCGGCGGCTAATCAGCTTCGCCTGCTCGAGTACGACGAGGTGCTTGGCGACCGCCTGGCGGGAGAACGGGACCTGCCCGGCCAGCCAGCTGGCACTCGCCTCACCTCTGCGGACAAGAAGGTCCAGGACTCGACGCCGAGACGGGTCGCCGATCGCCGACCAGAGCTCGTCATCGGACTCCGACGTCATTCCCTCGGGCGTTCGGCGAGCAACCTGGCCAGGCGATCCATGAACATAGCCCAGCCCGCGCGGTGTTCATCGGCAAAGCGCTGCTTGTCGCCAACGGGCCAGGCGAGCAGCTCCAGGCCACTCTCGAGTACCCGCAGGCGGGTGCGTTCGCCTTCACCAACGAGCGTGAACTCGACCAGTGTGGAGTTGCCGGCCGCCGGCTCCTGGCCGGCGGGGTGATTCCACCGGAAGGAGAAGCGGGTCGGTGGCTCTACTGCCTCGACGACGAGGGGGTGGGCCCGCTCCTCGAAGCCCATAAGGCCACGCCCGCCGGGTTCGAGCTCCAGCTCGACCCGGTCGGCGAACCACTGCCGGATCTGTTCGGGCTCGGTGATGGTGCGCCAGACAACCTCGACCGGAGCATCGATCACGACCTCTCGCTCGATCTGGAACTCCGCCATCGTCGTCGGTCCTCCCATCTCGCATGCGCTCGACATGCAACCAAAGGTAGCACATCTGTCCAGAGAGTGCAACCATTAGTTGCACGTAGGCCGGCGCACGGGCTGGGCCACGGACCGGCAAGGACTTTGGATGCAGCGGCCGCTGATAGAGGTCAGTCGATCGTCAATGGCAAAGCACACTGTGCCGCGTGCCAGCCGGTCCCTCCACCAACGCTTCCATAGCTCCAATCGGTTCGTCGCGGAGCACCTGCCAACCGTCGTGCTGTGCGCGGCCAGTGCCTCGGTTCGGCTAGCCGCGTGGCTTCCGCCGCTCAGTGGCTGGTAGTACGCTGGACCGTGAAGAGGGGTACAGCTGATGGCAAATCGATCAATGTTGTCCAGGCGGGCGTTCCTGGCAACGATGACAACCGGCTTTGGCATTGCGCTCCTCGCGGCGTGCAGCGCGCCCCCGAGCCCGTCAACGCCTGGCAGTGCACCAGCAGGTGCCGCTGCGCCAACCAGTGCACCCGCGGCAGCGAGCGGCGCGCGCAAACAGGTCTTGTTCTGGGGCCGCCAGCAGTTCCTGCCGGAATCGAATGACTATCTGACCGAGTCGGTCAAGCTCGCGGCCCAAAAGGGCGGCTTCGACGTCAGCGTCCAGCTCTTCACCAACGACGAGCATCCACAGAAAGAAGTCGTGGCGATGGAGTCGGGCGTCGTGCCGGACATCACCTACACGTATGCGCCAGCCTTGTGGAACCAGAACGGCTACGCCCTCGAAGTGCAGGCGTTGTACGACGAGATCGGTAAGTCCGGCGGCGGCTGGCTCGATCTGGCGGATGGCAGCTCGAAGACGTCGGCGGGCAAACGTATCGCCGTTCCGATGAACAACGAGCCATGGTTCCTGCACCTCCGCAAGGACAAATTCGCTGAAGCCGGCGTCACCCTGCCGTTCAAAACATGGGACGAGATGATCGCCGGGTTCCAGAAAGTCAACAAACCCGACCAGGGCTTCTACGCCTTTGACGGGCAGATGACCGAAGCCGACTGGGTCGGCAACGGTCTGCCCTTCATGTGGGCATTCGGCGGACGACTGTTCGACAAAGAAGGCAATCCGACGATCAACACTCCGCAGAACATTGCCGGTTTGAAGGCATATACTGACCTGCTCAAGAACAAGATGATGCCGCCAGGTGTCGTCAGTCAGAAGGCGTCGGGCAACAACGAGGCGTGGCTATCCGGCCAGGTCGCGGCGGTATCAAATACCGGCAGCATCGTTTTGGCTATGCGCAAGGACAACAAAGAGCTGCTCGCGAATACGTATTTGCAGGCGTTTCCATCGCAGGCGAAGCCGGGCACGTTCGTCGAAGCGGCGGGTAGCGCCACACTGGTCATCAACCAGAAGAGCGCCAACATCTCCGAGGCGATGCAAATCGCACGCATGATTCTGTCGCCAGAGCGCTATCCCACACAGCTCGAGAAGGCCGGCTCGTACTGGTTCCCGATTATGAAGAACTACTTGAGCCTGCCCTTCTTCACGCAGGACGAGTGGAACAAAGAAGTGACCGAAAATATCGCGCCGTGGACACTCGCCTCGACCGCCGACTCCGGGTTGTCGCCGATCTACGACGACATGGTCATCAGCGCGACCAACGACATGCTGCAGGCCGTCGCCGTGCAGGGCAAATCACCCGAAGAAGCGATCAAAATCCTGGCTGACGCGGCCGCCGCGGCCAAAGCCAAGTTCAAGCTCTAGTCGAGCCTGCGTGGCCCTCAGGCTCAGCGCTCGCCCCGCGTCGCCATCGGCTGTCCGGCTTGGAGGCTCCGTCGCTCGCGACGAAGCCATGTTCGCGTACCTGCTGCTGCTGCCCGCGGGCGCCCTGATTCTCGTCCTGGTTGGGGTCCCGTTCCTCAACGCATTGTGGCTCAGCTTTCACAAGAAGCTGCTCGGCGCGGTCGACGCGCCCTGGATCGGCCTGGCTAACTACGCGGCCCTGCTTGGCGACGCCGCGTTCTGGCAAGCGTTCCGGAATACGGTCGTGTTCACGACGGGCTCGATCGGGTCCAAGCTGATCCTCGGGCTGGTCATCGCGCTGGTGCTCAACGAAGCGCTCCCGTTCCGCGGCCTATGGCGCTCGATCGTCATGCTGCCGTATGCGATGCCGACGCTGGTTTCGGTCCTGGTCTGGAAATGGATGTACAACGACGTCGCCGGCGTCCTGAATTACCTGGTCAGCGGCGCGCATCTGAGCGATCACCAGATCCTGTGGCTGGGAGATCCGAACATCGCCATGCCCGCCGTGATCGCCGTCAACGTCTGGCGCGGTTTTCCCTTCTTTGTCATTACCATCCTGGCCGGTTTGCAAACCGTTCCTCAGGAGCTCTATGACGCTGCCAAAGTCGACGGCGCCGGCGTCTGGCAACGCTTCCGCCAGGTCACGTGGCCTAGCATCCTGCCCGTCGTCGCCGTCACCACGCTGTTCTCGGCGATCCTCACTTTCAACGATTTTTCGATCATCTGGATCCTGACCCAGTGCGGACCGGGCAATGCCACCAACGTGTTGGCGACGCTGACGTACAAAATCGCCATCCCCGGTCTCGAATTAGGCAAGGGCGTGGCGGTGTCCGTGCTGATGCTGCCAATTCTGGTGCTCTTGATCGTGCTGCTCAATCGGTTCATCAGTCGCCGCGAGGAGTTCGCGTGAGCGCCGCCTCGGCGCTGACCAGCCGTCGTCAGCATGCGGCCGTGGACCGTCGGCGGTCGTTCGTTCAACGCGGCCAGCGCCTTGCATTACGCGCATTCGGCTGTCTCCTGCTGGGGTTTGTGCTCCTCGTTGCACTGTTCCCGCCGTACTTCATGACTATCACCGCGTTTCACCCGCCGAGTCTTAGCTTCAGTCGCACGCCAACGCTATTTTCACTCGATCTGACACTGCGCGCGTTCGTCGATCTGTTCGAGAAGTATCCATTCGCAAGCTGGATGGCGAACACGGCCGTAGTGTCTGTGTGTAGCACTATCCTGTCGGTGACCGTTGCCACACTGGCTGCCTATAGCCTGTCGCGTTTGCGATATCCAGGGCGGAACGCGTTGTCGAGCGCCGTCTTCTTCGTCTATTTGTTCCCGTCCACGCTGCTGTTCATTCCGATCTTCATCGTCCTGAACAACCTGCATCTGCTGAACCAATTGCCGGCACTCGTAGCGGTGTACCTGACGTTCTCTGTGCCGTTCGGCGTCTGGTTATTGAAGGCGTACTTCTTGAGCATTCCACGTGAGCTCGAAGACGCCGCCCAGGTAGACGGTGCAACGCGCTGGCAGAGTCTGGTCTTGATTGTCCTGCCACTGGCCACGCCAGGTGTGGCGGTCGCATGCATCTACTCGTTCACGTTGGCCTGGAACGAATATCTGTACGCGTTCACGCTACTCAGCGATCAGGAGAAGTTCACCCTGGCTACGGGCCTGACCAAGCTGATTTTCGGCGATGTGTTTCTGTGGGGCATGATCATGGCTGGCGGCGTGCTGATGAGCGCGCCGCTGCTGATCCTGTACTTTCTGGCCCAACGCTACATCGTCGCCGGACTGTCCGCGGGCGCTGTCAAAGGCTGAATCTTCGGCGTTGCCGGTCACGGTCCGTTAAGGCTACGACCCGGTGCGGTGCAACGCGGCGATGACTGGCGCTCCCTTCACAACGACAAGAGCTACCAGTGCCACACCAATGGACGTGCCCACGAACAGCGTGCCCGGGCCAATACTGGCTGAGTGAGCCGCGGCCGGAGCACTCGCCTCGGCCGGCGGCGCGTCGGGCCGCCGGAGCGCGAACGACGGGTACGGCGCACTCAACGCAATGATCTTGCCGTCCCGGACGACGGCGTGGACTTCGAGCGTCATGCTCGAAGCGAGCGCGTCCCGAGAGGGAACGTTCCGGAGCGTGAGCCGCTCGGTCCATGTAACTGCGTCTCCGTCCGCAACCGGAGGGCTCAACGTGTCAACAAGATATTTGCTTGTCAATTGCTGGAGCCAGTCACTCATGGTTGGACCGTCGATGAACCATTCGCCATCCACGTCGTGCAACGCGATCGTTGGGGCGACCCAGTCCGTCGCACCCCAGGGATTCTGCGCGTTGCGAGCGAGCAGGAAGCTATCCACGACGAGCAGCGGCTCCGTCTGATTCGACGGCTGACCGGGCGCTTCTTGCGCCGCGGCAACCGATGCGAAGGTCGTCAGCACAGCCGCGACCAGGAGCGCCACAACGCGTCGGTCCATCACACGCCCGCCGTGCGGTCCGGTGCGGCACCCGGCCGCCACAAATCACCGAGACGCTGCAAGTCGCGCGGCTCGCTCAATGTAGACGAAAAGTCCGCCAGCTGACCGTTGTGCACCCAGATGCTGTTCGTGACTGGCACAAATTCCACAGATGCACCCCAGTCGTCGCGATAGAGGTTGGCACTCCATGTCGCTCCCTGCTCGGTAGCCCGATAGTCGAACGCCTCCGCCCTGATATCTGCTGCGATCTGCTGCTGTGCCCACAGGCGAATTTCGAACTTCTGCCAGGCACGCCGGTCGGCGTTGACTGTGGGGCCGGAGTCCTCTTCGGTGAACATCCCGACGACCGCGTCCACATCGTGGGCGTTCAGCGCGGCCGTGAAAGCCTGCGCCAACTCAATGCTGGTTGGCGCATTCGTCACCTCGTTGCGCGCCGCCTCGACGGACGGGACCGTGACCAGGCAAATGGAGACCAGCACTGCGCCGCCCAAGCCGCCGAGTCGTCGTGCTAGGGATATTGCGATCCTATTTCGAGACATACATGCTCCTTCCGAGTGCAGGGGTTGACCACACGCCCACGTAGAAGGTCTGCAGAGTCGAGTGCTGTTACGCGGGCACCGCGCGATAATCGGCGTCAACCACCTCGCGTGGCAGCATCCATGGCCAGGACCGTTGGCGCGAGGCGCAACGTGCACGCATTTGCGCACGCAAGGTCAACTCGGCAGATCCGCGATTTCAGCGAGCACGCACTCCCGGGCCATGACGGTCATCGATCTGCTGAGCGACGGCGCAGCTACTCGATAAGCTCGAGCCATCGGTAGCCGGCTGCTTGACCCCGCGGCTCGCCCCAGATGCGCTGCCCATGCTTCGAGTAGAACACGAGCTCCGCGGTGGGGATGCCAACGCTCAGCAGATCGTCAAGAAGACCAAGCTCAGTCAACTCGCGAACGGCATGCGGCAGGACGTTGATGCCAACGCCCAGCTCCTTGACAGCTTGGGCAGACTCGTAGATGTCGACATCAAGGATCCCCGCGTCGTGCAGCGACAGGGCCAGAGCCATGCCGCCGATGCCGCCGCCCACGATAGCAACTTTCATGGTGCTCCTCCTCCTGAGTCGGTCGTAGCGCCCGCGGCAACTATGTAACGGTCACGCAGGGAGGCGTACGCCGATGCCATACGCAAGTGGCATTCCGGGGTGGAGCCTAGAATGGAGTGCGCGTGCGCTACCAGCATGCGCTATCGGGAGGGGTACTGCATGGCAGTGGCATCAGAGATCCAGGTCGATCGGGAGCGCTTCGAGCGGGAGGGTTATCTCGTCATCGAGGATGTGTTTGACCCAACGCGGGATCTGGATCCCGTGGTCCAAGAATACGCGGCACGGTTGGACCAGATGGCTGTCGACTGGTACGCCGCAGGGCTGGTCAACTCGGCGTATGCCGACTTGCCGTTCGCGGAGCGCTTCGCGCACGTGCTCAACGACGCCGGGCCGGAGGGTTACCGACCGTTCGACATTACGCTCTCAGGCCCGATCACCGAGGACTCGCCAATGCACACGGGCCCGGCCGTCTTCAACCTGATTACCCATCCGCGCATGCTTGACGTCGTGGAGCGGCTGATCGGCTCCGAAATCCTCTGTAACCCTATTCAGCACGTGCGTATCAAGCCGCCGGAGCACCTGCTCAACCAGAAGTTCCACGGCAAGAACACCATGTTCAGCGCCACCGAATGGCACCAGGACCAGGGAGTCGCCACGGTGGACGTCGACCATACTGAGATGCTGACCGTGTGGTTCCCTGTGTTCGACGCGACCATCAAGAATGGCTGCCTGTGCGTCGTCCCAGAAAGCCACAAGCGTGGGCTACTGTTGCACTGCCCGAGCAAGCCTGGGCAGGTGTTCGACTTGAGGATCCCCGAAGTCGTTCGGGCATCGAGCGGGATCCCGGTCGAGATGAAGCGAGGCAGCGCGCTGTTCATGCACCGCCTGACGATGCACTCCTCGCTGCGCAACCTGAGCGATGGGGTGCGCTGGAGCTTCGATCTGCGCTACCAACCGGTGGGGCAGCCGACCGGGCGCGACTGGCTGCCGGCGTTTGTCGCGCGCAGCCGTAAAGAGCCGAGTCAGGAGATCCATGACTGGCGCCGGTGGGCCGACCTATGGTGGCAGGCCCGCGCCTACCTGGCGATTAACCCGAACGCTCAGAAGCCCCGCCGCTGGACCGGCACCGAGGTCGAGTGTGCCTAGCCGCGTCCTCACGCCGCCCGCAGCGCCGGGCAACCTGGAAAATGTGGCGGTTGGGTGCTACGTCCAGGCCGATCCTGACAGCCACGTTCAGGGTCGTCTCGAGGCTCACGCGGGGAGCACTCCACAGCCCGCTGGTCAAAGTGCATCTGAGCGATGCTGATCCATGCACGACGACTGGCCAGAGCGCTCCGCGGCCCGTACCAATCCCAGCGTGTGCTTCGCGATCGCCGGTCCCGAAATCGGCTAAAACATATGCCCACTAGTCCGCCGTTCGTTCAGACTGGCGAACCGGCAGATGGCTGCGCTTCAGCACCGGCATTCGTCGCCTGAGCCCGTGCGCGTGTGCAAGCACGTCGAAAACAAACAAATCGTGTAGCGGCATCGTTGTGCCCCCAGTTGTTTCTCCCGCCCGTGATGGCCAGAGTGGGCAGCGCGACACGTCTCACTCCGGCGAATTGGCACGCTTCGGTGGGGATCACCAGCTCACGGGCAGTTCGACCAACCCACCGGTCAGCAGATGGCTCTTCGGACGGAGTTCTGCGACGGATCCGGCTAGACGCAGGGTAGGTACGCGGCGGGCAAGTGTCTCGAACACGACCTGCAGCTCGATGCGCGCCAATGGGGCGCCGATACAGTAGTGCGATCCATGGCCGAAAGTCATGTGTGGGTTTTCGACGCGCTGGACGTCGAATGCGTCCGGTCCCGCAAACACAGCCGTGTCTACATTCGCCTGATGCAGCGCGAGCAACACCAACTCGCCGCTGGCAATCCTGACGCCGTCGACCTTCGATGTCAGCATTGGCGTACCGTGGTAGTCCGCCGGGCGACGCTACATCCGCTGGCTGGACGGGATCGGGAGAGCGCAGAACCTCTTCGACAGCAGATTGGATAACACTCCGCTCATGCTGCAGCGCCGCCCATTGCGCAGGGTTCGTGAGCAGCAGAACGACGCCGCGATCGATCGCTGCCACCGTCGTCTCATGTCCAGCGAACAGCAGCCCCGCCGCAAGCTGCGCGATGGCGTGATTGGTCAGGGCTGGATCATGTGCTTGCGCTGTGAGCAGGTCGGAAATGACATCCTCCGCAGCCTGCTGACGTTTGCGACCGAGCAGCTCGAGCATGTATCCGAAGAGCTGGCTCCAACCGGCTTGAGAGCGGCGCGCGTCGGTCATGTCGGCTGCATCAGCAGACCACTGGCTGAACCTGTGACGGTCCTCGGATGGCACGCCCAGAAGTTCGCAGATGACGAGCACCGGGAGGGGGAAGGACAAAGCCGCGTGAAGGTCAACCGGTGGCGACTGGCGCAACATGTCGTCGACGAGCTGATTGGCGAGCTCCTGGACGCGCGGCCTGAGCAACTCCATCCGCTTTGCGGAGAACGAACGAGTCAACAGGGCGCGCATGCGCGCGTGATCGGCCCGCTCGGTGTCCGGTGAACCGACGGGCCGACCAAAGATAGCCGTATCGGTATAGCGCGGCGCGCGGTCTGGATCGGGATGCGACCGACCGAGTCGGAGATCGCTCAGCAGCAGCTTGACATCCGCATAGGTCGTGACCAGCCAGGCAGGATCGCCGGCGGGCGTGGTGACGCGCCGAACACGTTCGCTCGAAGCCATGCCCGGACACTACCATTGATTGACTAACAAGTCAACCAACAGATCAGTATGAGCTAGTGGCGCCTCGCTCGGCCCTCGCCAATCAGCAGATCAAGGACGCGCGCCGGCAACTACACGTCAGAGCTGCGCGGCGGGTTTTTGCCCGCAATGGCCTTGCCGCCACGCGGATCAGCGACATCGCGGCCGAAGCTCAGGTCAGTCAGGGGCTCACTTCACGTATTGACGCTCACTTCACGCATTGATAAACCGACTGTCGGTCTGCTAATATTCGAGTGGCTGCCCGCCATGGCCCGCACCGTCAACCACGCCAACCGCACCATTCGCCGCGAGGCCTTCGTCGACGCCGCGCAGCGCCTCATCGTCTCGAAGGGCTACGAGCAGATGAGCGTCCAGGACGTCCTCGACGCCCTGGATGCCTCGCGCGGCGCCTTCTACCACTACTTCGATTCCAAGGTCGCCTTGCTCGAAGCGGTTATCGATCGCATGGTCGTCGAGGCGACCGCGAAGGTCGAACGAACCCTGGCCGATCCCGACGTCTCCGCGCTCGCGAAGCTCAGCCGCCTGCTCACCGACATCGCCGACTACAAGAACGAGCGACAGGATCTGGTCCGCGGGTTTCTGCAGGTGTGGCTCTCGGATGACAACGTGCTCGTCCGCGACAAGCTGCGGCGGCTGACCGTTGCGCGGCTGACGCCATTGCTGGCGCCGATCGTTCGCCAGGGTTGCGCGGAGGGCACGTTCTCGGTCAGTTCACCTGACGAGACCGCGCGCGTGCTCGTCTCACTCCTGCAAGGGCTGAACGAGCTGGCCAGCGAGCTGTTCCTGATCCGACAGGCTGGCACGATCACACTCGACGAGGTCGAGCACACCGTGAGCGCCTACCTCGAAGCATTCGAACGAATTCTGGGCGTAGCGGCAGGCTCGCTGCCACGTCAACAACACACGCTGCGCGAGTGGTTTGGCTAGTAACGGAGGAGGCAATCATCCATGGACCCCACTATTTTCAGCTGGATCGTCTACGGCGGCTGGGCGCTACTCGTGCTGTATCTGACCGTCGCTGGCTTCAAGGCCAAGCGCGACACCGAGCCGGACTTGGGTCAGAGCTTTGGCCTGATGTACGCGCTGCTGCTCGCCTTCGCGCTGCCATACGTGCCGCTCTTCAGCTTTGTCAACTACGCGCCGGTCGGGACGGCATTGAGCATCTTCGGGCTGGCGGTGTTCTTCGTCGGCATG
>Ga0137367_10004660_pt1 | contig 11139 bp, 10 predicted proteins | sample SagtaG_14_FD_104939 | JGI IMG/M metagenome (GOLD analysis project Ga0137367, IMG submission 104939) | Vadose zone soil microbial communities from Sagehorn Ranch, Mendocino, California, USA - Sage1_L_80_16 metaG | ecosystem: Environmental > Terrestrial > Soil > Vadose zone | place: USA... | reverse complement strand
GCGTTTTCCTCCTGCCGCGAGCAAATGCTCAAGGGCAGATCGCAGGTCGGGGTGGTGCTCTTCGCTGGCTTGTTCCCGAATCCTTTGCTCAACGAATTGAAGTTGATCGTGAACCGATGTAAAAAAGGTTGTCGCGCTCAAACATTAGCCTCCCCAACCGAACAGACGCGCAGCATTGGACGTAGTAATTTCTGCGACCTGTTCGCGGGTTGTCATGTGGATTTCTGCAATTTTATCAGCAATATGAGTTACAAAAGACGGTTCGTTCCGCTTGCCACGATGGGGGACGGGCGTCAGGAAGGGCGAATCCGTCTCGACGAGCAGACGTTCCAACGGTAGTTGACGGATAATTTGACGCTTTTCCTCGGCGTTTTTGTACGTGACGGGACCTGTCACACCGATGCAAAAGTTGAGCGCCAGTGCTTGTTGGGCTGTTTCGAGACTTCCATTAAAGGAATGCAGTACGCCGGGTCCTTTTGCTAGTGGATGATTTTGAGTGTGAAGTTCACTTAGCCATGCAGTAAGGATTTCAAGCAAGTCAACGGATGCCTGCCCGAACCAGGTATCGTTCTCCTCGCGCATGTGGATGATGACAGGTTTATTCACTTCCTGCGCAAGGTGGAGTTGTCTCTTTAATGCTTCACATTGAAAAGCACGTTTCTCTGAGTCCTTGATCCAATAGTAATCCAGCCCGATCTCGCCAATGGCGACGATTTTATTCTGGAGTGCAAGAGCTCGTGTGCCCGTTATGGTATGCTCCTGCAGCGGCAAGCCGCTGGACTCCAGAACTAGTGTTCTTAAATCTTCAATTGTTGAATCTTTCCAGTTATCCAAATCTGTTGGATGGAAGCCAACAGCCGCGAAAATTAACGGGTGCGCCTCTGCAAGTTTGAGCCCCGCGAGACTCGAATCCAAATCCAGTGCGGGAATAAGCATCCGGCTCACGCCTGCTTCGATAGCACGTTGAATCACCGCCGCGCGGTCTTCATCAAACTTATTGAAATCAAGATGACAGTGAGTGTCTGTGAGTATCATGGGAAAAAGCACGGCGATTATATCAGTTGGAACTGTGACAAGCGGTTTGGCGTATCATAGATGTGATTATAGTTTTACATAGTGCCGCATAATTTACTTTACGTTTGAGTTTCAGCCTATCGCTAAGCATCCCCGAGTAGAACGGAGGGGACGAATCCATCTGGAAAGTAAAGTTAATAATGAGACAGGCGGTAGATTCGACTGGAGGTCCTCGTGAAACGAAAATTACTCAGCCTGATGCTGATCCTCTCGGTTCTGATTTCGTTGTTCCCGTTCAAGGATGTGCATGCAGATGTTGCTCCGCCTCAAACGCCTCCCGGGTCAAATCTTAATCCAGTGGATGAAACCACTCAGGTTCGCATGATGGCCGAAACGGTTATCTTGAATATTCGTCAAGATCCACAAGATGATACAGGCGCAATTGCAGATACAACTGCTACGTTTACAATGCGTAACCTCGGGACAGCGGAAGAGAAGATGCAGGCTCGTTTTCCCCTGTCATTCTTTGGCGGCGACTCGGACGGTTTTGGAAATTTTCCTGAGATCGAGCAGATCGCCGTCAGTGTGGATGGAAATTCTGTTGCTACGAATCGCGTCATGCGGCCTGCTATGTCGAGCCGCGGACCCGCTTACATCGAGCGCGCTGAAGTTCCCTGGGCATCCTTTGAAGTCACATTCCCGCCCGGACAGGATGTGACGATCGAGGTGGCGTACACGACTAGCGGATATGGATATTATCCCTACGAAGTGTTCAAATATATTTTGGAAACAGGTGCAGGTTGGAAGGATACCATCGGCGCAGCGGATATTATTGTTCGATTGCCATACGAAGCGTCCAACTTCAATGTTTGGCTGCCGGATGAAACAACCGAATATTTTAAAACAGGCCCGGGTGGCGTATTGAATGGGAATGAAGTTCGCTGGCATTTTGAAAACCTCGAGCCAATAGAAGAAAACAATATCAAGATCACGGTAGTTACTCCGACACTCTGGCAAAATGTCTTGAACGAAACAGATACAGTATCCAAAAACCCAAATGATGGTGAAGCATGGGGAAGATTGGGAAAGGCATATAAAGAGGTGGCGATAATGCCAAAACACGGCGATCCACGTATGGATTCTGATGGACAGGAACTCCTGCAACTAAGCCAGCAGGCATATGAAAAATGCCTAGCTCTACTTCCGAAAGATCCACTTTGGCATTTCGGTTATGCAGAGCTGTTATGGTCGCAATATTATTTCGATATTTATCTGGCGCAGAAACCAGATACGGAAGGTCTGTTTTCACGAATCCTCACTGAGTTAAAAACCTCCCTTGATCTGGATTCGAACAATCAACGCACGAAAGATTTAGTATCCTGGATCTCTTCCTCGATTCCTGGATCTGTATCGATTACAGATTCGGGCTACGATTTCCTGGCGTTAACTGCCACTCCGATTCCACCGAAGCCTTTGCTGTTTGTGACTGAAACGCCGATACCAAGTCCAACCGTGGAGGTGTTTTCTTCTCCGACTCCTTCTCTCGTGCCGACCGGTCAAACTCCTACCGGCTCTCCCGTCTGTGGGGGAGCAGCCTTCCTCGTGCCTTTCCTCGTCATCGCATTGTGGTGGAAGCGAAAGATAATCTAGCCCGGAATTAAAGCAAAATGCCGCCGAATATAAGAGTCGGCGGCATTTTGTTTCCTGTTTATTTTGCAGTAATTCCTGCGATCTTCAATCCATCATCCAGAATGGCTTTCACTTTATCCTGATGTGTGGTTTCGCAGTAGATGCGCATGATGGGCTCTGTGCCACTAAAGCGGATCAGTAACCAACCGCCGTCCTCCAGCTTGAACTGGAAGCCATCCACGGTGATGAGTTCAGTTACTTTGAGTCCGCCGATTGTTTGTGGATTGGCGCTCAGAATCATCTGCTCGCGCGTTTTGCGATCGCCCGTGAAAGGAGTGTCCACGCGATCATAGAAATGCTCACCGACCTTATCGAACAACATTTTCAATAATTCTGTCGGCTTCTTCCCAGTGCGAACCATGAAATCAAGCATATAGAGATTCGCCAAAATTCCGTCGCGTTCAGGAACGTTGCCGCGGAACGCATAGCCGCCACTTTCCTCACCGCCAATCATTGCATTGGTTTCTATCATTTTCGGCGCAACATATTTGAATCCCACACCTGTTTCATAAACCGGCACGCCGTAGAGGTTTCCGAGTTTATTCAACATCGTAGTCGTGGAAAGCGTTTTGACGATCGGTCCTCGTTGACCGCGAATTTCCAATAAGTACAACGCCAACAACGCATAGACGCGCAATTGGTTAATAAATTCTCCATTTTCATCACCGATCCCACAGCGATCCGCGTCGCCATCGGTGACGAGCAAGATATCCGCGTGATCTTCCACCGTGGTCTTCAGACCCACATCGATATTCGGGCGGATGGGCTCCGGTCGTTTCATTTCAGGGAACGATGGATTGCGTGTATTGTGGATCTCGATGATCTTTGTCTTTCCGCCGCCCAGCAAGCGCGTAAACCAATCCGCGCCGTTGCCCCACATGGCATCCACTACTACGGTGAATCCTGCATCCTTGATGGGCTGCAGATCAATCAGCTTTTTGAGGTTCTCGATGTATGCTTCCGACGCGTCGAACATGACGACTTTGCCATCACGCATCGCGTCGTTTAGCAAAATGCGCTTCACAACATCGACCGAATCGGGGATCGATGATTCGATCTTTTTCAACCCCTCAGGATCAATTGCGCCACCGTTTGGGTCGCGGACTTTGAATCCGTTATCAGTAGGTGGATTATGTGATGCCGTGATATTGACCGCGCCGCAGGCTTTCTTGTCTACGACCGCGAACGCAATGACTGGAGTCGGCGTGGCTCCATCGGTCAAGTAGACATTGAGTCCATTTCCGACTAGCACTTCTGCCACAGCCGCGGCGAAATTTTCGGAACCGAAGCGCTTGTCATGTCCCACCACGACCCATTGTCCTTGCCTGCCTTGTTCCAGCAAATAGGACGCGAACCCTTGCGCTGCACGCCGTACGTTGTCGAATGTGTAATCCTCCGCGATCACCCCGCGCCAGCCATCTGTTCCAAATTGAATCTTATAGAGCATGAGAAATCTCCTCAACCTGAAAATGAGAACGTTGGGATTATATCAGTGCGATAGTTAAAGAAAAAGACTTGCTTCCGGAAGCAAGTCTTTCATCGTAGTTTTGTTCTAGTCTTCTGCAAGCCAGTTCTTGGCGGCTTGCAGATCGTCAAAGTATTTTAGCGGTTGACCGGTAAGCGCTGTCAACAAGTCTGCCAGTTTGCGCTTCATGCCGGTTACGCCCAGCACAGCTGTCTTGTGAACATATGCCTTCGTTGCAGTGGATGCCGCATTCATGGAAGCGAGTAGCTCATTGCCCACATTCGTATCACGAAAATCGGAGATTACAAGTACAGAATCTTTGGGCTCCGCGATGACGATCTTTTGCACCTCTGTCAGCTCTGTCTTGACGGCTGCAGCGTTATAAAAGTTTTTCGAAAAATCCTGGTAGAAGATTTTCTTGCCTTTATGTTCGATCCATGTTGAATGCATGATGTTATTCTCCTACTTCTTGCTTTCTTGCCACAAAGCAAGTCCGGTTGCGATTGCGCCAGAGAGCTCCCAAGCTGCAACGCCGAGAAAGCGGATGGGTGCCAAGCCTGTGAGTACAGCAATGGTGAAAACAGTGGGTGTCACGCAACGGAATGGTACAGTCCATTTGTAGAATGGTTTGAGATCATTCAAGGCAGCAAGGATGTAATAAGCGCCAATGTTGAATGAAGCCATGGAGGAAGCAATTATAAAAACAAGCGTGTAATCTCCGGCGACTCGTGCAGAGCGTTCCAGCACGGTGAAGCCGAGCAGAGATAAGAGCAATTCAGGGCGGATGATGCCAACGAATCCGAGAAGGAGCGCCAGAACTCCGAAGATAAACATCGTCCAGCCTGAGGCGTCTCGTATCCTGTATTTTGCGGTCATGGTGTCTCGTTGAAAGTGGTTTGTTGTTGCCATATTGGAATCTTTCCAACGCAAAATTATACATGTAAAGAATAATTTGGTCTCGACAAATTTGTTTGCTCCGCCTATACTCGTCCTTGTATCTTCGAACCATGAGGCATTTATGACCAAGCATCTCGTTGTTGTGGCTGGAAACATAGGAGTTGGGAAAACATCATTGACGGAGCGGATCGGTTCGCGGCTGGGGTGGTGGACGGGGTACGAATCTGTGGCAGACAATCCTTATCTTTCTGATTTTTATTCGGATATGCGCGCCTGGGCATTCCATTTGCAGGTCTTTTTCCTGGGACATCGCGCCGAGCAGTATCTGGATGCGGCGCGCGACCCTCGTTCGGCGATCCTTGACCGAAGTATCTACGAAGATTGTTATATCTTTGCGCGTGCGTTACATCACATGGGTGATGTGGCGGAACGCGACTATCTGGCATACAAACGTTTATTTGATCTTGTGATGCTGAGCCTGCCGCGACCGAATCTGTTGATCTATCTCAAAGCGCCCGTCACGGTCCTGATCGACCGGATTCGCCGCCGTGCTCGCAATATGGAGACGGGTATCACTCCCGAATATTTGACCTTGCTGGATTCATTCTATGACGATTGGCTGGGCGCATTCGATATGTGTCCCGTCCTTACGATCAGGACAGATGATCTCGATTTTGTTCATCAACAGAATCATCTTGATACGGTTGTCGAACGCATACAGGATAAACTGGCAGGTAAGGAAGTCGTTGAGTTTTGATTTTAAGAACCTTGCGAAGACACTCCGACACTTGCACCGCACGTGATTTTTGAATTCGAATTGCTTGGCAATTCGTGGCAATTCATAGCGAATGATGCAGGTGAGGATGTGAGCCTTCGCAAGGTTTGAATATGAAATGAGAGTCTCTATGGACATTGTGAATCGAAGTGGGGCATTTAGCAAGAGCAAGCCGATTAAAGGGACGCGGCTGCAGCAAGAAGCGCGAATTGGATTGTTATTCCTTTCTCCGTGGCTGATTGGCTTCATCGTATTGAAGGCATTGCCGATCCTGGCGTCGTTGGTATTTTCCCTGACCGACTTTCACATGTTAACTCCTGCCGAGACCAAATTTATTGGACTGAGAAATTATGTCCATTTCATTGGCGATGGGAATGCACTTGCCAGTCTGTTTGGTTCATTAAGCTATTTCATCTTTACAATTCCGATTGAAATGTTTTTTGCGCTTGCCCTGGCGGCAATCTTTACCAGTGCGAGACTGAAAGGCAAACGCATTTCGCGGACCTTGATCTTCATGACGAGTATCATCCCAGCCACCTCGATCTTCTTTATCTTTCAGGGGTCGCTGCAATATATACAGAACTTGATTCTTGAGCCGCTCAACCTGCCGCCTATCCAGGGAAATGGATTGCTATTGCCCTTCATGGCACTTTGGAGTATCGGACCAGGCTTTTTAGTTCTCTATGGCGCCATGGAAAGTGTACCGAACGAAATTTATGAGGCGGCTCGCGTGGATGGGGCAGGTCCCTTTGCACGCTTCTTTTATGTAACCCTGCCGATGATTTCACCCGCCATATTTTTCACACTGGTCATCAATCTGACAGGTGCATTTGGCGGTGCAGTGCTTCTAGATCGCGGTTATATATTGCGTTTCAGTCTCTCGCCCATGGAAAGCTATATCAACAATGTAATGTTTAGTGAAACCAACCTGGGATATGCGAGCGCGCTGGCGTGGGTAACCTTTGCGATCATGATGACCCTCACGATTGTCCTATTTAGATCATCAAGGCGCTGGGTGTACTTTCCGGAGGAGAATTCCGATGTTGAAATTTAGGAAAAGAACTGCACGAGGCAGAGATGTCTCGCGCTTGACGCTTCGTCTCTGGGATTTTACAGGCACGGCGATTCTTAATCTCTTCATGTTCCTGTTTATTCTGGCATATCTGTCGCCATTGCCTTTTATGGTCATTGCTTCTCTCACGCCACATGCACAGTTCCTCGATGCAAATGCACCGGTTCTGCCGTCCCGTCGTATCACGTTTAATTACGAGGGAAAGGACCTGGTTGTCTATAACGTTCCGACAGAGAATGGCATTCAGCACTGGGCTCTCTACAAACCTTCTCGTCAATCAAGTGAGTTCATCGATCCACAGCATCCCGAGAACGGCACGATTCACTGGGTGGGACAATGGCGTACGCTGAAATCCGTGTATACCTTCAGTCCGACCCTCGATAACTTCAAGAATTTTCTTGAGATCACAAACGTGCGCCTATATTTCAAGAATACGATGATTGTCGCTCTGATCAGTGAGATTGGCATACTATGTTCCTCGATTGCAGTCGCATACGGCTTTTCGCGTTTTCGTATCCCGGGCGGGAAATATATATTTTTCCTGCTCATCGCCACAATCATGATTCCGAGCAACATTACGTTGGTTCCCACGTATTTTCTATTCAGCGGACATATGCTCAATTGGATTGGGACCTGGTTGCCGTTGATCGTTCCGCACTTCTTCGGCAGTGCTATATTTATCTTTTTGCTTCGACAGAACTTCAAGGGTATCCCGCGCGATCTGGATGAAGCGGCAATGCTGGATGGCGCGAGTCCGCTGCGAATCCTCATATCGGTCATTTTGCCGCAATCCATTCCTGTGGTGACCACGGTCGCTCTGCTGCACTTTTTCTATATTTGGAATGAGACACGGCTCGCAAGCCTGTACCTTGGAATCAGACCCGATCTGCAGCTCATATCCTTTGGAGTCCAAAGAAGCCAGACCTTTTTCTTCACACCTGAAACTCTGATGGTCGGCGCATTGCTGGTGATGATTGTGCCCGTAGTCGTGTTGTTCCTATCACAAAGATTCTTCATGCAAGACATGATTGTCACGCAAATTGAAAAGTAGGTTTATGAAATCGATACGCACGATTATTTTGATCTGGTTGGCTTGGGCGATACTTGTGATCGGATTTCAAGCCTGGACCGTGGCGCGCCTGGTTCCTCGGTTCCCTGATTACGGACTTACATGGACAGTTACCGAGACAGGTCCCGGCTACCAGCAGAATCAGCCTTATCTGCTCGAGCCTTTCATGAATCAGCAGGTGGCGTGGGATTCGGAATACTACTTAGCGATCGCGATTGGTGGCTATAACGATCCGGCAACTGATTTGGTTGGATCGCCAGGACATCAATTTACGAAGAGCTATTCCTTTCTACCCTTTTTCCCGCTCCTGATCCGACTTTTCATGTTTCCGTTAAAGCTGCTAGGACTTACCCCCATTCCCACTGCCACGCTGGCGGGAGTCATTGTCTCGGCATTGGGCGCGCTGGGCGCAATGTTGGCGCTATATGATATAAGGCGCGACTCGCTTGGCGAAGATGGCGGGTTGCGCGCCGCGTTTTACTTGATCATCTTTCCAACAGGCTTCTTTTTGATCCAGGTATACACAGAGGGACTTTTTGTTGGTCTCGTATTTGGTTGTATCGCCATGCTCAGGCGAAAGCAATGGGTCTATGCCGCTTTGCTCGCGGCAGGCGCGACACTGACTCGCGCGGTGGGTGTTTCATTAATAGTCCCGACGATGATTGCCTGGTTTCGCTCCGGCGATTGGTCGGATCTTGATCTGGAGTGGCGACAGATCTTTCTACAGGGCATTGCCTGGCGCCCTCTTGCACGTCTGGTGCTGGCACTGGCTCCCTTGATTACCTTTTTGATTTGGAAGTTTTCATACTATGGAATGGCATTTGATTTTGTCGAGCGGACTTTTTTTGGCAGCACATTTATGAATATCAACCGCGCCATCCAGGATTGGTCGCAGGCATTCCATTCGCTATCCATGGATATTCCTCAGCGCGGCGTAAATTATTTGCTTATTATTGTGCTTTTTAGCATTGCTCTGGTGGCATGTTTCAAGTGTATGAAAGATTATCCTGAAGCCGCGTGGGTGAGTCTGGCGATCATCCTCATTTCGTGGGGAAGTGGACCGGCATCCGGAATGCATCGTTATATTCTGACGACGCCTGCTATTTTTATTGCGCTGGCAGATTGGGGAAAGAATCCCGTTTTTGACCGCGTATGGACAGTCACATCCGTTCTTTGGATGGGTTTTTTATCCGCCATGTTTGCTATGAATTTATGGGTTGCATAGTTTTAGGCGGTTTCCGCAGTTTCGTGTAAAATAGAAACAACCACTATGTCGACAAACTTACTTGCCCGCATACCCTTCTTTACGGACCTTCCAGCCGATGAGCTCGACCGCATCATGGCACAGTTGGAAATCGTCAATTTGAGATCGGGCGAAATCCTCTTTCGTGAGGGTGACGCGGGCGAGCATATGTACATTGTAGTAAGTGGGGATCTTGAAATTCTTATGGCGCCAGATACCGACAATGAATTGATTCTCAATCGTGTCCCACAGGGTGAATATATTGGCGAAATGAGTTTGATCACCGGAGCACCTCGTACAGCAAGCGTGCGGGCACATGGAGACGTTGTCCTGCTGAGCATGAGCCGTGCCCAACTCATGGACTTATTGCAAAGTTATCCTCAACTGGCAAGCACGATGGTGCATGTTCTTAGCCAACGTTTGGATAATACGAATATTTCGACGTTCCGTGATTTGACCGAGAAGAATCGTCAGCTTCAACAAGCGTTTGACGAGCTCAAAGCCGCGCAGGAACAGTTGATCGAAAAAGAGCGCCTCGAACGGGAACTGAAAGTCGCCGCCGAAATCCAGATGTCGATTCTCCCCGACACCCTTCCTCTCGTCGAGGGCTTCGATTTTGGTGGACGCATCCTTCCTGCCCGGCAGGTTGGTGGTGATTTCTACGATGTCTTCCCACTCGACCATCGCAAACTTGGGGTGCTCATTGGCGATGTTGCCGATAAGGGCGTGCCTTCTGCAATATTTATGGCGCGAGCTCACGCTTTGGTCATCGCTGAAGCGGATAGTAATATTATCTCTCCCGGAGATGTCCTGCGTCGCGTAAACAAACATATCACCCGGCTCGAGAAATCCACACAGTTTGTGACTGCCTTGTATGGCGTGTTGGACATCAATACAGGCGAATTTGAATACGCACGCGCTGGGCATGAACCACCGCTGTTACTGAATCCAGATGGGGAAGTGCATCGCTTGCCGCATAAACCAGGTATGGCACTTGGACTCTGGGATGAAATCACCTTGGATGAGTACAGCGTTCACCTTCCCAAGGAATCCATGTTGGTGATGTTCACCGATGGCATGACCGATTGTCGCAATCCGAAAGGTGAGCCGTACGGATTGGAGCGAATCAAAAGGACGATGTCGGGTCTGGCAGTGGCAACTGCGCAGGCGGCATGTGATCAGCTCTTTGACTCGCTCATGTATTATCAAAGCGGGGCAAAACAGGATGACGATGTGACACTGCTTGCGATCCACGCGTTATAAAGCAATTAGCCTTGCGAAGCATCCCCGAAGCGTAGCGGAGGGGGCTAAGCCTTCGCAAGGCTGTTTTAAGCAAACTCAAAAGCCTGTTTCAAGTCCTCTATCAAATCATCTTTGTTTTCAATCCCTACGGATAGCCTAACTAAACCTGGATCCACTTCCAACTGCGAGCCAGCCACCGAGAGATGAGTCATGGCGGCAGGGACTTCGATCAATGACTCGACGCCGCCAAGTGATTCGGCGAGTGTAAATATTTTCGTGTTCTCGACAACCTTGATTGCGGCATCGCGTCCACCCCTCATGATGAATGAGATCATTCCGCCGCCGTTTTTCATTTGTTGCTTTGCAATATGATGTTGAGGATGAGAGGAATGAAAAGGATAGATCAACTGTCCGACCTTCGGATGTTCTTCAAGAAATTCAAGTATGACCATTGCGTTTTCCGCATGACGCTCCATACGGAGGGGGAGAGTCTTGATGCCGCGCAACACAAGAAAAGCATCCATCGGTCCGAGGACCGCGCCGACTGCATTTTGCAGGAAATAGAGTCGATCGGCGAGATCCTTATCTTTGACGATCACCGCGCCGCCGACCACATCGGAATGCCCGCCGAGATATTTGGTCATCGAATGAACGACAATGTCTGCGCCCAACT
>Ga0137367_10004659_pt1 | contig 11139 bp, 10 predicted proteins | sample SagtaG_14_FD_104939 | JGI IMG/M metagenome (GOLD analysis project Ga0137367, IMG submission 104939) | Vadose zone soil microbial communities from Sagehorn Ranch, Mendocino, California, USA - Sage1_L_80_16 metaG | ecosystem: Environmental > Terrestrial > Soil > Vadose zone | place: USA... | reverse complement strand
TCACGAACACACCCCCGTCGCCGCCGACGATCAGCCGGTCTCCGGTTGCGCTCGGCACGTATACGATGCTGCGCAATGTTCGCGGCGGCGCCTGTTGGGTCAGGTCGCCGGTGATGTTTGTCCAGGTTCGGACGCCCCCCGACACGCGCGTCACCCAGACGCTGCCGCCGAAGCCAGTGACATAGGCCTGTGTCGGGTCCGAAGGCGCCATCACGACGTCACTTGCGTCGTTGGTGGGAAACGCCGGCACCGTGGCGGTCAAGTTGCCTCCGGCCGTGAAGCGCGCGAAAACGCCGTTCCCGACCGACCACAACGCGTCCGGGTTCAGAGGGTGTCCATACGCCATGTCGTTCACGAAATTGAACGCTGGAATGGTGCCGATCGTCTGGACGTTCTCGGCCTGGTCGGCCGACTCCCACCAATTCACGGTGCCGCCGATGACGAAGCGGTTCGAGTTGAACTGATTCGTCGCGAAGTGCGTGACGAACGGCAGGTTGTTGTTCTCGGCCTGGAATATGTTTTGCGGCGGCGAGCTGCCGATGACGTGCAGCGCGGGATCTCTCTCGCTGATTTCGGTCGTCCCCTGAAACACAAAACGACGGAGCGGGTTCATGCCCTGGGCGCTCGTGTACCGGAGCGCCTGACCGCCGCCGATCGCCACCGATGCCACGTCACCGCCGTCGGCGCCCAGGATTTCCGTCCAGGCCGCGTTGTTGAACCCCGACCCCGTCTGTGACGCGGTTCCGTTGTCCTGCAGACCGCCGAACAGCACGCCGGCGACCAGGTCCCAGGCCACGTCGTGCATCTCCGTCGTGCCGAGGCGGTTCAGCGAGGTCCAATCGCCTTGATTGGTCTGCGGGTTGGTCCGGCGGTAGATGCCGCCATCGCAGGTCTCGATGAGGTTGCCGGCGGCGTCGATGCGCATCTTCCTCGAGTCGGCATGCGGGCTGGTGTTGCCTGCCGTCCCGCCGCCCGGAATCTCGCCGACGTTCACGCCGACGATGTTGGCCCACTGCGGGGACGGAATCGCATTCGTCGCCGCAACCAGCGGGTTTCCGCGCAGCAGTGTGGTGTCGCCCCCGAACTCCCCCTGCCCGGCGTCGCCACCGTAGTACATGATGTTCGAATTGGTCGGATCGACGGCGATGGAAAGGTGGATGCTCCCCTGCCCATTCGGATTGGGCGTGATGAAGTGCTGCCAGGTACCGCCCGTTCCGTTGCCGTTCCCCACGCTGTTGGCGCGCGTGATCTCCGTCAGCAACACGAACTGATTGGTCGGCGCCGGACCCCCGGGCGTGGCGGGCGGCGCCGGTCCGGCAATCCAGTCGCCGTTGGCCGCCGTATTTCCAGTGACTCCCGAGATTCGAACACGAATCAAGTCTCGACCCACCACGAACGAATTGTTGACCGCCAGCCCGTGGTCCGCGACGGTGGTCGTGATGAGGATCGGCGTCGTGTTGCTCGCGCTGGCGATCGTGTTCGGCGACACCTGGCCCGGATCGGTAAACCGCGGGCTGTCGAAGTGCGTCCACGACGCCCCCTGATTGGTCGTGTGCGCGACGGTCAGGACGGCGCCTCGGTTGCTCACGGCCACATAGAGATGACCGTCCGATCCCAGCGCCATCTCGGCGTTGTCGGAGGTGCTGAGGACCGCCGCCAGGCCAGTGGCCCCGGGATCATTCTGCGACACGTTTGTCCACGTCGCGCCCGAGTCGTTCGACCGGAACAGACCGCCCTTGGCGACGAGGTAGTACCGCGTGGCGTTCGAACGGTCAGGCTGCAGATGCCAGACCGCTCCGATGCCATTCAGCCCGGATGTCCCACCGACAATGTTGGTGAACGACGTCCCCTGGTTCGTGCTCCGGAACACGTTGCCGCCGTCGCCCGCCGCGAGCACGATCTGACCGCGGATGGCCACGCCGGTCAGTGACTCGCCGGTCGGCAGCTGCTGGTTCGTCCAGGTGGTGCCGCCGTCCTTCGAGATGAGAATGTTTCCGTTTATACCGCCCGCGAAGAAGAAACTGCTCCTTCCGCCCGTAACGGCCGCAATGACCTGGGAATTCGTGGGATCCATCTCCATTTCGATGATCGACAGGGATGTCTGCTGGTCAGTACGCGGGATCCAGGTCGGCGTCGCCGACGTGAAATTGTTCGTGGTCCAGATCCCGCCGTTCACGGCGCCCATGATCGCCTTGTCCGCGTTCGCGGGATCGACGACGAAGGTCTGTGTGCTGCCCGAGATCTCGTCGGGGCTCGCGTGCAAGCCGAAGTTCGTGACCGAGATCGGCCCCCGCTCCGTCCAGGTGCCGGGCGTCGTCCCGAGCGCGACTTGAATCTCGCTGATCGGCCCATTGTTCGTCGACGGCGAGCGCGTCTCGGTGCAACCGTCGACGGCCAAGGCTCCCGTCAGGACCAGACACGCTACCCGAACACCCCCGAAGACATTCTTGCTAGTCATCCCCGTCCTCCTCATCAGCGACCCTTTAGTTTTGTCACCGCGATATCCACTTGGGTTGTCGCGGCAGTCCATTGGTGACGAATTGCGCGCACGTTGTCAATTCAAACAATTGCTCAACCTCACTGCCAACAAGCTTCACGATCTCACTGCCAACAAGATTAACGACAAGCGTCCAACGATCATTTGTGGAGTTTCGAAACCATCCCGACGTACCGACAACACCTGGCTGTTAGCCCGCCGATCGGGGCTCACATGACAGACCGCATCGTCAGGGCAACCTTCGTTGAGTCGAGAGGGGCCGGCGTTTCGCCCCAGCGGCTACAGCCCCGACCTGACAAAAAGTGGGAACCCGCGGCGGCGCCGGTGGTCCCTCGATCGGCACGTCATGCGGCGCCGATCGCTTCCGCAGGTCGTCATCCCCGTTCCCTGCCCCGTCGACTGGAACACGATGACGCGCATCGACCGGGCCGGGCGCAGGCGCTTCTGCGATCGCTGCGAGCGACCGGTCGACGACAGCCAGGCGATGAGGCGGACGGAGCTCGCGGATCTGATCGCGTGGCACGAGGGACGACGGCTGCCGTGCGTGCGCCTGCACCGCCGTCCCGACGGCACCATCGTCACCTATCTCCATCAGTTCGAGAAGGAGCAGAAGGAACGCACGAAGACCCAGACTGTGCGCGCGGCTCAGCGTCGCGAGGAACGAGCTCAGGCCATGTCGAACCAGACGTTTATACTTGGCAGAAACCGGACAGTTTCATGTGGCTGCTTAGACGTCATTGGCCGAGATGCTGCCTTCCGTTAACCGCACCCGCCTCGATTCCCGCGCCTTCGGGCCCCGTCGGGGAATCCGCGGCGAGATACGGTGGAGGCGCCGGGTGCCGAACCTGCGACGAAGCGGCCGGATGATCGCTGACGCGGCGGCAGCGTCAGCTCGCCTCGAAGATGGGTGGTGACACCGAAGGCGATGCGCCGGACTTTCCAAGACCTCGCCCGTCGGGCGGCGGTCGACGGTCTCGTCCAGCGCAGCATCTGCGGCCACCTCACCGAAGAGATGACCGAGCGCTATAGCTCGGTCGCGCAGGCGGAGGTCCAAGCGGCGCTCGGGAAGGTCGTCTCGCTCGCCGGCTACCGCGGTCTTTTGCGGACCGCCGGTGGTGGGAAGAAACGAAGTGGTGGGAAAGTGGTGGGAAAGCCGATCACGACTCCAACCACCGCCGCCGCCTCACCGTCGCAAGTACCTGCTACGAATTAGCTTTTCTTGAGCGGGATATCGGGTTCGAACCGACGACATTCAGCTTGGGAAGGAGAGGGCTGCCATTACAGCGGTTAGCAATCATCAGCAACCATGCGGAAGGACACAGTTTCGGTCTGGTGCTGGATCCCAGCCATCCCAACAATTAGCACCAAATAGCAGAAAATTTGCTGCTGGCTTGCTGCTGGAAACGAAGCGAGGAGGAGCCGCGCCGGACGAGCCGTTGCTTTCGGTCGCGAATGTCGCCCTCCAGCTCGCGGTCAGCAAGGCCACCGTGTATGGCCTCTGCACAGCGGGCAAGCTCCCCCACGTTCGGATCATGAACGTTCTCCGTGTGCGGCCGGCTGACGTCCGAGCATTCATCGAAGCTTCGATGAACTCCGCGCGATGAAGCGACGACTCGCTGCCGGCAGAGGGCCTCGTATTCAGCGAGAAGGCGCCTCCGTCGTAGGGCGAGAGGTCTGCCAACTGGCGAGGTAGCTGGCCACAGCCTCCAGGTTGTGCCCTCCGCAGCGAAATGCGATGTAGCCGTCCGGGCGGACTAGGTATTGAGCGCCGTCCGCGGCGCCGCGCACGCCCAGGCGGTCGAACGCATCGCCCTTGGCGTCGACGAGCGCGTCAGTGCCGCTGCCCCCACGCGTTAGGCGGCTCACGACGAGAAGGCCCTCGAACCGATTCGCGAGTTTCTCGATGGAGGCTGCGTCCCAGCCCTCCTTCTGCCCGCAAAGGAGAAGCTGAAAGGTCGGGCCCGCCAGCGCTTGCTGCAGGAACGTGCTCTGGCCGTCACGCTCGATGCGCGCGTCCGGTAACCTGTCGCCCGAGCGCGGCCCCGACCGGAGCTTCGGCCGCCCTTCGGTTACGGCCGGGCTGCGCCGGTATGAGATCGCGAGCTCGGACACGAAGCGGAACGCCGTCGCACGCAGTCGCGCCCAGCGAAAGACGAGGGGCAGGATCCGGGACATGACCGTCCGCCGGAACCACGCTGCCAGTGCGCTGCCCGCCATGACGCGCGTGAAGAGGCTGAAGGCGCGGTCGGTGTACCTGAGCAGATTCCGGCCGACGGGCCAGCGCTCTGCCTCGTAGGTGTCGAGTAGCTTCGGGTCGGCGCGACCGAGCGTCACCAGGGCGAGCTTCCATCCCAGGTTCCAGGCGTCCTGCATGCCGGTGTTCATTCCCTGGGCGCCGACGGGGCTGTGGATGTGAGCAGCGTCGCCGGCGAGGAACACGGGCCCCTTTCGGTAGCTCCGCGCCTGCCGGTGGTGCAGCCGGAAGTGCGTCAGCCAGACCGGACTTCGCAAGGTAACGGTGCCGCCGGTAGATCGATCGACGGACTTCTGCAGGTCGTCGAGCGAGAGCTCGCCACGGGTCAGCGACTCTTCAGGCTGGCTCGGCGGCTGGCGCTCCTCCGGCTTGCTCCTCCTTTGACCAAGAGCGATCACCCTCCATTTCGCCGGTGTGCGTAGGGGGAAGAACATCGCGACGTGCCCCTGCGCTGCGAAGGAATGGAGCACGTCGGATTCGATGGGGCCGTCCGCGTCGACGTCGCCGAGCATGAAGTCCTGTAGGTACGCTTCGCCTTCGAAGGGGATGCCCGCCTGCTTCCTCACCGCGCTGTGGGCGCCGTCGCACCCGACGAGATATCGGGCGCGGATCGTCTCGTCGGAGCCCTCCCGTCCCCGGAGGACGCAACGGACGGAGCCGTCTTGGGTCTCGGCGCCCACCAGCACTACGCCCCGTTCAATCGTGGTACCGCCCCGTTGGAGATGGTCGCCGAGCAGGGCTTCGGTCTCCGCCTGCGAGACGAAGAGGATGAACGGAAACCGGGTGTCCTCGGCAGCGAATCCGCCGAGTTGGACGTGTGCGGCGGGCCTGCCGTCGAAATGCAGGGCGAGGCGCGCGCTCGGGTTTCCGCGAGCCACGAGCGCCTCGCCGAGGCCGAAGCTCTGTAAGATCTCGAGCGTCCGCGCCTGCACCGCCAACGCCCGGGACTCGTGAGCGGCGGTCGGCGCTTGGTCTATGATCCGAAAGCGCACCCCGAACGCATTGAGCTGGGCGGCGAGCGTGAGCCCAGTCGGTCCCGCACCGACGATCAAGACGTCGATGGAGCTGTGGGCTTCGTCTGGCACGCTGGGTCCTGGGCCCGGTGTCGGGCTGTGGGCCCAAGCGTGTCACGCAACAGGAGCGCCCGCACCCACGTGTCAGGGCACCATCACGCCCAGGGCGAGGAGATGTCCCCTCGATCCAAGACTACGGCTACGGAGCCTTCTTCAGCAGCGTCGACGCCGTGATCGTCGGCCGCCGCACCTACGATACCGTCCTCGGCTTTCCTTCATGGCCGTACGCGGGCAAGCGTTGCGTCGTGCTGACCCACGATCCTCCGCCCGCCCAGCACACCGAGAGCTTCCACACCGGGGATGTGGCCTCACTCCTCGAGCAGTTGCACGGGGAAGGTGTCCACCACGCCTATATCGACGGCGGCGTGGTGATCCGCTCATTTCTCGATGCGAGGGTCGTCAACGATCTTACGATCTCCGTTGTTCCCGTGATTCTGGGAAATGGCGTGCCGTTGTTCCAGAACGGTGGCGTCGAGCAGCGCCTCCGCCTCGTGTCGAGTCGAGCGTTCGCATCTGGCTTGGTCCAGATCACATATCAATGCGCAGGCGCGACATAGACGAGAGGCCGCCTCCGCTCCGGTGTTCCTGATCCTCCAGGACGAACGAGCCGTACCACGGCGTTGTTTTCAGCGCAGTGGTACGGCTCGCCCGCGAACACCTGGAAGTCGCGGTCGAGATGGGCGTGATCGCAATATCCGGCGGCCACGGCAACCTGCGTCCAACTCGAGGGCGGCGCCAAGCTGACGCCCTGGCAGGCGCGAGAAAACCGCGCCAGCCGCTTGAAAGCGCGGGGCGTGATGCCAAACGCTGACTCGAAGCGACGGGTGAGGTGCCGCCGTGACAATCCCAGGTCTGCGCTCGCCGCCGCAACACCGGATCCCGAGTCGACGATTCGTCGCGCGGCCTCGCGCGCGAGGTGGTCGCACAAGCAAAGAACCGACTCGATCTCGGCAACAAGGCTCCCGATGGAAGATCGGCCGCGCACAAAGGCGTCGGCCCACGCCACGAGTCGGCGCACAGAGGACCTGTGTTGCCTATCCGCGAGGGGGTACAGCCCGTTCCGCAGCTCCGCGACCGAGCATCCCAGGAGACAGGCGCACCCCGCGCCGAGCCGAATGCCGACCAGGTCGACGTGCGGGGCGTATCGCGTGCCGACAGCCCTCTCGATCTGTCCGAGGACGTAGCACTGGGGTGAGGCCAGCCAATTGCCACCGCGCGCCAGCATCGAAGGACCACCCAGCTGAATCACGATGTCCGCGCTGCCCACGTCCGGAAGAATCAGATCGCTCAGCCCATCGCCCTTGCCCCGAAGGCGGAAAACGCTTCTAACGCGTGCCCTCGCTCCTCCGATGGGCCAAACGGCGGCATGAATCACGTTCTGGAGGCTACCCGATGCGCGTCTCAGCCGATGAATCTCTGCGTCCTTCCCGCCCGATCACCGTCTTCACGATCAGAGGTGACCATGGACAACGCGAATGCAGAGAAGGTCAGGGACGCCGTGCGCGAACACTACGGCAAAGTGGCTGAGGCCGACGCGCCCGGCTGCGCCCCGGGCTGCTGCGGCGGAGGGCCTGGCTCGAGCTTGAAGCTGGGCTACTCGGAGCAGGATCTGGCGGGTGTTCCTGCTGGCGCCGATCTCGGCCTTGGGTGCGGGAATCCGCAGGCGCTCGCCGGCCTCCAGTCCGGCGAGACGGTCATCGACCTCGGCAGCGGCGCTGGCTTCGACTGCTTCCTGGCGGCGAAGAGAGTCGGCCCAGGCGGCAGGGTCATCGGTGTCGACATGACCCCATCGATGGTGACCAAGGCACGGAGCAACGCGCAAAAGGCCGGGATCCAGCGCGTGGAGTTCCGGCTCGGGGAGATTGAGCATCTTCCTGTCGCGGACGAGACCGCGGACGTCATACTTTCCAACTGCGTGATCAATCTGGTGCCCGACAAGAGAGCCGCCTTCCAGGAGGCCTGGCGCGCGCTGAAGCCGGGGGGGCGTCTCGCGATCTCCGACGTGGTGGCGACGTCGCCTCTCCCCGAGGCACTGCAAGCGCAGGTGGCAGCGCTCACCGGCTGCATCTCCGGCGCGTCTCCGGTCGAGGAACTCCGCGCTGTCCTCGCCGAAGTCGGCTTCGCCGATGTCAGCGTCGAGGTGAAGGCGGGGAGCCGCGAGTTCATCCGCGACTGGATGCCGGGCTCGGGCTCGGAAGACTACATCGCCTCGGCGGCCATCTCGGCCGTCAAACCCAAGGAGCAGTCGTGCTGCGGGCCGACCTGCTGCGCGAGTTAAGGAAAGGCGTGTCGTGATTCAACCGAACGCGCGGGGCGCGTGGCAGGAACTTAAGGGACAGCTCCGCCCGTTCGTGGCTCGCCGCCTGGGGGACGCCAACGACGTCGACGATGTCTTGCAGGACATCTACCTGCGGATCCAGGCCGGCGTCGGAACGCTTCGCGACTCCGAGCGGTTCGGGCCCTGGGTGTACCAGGTCGCGCGAAACGCGCTCGCCGACCACGGGCGGTCGCGGGCGCGACATCCTCTGCCGCCGAAGGGGCCGGCGGAGAGGACCCTTGCTCCCTCCCAGACCGCCGACGAGAATGAGGCGGAGCAGGGCCTCGCGGAGAATCTCGCAGTCTTCGTAGCCGCGCTGCCGTCGCCGTACCGGGAGGCCATCACGCTCACCGAGCTTCAGGGCATGAGCCAGAAGGAGGCCGCCGAGATGCTTGGGATCTCGCTCTCAGGAATGAAGTCGCGTGTGCAGCGAGGTCGGCAGCAGATGCGGCACATGCTTCAGGCTTGCTGCGAGATCGCGCTCGACGCTCGTGGGCACGTGGTCTCGTACGATCGCCGGGCGGACGGGAAGGTGCCCGACAACTGCTGCGACGCTCTCAAGAAGTGCGAGTGCTGATGCCATGAAGCAGGCGCCGCCGTTTGTCCTCCGGCCCGCGAACGCGGCCGACGACCCGGCCCTTCGAGCCCTCCTCGCGTCGGCGAACTTGCCGTTCGATGATGTCTCGTCTGAACGACAGGACTTCATCGTCGCGGTGCGCGACGGCGGGATCGTCGGGTGCGGCGCTCTCGAGACCTTCGACGACTCCGCGCTGCTACGCTCACTTGCCGTTGCCGAGCAGCACCGCGGCGCGGGCGTGGGAGGTGACCTCTATGAACGACTCGTCGCCCGCGCGAGGGAGCGGGGCCTCAGGCTGCTGTTCCTCCTCACGACAACCGCCGCTCCCTATTTCGCTCGACGGGGATTCGAGCCGATCGACCGCGCCGCGGCACCCGAGCGGATGACGAAGAGCGCCCAGTTCGCGAGCCTTTGCCCGTCTACGGCCACGTGCATGGTCCTGTCGCTCTGACTGGCTGGAGCTAGGCGAGCTGCTCGCGGAGGATCAGATCCTCGATCCTGCCGCGGACTTCGTCGCGGATCTCGCGGACCCGTTCCATGGGTTTGCCCTTCGGGTCCTCCAGCGGCCAGTCTTCGCGGCGAAGGCCAGGGACCACCGGGCACGCCTCGCTGCACCCCATGGTGATGAGCATGCTCGCGCCGCGCGCGAGCTCGTTCGTGAGCTTCTGGGGCTTTGCCATCGAGAGATCGACGCCCGCCTCTTTCATCGCCTCCAGCACGACGGGATGGACCTGTGTCCCCGGTTCGGTCCCGGCCGAGACGGCCTGCGCCTTGTCCGGGTTCGCGAGCTTGCGGAGCCACGCGGCCGCCATCTGCGAGCGGCCGGCGTTGTGCACGCACGCGAAGACATAGGTCTTCATGACCGCCCAGCGACCGAACATGACGTGAGCCAGTGCGACCCCGGCGAATGCGCCCACGACTTGCCCGATCACGTAGGGAAGCACGTCCCTCCAGGCGAGCCCCCGCTGGCTGGCGTCAGCCACCGTCACCGCCGGGTTGAAGTGGGCACCTGATATTCCCCCGAAGGTCAGGATCAGCGCCACGAGGGCCGTCATCGGCTTCGTCGTGGATGTCCTATACGCGCACGCCCATCAGATCAGCGGTGAACGAGGTGCACCCGACGAGCGGGAATAGGGCCACAAATAGGTCATGCAGCCCTCGAGAACGCGCCCGGCGCCGTCGTTGCCGATAGCCTCCGGAAAGCCGGCGGGGCCCGCCACGGTTTGCATCTGCTGGGACTCGACCCATCGCTCAACTCTCAAGAACGGCCGGCCCCGACGCTGGTCAGGACCGGACCGCTTCAGCGTTCAGTGGACCTGGGCGAGAATGCACACGATCGGCTTGCTCGACCGGCACGACGAACTGACCGCCGATGGCATCGGCGCCTCCTTGACGCGCGTGGGCTCGTATTTGCGTTGCTGCGCCTCCGCCCACTGAACGAACCCCGCCTTATAGGCGACGCCGCCCATGCTCCGGTACCGCGCGGCGAGCTGAGCGAAGCGCTCGGCCTCAGGCGCTCGCACCGGCCGCCCGACGGCGGACGAGTGGAGAGCCTCCGCGAGCGCGGCGTAGTTCGCCGCATCCGCCTCGGCCCGCTGGACGAGGCCAGTCTTGTACCCGACACCGCCGAGCGAACGGTACCGTTCAGCTTGACGCTGGTAGAACTGCGCCTTCGCGTTTGCCGACTCCACGGTCATTTCCTCCCCGGTCTGGGGAGCCACATTCGCCTTCCGGACAGCCGAGGCCGCCGGTGGAGCCTTCGCCTGGATGAGGGCGTCGGGTTCCGCCGCCAGCGCGTTGGAGGCGGACAGGATTGTGAGAGTGGCAGCGATGACGAAACGAGAGAACGATCTGTTTGAATTCATGGCACATGTATCCTTTCGATTGGATCAAAGACGAGTCCCGTGAGCCTTTGGCCGAGGGCGCCGTGGGACGACGATGCGCGCCTCGGTCGATGTCGAAGTCATGCCTCCATTACGCCGCGCGCCCTTCGCCGTTACATGGCAGCAAGACGACTCGCCTCGGCGGCGGCATTTGATCTTCCCCGGCCCGAATGCCAGAACGGAACGTGGGGGACCCATTTGAGCCGCGAAGTTCCGAGAGACGAGGCCGCGCGCCTGGCGGTCGCGCGCCGCTACGCTGGGCTGCTAGACGGTGCGCCGGCGGGCACCTTCGAGGAACTCACCGGCCTGGCCAGTCGCCTGTGCGCGGCGCCTATCGCCGCGGTCAGCTTCGTCGAAGAAGAGACCACCGATTTCAGAGCATGCACGGTCGATGGTCCCGCGCTAAAGGAGGCCTTCGCGGGGACGCCGCGCGCAGATTGCTTCTGGGCGCACGCGGTACGCGGGGAGGATCTGTTCGTGGTTCCCGACGCCGCCGCGGACCCTCGGTTTGCGGCCAGCTCGCTCGTCGCCAGCGGGC
>Ga0137367_10004649_pt1 | contig 11147 bp, 13 predicted proteins | sample SagtaG_14_FD_104939 | JGI IMG/M metagenome (GOLD analysis project Ga0137367, IMG submission 104939) | Vadose zone soil microbial communities from Sagehorn Ranch, Mendocino, California, USA - Sage1_L_80_16 metaG | ecosystem: Environmental > Terrestrial > Soil > Vadose zone | place: USA... | reverse complement strand
CCCCCTACGGAGCCGACGATCTGGCCGTCGTCGAGGATCTCGCCTCGCGCATCACGATGGCGGCCGATCGCGGGCGCCTCTACCGCGAGGTGGAGGAACGCGCCGACGCCGCACGCGTGCTCGAGCACGTGGCGGACGGGATCCTGCTGCTGGATCGAAACGGCATCGTCCGGCTCTGGAATCCCGCCGCAGAGGCGATCACCTCCATCGACGCCGACGAGGTGGTCGGCCGAGCCGCGGCCGAGGCGATTCCAGGCTGGCAGGAGGCGGCAGAATCCGTGCCCGTCTTCGCCTCGCCCGATCCGGGTCACGACGAGATCGTGATTCCCGTCGAGACGAAGCAGGGCGAGCGCTGGATCTCGATCTCGGGAGTCCAGTTCTTCGGAGGAACCGTGTACGCGTTTCGCGACCTGACCGACGTGCGGCAGCTCGAGGAGATCAAGGCCGATTTCATCGCGACTGCGTCACATGAGCTTCGCACGCCGCTGGCGGCCGTCTACGGCGCCGCGCAGACGCTTCTTCGGCACGACTTCGCCCTCGACGAGGTCGGCCGGGAGCGCTTCGTCTCCCTGATCGCCGACGAGTCGGAGCGCCTGGGTCGGATCGTGAACGAGATCCTGCTCGCCAATCAGCTCGACGCGGGCCGCCTCGACATCCAGTTCGAGCCGTTCGATCCCGCAGACCTGGTGGAGCGCGTCGTCGAGGCGACGCGCGCCTATGCACCTCCATCGGTCACGGTGGAGTTCACGACTCCCGCCGACTCGCTCCCGAGCGTCGCGGCCGACCTGGACAAGGTGCGGCAGGTCCTCGTGAACCTCGTCGAGAACGCGATCAAGTACTCACCCGACGGCGGGCGCGTCGAGGTCGGGATCGAAGCGCAGGACGATGCCGTGCGGTTCTTTGTGCGGGACGAGGGCCTGGGGATCGCGGCCGAAGAACAGGAGCGGATCTTCGAGAAGTTCTACCGGGCGGACCCGCAGATGGTCCGCGGGGTGGGCGGGACCGGGCTCGGCCTCTACATCTGCAGGGAGCTCGTCGGTCGCATGGGTGGCCGGATCTGGGTCGAGCCGAACGGCGACAAGGGCTCGACGTTCTTCTTCGAGCTCCATACGGCGGAGGTCGTCGCACATGGAGCCTCCCAGGTGGGGCGGCTACAATTGAGGGACTGACATACGGGGGCGACCTGGTTTCGACGTGGTCGGTTCTCCGGCAGAGCTGCAAGCCGAGGTCCCCGGTCGGCCTCGTAAAACAACCGGGAACAAACGCAAGTGCGAAGGACAACTCCGCACTCGCACTCGCTGCCTAACTGGGTAGACGATTGCGCGTCGCTCCGAGCTCGGCCCGTGGTTCGGGTAGCGGCGTCAGAAACGGGCTAGGCGCCTAGGGAGAGCCAATCGCCCGAAGCGCGACGCTAAAGGATGGCTAGCCCGGCGGTTGGTCGGTTGCCAACCGGCCGGCGGGCGAAACTCAACGGCAGCCTAAGCTTGTAGATGCTCTGACCGGTGCGATTGCGGACGCGGGTTCGATTCCCGCCGCCTCCACCTTGGGCTTCCGAGCTCATCCGACAGTTCATCGCCGAGCGCCGTCAGATCGGGCGACGCTTGCGCGTGTCGGGAAGCGGTCGCCCGATCCAACGCCGCAGCGAGTTCATCGAGCTCGACTCCATCGGTATAGGCCTGCGTCGGTGTCGGGTCGGGAGTGGCCCATAAGACCCTGCAGCGCGACGAAGTCACGGCCGCTTTCGCGAAGGAAGCGGTTCGCGAAACCGTGTCGCAGCCGATGAGGGGAGAGGGGGCGTACGCCTGCCCGCTTGCAGACACGCCAGACCATTCGCATCAGCGCCTGCGCGCTCGCCGGCTTCTTCGGATCCCTCTGACGGCGGACACGCTCGTACTGCGAAACCCACTGCTCGACTTCGACGGTGAAAACGTGATCGTCAAGCTCAGGCTGGAGCTGGTGGAATGACGTACGAAGGCCCGCAACAACGTCCGGATCGGGCAGCAGCCACTGCCAATGCCGCCCCTTCCGCTGAACACGTAGTCGACCGCGCACGACGTCCGGATCGGCCACCGGCACGTCACGACTTTCGGAGCGGCGAAGGCCCGCACCTTCCATCAAGAGGATCGGCGGTCGCTCCGCTCCCACGGCGGCAGCGCGTACGCGCGCCAGCTCGTCAAGGCTCGGCCTGTAGATGTCCGGACGTCGCTTCGGCGGGCGGCGGATCTTCCGCGAGGGGTCGATTTCGATGTAGTCCTCCGTCATGGCCCACGCGAAGAACGAGTGCAGAACAGAGATGACGTTCGATCTGGTCGCTGCGCTCGCCGTCCGCCAACGTCCGAGGAACCGCGTAGGTCCTCCGTCGTCAGAACCTCCAGCCGCGTCTCCGGATAATCCTCGCCTAGTTTCCATAGGAGGCGGCGGTACGAGTCCAGCGAGCGCGTAGTAGCGTCACGCTCGAGCTGCCGTCAATAGAGGTACGCGTCGATCGCGCGCTCGATTCTCAAGGCGCCAGCTCCTCGCTCATGACCTGCCAAGCAGGAAGAACCGCGCGACGCACAACGTCGATCCTTTCGGCGTCATTGATCAGCGCGATGAAGCCGGCGTCGACGGCATCGAGCACCGCACCCACGTTCAGAGTCGAGGCGCGTAGCAGCCCTTCGCGAATCTCGCGCCGAAGGTCAGCGGACGCAGCAGGCTCCGAGTACGGCCGACAGTAGTCGCGAAAGAACCAGTCCCATCCGACTTCCGTCGGGTTCGACAGGTAGATCTGCCCGACCAGGCTCAGCCACTGAGCCAAAGCGCCCAAGACCAATTCAAGCCGCCGCTCCTCGGTCGGAGACGGCTGACTTCGCTTGTTAAGGACCCGGCCCGACCGGTCGCGGCGGACACCGAAAAACATCGCCTCGCACGCGCCCGGCGGATCAGCTCGTCCACGAGGCGGATCGCCGAGCAGACGGTCGCGCTTTACGAGAGCCTGGTCTAATTCCCGGATGCAGTTCGACCGGCACACGCTCGTACTGCTGGTGCGTCGGCCCGATGCGCCGGAGCTCACCGACGAGGAGGCGGCCGAGCTCCAGGACCGGCATCTCGCCTTCCGGGCCGATCTGCGCGACCGCGGCTACCTCGTCGGCGGAGGGCCGCTCGTCGATCAGGACGACGAGCGCCTGCGCGGCATCTCAATCATGACGTGCGACCCCGAGACGGCGCGCCAGCTCAGCAAAGAGGACCCGGCGGTACAGGCCGGCCGGCTCGCGGTCGAGGTGATGACCTGGATGGTTCCCGCGGGCAACGTCCGCTTCGAGAACGTGCCGGCGCCGCGATCGATGGCCGAGGCCGCGGACGACTAAACGTGCTGTCCCGAGGCCCGCCAACTAGCTCGCCGGCAGCGTCTCGTCATCATCGATGGGGCTGAACTCGCTGATCTGATCGACGCCGGCGTCGGTGTCACGTACGCCAAGGCCTACGAGGTCAAGCGGCTGGACGAGGATTACTTCGCCGCGGACGAGGAGACGACGTAGCAGCGACTGGGCGAGGCTTCTTCTGAGGCACTGTGCTCTAACTACTTTAAGTCGGAGCGCCCGGGTGAGAGGACGCTGGCCCAAGCGAGGCATCTCGTGCCTACGCCCGCCGTTCAGGCCGTGCGCAGCGCGTCGATCGTCGCGGTCTTGACGAGGCCGGAGACCGCCCGCGCCAGATCGCCGTCGGACGTGATGAAGGCATCCGCCTGTAGCTGCGTCAGCGCCACGAAGTCGGCGTCGAACGTTGTCTCCCACCCCAGGTGATCTGCGACCTTCCACGCCGTCCGCTGGAGCACCTTGTCGCCGAGGAAGCGAACCTTCAGCGAGTTGATCCGCGTCACCCGCTCGATCCCCTCTGCGGCCGAGATCTCATTCCGGCGGGCTGCCTCGTACAGCGCCGACAGCGCCTGCGAGCGAACGAGCGTCGGCGCGACGAGCTTGTGTTCAGCGACGACCTCAATCTCGCCGGAGGCAATCCGAAGCAGCGTCTCGCAGTCGACGACGAAGCGGGTCACGCCGCAGACGCTATACGCGCGTGTGACCGGATAGACGCGCGTTCCCTCTAATCCCGAACGCTGGCCCAGCCCGGCTTCCTGCCGCTGACTACAGAGTTGCGATTACCTCCGACTACGCGCGTCTACACGAGCTTCGACACCACGACCGGCCGCCCGATGAGGGCGAATCACGGTAGGCCGCTCGAATCAGTCGGCCCCGCCGCTCGCTCATCCCATCAAGTGACATTCCCCAACGCTGGCCCACGGCATCGTGTCGTGCTCAGAATCGAAGGAGATAACGCCAAGGCAAACGTGCGGACAGACCAGTCTGTTGTTGCGTCACGACCGCGTGATCGCTTTGTGGTGGCGTCGTTTTCGGCGCACTTTGCGGGGAAATCGGCGTCCGCGCAACCAGCGCGAAACCCGCTTGCCTCCTGGATCCCCTTCGGCGGGCCCTTGCTAGCGTCGGACCGCACCGTTCTCCGACCTTGAAGGGGGGTTGTTTCATGGCGGCAACGGTCACACCGTCTCTCGTGCAGCAGTTCTCGTCGATGAAGCCGAGCGACTTTGCCAACAAGATCGAGCCGAAGTGGCAGGTCGCGCAGCGGCTCGTCAAGGAGGTCCAGCTCGCGGTCGAGAAGGAGCATCTGACGCCGCTCGACGGCGCGCGCGTGATCTCATCGCTGACCGCGACGCTGTTCGGCTACGACGAGTTCATCCTGCGCGAGTTCTCGCCAGAGACGCTGCTGGCGAGCACGCCGAGCAGACGCTAGCTCTAATTGTCACTGGCGCTGAGAGAGGGGCGAAAGCCCCTCTCTCAGCGCAACTCTTGCGGTGCGCAACCAACCCAGGTGAAGGTCGGGGACATTCGCGAACACTGGCCCACGCGAGGGTCCTGCGCCCAACTACCGAGTTGCGACTACCCCCGACTACGCCCGAGCCGGGCTTACACGCAAGCCCGGCTTTGCTCCGTCAGACGACGACCGTCACTCGCGGGGCGCCAGCACGGTGCGCGAGAGCTGCGGGTAGGTAGCGCGATAGCCGCGCCGGCGCGCGATCGGTGCGAGGACGCCGAAGAGCGCGCGCTGCACGCTCGGGGGCGGCTTTCGGAACACGATGACGTCGCTGAACTCCTGAGCGAAGACGGCGAGCTGCAGCGGAGGCGGCTTGCCCTTTGCGTCGGTGTGTCCGAGGCGAGCGAGCCCGAACACGGTCTCGATCATGTGCGCGAAGCGTTCGCCCGGCGTCGCCTCGACCCGCACCCGAGCGTCTCGGTCGGCCGCGTTCCACCAGTCGTGCCACACCCCCGGCTCAATTTCGGCCGTCTCTCCCTGGCGGACGATGGATGTCTGCCCATCCCGTTTGAGGGTTAGCTCGCCCTCGAGCACGGTGAACCGCTCGAGAAGGGCGGGGTGGAGGTGCTCGCCCATCACCTGCGCCCCCACAAGCGCAGTCAGCTCGGCGGCCGCGCGCCCCTCGGGATTCGTCCAGGGAAGCTCGAGGATCGTGGAACGCTCGCGGGTGACGGGGTTCTCCCAGACCTCGCCGACCCGGATCGGTGTGAGGTCAGCCGGGCCGTGCGGATCGGGGTGCGCCATACGGCCAATGGTGACCATGCCGAATTCGGCGGTCAAGAACCCAAAGTTGGGCTCGGGGCACAAGGACATCCCCGAACGCTCACCGAAGTAGCGAGGCGGCGTCGGACGTGTGACTACGGAGTAGCGATAACCCCCGACCGGCTCAGGAGAGCGCGCGCTCGAGGGCGGCCCGATCGCGAGGCCCACCGTGCGTGGCGAGCACATGCTCGACCGGCCGATCGAGCAGCGGGCGCAACCCCCGGTGACCTGCTTGGGGGTCACGCCGTCAGGTAACCACTCGGGCGGGATCTCGAGGCCTTGGCCGAAGTCGACAAGCGTGTCGCCGGCGATGACCGCATGGCCGTTCTCGATCCAGAGGACGACGTCGTTCGGCTCCCTTCCGGGGAACGCCTCGACTCCGTAGGGCAGATGATCGCCCGCCGAGAACAGATGCCGCTCGACCGTGTCGCTGGCTAGCAGCCAGGCCACGTCCGGGCTGCCCTCGTCGGGCGGAGGCACGAACACCGCAGCGCTGAGCCGCTCCGCCAGGCTCCGGGTGTCGCGCTCGTGCCACGGGCACGTCAGCACGATCGCCGGCTGGCGGTCGGCCGCAAGCTCGACGATCTCTCTCGGCACGGCCAGCGGATCGAACAGCAGCACCTGGTCGCCGTTGTCGATCGCGTAGGACGAAACCACTCCCGCCTTACTCGGCGTCTCAGCGGTCGCCGCAAGGCGCTGGCGAAGCGCCTCGTTCTCAGGCCCCGACCAGTCCGGGTGCGGTGCCTCCCAGTGCCACAGGCCCGGCCGCAACTCGCGCATGGCCGCATGCTAAATCACATGGACGCAGTCGCCGACGCTCGCCCAGGGCAGAGCTCGCGGGTGCATCCGGCGTGTAACTACGGAGTAGCGGTAATACGTGACTAGCTGGATCGAGGGAGAGGACGCTTGCGCAAGGCAACGGTGCGTCGTGGCTTCGGTCGCCAGCTTCTAGCCATCCCGCTGCATTAAGTCGTTCGGCCAAGGCGTCTCTTGATCCACTCGACGGTCGTCCCGCAGTTCACGGACAGGCGTTACGTTTGTTCGCCTCACCCGATAGAGATGGCGATGAACGAACACCCTGCGGAGCCATGGCGCCGGCAGTACGGGAGCGTCTACCGGTTCGTTCGCCGCCGCGCGTCCTCACGCCAGGAGGCGGAAGACCTCACGCAGGAGGTGTTCGAGGCCGCGATCTCGGCGCTCGGCGAGGCCAGACTCGATGCGCAGGCCCCGCCTCTGGCCTGGCTGTACACCGTCGCCCGACGACGTCTGATCGATCGATTCCGGGCTCCAACGCACGCGCACACTGTCCTCGACCCGGACGAGCTGAGCGGCGCAGACCACGAGCGTTCGTACGGCCCCTCGATCGTCAACGCGCTGCTCGAGGGGCTGCGCTCACTCGACGAGGCGCAGCGGCGAGTCGTTGTGATGAAGGTGTTCGAGGGTCGCTCGTTCGCCGAGATCGCGGATGAGGTGGGTGCGACCGAAGAGGCCTGCCGAATGCGTCTCTCGCGCGGCCTCGCCAATCTTCGCCGCCAGCTCGAGAGGAGGGGAGTCACGCCGTGACTACAACCCAGGATGTCTGGACCGATCCCGAGCTCCGAGAGCTCCTGCTCGAACAGCCCGAGCTCGTCGCGATCGCGGACGCGCTCGCCCAGGCAGACGTGGAGGCCGCGACGAGACGATTGCGCCGACGAGTTCTTAGCAACTCGCGAATCCTCGCCGTCGCGGCCGCGCTCGCCGCGGTGGTCGCGGTGGCGCTGATCGCGCCGTGGAACCGTTCTAGTGGAAGTCTCAGCGACCTGGCGCTTGCCGCGATCGGCGCGCAACCGGTCCTCCACGTGATCGCGGAGATGGAGGTGCCCACCGCCGGCCAGCTGATCGACATCAAGACGGGACGGGCGCAGCAGATCAGCCAACATCAGCGGGAGGAGATCCGGTACGACGCCGCCAAGGGTCTGAAGCGCGACACGGTCCGGGTCGGCTCGACAATCGTCGACGACACGCTCGAGACGCCGCAGGGCGGTTACACGCCGGGCGGGATCATCTACGACTGCGCTTGGATCGCGGCCCACCCAATCCAGGCAACCAAGGCGCGGGTGAGCTGCAACTTCTCGGGGGAGAACGGCACCATGCCGCACGTTGTGCCGCGTCCGAAACCAACGCTCGACCCTGGCCTCGCCGGCTTTGTTGACGGCTACCGACAGGCGCTCGCCGCTGGCCGGGCGCGCGAGGCCGGGAGCGGCCGGCTCGACGGTCGGCCCGTCGACTGGCTCGCTTTCGAGACGAGCGATGGCAGCGAAAGAGTGGCCCTCGATCACACAACCCATAAGCCGGTGCTCTTGGAGAACGACTCGGGCTGGCGCGTCAGGATCACGTCGATCGAGACGATCCCCTTCGCGGCCGCCGATTTCAGGCGACCGACCGCGGACGAGGTTCCCGCGCAGCCCTCCTTCGGCAGGGCCGCCGACGCGCAGACCCTGCAGCTTGAACGCGGCGCGCTCGCGGCCGCGGTTCCGGGCGCGGTCTGGGCCGGACCGAGTGTGAATGGCCTCGCGCTGACGAAGGCCGAGCGGCAGTCACTTCGGACGACCTTTGCCAATCACGCCCGGCCGCCACAGACCGGGGCGGGACTCGAGCTCGAGTACGGCACCCTCAAGACCAGCGGTCGCCTCGACCCCTCGCAGCCGTATCTGCGGATCCAAGGGGCACCGAGCCGTGCACTCGCCTTCGGCAACATGTGGGGCTTCGTCCGCGGCCTCGACCCGCCCGAGGGCTGGCTCTACACCTCCGGATCGCTCCCAGTGGGCTTCACCGTCGTCGAGGGCACCTACCTCACGATTCAGGCTTCGAGCGCCGACCTCCTCCTTGCGGCGGCAAGGGCACTCGCCCCCTTGCGATGAACTGGTCGCGCCGAAGAGGACCGTCGAGGGACATTCCCGCACACTGGCCCACCTCAGCCTGCCGTCGCCTCTGCCTCGGGAGCAATTACCGGTATGGCGTACGTCGATCAAGGATCCTCTGCACGTTCGCTGCCGGGACATAGAATGGGCCGACGTCTCCGGCGCTGGAGCAGACGCAGCACTAGAGGCTGAACCTTCCTACTACACCGGCCGATACTCGCGATTCTCAGAACACGAAAGGAGGGGCCGTGGCGTTCGAGGAGCTGACGAACAAGCACGCGCAGGTGTGGAGCTCCGCACCCTTCGAGCGGATCGCCGAGGTCATCACCGAGATGCACGTCGCCTTGGTCGAGCGCCTCGCGCCACAGGCGGACGAACACTGGCTCGACCTCGGCTGCGGCACCGGCGACGTCGCGTTCCACGCAGCCCGCGCTGGGGCGATCGTGACCGGATCGGATCTCTCACCCACGCTGATCGAGACGGCGCAGCGCAAGGCGCGCGAGCTCGGGCTCGACCTGACGCTCGAGGTCGCTGACTCCCAAGCGCTTCACTATTCGGACGCGTCATTTGACGTCGTCTCGTCGTCGGTCGGTGTCATCTTCGCGCCTGATCACGCGCGTGTCGCTGCCGAGCTCGCCCGTGTCTGCAAGCCGGGCGGCCGCATGGGGCTGACCGCCTGGCGTCGGGACAGCGGCGTCGGCGACATCTTCAGCGGAATGGCGAAGTTCATGCCGCCAACGCCGGAAGTCGCAGGATCACCCTTCCAATGGGGCGAGGAGGCGTATGTGCAGGAGATGCTCGGCGACACGTTCGAGCTTTCGTTCGAGGAGCTCGACACGCGGCACGAGCACCACGATCCCGCAGAAATGTGGGAGCTCTTCCGGACGAGCTACGGCCCGTCGCATGTGCTCTGGAACTCGCTCGATGAGGAGCGGAGGCGCGAGCTGGACGAGACGATGACGGCGGTGTTCGAGCAACACCGCGTCGGCGATGGGATCAACATGGAGCGGCGTTACATCGTTGTGACAGGGGTACGGAAGACATAGCTGCGCGGTCGGAGCCGGGGCGACAGGCCCTGCCGAAGCACTGCGGTAGGCTCGTCCGACGCTACTGGTCACGCCGGCGATCGTAGAGCGCCTGAGCCCGCTCGGGTTCCGGTCAGGCGTCATTCGCGCACTGTGAGTTTGTCGGCGTCCCGTCTGGGGCTCTTTGTCAGGGTGGCGCCGGTGCTCTTTGTCTGTGACTCAATTTGCGAATGACCCCGCCCGCGGGTGTCCTTCCAGTGATCTGTCCGGGCGAAGAGACCGGTGCCGGTCTTGCCCGCTGCTGGCTTGATCAGGAGCTTGTCCGCCTTGTGGGCGTGACTCATCACAGTCCTGCCGCTGCGGTTTCCGTGCACTCAGACCGGCGCTACCGGACCCTACGAGCGAAGCCGGAGGATCGATCAAGATGGTTGCAGACGAGCTGGATTACGTGGTCGGCGTGGACACGCATTTGGACGAGCACGTCTTGGCGGTCGTGGCGGCACCTTCGGCTGCCGTGGTCGCGCGGCGCTCAGTGCGGGCGAGCGGCCGCGGCTACGGGGCAGCCCTGCGCTTCGCGGCGGAGACGGCCAACGGGAGACGGGTCCAGGCGGATCTCGTCGAGACAGCCGAGCACGGCGTCCCCGACCATCACGTAGCCGACGTCAGGTGCCATCGCCTCACCGTAGCGCGCGTGCTCGGCGTGCATTCCGGAACACTGGCCCACGCGACGCACCTTGCTCCTTGAATGTATGTGCTGGCTGCCGGGCCCGACGGCGGGCGACACCCCTCGTTGCTTCAAGCCATTTCCGGGTGTGGTAGAAAAATCCCGTGATGGCCGAGATACTGCTTTTTCACCACGCACAGGGACAGACACCCGGATTCCTTGCGTTCGCCGACGAGCTCCGCGCAGCCGGGCACAGGGTCCACGCCCCGGATCTCTACGAGGGCAAGACGTTCGCTACGCTCGACGAGGGCGTTGGCTACGCCAAGCAGGTCGGGTTCGACACGATCCTCGAGCGGTGTCGGCTCGCCGTTGAGAGCTTGCCGAACGAGCTCGTATATACCGGCTTCTCGCTCGGCGTGATGGGAGCGCAGATGCTGGCCCAAACGCGTCCCGGCGCGAAAGGAGCGTTGCTGTTTAGCGCCGCTTTCCCGGCCTCCGAGTTCGGCGGCTCGTGGCCGCCGGGAGTTCCGCTCCAGATCCACATGATGGAGGCCGACGAGTGGGCGATAGAGGACCTCCCCGCCGCGCGCGAGCTCGTTGAGACGATCGAGGGCACGGAGCTGTTCCTGTATCCCGGCAATCGGCATCTGTTCGCTGACAACAGCCTGCCCGACTACGACGAAGGTGCCGCGAAGCTGCTCAAGCAACGCGCGCTTAGCTTCCTCGACAACATCGAGTAGCTGCGATAGCTCACCGCCGGATGACCCACAGCGTCATCCAGGCGCGATCGAGTACGCGGCGCATGCCTACGGCGGGTGAGCTGCTCCCACGCTCGGGGGGCATTCCCGAACTGTGAGTGTGCGGGGGTCCCGTCTGGGGCTGTCGTCAGGGTGGCGCCGGTGCTCTTTGTCTGTGACTCAATTTCCGAAT
>Ga0137367_10004648_pt1 | contig 11147 bp, 10 predicted proteins | sample SagtaG_14_FD_104939 | JGI IMG/M metagenome (GOLD analysis project Ga0137367, IMG submission 104939) | Vadose zone soil microbial communities from Sagehorn Ranch, Mendocino, California, USA - Sage1_L_80_16 metaG | ecosystem: Environmental > Terrestrial > Soil > Vadose zone | place: USA... | reverse complement strand
TGGTCCACCCAGAGCGCACGGTTGTCTGCGTCTCCGGCGACGGAGACTTCCTGATGAGCGGACACGAGCTAGCAGCGGCGGTGCAGGAGGAAGTGCCGATCGTCGTGCTCGTGGTCAACAACGGGATGTACGGGACGATCCGGATGCACCAGGAGCGCCTCTTCCCGGGCCGGGTGGTCGGCACGGACCTCGTCAACCCCGACTTCGCAGCCTGGGCGCACGCCTTCGGCGCCTACGGCGAAATCGTGCTGCGTTCCGAGGACTTTGCGGCCGCGTTCGAGCGCGCGCTAGCGCAGCAACGGCCGGCTCTCCTCGAGCTCCGAGCCGACAGCGAGGCGATCACCCCGAGCCAGACGCTCTCCCAGATCCGTGCCGAGGCCAGCGCTACCTACGCGAAGCGGTGAGCTGCAAGATTCCGTTACCCGTCTGCTTGCCTTCCTGGTTTCTCATCGCTTTTGGATACTGGGCCCGTCGGCGGGCTGAGCCCGCCGCGGCAAGCGCCGCGCTTCGTCGACGATGACCAGGGTTGACCGCACTCCCAATCCTCGCACCGCCCACGCGCAACCGCATCGGGGCTATCCCTCGGGGCCGGAGGCCGGCGTCGGCGCTGCCTGGCGCCTATGGACGGATGACGATACTGATCCTCATCGAGCGCGACGCCCCGAGCTCGTCCTTGATCCTCAGGTAGATCACGTAGCGGCCTTGGCGGGCAGGTCTGCCGCTGATGACGCCCTTACTGGGATCGAGGTGTAGGCCCGCGGGAAGCTTCCCTCGCGCGATGCTCCAGCTGCGTGCACCGAAGCCGCCCTGTGCAAGACCACGTGCACGGTAGAGCATTCCGACGTGGCCGACCCGCGGCTGCTTCATCGCCGTCAAGCGCAGCCTGTCGGCGACCTGCAACGTGATCGTGTGGACTGTGCTCCGGCCGCGAACGTCGGTGACGGTGAACGTCACCGGGAAACTGCCGGAATCGGCGGGCACGCCCTTGATCGCCGCCTTCGAGCCGTTGCCCTGGTCGCCGATGAAGCCCACGTTCGTGGGCAGCGACCCTTGCTTGATCTCCCAGCGATACGGAGCGCTGCCTCCCGTGGCGTTGAGCTCGATCGTGAGTGGAACCGCAACCTCGGCAAGCTGACTGGCGGGAGCGCCGATGCGAAGGGCCGAGTCGACCTGGAGCGTGAACTGCTTTTGCGAAGCCGCCCCAGCCGCTGAGACCTTCACGGTAAAGGACGCGGTTCCGGCCGTCAGCGGCGTGCCACTCAGGACGCCATTGGAGGCGAGCGAGAGACCGCTCGGCAACGAGCCGGCAGCAATGGTCCAGCTCTTGTTGGCCGCTCCTGAAGCGGTGAACGTCTGCGCGTACGGACTGCCGACGCTCGCCACAGGGAGGCTCGCGGTCGTGATCGAGAGCGTCGGAGCGGGAGCGGGCGTCGGAGTCGGAGTCGGAGTAGCGCCGCCTGGGCCGTTGATGGTGATCGTGAACTCTCGCTGTGCCTGCGACGGCCGGCACCAGTCCGCGGAAGGTGGATTCTGGTCGCTCAAGTTGACCCAGAACGACCAGCTGCCGGCCTGAGTCGGCGTGCCGCTGACAAGGCCGCTCGACGCCAGCGTCAATCCGGGCGGAAGCGAACCGGAGATCACGCTGAATTGATACGGCAAGGCGGGACCGCAACCCCCGGCTCCGGCGAAGGTGAAGCTATACGGCGACCCAACCGTTCCGATCGGCGTGAAGTAACTCTCGTCGGTGAACCTCAGCGCCCATGCCGGCGAGGACAACACGAGCGCGGTCACGGCCGTGGTCAAGAAGATGGCGACTCTGCGTTTCATCGAGAACTGACACCCCTCGTAGTAGTTCAGACCTTGAAAAGATGATCGGCATCACTTTCGCCTCCACTTGTAAAAACCCGGTTAAGTGCGAGGAGGCGTCGTTCCACGTCTCGAGGATCGCGCAGCGCTCCGGAGTCAGGAACTCCGTTCCCGCATCCGGATGGAGAGACTCTTCACGGCCCGACCTCCCGGTCCCGACTGATGCCCGCCTAAGGTACTCGAGTGCGGCCAGCACGGAGATCTCGGTAATGGGCACGTCCCCCGGCGATCGTCGCGCCCGCTTCAGGGCGCTGCATGAAAGAGAGCGACTGTTCGTGATGCCGAACCCGTGGGATGTCGGCTCCGCGCGACTGCTCGAATCGTGCGGATTCGAAGCGCTCGCCACGACCAGCGCCGGGTTCGCCTGGTCTCTTGGCAAGCTCGACCAGAGCGTGTCGCGGGACGAGCTGATTGCTCACGTGGCGAGCCTGGCTGATGCCACGACCCTGCCGCTCAACGTCGACAGCGAGCGCTGTTACCCGGAGGATCCGGGTGGGGTAGTCGAGACGGTGAGACTGCTCGCCGAAGCTGGAGCAGCAGGCTTCTCGATCGAGGACCACGACCCGGCCACCGGCAGCATCGACGACATCGAGGTCGCGGCCGAGCGAGTCGCCTTGGCCTCGGAAGCCGCTGGTCTCCTGCCCGACCCAATGGTGCTGACTGGTCGAGCGGAGAACCACATCCGCGGAGTCGAGGACTTCGAGGACACCATCGCCCGGCTGATCGCCTACCGAGCTGCCGGCGCGGACGCCGTCTATGCGCCGGGTCTGATCGAGCTCGAACAGATCGCTGCCGTTGTCGAGGCGGTCGACATGCCGGTGAATGTCCTCGCGTTGCCGAACGGACCGACGATCGCTGAGCTCGCCTCGGTCGGTGTGAGACGGGTCTCGACTGGCAGCCTGCTCGCCCGCTCCGCCTACGGAGCACTGATGTCAGGGGCGCACGAGCTGCTCGCCGACGGCACCTCGAACTACGCGGAGCGTGGCGTGTCACCCGAAGCTCTGCGGTCTGCGTTTGGCTGAGGTGCGAACAGGCTGAGCGGCAGCGGTTCACGGTGAGCCCTCGCGTTGACAAGCGATCGGCATCGTCGTAGCGTCTTCTTCGCCGCTGCCGTCAGAGGAGGGCACCCATGCCGTCGGTGCAACCTCGCTGGACGGTCCTCGTCTGGATCGCCGGCGACAATAATCTGGATTCGTTCGGCCTCTCCGACCTCGGTGAGATGAAAGAGGCTGGGTCGACCGAGGACGTGGCCATCGTCGCCCAGTTCGATCGGATGGGGGACAGCGGGACGCGCCGCTACTACCTGCGCAAGGGCACGAAGCTCGAGGACGACGTCGTCGAGGAGCTCGGCGAGACCAACACCGGCGATCCGGCGGTCGCGATCGACTTCTTCACCTGGGGAATGAAGCGCTGGCCCTCCGAACACGTCCTTGCAGTGATTTGGAATCACGGAAGCGGCATCGACGAGACGGACATCTACGCCCGAGCTGCGGCAAGAGGCATCACGGTCGAGCGACGAGCAGAACCAAGCGAGACAACGGTGCCGCGCGAGCGCGTTCGTGAGATCGCGTCCAGCGGACTGCGAAAGGCGCTCTTCTCGACGACCGTGGACGAGGCCATGTGCACCAGGGGGATCGCGTACGACGACACCGCGCGCGACTTCCTCGACAATGCGGAGCTCAAGCGGGTCCTGTCCAAGGTCGTCGAGGGGACGGGGCGGCAGATCGACATCCTCGGCTTCGATGCCTGTTTGATGAACCTCGTCGAGGTCGCCTACGAGCTTCGTGGCCCTGTCGATTACATCGTCGGGTCCGAGGAGGTCGAGCCGGGGGACGGCTGGCCGTACAACGCGGTGATCGGCGGGCTCGTCGCATCACCGCAGACCGCGCCGGCGAACGTCGCGGCGAACCTCGTGAAAGCGTACGTCGATTCGTACGGCGGGGACGAAAGCGTGACCCAGGCCGCACTCGATCTCTCGAGGGTCGCCGTCACGGCGACGGCAGTCGACGACCTCGCTGTCGCGTGCATTGCAGAGCTCGATACGGCGGAGGGCTACACGGCCTTCAGCAAGGCACTGAAGAATGCCCAGCGCTTCCACACCAAGGATTTCGCCGATCTCGGCGATGTTTGCAGTAGGCTCGCCGACGACTCTGCACCGGCTCGCGTCAAGGGGGCCGCGCAAGGTGTCATCGACTCATTGACCGGCGACTCGCCGTTGGTCATCGCGGCCGGCAAGAACGGCCCCGGTGTCGAACGCGCGACCGGTACTGCGGTGTATTTCCCGATCGTGGGCGACGTCCAGGTCGCGTACGACCGGCTCGAGTTTGCTCAGGACACGCAATGGAACGGGCTGATCTCGAAGTACAACGCCGTGTAGGGGGACATTGATGCCACGAAAGGCGATGCGCGACGTGATCGTGTTGCTTCCCGGCATCACGGGAAGCGTCCTGCAGAAGGATGGTAAGGACGTCTGGGCCGTCTCCGGCGGTTCCGTCCTGAATGCGGTGCTCTCGCTCGGCGACGACATCCGCGAGCTCGCGCTCACCGAGGATCCGCCCGACGTGGACGATCTCGGCGACGGGGTCACCGCGCCGCGCGTCTTCCATGACATCCACCTCATTCCCGGGCTCTGGAAGATCGACGGGTACACGAAGGTTGTCAACCGGATCAAGACCACCTTCGACGTCACGCCGGGTGAGAACTTCTTCGAGTTTCCGTACGACTGGCGCCGAGACAATCGCGTGGCGGCGCGAAAGCTCGCCCGCGAGGGCCGAGCATGGCTCAAGGACTGGCGCGTGCGCTCCGGGAACGAGGATGCGAAGCTCATCCTCGTCGGCCACTCGATGGGCGGGATCGTTTCGCGCTACTTTCTCGAGTGCCTCGACGGCTGGCGCGACACGCGCCTGCTCGTCACGTTCGGGACGCCGTACCGCGGCTCGCTGAAAGGGCTCGGCTTCCTCGTCAATGGCTTCGAGAAGAAGCTTGGGCCGTTCAGCCTCGACCTCTCGAAGCTGCTGCGCTCACTGACCTCCGTCTATCAGTTGCTCCCCATCTACCCCTGCTATGACGACGGCGGTGGACAGCTCGCGCGCGTCACCGAGGTACCGATTGCGCATGTGGACTCCAAGCGTGCAGCTGCCGCGCTCGCGTTCCACCAGGAGATCGCCGACGCTGTCAGCAAGCACGAGACGGAAGACGCGTATCAGCAAGGGCGCTATGCCATTCGTCCGGTCATCGGCACGTTCCAACCAACAGCCCAGAGCGCTCGCCTCCGGAACGGCAAGGTCGAGCTGCTGCGGTCGTACGAGGGCAAGGACCTCGACGGCGACGGCACGGTGCCTCGTGTCTCCGCGACGCCACTGGAGCTCGACGCCGAGGCGAATGCCATGTTCGCCGCCGAACGCCACGCTTCCCTCCAGAACGCCGACCCGGTTCTCGTCCAGCTAACCGGCGTGATGAGCGGGCTCGACATCAACTTCGCGGCTTTCCGTGGCGCGGTCCCGACCGTCAGTCTCGGCCTCGACGTCGACGACTCGTACGCCGTGGGCGAGCCGGTGACGTTCGGCGTCGTGCCCGAGGAGGTGCCGCCCGAGCCGCTGATCGCGATCGCCGAGGACGTCGACACGGGACAGGAGGCCGCACGACAGACGCTGCGACCCGAGGCAGGCAGCTATGCCGGCGAGTTCGCGCCTCTTCCAGCGGGCGTCTACCGGTTGACGGTCGTCGGCGGCGGCGCGGTCGAGCCTGTGAGCGACCTCTTCGTCGTGTTACCCGAAGGAGACGGGTAGTCGTGAACGATCTTCATTACGCGGTCGTCGTCGGAATCAACCGATATCCGGGAATCCGCGACCTTACGTACGCCCGGACCGACGCAGAGGCTTTCCGCGACTGGCTGGTCTCGGCGGACGGCGGGCAGCTCCCCGAGGAGAACGTCGTTCTCTTGGCGGCGACACCTTTGGAGGAGCAGGGTTTTGCCAGCGCCGCCGGTGCGCGGCCGAAGCGCAGCGAGGTCGACATCGCGCTGCGGCAGGTCAATCAGAAGGTGCGTGACCACGTCGCGCAGAGCCCGAACGACTGGGATCGCACGAGGCTTTACCTCTATGCGTCGGGACACGGCATCGCTCCCCCGACCAGCCAAGGCGCGATGTTGATGGCGGATGCCGAGCGCGATGTCCTCGGCGAGTGCATCGAGCTCGCGCGCTACAGCGAGTGGTACGAAGGTTGCGGCGTCTTTCGAGAGCTCGTCGTGCTTGCGGACACTTGCCGCGAACGAGCGCCGGGTGCGCCGCCGGGCACGCTGCCGCCGTTCAATCTTTGCGCAAGGCCCTACGGCCGCATCACCAAAGTGGTCGGCTACGCGACCAGCGTCGCGGAGTTCGCCTTTGAGCCGGTGGGAGCCGACGATCCGGATGACCAGCGTGGCTACTTTACGAAGGCGCTGCTCGAGGGGCTCGGCGGGGCAGCTGCCGTCGATCCGGAACTCGGCGGAATCACTTCGGAGACGGTCGCGGTCTACGTGCGCAAAGCAGTCGAGGAGTTGACCAAGGATCAGCAACATGCGCAAATCCTCGTCGAGGCCGGTAGCCCCATCCTCCTGCGCCCGACGGAGGTGAATCCCCCCAAGCGCCCGCGCTGGAAGGTCTCGATCGTGCTTCCCGCCGGCTTCCAGGGCGAGGTCGAGCTCCGGCGAGGCGACCACTCGGTCGTCGAACGGCGTGCGGCGGCTCAGACCCCGTGGGAGGTCGAGCTCGAGGAAGGGTTGTACGGCGTATCCTCGGTCAACGGCGCGAGTGCGCCCACACTCGCGAACAGCGGCCTCTTCGAGGTCCTGGCAGGGGACACTAATGTCCGACTTTAAGGCCTCCTCCCGGCTGATTCTCGCGTCGCCGATGAAGTCGCTCGAGCTCTCCGTCGTAGACTCCGAATTCCGCGAGGTGGGACACGGTGTCGGCGCGCTCGACGTCAACGTGGTGCCGGGAATCTACGAGCTCCGGTTCCAAGCTGGGCCTCAGCACGACAAGCGCCTCGTGAGCGTCGCGCCCGGCCAGGTGTACGAGGACACCGAGATCGAGGTCGCATTCCCGTCGCCCGCACCAATCGAGGGCACGAGCACCTCGCATGAGTATCAGCAGACCGCCGCGTCCGAAGCCAGCCAGAAGCAGACGGCCGCCGGGACAGGTGACGCCGGGCTCGTGCTGATGGTGCGGAACGTGCGCGAGTGGGAGCACCTGACAGTCGACCAGTCGACGGTCAGAGCGATCGAGCTCCTCGACTCGCGCCTCCGGCCCGTGCCGGATTTCGACGCCGGGTGGCAGATCGACTCCGGAAATGGCTGCGCGACGTGGAGCGCGAACCTCGCTCCCGGGGGTTACGCACTGCGTGTCCGGCGGACGCCTGAACAGAAGGATCGAAAGCAAGTCGCCCTCGACCAGGCGATCGTTCTGACGACGGAGTGGCAGACGCTCGTCTTCATCCCGAACAGCGCGCAAGGCCCAGTACCAGAATGGTCATCGATTCACATGGCTGAGCTCGCGCTCGAGTGGAGTCCGTCCGAGCGCGATGTCAGCACCGCGCTGGAGCTCGCCCTCTGGGGGCTGCGGGAGGGCCGAAGCGTGGTTCCCTCGGATCTGCGTGCCCTCCTGGACGGCAAGTTCCAAAACCCGATGCTCGGGATCATCGGAGCACACTCGCTGCTCCTTGAGCCAAAGCCCGATTTCGGGCTCGTCGATACCGTCATCGCGAACCTCACCGGCCTCGTCCCGAACCACCCGGATCTCACGGCGCTCCTCTGGCTCGCGGCCGAGGTCCGCTCCGAATCGCGCTTCCCGGATGCCGCGCACGCACCACCTTCCACTCTCGTCGGCTGGCCGCCGTTCCTGCTCGCCTCGTACAAGGCGCTACTCAGGCGCGACGCGCACGATTCGAGCACGATCGAGGACGGCTCAGTAGCGGAACGGGCAGCCGCCCAGCTCGTCTCGAGTGGCGTTTGGACGGCGTGGGAGCCGCTCGAGGAGCAGGCCACGGCGGGCATGGCAGCACGTGGTCTGGGGGGTGAGGAACGACTTCCCGCCCAGCCCGCCGAGGTCCGCCGTGCGCCGATCGCGGACCCGGCGACCAAGCGCGTCGCGCAGTATCTCGCCGACGTGGCCGCGGTGAACGAGTCGAACGTGCCCGACGTTCTCGCCAAGGTCGACGCGGATCAGGTCGGCGTGGCAGCGGGACTGCCTTCTGCGATGGTCCAGCGTGCACTGTCCGATCTCCGCGAGCGATTCGGTTGACCGTTTCCGAGGTGAGCGCGGACGAGACGAGGCAGCGGCCGCGCGGGCGCGCCAAACAGCGTCTGGCGGCGATCGTCGCCGTCGCCTCGCTGGTCGGCTTCGGCGCGCTGGCCCTCTATCTCCTGATCGACATCGACGTGGAGGAACTGACGTGGTCGCGCCGTGTCTACATCTTCGCAGGCGTCGAGGCCATAACGTTCGCCGGCGTCGGCTGGCTCTTCGGCCGCGAGGTGCACAGGGAGCGGGCTGAGGTCGCAGAGGACCGAGCCGCCAACGCCGAGCAAAAGGTGGAAGCGGTATCGGCCACGGCATCTCAGAGCGTGATCGACGCATCGAGGTTTCGCGACCGCGGCCTGTTGCTGCGGGAGGAGCTCAGGAGCGCAGTGAAGTCACATCAGACGCGCGGGCCCTCGCAGACCAGCTCACCGATCGCCGATCTCGCAGCAAAGGCGGAATTGCTCTTTCCCGACGACTGAGAGGGGCCATGGACCTGATCGCGCGTCTGTTTCGACGATCTGGCAACGGCCGGTCTGCCCCGCGGGGCGCGGACCGTGCGATCCAGATCGATCCCGACTATTCCGATCGCCCGGGATACGACCCGGAGTTCCTCGGGAGCGGAGAGCACGCCGTGCCGCTCCCCTCACTCCCGGCCGAGCTCGTTCCGCTGGCCGCGATCAACAGGCTCGCGTCGAACGAGCCGCGCTACGTCCTGCCCTACTACCACTTCAGCGTCGTTCTCAACAAAGAGCGCCGGCTTGCCTTCTTCACGGCCGTGAACATCGACGGCGCCCTCGGAGAGCGGCCGAAGCGCGAGCGGGACCACTGGTTCTTCGATCCGCGCGTTCCCGAGGCCGAACAGACCGGCGACGAGGTCTATGCCAAGAACCCTCTCGATCTCGGCCATCTCGTCCGGCGGCTCGATCCGGCGTGGGGCGAGTCACCCGAGGTCGTCAAGCTCGCCAACGACGATACCTTCCATTTCACCAACTGCACACCTCAGCATCAAGACTTCAACCGCAACAAGACGAGCTGGGCAGGGCTCGAGGACTACATCCTCAAGAACGCGGACAACCTGCAATTCAAGGTCAACGTCTTCACGGGCCCGGTGCTCGCGGCTGACGACGACGCATACAAAGGCGTTCAGCTTCCACGTCAGTTCTGGAAGGTCGTGACGATGGTCAAGGAAAGTGGAGAGTTGTCGGCGACGGCGTACCTCCTCAGCCAGAAGGAGCTGATCGAAGGACTGCGCGTGACGCGCGAGCCTTTCTCTTACGCTGCGTATCGCACGTACCAGGTCCCGGTCAGCAAGGTCGAAGAGCTGACGCGGCTTTCGTTCGGGCCGCTCGTAGCGGCCGACCCGCTCGCCCAACGCGGAGTTGCGGTGGCCGCGAGGGAAGTGGATCGCCCCGAGGACGCGATCCTCTAGGCAGCTCCCTTCCTACCCTGGGGCGCGCGACGCCGTCAGCACTTCTGCGGCGATTCGCTCCTCCTCAGCCTTGCGCTCGTCGACGTAGCGCTCCGCGTCGCCGAGTGCGGTAAAGAAGCGGAAGAACGCCGCGATTCCGATCACGATCAGGCCGATGCCGCCGTAGACGAGGGCGACGTTGCCCGTCTCCTTGATCACCCAACCGCCGACAAGCGCGCCCGCGGGGATCGCAGACCAGGCGAGCACGCCCGCAATCGACAGGATCCGAGAGAGGAGATGGTTCGGCACGATTGCCTGCCGCAGGCTGCCGGTGTTGATGTTGAAGAGGATCCCGAGGCCGCTCTGCGCGGCCCAGATGGGGAGCGCGATCCAGTACCAGCGCATTCCCGCGAAGACGATCGTGCACGCACCCATCAGCATGAGCGACGTCATCGCGAGCGAGGTGAAGCTGAACCGTCTGCGTAAGCGCCCCGCCATCAGCCCGGTGACGACAACGCCTGCGCTGCCCGCCGCAAAGAGGGCGCCGATCTCGCGAGCGCTCGCATCGAGCCGCTTGTCGGCGAAGAGGACGAGCTGCGCCCACGTGGTTGCGGTGACGAAGTTGATCAACGCCATCATCAGCGAGATGTTGCGCAGTACGGGGTGCCCGATCACGTAGCGCAGGCCTTCGCGGACGTCGTGCAGGATGGTCGTCGCTTCCTTCGGTTCGTCCCGCGCCGTGTTGAAGCTGCCGCGGACCAGCGAGAGTGACACCGCAGACAGGACAAACGATCCCGCGTCGAACGCCATCACCCAGACCAGCGGGAAGAAGGAAATGAGTGCGCCGGCGAGCAGCGGGCCTGCCACCTGCGCAGCCGAGTACGTGGCCTGGATCCGTCCGTTTGCGGTGACGAGGTCATCAGTCGAAACGAGACTCGGAATTGCTGCGAACTCGCCCGCGCTGAAGGCGATGAAGACGGTCGACTGGATGAAGGTGACGCCGTAGATCCACCAGACGCTCAGGTGTCCCCGACATCGAGACGAGCGGGATCGAGAGGATCACGATCGCGTTCAGGACATCGAGTGCGATCATCGCGCGCTTGCGGTCGACGCGGTCCATCCAGGCGCCGATCAGCAGGCCGAAGAGGAGGTAGGGGAGGAAGGTCGCGGCAGTCGCAACGCCGAGGCTCAGCGCCGAATGGGTGAGCCGGTAGACGAGTAGCGGCACGGCCCACTGCGTGAACGAGCTGCCGAGGTTCGAGATCGTCTGGCCGCCCCAGAACTTCCAGAAATCGGTGCTCAGGCCGCCTTCCTTCACGAGACTTCCCGCAGAATCTCGAGCAGCTGCTTCTGCTTCTCCGGGGACAGCGACCCGACCGACGGGTTCTGCGCGAGGCAGGCGATGAGCTTGCGCCGCAGACGTACGCCGTCGGCGGTGAGCCGAATGACCCGCACGCGCTTGTCATGGACAGCCCTGCGGCTCAGCACGAGTCCGCGGTCTGTGAGCTGATCGACGATGCCGGAGAGGTTGGAGGGATCGACGCCGCAGCGTCTAGCGAGCTCCTTGAGCGACGGCGTATCGCCCACTTCGAGCCGCC
>Ga0137367_10004638_pt1 | contig 11155 bp, 11 predicted proteins | sample SagtaG_14_FD_104939 | JGI IMG/M metagenome (GOLD analysis project Ga0137367, IMG submission 104939) | Vadose zone soil microbial communities from Sagehorn Ranch, Mendocino, California, USA - Sage1_L_80_16 metaG | ecosystem: Environmental > Terrestrial > Soil > Vadose zone | place: USA... | reverse complement strand
TTCCTTTGAGAATGCATAAGCCTGGTTGCTTTGTACATCCAGAACACCAACAATTCGATCACCAACTTTCAATGGAAGCGCCGCTTCTCCACGTGTTTCAGGCAGCAAGGGGTTTTGGTAGTACGTGGCATCCCGTGAGGTGTCATTGACCACCAATGGCTCACCCTCGCCGGCGACAAAACCAACCACAGATTTTGACCCAACGCCGAGCTTATGACCGGAACGTTTCATCTGCGCGCCGGCCTCGCCTGTAGCTTCACGAATAACTACAAATTCACCCGGAAGATCTTTGAGAAAGATCGACGCTTGGTAAAAATCAAAACGAGATTTAATGAGTTCAACTGCTTTTTGCAAGAGTTCATCGAGGTCAAGTGAACTGCTGATGTCGCGAGCGATTTCGGCTGCGGTTTCAAATTGGAGCGCTGCTTGTTTGCTCTCACTAATCAACTGGGCATTATGGATTGCACCCGAGACTTGATTGGCAACCAAGACCATGAAACGCAGATCGTCTTCAAGAAAGCTGTTTTCATGTTCGAGATCTTGAATGATTAATGCGCCAATGGCTTCTCCCCGCGCCAGTAATGGGACACCCAGCCAGGACAATGCCGGTTTCCCTGAGATCTTTGCACCCATTGCAATTGCCCGCTTCTCTGTATCCTCAACCAGCATAAGGGGCTCGTGCGTGCGAATCAAAACGGATGTTAAGCCCTCTCCCAAAGGAAATGTGTCTATCGAAGAAAAGGTATTGTCTTCAAAAAGATAGGGAATGTTAATGGAATTCGTTTTTTGGTCGTAGATGGCGATTACAAATCCATAATTCCCAACCACCGAACGGACTTGATCGTGAATTAACTTGTAAAAAGAACGTAGTTCATCAATATTTGCTGCACTTGACGCGAGAGTATCAAGTGCTTTTCTTTCCAACGATCGACGGTCATTGATTGGTTCGGTAGAGGAGGCTGAGGTCTCCAAGGCGTTCGTTGTCAGCCATATTGTTTTCACAAAAGCGTTGATAATCTCCTCATCTAATTCTCGCCCGCTGCGCGCACCAATTAACATAAAGCCGCGCAGTTGTCCTTTTTGGAAGATGGGAACATACGCGGCTGTCTCACATCCCAATTGACGTGTATAGGTAGCTAAAGGCGGAGGAAGAGATCTGGCGTCTCGCAAATCCACCTGAACAAGTCCATCACTAAAAAAGCTTTCCATTTCACTTATTGAAAGCTCAAACCCGCGTGGGATCGTTGACTGCACCTCATTTCTTTCCGGATCTAGTAGCTGGAAGAGGTGCAGAGATTTCCCACTCGTAATAAAGTAAGCGGTTATGAAGAAATGGTCGTTGTTTTGGCGGTTTGCACTCATGGTGAGCTTAGGTCTTAGCTAAATTCCCAAACGGCTTCTCCGTTTAAGATGCGGCGGATTTGATCAGGAAACTTGTCTGGGTCCAGTGGTTTGCCGAGAAAGCCATCAAAGCCGGAGCTTTTCGCTTTATTCATTTGATCCGTGCTGGCTTCTGCTGTGACAGCAATAATCGGAATCGATTTGAGTCTGTTGGAGGCGCGGATTTTTTTCAGCGCACCATATCCGTCCTCATAAGGAAGGCGAATATCCATCAGGATCAGATCCAAGCGTTGTAAAGTATCCGCGTATTCCACCACTTCATAACCGGAAGTTTTCCACTCACAGTGGATGCCCAAATATCCCAACATTCGGGCGATCAATACAAAGTTCGCGACATTATCCTCAACCACTAAGACTGTTGCGTCCTTGGGTATTGTTGGTTTTTTGATGGGTTGTGTATCAGTAATATTTTCAGGCATTTGTTCTCCTCATCATGAATCTTTCGATTTCTCTAGTCAGTTGATCGATGTCAAGTGGCTTTTGAATATAACCATCACATCCGGCTTCCAATGTTTTTTCCTTATCACCGCGCATGACATTAGCCGTTAGAGCTAGAATCGGAATACGTTCAAACCCTGGCATAGACTTGATCTTCGCAGTTAGGGTATAACCATCCATGTCAGGCATATTGATGTCCATCAGAATTAGATCAGGATGTGCGCTCTTTAAAACATTCAGAGCATCTTTCGCATCAATGGCTTCAAGCATCGAATAATCCTCGGAAAGCAAAATGCGCTTTACGAGTAGACGGTTATCGGGGTTATCTTCAATGTACAATATTGTTCCTTTAGTCTCTGATAATGCCATATTGAGGAACCTCCAACCTTGATTCTACATATGACTGTTGGGGGAGGACATGACAGGTACCTTACAAATTACCAAACAAAAATGTCGAGGGTCTCTCCTCGACACTTGCGCAGCAGTTCTGCGGATCAAAGCGGGTGATGGGACTCGAACCCACGATATCTTGCTTGGGAAGCAAGCGTTCTACCACTGAACTACACCCGCACCATGAAAGGATTATAAGCTAGCCGGAGATGGGATGTCAATATAGCTGCTATTCGATCTGCGTCTCTTTCGTAGCCGGTCACTGATTCCGTTTAAGTAACTTATCTGCTAGCTCAAACAATGCCTCTCCAGCCTCACCTTGAGGGTCAGCCTCCCGCAGACTCATCAAGGCGAGATCAGTCATTTGTTTCGCCGCGTCCAGGGCTGCTTCGTACCCACCTTCATTGGCAAGGACGCGTGCCAGCTCCTGCACTTCTTCTGTTCGAACAGGACCTTGTTTCCAGCGCGCCGCAAACTTGCCATTCGCGCTCAAGCCTGCCAGTACTGGGAGAGACTTCTTCCCTTCTATTAAGTCACTGGCGGCAGATTTACCGGTTACTGATTCATCACCCCAAACGCCCAAGATATCATCTTGCACTTGAAAGGCGAGCCCAAGATAATGCCCAAACGAGCGATAAGTATCTTGCTTTGAATCATCCGCTCCACCGAGCAAGGAACCGATATGACAACAAGCAGATAATAATGCTGCGGTCTTGCATGAAATCATAGGCCAATAATCCTCGACCGTGAGGTCAGTTCTTTCTTCATAAGACATATCAAGGAATTGACCGCGTGTGAGTTCGAGACAAATGTTGTGCAAAATCTCTGCAGCTTTGACGACAGTCTCTGCAAGATAGTTTTCTTTTAAATCGACGATCGCTTGATTTGACAAAACAAATAGCGCATCACCCGCATTGATCGCCATTGGCATTCCCCATTTGACCCATGTGGTTGGACGCCCGCGCCGTTTGTCGGAATTGTCTTGAATGTCATCATGGACAAGTGAAAAGTTGTGCACAAGCTCCACCGCTGCTGCAGCGGGTAAGGCGGATTGCCACGTCTCGACTAGGCCTTCGGCTCCGCTCGACGCGAAACTACAAGCCGATTCACATAGCAACAGCAATAGCGGGCGAATGCGTTTGCCAGTTGCTTCCGGTCCAGCACCTTCGCCCGTCCAGCCCATGTGATAGGTAAGCATCTCATGAAATGCTTTCGTCCGCGGCGTGTCGAGACGGGAAATTTGTCGTTGCAGTTCCAGTTCAATTTGAGAAAGAAGCAGTTTGGTATTCACTTTTATGATCCTGTGCCCGTATAGCTATTGACGCCTTTTGTCCAAACCCAATAAGTGAAGGCAAAGAGGCCGACACCAACAAGCGGCGAAAAATAAATGAGAGGAGAAACCTCATCAGGTTGTAAGAAAAGCTGAGACGGATAGAACGCTACAAAACCAAGTGGAATGATGAACGTGAACGTAAAGCGAAACGCGCCGTCGAAGATGTTCATCGGGTACGGAGCAAACTCTCGCAGCTTCCATGCCAATCCTAAAACGGGATAAGCATCCAAGACCCAAAAAGCTGCGCAACCTGCCAGCAGCGTGATCGAAATCTGTACCAGTGACGCGCTGAACAACGTCAGCAGGAGAAGCGCGATTCGTGACGGAGTCCAGGTCAGGTCCAGTCGGATCGAAGCGTAGATCAAAATCACAATGCCGGCTGCCAGTTGAGTCAACCCCTTGAGGTCGAACATCTCTGACATATAATAGAACATAATGTTGAGAGGACGAAAATAATATTTAAGGAACGTTCCTTGCTGCACATGAAAGCGGATCTGCCAGATGTGATCGAACAGGATTTGCATCGGCGAGATGGCGATCATGTAAAAGCCATAGATGAAAACCAATTGCATGAATGTCCAACCCGCGATGTCTGGAATGGAATTGAAGAGCACCCAGAAGATGCCAAGTGTCGCCAGGCTTGAAAAGAACATGCCGATCGAGCTGACGATGAAGTCAGCGCGATATTGCATGCGCGCTTTGATGTATTGAGTCTCGATGATGAAGTACAGGCGTAAATAATCTCTGAGCGAATGCACTTCTAACCTCCACTGATGCGCAGAACTTTGATAGCCTGGTTATAAAACAAACGAGTGAGTGTGAATAGAGCAATCACCCAAAATATCTGAACGCTCAACATGGGCAGAAAAATTTCCCAACCCAACGTTGATTGTGCGACCATTGTCAGCGGGGTGTAATAAATTGCCTGAAATGGAAGCCACAACAATATTTTCTGGATTGCGTCTGGGAAAAACTGCAAGGGGATGAGCGCGCCCGATAACACAGTGACGATGATCTCTTTGGTAATACTGAGTCCCCAAACCGACTCAGTATAAAACCCAAGCAGTCCAATGAAGTAGTCGAAGCAAAAGCTAAGTAGATATGCCAATACCAAACTGAATGGGAATAGGGCCAATCCAATCCCAAGTGGGATTTGGATGTGGAAGACAAAGATCAGCAGCAAGACAGTTGGAATGGTGATGGCGCTGAAACTCATCAGAAAAAAGCCAAAGCTTGTGAACAATTCGTACAACTGTAAATCGATAGGCTTGATGAGATAGGTCGCGACCATGCCTTCGCGAATGTCAAAGGACATTTGCCAATCCACGTACGTTTTGAGGAGAATAAAAACGGCACTTCCCAGCGCAACATAAATGTAAGTTTGGTCGAAGGTCAGTCCGTGCAGTGTTTCTCTGTTCTGATAAATACTGCGCCATAAAAAGTATGTAACGGACATGTAGATGATGTTGCCCGCGATACTGAATAAAAACCCAAAGCGGTAGACCAGACCTACCATGTAAGCACCGCGTAGTAATGCTAAATAAGATCTCATCTCAATGCTCCATCATAGACTCGCTTAACGACGTCTTCCATTGCAATCTCAACAATGCGCACATCGTGCACCGCGAAATTTGTCATTACGAAATTGAGCACATCCGAAAGTGGTGTGCGCGCCTGATCGAACGTTACATCAGTCCAGAATTCCTCTGTTTGCGCGATGGCAAATCCATCTTTCGAGCCGAAGCGTCCTGTCAGACTGGTCTTCAAAGTTTGCAATGTGGACTCATTGAAGCCGTCAATCTGCAATTTTAGTGTGCGATATGCACCGAATAGTGCATTCACTTTTTTGATATCGCCATCGTATAAGATTTTCCCTTTATCAATGATGATAATGCGCTGGCATAATGCTTCCACATCACCAAGGTCATGCGTTGTCAGAATAATGGTTGTGTTTCTCTCGCTATTGAGCATTTTTATCAATGAGCGGATCTTCGCCTTAATGGAAATGTCGAGACCGATAGTCGGCTCATCGAGAAAGACAATCTGTGGGTTATGAAGGAACGACGCCGCGATGTCGCATAGCATCCGTTGTCCCAGCGAGAGCGTCCGAACCTGTTGCGAGTAAAGTGCATTGAGTCCAACCAATTCATTGAACATGTCCATGTGACGTTTGAATGTCTTCTGGTCGACCTTGTAGATTTCTTTCAATATCTTGAACGACTCGATCACGGGCAAATCCCACCACAACTGTGTGCGCTGCCCAAAGACCACACCCATGATCTGCGCCTGGCGGATGCGGTTATCGTAAGGTACAAGTCCGTTCACTTGCAGGGTGCCACTGGAAGGCTTAAGGATACCCGTCATCATTTTGATCGTAGTGGATTTCCCCGCGCCGTTTGGACCAATATAGCCGACGATCTCTCCCGATTCGATATCGAACGAGATGCCTGCCACCGCTTCGACGATTCTATAGTCGCCGGAAAAGAGGTCGCGGAACGCGCCGCTCAATCCTTCACGGCGATTCAATATTTTGAATTCTTTGCAAAGGTTTTCAATGTGGATGAGACTCATAATGGAGTACCCTCTGATGGGGATCCAACTGGTTGGTCTACATATTTTAGCACATGCATTCTATAAGGAGGACTGGTTGCCCCTTAAAGAATCTTGAGATTGCGTAGGCTCACTTTTACCTGCTCCGGCGATTGGAAATGAATCGTGGCGAATCCCATCTTTTGCGCCTGATGAATGTTTGGCAATGAGTCATCAATAAAAAGACATTGCTCTGCGGGTCTTCCAATCCTCTCAAGCAGGATTTGAAAAATTTCAGGATTTGGCTTGATGTGCCCGACTTCGCCGGAGATCACGATGTCATCAAGCAAATCGAAGAAATCATATTTCTCGCGGGCACGTGGAAATGTCTCTGCTGACCAGTTGCTCAAGCCATACAACGAATAGCCCGCCTGCTTGAGTTGCTTCAATATGCACACCGTCCCTGTGATGGATCCACGGACCGAATCGATCCAATGATCGTGATAGGCTTGAATGAGATGCGAATAGTGAGGGAATTGTCCCGAAAGGATTGCTATGCCTTCTGCAAAGGGACGTCCCTTATCCTGTTGCAAATTCCAATCTGCGAAGTTAACTTCGGTAAGAAAGCGCTCCATCCCTTCTGGGTCATTGGGAAAGAAACGCTGATAGACGAATCTTGGATTCCATTCGAGCAAGACGTTGCCGAAATCGAAAATGATGGCTTTGATGGGTGAGGTCATTATTTAATTTTAACAGGGTTTCGGGGTGTGGCTAAAAAATCCCACTAATCTATGTGAGCTTATTGATTTCCATGAATATTTTTCACCGCGCTGATCAAACGCGGATGGACAACTTCAATAGGAACACCCGGCGTTCCCGGCGTGATGATATCATGTGGGAGCTTCATCTCTTTCTCGAAATGGACCTCACTGAGATTTCCTTTCCCATGCTTTTGCCATAAGCTGAGTAACCTCAATGCTTCCGCATTACTGACAGCTGGCTCTGCATCATTGATAATCATTGTGATGTTGCTCGCAGCTGGCAGGAATTTTTTAGCCTGGGCGCGCGTGATCATCCCCAAGCGGATGATTTCTACGAGAGCACGAGTAGGATAACCTGGATATGCATAATAGATGCTGTAAGGATTGTCTGCTTTGGTTCTTGGATCCCACCACATATAGAAGTTTGGTAAGAGCAAAGCGAATCGCTCAAAAAGCTTTGTGAAAGAAGGTGGAATAAAAGCCAATCCCAACAAGGGAGCAACGGGAAAAGCGAAATCCAAGTCTGCGCGGTTCTGTGCCAGCCATGCGATCAGTGTTCCGCTGCCTGAGATGCCCATGACTGTAATTTTCTTGCCCAGTCCGTGAGCAATGTCAATGACTTTATCTCCGAAGGCTGCGAGATTTTCTGCTGTTAGGTTGACCAGCGCGTCCGTCAAGCGATCAGAGAGGCCGTGATACGGCATTCGCGGAATAAAAACATTACTGCCAGCTTCAAAGTACAGTTTACCAAGCTCATCAAATTGCTGGGGGCAAGCAGTAAAACCATGTAATAGAACGATCACATGCTCAGTTTGCGTTCCGTGATCATAAAGCTTCGTGATGCACACATCCCGCGCTAAGTCTTGATTATCTTCTTCCTGCATCGCCTTCACGCGAGCGATTGCCTCGTCATAACTTGAAACAGGCTGGGGGTGCGATTCAAGTTGGCTGAATATAATAGGGCGAAATGCTACCCATAACGTTAGGCTCAACAAGGCAAGTGCAAAAATCCACCAGATCATGTTTGGCTCTCTAAAATTTCCATCATTTGTCGGGTTTGGTCATATCTGCGTTCGCTTCATTATCATCCCCTAGGATGAAATTACCACCCACATTACCGCCAATATTAACAGTGAGATTTCTCATTCCATCGATCTCAATTCGACTTAATACTTCTTTGACAATCAAATCAATAATCTGATTCCCCGCTTGGACAGGCAAAGACTCGCGTCCTTCGTTTGCGAGCTTTTGAAGAAAAGCCAGATCAACAGGCGCGGCTTCAGGGGCATTGGGAAGCGGTACCTTTTCTGTCGCCTCAATTTTTGCAATTGTCTTATGAATCGCATCAAATTCACCACGAATCATAGCTAGCAGGTCGCGGCGAGTATCTTCTTTTCCACCAACCCAAATATAGATTTTTCTTTCTTCTATATCTGCCTTTATCAGCGCGGTGTTGTCACTGTGTTTCAAGACTACACCAGAACGCCAGATCGTATTTTTATGAATAAAGGTATTCATGCGGACAATAAAGCGGGTAATAATGGATGAAGGTAAAACGTTATAGTGATATTGAAACGCAAGCGCATCCTTCCACTCGCCCGTATAAATTTCATCTTTTGGGAGCAAGTCGGGGACAAGAAAAGATTTGTCAGTTTCGATGTCGTAGCACAGCTCGAACTTCTTCATCATGTCAACGATGAACAGGCGCTTGTTACTCGGATATTCAGGCAAATTGAGGATATTGTTCAACATAGGCAAAGTGAGTTTCCCCTGATTTTGAAAGAGTTCGTGCGAATTGAGGATTTTATACACGCCATTGGTGACCCATTGCGGGTTGAGAATGCCAAGTGCTTCAAGACGCGGGTCATCTTGAAAGTGCAGGACAACACCCAGGTCATGCAGGAAGCCGATGAGCGTGTGCTGGCTGGTTTCATCGGTGATATCGTTAGTATCACATAAGCCAAGATATTCATCCTGCGTAATGAAGTTTTTTTCCTTGCCGAGTTCCTCCAGTTTGGATTTGACCGTGAACCACGTCTTAGGCAACAGGTCGCGGACGTGCGGCAGGGTATCCACCTGTTTGGCGATCTCGGCTTTGAGCGCTTCGATGCCGGCGCCCGTGGCGGCGGAGGTTTCGAGGATGCCTACGATGTTCGGATATTTTTTACCCAAGCCTGTGCGGTCAATATCGAGCGGGTGCTGGTCGGTCTTGTTGCCGACGATCAGTACAGGCGACTCGCCGCCGAAGGATTGGATGATCTTGAGCCAGTACTCGACGCGGTTTTCTTCCTGCGTCAGGCGCGCATCCAGCACCAGTAGGTAGAGACTACGTTTGGTGAGGAAGAACTGGTGCGTGGCATGCATGATCTCCTGCCCGCCGAAGTCCCAGATGTTCAATTTGATGGACGAAGGACTGTTGACTGTAGACGGTGATTCTGCTTCAACCATCTTCGGTCCACCGTCTACGGTCCATTGATTAATGGATATTCCTTCAGTTTTAGTCTGGTTCTCATTGAATTTATTGTATAGAATTCGCCTGACTAATGAAGTTTTTCCCACAGAACCCTGGCCAACTAGAAGAACTTTTAATTCATTTAGTGGTTTCCTCTTTTGCTCAATCAAAGAAAAGTAATAGTTTAGGATAGTTTGTGGTTCGTCAGTCTTTTCTAGAATTTCGGGTGGAATGTTTAAGTTATTTCCTTCAAGTGAAAGGTATTCAAGCTTTAAGTTTTTTAATTGCTGTGGTAAGGATGTAATCTTGTTACCTTTTAAACCTAACTGTCTCAATTTGGTTGCCTGCCCTACTTCTGGAGGTATCGAAATAATTGAACAATTATTGAGGTAAAGACCCTCTAGATTGCGGTTGAAAAACATGTTAACAGGCAATTGTCTTAGATTTGCACCATCTATTTCTATCCACTTAATTGAATTTGAAGATCCAATATTTTTGGAGATTTCATGAAACTCATCACAATTTATGAGGTTCAACCTAGTTAAGTTCGGCAGATCCCCTATTTCATCAGGAATTGTCTTTATTGGGCAATTGAAAATTATTAAATCCTGTAGTTCTGTGAGATTTCTTATATTTCTATCCAAAATGCGTATGTTTGAGTCGTAAATCCCTAAATATAATAATTGACTCAGAATAAAGATAGTTGAAGGTATCTCTTCTGCAAATGAATGTGCGATTTGCAGATACTTCAATGATTCCAGATGATTAAATTTGTCAGGGATTGCTTTTAGATAAGTCAGTTTCTTCGCGTTACCGATTCCTCCATACCTAAAGACGTTCTCCATTAGCATATTTGAATCCAGATGTTCAATAAATTCTTCTTGATGTTCTGCAACAATTGTCCAATTGTATGGAGCTACTGCTATTATTTCGCCTAGTCCAAGGGCCATTAAGCTTTTGATGTCAAAAACTTCCACAGGAAATTCCCTCAGTGGATTCTTGCCAATGTTTAGTACTTTTAGAGAAGGAAGGCTCGTAATTTCCGATGGAAGGTCTCTAATATTATTATTGCTTATATCCAAATATCTCAGATTCTTGAGCTTCCCAATATCCTTAGGGAGTTGTTTGATGTTGTTATTACATAGGTTTAAAACAGTTATTTCAGCCATTTGCCAAAGTTCATCAGGAATTGATTGCAGTTCTTGACGATCTAAATTGAGGATATTGCCGTGTTTTCTATTTGAGAAATTTTGCTTCATGGATTTCTCTATTCAGTTTGTCGTGACATGATTACCTTTAGCTGCCTCATTGCCCCTCTTCCCACTTCGGTGTTCGACCTCCGCTCAGCGCGAAGGGGAGATAGGGATTCGTTGCGTTTGAACGGGGAGGGTGGTTGGTCATGTGGTTTTAAGAATTTCAATAAAATCGCGTGCAATAATGATAGGAACGGACTGGAATTGTTTGATATCTAACAAGTGTTTGTCGCCGCTGACAATGAAGTCTGCATTTCCTGCAATGGCGGCTTCGAGAAATTTGTCATCTGAGGGATCATCCTTGATGAGGAAGATATGCTCTGCAGGCATTGAGAATTCTGCTTTGCGATAGATACGGCTTACAATCGTTGCGATTGTGTCGGAGGAAAGATGTAATTTTGGTCTTTGGAGAACGTCCAGATATTCGGACACGATATCGTCACTGACAATGAGTAAGAACTTTTCTGTTCTCCACCCATCGTTGATTTTGCCGACTTGTCCGCCCAACACCATGGACACAAAAACATTTGTGTCAAGCACGACGCGTTTCATTTGCCTTTGCTTTCCCGCACTGCGCGGATCTCAGCTTCAATCTCTC
>Ga0137367_10004637_pt1 | contig 11156 bp, 12 predicted proteins | sample SagtaG_14_FD_104939 | JGI IMG/M metagenome (GOLD analysis project Ga0137367, IMG submission 104939) | Vadose zone soil microbial communities from Sagehorn Ranch, Mendocino, California, USA - Sage1_L_80_16 metaG | ecosystem: Environmental > Terrestrial > Soil > Vadose zone | place: USA... | reverse complement strand
GCCAGCATGCAGCCGAACAGAACGAATACTTGGTTGTGGGCCGGGATTGCGGCAGGCATTCCTTTCGGCGGATATTTGCCTTGGCGTGGACCGAGCAGCCACGCGATCGATAGCGCGGTCAGGCCGCCGACCGCATTGATGAAACCTGAGCCGCCGGCATCGAGGAACATCTTTGCGGGTTCGCGGCTGAATTCCCACGACCAAAAGAAACCCGTACTGGCCAGGTGTCCGTACACGGGGTAAATAAGTCCGGCAAGCAAGACTGCAGACATGCAGGCTGCCGATATCCGCCAACGGTCCGCGGCGGCACCCGTGGGAATCAAGGAAGCAAGGGCAACGCTGAAGGTCCCCAATATCGCTGGAAGAAACAAGAACTCAAGGTTCTCGCCGCCGCGAAAGAAAACCCCCAATGATCCAAACATACCGTGCACACCCCAGAACCAGCCGCTTCCACCACGCAACGCGAATCCCCAAGCGAAAAAGACCAACATCGCAACGCCAACTACGCACAACGCTCCCGTGATCGCGTGCGCCGCACTGCGCGACCGGCCGAGGCCGGTGTTTATCAGCGCCAGACCAGCAATAGCAAAGGGAACGAGAAGAGTAAAAACAAGGCAGAGCCCAAACGCGAACTGAAAGTCCGGTGATGCTCCGGCGGTCATTCGTTTTCCTCGCTTGGCGGCAGGTGTCCGCGAAATACCAGCACCATCCCCATAATCTCGACCGCAACACCCGCGTACACGAAGGCAAACACTGCGTGCCCGGGCAGAAGCACGAGCGCTGCCATCACAATTCCCCATCCCGAAAGCAGCAACAGAAATCCGCCCAGTTTCATCATGTGTTTTGTGATTGCTTGTGTGTTGACCGCGCGAAGGCCTTGCAGTATCACAATACAACCTCGCGAATCCCGCAACATTTATATTTCCGATTGGCAGAATCGATGCGGCAACGGGTCGTGTGGGTCGGACATTCCTGTCCGACGGACCGGGATTCACCTTTTTGCAAGAACCGGTACCTACACCCGTGAGGCAGCCTCGGTGTCCAGATGGCCCGATCACCAGATGATCCGATCACCCGATTCGTTGTGTTACGCTGACTCCCATCCATGTCCACCGCTGAACCAAGGGTGCCCCACTTCTCCCCGTCTTTGGGAGAAGTGGGAACAGACGTGCCAGACTCCCTGATGCTCGCCGGATTCTGGTACCGCGCCTTGCCATCGGAAAACGTCGGCCGCGGAACCCTGCATAAAGCCATACTCCTGGAAATGCCGCTCGTGGTCGGACGCGACAGTGAGGGCCGAGCCTTTGCGCTGCAGGACGCCTGCCCGCATCGCGGCATGCCGCTCCACTGCGGCCAGTTCGACGGCAAGCAAGTCGAGTGCGGATATCACGGTTGGCGTTTCGACGCGCAAACCGGCCAGTGTCAGCTAATTCCGTCGCTCACCGCCGACCAGAACTTTAAAGTTGATCGTATTTATGCTGGCAACTTTGCCTGCGAAGAGCGCGACGCATTCCTCTGGGTATTCATTCCCGATTCCGGCCCGGCTGGAGCCGGATTCACCAGGCGCGAGACTCCACCGTTCCCAGCGTCACAGGTACCAACCTTCTCAGCAAAGTACAAAACCGCATACCTCACCGCGGATCTTCCCTGCAGCGTCGATCACGGGATCATCGGCCTGATGGACCCGGCGCACGGGCCATTTGTCCATCAAGCATGGTGGTGGCGAAGCCGCCACAGCATTCACGAAAAGCAGAAACAATTCGAGCCCATCCCCAACGGCTTCCGCATGAGCGCACATACGCCAAGCTCCAACAGCGCGCCGTACAAACTACTGCGCCTCTACGCCGACGCCGATTCGATCACAACGACGATTGATTTTGTCTTGCCCAACCTGCGCCTTGAAACCATCCGGGCAGGGAAGTACTGGTTCTCATCGCTCACGACGGTCACGCCCATCACACGCAGCCAGTGCCGTATTGACGTGGTGGCCTGCTGGAACATCTTTCGATGGATTCCCTTTGGCCCGTCTTTGCTGAAATTTGTGTTTGCGAAATTTGTCGAGCAGGACCGCCGTACCATGGAATTGCAGAGTGAAGGGCTGAAATACAATCCTCATCTGATGTTGATCGATGATGCCGACCGCCCCGCAAAGTGGTATTTCGCGCTGAAAGCCGCTTACCTCGAAGCCAAACGCACCGGAAGCGAAATGAAACACCCCATCGCGGGTCCGACGACCTTGAAGTGGAGAAGCTGAAGAAGCAGGCACTGCACTCCTCGATCTGCTCAACCTCTGCCTCAAAGGTGCTCACCAACCCGCATGTTTGGCGTCTAACTTCGAGCACACCTTCTAGACCGGAGAACGAATGATTACCCAGACTGCACGTATGGTAGTGGTGCTTTCGATTTCGTTTTTGAATGTCACAACTGGGCAGGGTCAAACAGTGCCATCGACGCGCAGCAGCGACGTTGCCTCTGTCGTGACCGGAGCCGCCACGGTGTTCATGAAGAGTTCTCCGCAAGTCACAGGAATTTCCATTGGCGTCCTCAAGGACGGGAAAATCTATACCTATAACCAAGGCACGATTGAGAAGGGAGCAAACCGCCCGCCCGCTGCGGACACTCTGTATCCCATCGCCTCCGTCACAAAAACGTTCACGGGAACCCTGCTTGCGATTGCGGCGGTCGAAGGCAAGCTGAAGCTGGATGACGATGTTCGCAAGTATCTTGACGGCAATTACCACAACTTGGAATATCAAGGACACCCCATTCGTCTCGAACATCTGGTGAATCACAACTCTGGACTGCCATTCAACCTGCCGGATATTCCTGAAAACCGGCCTCCCTTTCCTCCTATCGGTCCACAGGCAAGGCGCATGTTGGATAACTACACGCGAACGGATCTTCTTGCCGATTTGCACAAAGTGGAAATCAAAACTATGCCTGGCGAGAAATTCAGTTACTCAAATTCTGCGGCCATGCTGCTGAGCATAATCCTGGAGCGGGTGTACGGACTGCCGTACGAGGAAATTGTGAAACAGAAAATCGCAGTCCCGCTCGGTATGCAAGATACGACGATGACCGTGACTCCGGTGCAAACAAAACGGCTCGCCAAGGGCTACGATGAGAAAGGCGAGTTGCAATCTTACCCGCTAAACATACTGCTAGGAGCCGGAGCGTTGAAGTCCACCGTGGCCGACCTGCTCAAGTATGCGCAATGGGAAATGGCTGAACGCGATCCCGCGGTGAAGATTTCTCACGAGTCCCGGTTCGTTCTCAGCGACAATTTCTCTGTGGGGCTGAATTGGCAGATGCTGAAGTCCGGGCCGTATCGACGCATTTGGCAAGAGGGTAATCTTCCGGGATTCATGAGCATGTGCCTCACATTCCCGGAATTGCATATGGCAGTGGTCGCTCTCGTAAGCGAAGACGACCAACAGTCGGCCCATGCATTTTCAGACATGATCAGCGAGATCGCGAAAGGGCTGGACGGCAGGGCACCCCTCTTGTGATTGGTAAACGTCCAAGAGCTTGGCATGCAGGCGAGATCAGTGCGAATGGGACAATGGTCAGAAGGGGCATGGCGCGCCCGGAGAGAAGATGCAGTCTGGCTTTTTCGACTGAGCTGTTGGCGCGTGTTGAGCGTCACCTTCTTCCAGGAAGCTTCGAAACTCGGGCTCGTCCGGGTTCCACGACGACGAACGAGCCGTTCATTCGTTCGCCGATTTCGGCAACTACACTAACCAACGCTTGATGGAGTTGGCTTCGGGCCCCGGCGGGAAAACGGATCAGAACAACCCCGGCCGATTGCTGCCCGCCAGCAAACGCTAGAACGCCGAAGTCTTTGTCTTCGGTCAACAGAACGCGTGCTTCCGAACGCGCGACCTCGAGAACAGCATTATCCGTTAACGCAGCACTGATCTCTGCGACGGCTGCGACGTCATAGCCAGCACCGCGGAGCAGCTCTAACCACAGCAAAATCGCAACTCTCGTCAGCTAGGAAGCGCAAGCGGGGGTCCCGTCATTCGCTTGATTGCGCCAGGAATACGATCTCCTCATGGGCGAGCGTGTCAGCAGCATATCGTATGGCAGCCTGAATATCCTCGCGGGAAAGACGGGGAAAGGCGTCGAGTAAATCGGATTCAGTTGCTCCTTCCCCCAGTTTCCGAAGTATGACTTCAACCGGAATACGCGTTCCCCGGACTACCGGCTTGCCAAGCATTATTTGCGGATTGACCTCGATCCGATCCGTAGGCGTCATTCACCTTCCTCAACCCACAGGATACACTGCCTTGCAATGTTCGAAATGGAAAGAAGTGATTTTCAAGCCAAGGGGCCCGACATGCACTGGAACCAAGGATGGCGCACTCGGAGAGATTCGAACTTGAGCCGTTTTGCCGGCGTGAGCGAAGCGGGAGTCCACAGGCGAAATCCTGAGAGCAGCGAAGGATCTGGGGGCATGGCGCGCCCGGAGAGATTCGAACTCCCGACCTACAGCTCCGGAGGCTGCCGCTCTATCCAGCTGAGCTACGGGCGCGTAGCTTCAGTTTACATCGGAGGCGTGTTGGGTGCACTCCGACGCGCTTCGCGCTGAACAGAGCGCAAAAACACCAATCCACGCTACGTAGTGAGTAACTCCGAGTTTTCGATTTGAAAACTACCGCCGGCCGCGGTCTCTGCCTCCACCGCCGCCACCACGCGCACCCTCTGCTTTCGGACGCGCTTCGTTCACATTAATGGTTCGCCCACCAAACTGCGATCCATTCAGGCCGGCAATGGCCTTATCTCCCTCTTCGCTATTCGACATCTCAACGAAACCAAAGCCACGCGAACGCCCGGTCTCACGATCCGTCAGAATGCTAACGCGATCCACCTGCCCAAACGGCTCGAACAGCTGGCGCAACTCGTCTTCCGAAGTGTTGAAGCTGAGATTGCCAACAAAGATGTTCTTCACTGGCCCCTTCTTTCTGTCTGCGAACCGGGGAAGAAACTACCAGCAAACAGAAAGCTGCTTTACCGAGGTTCGCAAAGGCGCCGCGAGTATAGCAAATATTGAGCTTTATGGCGTAATTTGTTGCAGGCAGACCCTGATCAGCACTTTTCGACGTTCCAAAACCCCTCCGCCTGGTACCCCAGTTCCAGCAGCCGGTTCTTGGGATCGTGCCGTTTACCGCATTCGGGGCATATCAGGTACCGGCTCCAACTACTACCCTTGCCGTCAAATTCCTCCGAGACGGCGAAGCTCTTCCCACAGCTGCATGGCACGATGTGCATCCGGAGCCTGGGTTTTGGGTCATTCGCCATTTGTCGCCTTTACCCTGAGAAGCTACTGAAATCTATGACTTTCTGACGCCTGAACCGATGCCTGAAACCTGACGCCTGAAGCCTAGCGCATAAATCTATTCGCGGGAAAAGCAGCCAGATCGTGTCGCGACACTCCATCGATCAGAAGCTCTGCCATCACGCGTGCCGTAACCGGCGCCAACAGAATCCCGTCGCGATAATGACCCGTTGCGGCGAAGTATCCTGAGATCGCAGTCTCTCCCAAAATCGGCAACGCGTCCGGAGTTCCTGGCCGTAGTCCCGCCCAAGCTTCATGCCGACGCGACTTCGCCACGCCGGGCACTAGCTCAACCGCCGCCTCAAAAAGGCGCTGTAACGTATTGACATCCATTTGCTTATTGAATCCCGCGTCCTCGAGAGTTGATCCGATCACGAGCCGCCCATCGCTGCGCGGCACAAGATAGACCTGATTTGATCGGACCACATGTTTCAGAGCGGGCACCCCGACCACCGCGAGCATTTGCCCCTTCACCGGCTTCACCGGGAAGTCGTAGGGCGCGATCGTTCCCGCCCACGCCCCTGCGCAATTCACAACCATCTCTGCCGCGTACGTTGTCTTGTCGGTCTTCACGCCACTGACGCGTCCGCCTTCGACGAGCAGCGATTTGACCTCAGCTCCCGATGAAATGTCCACCTCGCGATGCCGTGCCGCCTTGATCGCCGCCGCCACCAGCGCTCGCGGATCGACGGACCGCTCCGGCAAATACGCAGCACAGATTCGATCTTGATTGTGGAGCGGCGGGCTGGGTGCCCCACTTCTCCCCGATGTTGGGAGAAGTGGGATGGCCTCCATCGCCGGTTCCAGCGACTTCAGCCTTTGCGGAGAAAGCACCTCCGCTCCCCGCGGCAGATGCCCATCGCAAGAAACCACAATCGTGCCCTGCTCCCGCAAATCAACCTTCAATCCGGATTCATCCTCGAGCTCATGCACAAACTCGGGATACATCCGCGCACTTTCTTCTGCCAGGGGCTTCAGCGCAGCCGAAATCTCATCGCCCGCCGCCAGCATTCCGGCCGCTGCGTAGGACGCCTCGCGTCCGGGTTCGCCGCGTTCGGCGATCAGCACGCGCACGCCTCTTTTGCGCAGTTCGATCGCGAGCGACAAACCAACAATCCCCGCGCCGATGATGATGGCGTCCCAAGACTTCACAAGGGAATTGTACAAAGAGTTCCTCCGCATGAGTTACTGGCGGAGGAAAGCTGGCCAGCACTCAGCATTCAGCGACTGAATGTGAATGTGGAATTTGACTAAGTGCTGATTGCTGGGTGCTGAATCCTTAACAGGCAGCGGAAAGAATCCCCGTGATCAGGACATGCTTTGAAAAAACTGCGGCTTGCAACCGCACCGAAGGTCGCAAACAAACGACTTACGATTTGGCGGGAAGCCGCGCCCCTTTCCAACCACCTACTCCGCTGGATCTTTCCGCAGCCTGCTAAGCCGCCGGCCTGATCTCGCGAGGCAGAGTCTTCTTGCCAAACATAAGCCATCCCAATGGAATAGTGGTGAATGCTCCAACCGCGGTCAGGGCGATACCGGCGGCCTTTCTTGCGTTGTTGTTAAGGCCCCTGGAAACAAGCATTCCTATTCCGGCGCCCAGGGCAATGCGCGTGCCGGTCCACAGGATCATCTCAGGCACGGTTACTCTCCGTTCCATGTTGCACCTCTCGAAATTTGAGATGAAATATTGGATGCCGCTGCGTCGCCATGGTTAGCTGTGAAGATTCCGCGAGATCGCGGTCTACCTTACAGTCTGGTCAAATACTCCATGATCTCCTGCTGGGTCCAGTTCACCGGGCCGATGATCTTTCGCCGGACAATGCCGTTGCGGTCGATGATGTAGCTTTCGGGAAATTTGTAGCTCCCGTACTTCGATGATACCGGCGCGACCACGCCGAGCCGAGTCTGCTGCTGAGCAGGATCACGGACCGTCAGGAAATTGACGCTGTGGTCCTTCAGGAATTTCTGATAGTCACCGGCATCGGCATCCACACTGACCCCCACCACCACCACGTCCTTGCTCTGAAGTTCCGTTTGCATTTGCATCAGGGACGGGAGTTCGTCGACACAGGGTGGGCACCAACTTGCCCAGAAGTTGAGGACCACGATCTTGCCGTGAAACTGGTTGAGGCTGACCGTGCGATCGGAATCCTGGATGGTGAAGTCCGGAGCCGGGCCGCCAATGCCGGAAGGCTTCGATCCGTGATAACAAGCGGCGGCTGTAACGGCGGCGATGAGTAGGGCTAGAAAGAAGGAAGAGCGCACGAAGCTATAATAAACAAGTTTTGTGCAGTTTTCGCGACGTGACTGATCCGCGGCGTTTTGGCCGATGCATTGGCGGCACATTTAGCTTAATTAAGCTAAGAGTCCACAGGTCTTACGCATGACATCGGGAACGGCTCACAAAGGGCCGCACACGGCTGCACAGGCCAGAACATTTACACTATCTGTTCGCATGAATGTTATCTACGGCATCAATTCTGTTGCGGAAGCCCTCAAGGCTCGTGGGCGATCGTTTCAGTGGGTCGGAGTAGCCAAAGAACGCAACGACCTGCGACTGCAGAGGATTATCGAGGAGTGCCGTCGCAACAGCATTGCGGTGCGCTTTTTACCGCGGGTTGAACTCGATCGCATGGCAACGACCGGTGCTCACCAGGGCGTGGTTGCAGTCACCGGGTCAAAGCAATACGCCGATCTGGATGACGTGGTCGCTGCAAAGCGGGGTGCGTATTCACTCATCATTGTTCTCGATGGTGTGGAGGATCCTCACAACTTCGGCGCGATCCTGCGGACGGCTGAGGCGGCTGGAGCGAATGGCGTGGTGATTCCAGAAAGACGCGCCGCGGGAGTGACCGGAACTGTCGCTAAAGCTTCTGCGGGCGCGAGCGAGCATCTGCCGGTAGCGAAGGTTACGAACATCGCCAGGACAATTGAGGAGTTGAAGACGAAGGGACTTTGGATCGTAGGCCTTGATGAACGCGGCAAACAGAATTATGACGAAGTCGATTACAAGATGGACTGCGCCATAGTTCTGGGGGCTGAGGGCAAGGGCGTACACGACCTGGTCGCGAAAAAGTGCGACTTCCTCGTGTCCATCCCCATGCTCGGCAAAGTGCCGTCGCTGAACGTTTCGGTGGCTGGCGGCGTTGTGCTCTATGAGGTCGTGCGGCAGAGGCGACAGGCCCTTTGATGAAGTTCTTCTGCGTTTTTTGTGTCGTGGGTTGTCTGTTGCTCCCCGCGGCTGCGCTGGATCGTGAAGCCTTCACGTTTACTCGATACAATCTCGCCGCCACCATCGATCCCGAGCAGCAGCGACTGGGCGTACGCGGCAAGATTGTTTTGCGCAACGACTCGGATATCCCGCAACAGAGTGTCGTTCTGCAGATCTCGTCCACGCTGCACTGGGCGAGCATTCAATTCGACGGCAAGCGCGCCGGCTTCACCACACAAACCTACAACTCGGATATCGACCACACGGGCTCGCTGAGTGAAGCCATCGTGAATCTCCCACGCGCGCTTTCACCTCGACAAACGATCGAAATCGAAGTCGGCTACGAAGGAATAATTTCGCAGGATATGACCCGTTTGACCCGCATCGGCGTGCCTGCGGAGACCGCGAAACAGTCCGACTGGGACAAGATCAGCGCATCGTTCACGGCAGTTCGTGGTATCGGGTACGTAGCTTGGTATCCGATTGCGACTGAAGCGGCGAATATGCCGGATGCCAGCAGCGTTTCGGAGGCGGTCGGCAGGTGGAAGCAGCGGGAACAGAATGCGGGGATGAGAGTGCAGTTCACTTATTCCAGCGAGGGTTCCGCCACTCAACTTTATTGCAACGGTGTCGGTCATCGTTCGGAAGATGAGCAGATGAGCAGGGCGAACAGGAGTTCAACTCAATGTGAATTCGAACCTCTAGGTAGCCGCGTCCCCTTGTTTCTCGTAGGCAGTTTTCAAGTGCTCGACCGTGGAGCAGTCAACATCTCGTTCATCCCGGAGCACAAAACAGAAGCGCACAACTGTGCGATTGCTGCAGAGCAGGTTTCGCCATTCATTGTGAAGTGGTTTGGTGACCATCGGGTGCGGCCCGAATTCAAGGCCGAAGTAGTGGAGTTACCGGCCCAAAATTCTTCGCCATTCCAATCCGGCAATATGCTGCTAACGCCGCTTACGGATGACGATACCAGCAACCTGCTTTCGGCTGTCCAATTGTTAACCCATGTGGAATTTCCATCTCCTCGCCCGTGGATATCCGAAGGTCTTGCACGCTATGCGGCAGTCCGGTATGTGGAGCAGGAAAAGAGCCGCGATACGGCTCTGAATTATCTTCAGAGCCATCGAGCAGGACTGACGGAAGCCGAAGCGCGAAGCGCTCAGCAGAACAGTGACAATGCTGCGCAGCACTCGCTCATTAATGCTACCGATGAGTTCTACGTGCAGACTAAGGCGATGAACGTCTGGTGGATGCTGCGTGACCTTATCGGAGAGACCGCGCTGACTGCGGCTCTGCACAACTACAAAGCTGATGAAGACAGGGACGCGATGTACATGCAGAAACTACTCGAAACGCAGTCTCATCGCGATCTGACCTGGTTCTTCGATGACTGGGTATATCGCGACCATGGGTTGCCGGATCTGCGGATTGAGTCTGTGTTTTCGCGCCCGATCGTCAGCGGCGGTTTTCTGGTAACAGTCACAGTCGAGAATCTGGGAGGAACCACCGGAGAAGCGCCGGTCACGCTGCAGATGGTCACAGGCGAAGCGACAGAAAAAGTGCTGGTCCCTGGAAAGTCCAAAGCATCGGTTCGAATCACCGCCGGCAGCGCACCATTGAAAGCGACGGTGAATGACGGCAGCGTACCGGAGAGCGATCTGACGAACAACACATATGCGATTAGCGCGAGTGAATTGAACTCGAATCATTGAATCCTTGCCCCTTTTAGGGTGCTTTGAAATGGTTCAGTGACTCAATCGCTCAATGATTCAATTCCTGGAGGGTCTCTTGGCCTACATTCAGTTTCTTGGCGCAGCGGGAACCGTCACTGGATCGAAGCATCTGCTGAACGTTTCCGGCGACGGCACCGGCAAAACTGGCACCCAGGTGCTGGTGGATTGCGGCATGTTTCAGGGCAAGAAGGAGTGGCGCGAGCGCAATTGGCAAGACGTTCCGCTTGCAGCGTCGGAGATCGAATGCGTAATCCTGACCCACGCGCATCTTGACCATTGCGGCTGGATCCCACGTCTTGTTAAACAAGGCTTCAAAGGCCCCATCTACGCCACTCCGGCCACGATGGATTTGTGCGGCATAATTCTGCCCGACTCCGGACATTTGCAGGAAGAAGACGCGGCTTTCCACAATAAATTCAAAACGTCGAAGCATGATCCCGCATTGCCGCTCTACACGTTGGAAGAAGCGCAAGAGTGCCTGCAGTATTTCAAGCCGATCAACTTCGGCCAGGTGAAGCAGATTTCGCTCGATCTTTCGTTCCGATTTGTCCATGCCGCTCACATTCTGGGATCATCGATGGTAGAGGTCACGATCAACTCCGCGGGCGAGGGCCCCTTCGACTCTCGCTCAGAGCAGGTCCGCGCTACGCGATTATTGTTTACCGGCGACATTGGCCGCGTTCACGATCAGCACATCGCGCCAGGCAAGGTGGTGTATTCCGGCCCACAGTCAGGCGAGACTGCCGACATCTTGGTAATGGAGTCGACGTACGGCAATCGCAGCCATCCCAAAGACGATCCGCGTCCGGAACTGGCGGCGATCATTCGAAAAACAGTCGAGCGCAGTGGCAGCGTGGTGATTCCGGCATTCGCT
>Ga0137367_10004623_pt1 | contig 11173 bp, 10 predicted proteins | sample SagtaG_14_FD_104939 | JGI IMG/M metagenome (GOLD analysis project Ga0137367, IMG submission 104939) | Vadose zone soil microbial communities from Sagehorn Ranch, Mendocino, California, USA - Sage1_L_80_16 metaG | ecosystem: Environmental > Terrestrial > Soil > Vadose zone | place: USA... | reverse complement strand
TTACTCCTTGGTTTGGCTCATTACTTACTCCTTGGTTTGGCTCATTACTTACTCCTTGGTTTGGCTCATTACTTACTCCTTGGTTTGGCTCATTGATTGACTTGACACTTATTATAACCTCTGCTGTATTGCTCTTCGCTCCTTTATCATCAATCACTTTAAATTTAAAATCGTCATCTCCAGAATAATCCTTCTCTGGAACATAGGTTACAGTACCGTCAGATTTGTCAAAATTATTAAGTTTTCCATTAGACGGGTCTGCTACTATCTCAAACTTTATCTGGTCACCCTTATCATCATCATTACCCTCTAAAGTAATCTTTACATTATCATTTGCATCTAAAGATACTTTTTGATCATCAGCTTTTGGAGGTTCATTCCTTTCCTCTTCAACAGGCTGATTATCGTCTTCTGGCGGTTGACTCTTATCTTCAGCAGCCAAAAGATGATTAAAATTAAAAGTTTGTAAACTAAAATTAATGACATTTGCGCTTATCAGGGTAAATAAAAGTAAAGTTAGATATTTTTGATACAATTTAATTTATTTGAAATAATATAAATTGACATACATAAAAAGCTTGAAATATCCAGCAAAAAAGTAGAAAAGAGGAACTAAAATCTTTCCCATTTTGAAGAGAGAATGTCTTGTTGAAAATCGAATATATAGGGCAATTAAACAATCCATTTACTGAGAATTCTTCTTACGTTCTTTATATAAAGAATTATTTGTATCAGAAATGACGAACACATATCTTATTCCCATTGTTTTTAATGACTCGTTTAACATAATGTTCATACGTTCAACGTCATTTTTTACTTTGTTTTCAGGATATTTATTTGTGCTAGCAACAACATACTGAAAATCGTCGTGTTGATATTTATGAATTTCATATATTAGTGCCATATCCTCAATAATAAAATTATCGACTAATCTTATTTTAGTCCAAAATTATTTGACAAGAAAATAAAACTACCTTGATTCTATTACAATCGCATAGAGTGACAGTGCATAGTTATCAAATTTTCTTGATAAGAATAAGATAGTAAGATGACTGAAAATTATGACAAACATTAATTGAGTTGTACGTATGCACCATTCTTTTTCAACCAAGTTCGACAATCCTTGTAGCTCGGAAATGCATCTTCTACTAATTTCCAAAAATGATCTGAATGATTAAATTCAACTAGGTGTAATAATTCATGGATTATTATGTAATCAATTATGTTGGTGGGAAGCGCGGATAATAAAAAGTTAAAATTTAGGTTACCTTCTTTGGAACAGCTACCCCATCTCAATTTTTGACTTCCTACTCTTACTTTTCCATAAGATATCGATAACTTTTTCCCAAAAAGTGGAACTTTATTATCCAACAGTTTCTTTGTCTGTTCTCTATACCAGTTTACTATTTTTCTCTTGCATGTTCGCCTATCTTTTACATGAAATGTTATTTTCATTAGATTTTCAGAAAAAACAGTATATTGGAAATTGTCTTTGACAAATTTTATTTTATACTTTTTCCCAAGATAAATAATTTCATCATTATGAAGGGGTCCATATTCTAATTTATTATTCAGTTTTGTATAAAATTTTGTTTTTTTCAAAATCCATGTATTATTATGACTTAAGAAATTTCTTATTGTTTCAATATTTTCATTAACCGGAGAGATGACTGAAGTACCGCAGCGATCGACCCTTATACACATGCGTTTACTTCTTCTCCTTCTAATCAGTTTCACGTTTAAACTAGATTCATCAGAAAGAGTTACCTCTATCCATGATTCATGACTCAAATTGAATTAACATTCATTAAAGTGATCAGTTATTATTTTTGTTTTCTGTTTATATGCTTTGGAACTGGATGAAGATTTAGTTAGATATCAAATTATAAAGGGAATTTGCCAAGTCGTATCCTAAAATGAATTGATTATTTGGTGCTATAGATTTATCCAAATGTGAATGTATATATTTTAAAACCTGGTCCTTTCGCATCTATTTCAATGTGATGGTTTCCATAGTTTGTATTATCTGCAATATTGTAGAGCCGCTGACCGTCTATACTTAACTTTCCTTCGGGATCAGTATCATTCCCTTTAGAAGAATTATTTGTTTGTTCACCTTTACCACCTTCTCCGACTGTTACTTCTCCCTTTCCTCCTGCTACAATATTGACAGACTTTGCCGAATATACCAACGTGATTTTTCCATCAGGTCCGACAAGTTCCATATTGTCTGGATTGTTTTTCCATAATCCCTGAAGATAGATAACATTAGTGTCCAGATTCGAACTTGGTATTGTATAGTTGACAGTCTTTTCAGGATTGAATCCTTCAATATTTCCAAGTTGAGCTTTGGCATACTGGTATCCAAAGTATAATTCTGGTGTTTTGATTTGATTGAAATCAACAGATGGCGCACTAGGGACAATTAATTTTGTTTGATTAAGATTGGATATCTCAAGACCATGTTGATTGGATCTTTCAGCCAATAAGCTCTTAATAACATTTTCAGTTTCCGCATAACCTCCCTCTCCAATATGATCATATCGAATGTATCCCTCTGAATCTACAAGATATTTCCGCGGCCAATAACTATTTTGAAAAGCGTCCCAAGTCCCATGATCATTATCCAACAAGACAGGATATTTTATTCCAAATCTTGCCACTGCCTGTTTAACATTATCTATGTTTTTTTCAAACTCAAATTCAGGACTATGAATTCCAACAATGACCAATCCTTTATCAGAATATTTTTGATTCCAATCAACGAGATACGGTAACGTTCTGATGCAGTTGATACAGCTGTATGTCCAAAAGTCAACCAATACCACCTTTCCCTTTAGATCAGATAATTTTGTCTGGTTTGTATTAATGTATGACGTTATTCCTTTAAATTCTGGTGCTTTTCTGAATTGAGATTTGTCTATTGATAATTTAACATTTGAAATACTATTCTCGTTATTTGCGTCTGATGTAATTATTTGTCCATTACTATTGCCAAGATGCAATTTGTTCAGTTCAGGATTATTGAAATAAATTGCAAATCCCACTATAAGGGCAACTACACCTACTGCAGTCAATAGCGCACTAATATTATCTTTATTCATTTAGGTTCCCCTTTCAAGGCTAATAATTTGATTGGCGAGAGGGAAATTGCCAAGTATGCTGAGATTATTAGTAAATACTAATAATCCAAGTATTATGAGCATGATCCCCATTGCAGGATTAAAATATTTTAGATGCTTTACCATTTTACTAATTATGTTTGTGGCTTGTGAGAAAAACAATCCTGTTATTAAAAATGGTATACCAAGCCCTAGTGAATACGCTAATAATAAGTTGTAAGCTGTTCCTGGTGAAGTTGCGGCCAGTGTAAGAGTACTTCCCAGTATTGGTCCCACGCAAGGGGTCCAACCCGCCGCAAACGCGGCTCCAAATACAAATGACGTTATGTAGCTGGTCTTAAATTTAGGAATGGAAGAAAATTTCTTTTCAAAATTAAGACGTCTTAACCTAGTTGAGAGAATTAAATAGACACCAAATCCCATAATAACTAATCCTCCAACAAATGTCAACACATTTTGAAATCCTAAGCCAACGGTCATCAGGACACTATTTAGAAATACACCTAACACAGCAAACACAAGAGAGAATCCCAGAACAAAATATACTGTATTTAAAAATATATTTAATCTGGTCGCTTTTTTTAGCCTCAGTGATTGTCCTGATGAATCTTGAATCTCATTGAGTGTAGTACCTGATAGATATGAAATAAAGGCTGGCAAAATAGGCAATATGCATGGTGAGAAAAAAGATCCTGCACCTGCTAGCGCGGAAATAAGTATTGCAGGATCGACCATACAGATAATGACTTTATTTTGAATTAATACTTTTGTCCAAATTAATTCCAGATTTCTTACAAATTCAGATTTGAATTATTAATTTTGTATTTACTATATTAGAAAATGAAGTAGTGAAAAATTAGTGTTTGAAAATCTTGATTACAGTTGTTATTTCTTTATCTCCGTAAGTCTTAGGGAGTCTAGATCTTGTTGTGTTTCCATTTCATTCTTGTTTCCATAGACTATCAATATCCTGTCGTTATCCTTAATGACATAGTTTGCAATGGAGTCTGTTTTATTTCCATTCACATAAAATTCTAGATTTGAATTTCCGTTACTGCAATAACTTGTTTTATTTTCAAGAGTAAAGCAGCTGTCACTGACATTCATACCCACGCTTCTAAAGAATTCTCCAATGGGAACACCAGTTGCATGTCTATGTAGTGTATTACCATCATTATTTTCCACGTGGATATATTTCGATCTTACTTGATATTGTGGTTGACTAAAATTTAATTTTTCACCATTGATCTTTACTGCAAATGCAGCATGGACATGCTCAGAGCCTAGGGGACCGAATTTATGATTTGGTTTTACCAAATTTTCAGAATATATAGTTACTGCATAAGCCATTATAGCGAAAAGTACTACTACGGCCGGTACAATCACCATCAAACTCCTGTATCTTCTCTTCCGAGTTACAGCAAAGTAGCTCTTGCCCTCCCTATCTTTTTTAGGATTGGTATTTTTGTCCTTCTTTATATTGCTGTCCTTCTTTTTATTTTGCTTCATTATCCACCACCAACTGACGATTTATTCATTAGAACTTTGATGGATAATTTAAAGAAATCTTTAATACAAGAAGCAATGGAAAGTTTCTTCCAATTTTGATATCTAAGCAAATTACGGGCTTGTATAGATTTGTTTGAATTTTTCTGGCAATTCGGGATTCCCATAATCATCACAATATGCAGAATAGACGTTGATTTTCTCTCCATGCTTGATTTCATAAGATCCGATAAGCCTGATATTATTCCTATATTCTTCGTATAGCGGTTTTAGTTGCATGGCAAAATTTTCTGCAAGAAGGATATGCCAGCTATCGCCTAGGTCCATTACCCTCCTTGCCATTATTATGCCTGGTCCCCAAACATTAAGTCTGTTTGATATGTCATAAACAGTGAATACTGGTCCAGAATTTAATCCAATTCTGACTTTGATTGTGCTGTCCGTCTGCATTCGTTTATTATATTTGCGAAGAAAAGCATGGAGCTCGACGCTTAATTTGTATGGCAATTCAGGGTTGTTTTCATAGCCTATAGCCATACCGTCACCAGAAGGTAGAATTATCTTCAAGTCGTCAGATATTTTCCTAAATGAATTACAGGAGCTGATAAATTCATTTAACCTTACGATCTTTTCTTTTTGCCTGTGAACCGCAAGCTCCGGATTGGATAATCCTACAATATCAATAAAGCAAAAGTTATAATTCAAAACTTCGTATTTTGGATCAAAGTCCTTAAAAACTGACATGAATTTTCTGTATGTTCTTGCACAGCCTTCTGAATGAAACGGTAAGTCAAGGTAATAAACTGGATGTTGTTGGATCACTCTAGCATCTAATGCACATTTAAGTAGATCATTTGCAAACGTAAAACGTCCATTTTTGTCAATACTAAATTGTATCCAGGTCGGTTTTGTCATAGCATGACCAGCCATAGATAGAAGTCGTATTTTTCTGATCAAGGAATCGTTTGATTCTTCAAATTTCATCTCGATTATTCCGTCACAAAATGACACTATGGGTTGATATTCTGCGGATATCGGAGAATCAATTGTAAAAATTCCTATTGTTTTTCTTTTCCTCAGTTGGAGACCTAGTTTTGCCAAAAATTTTCTAATTGAACTAACTTCAAAAATATCACAAAAATGAATTAGTGAATCCATTACAAAATAGACGATATTGTCTATATCACCCGTACCAACATTACTCTGTTGATCTAGGGAGGCACCGATTCGCATATCAGAAAGATAAGAAATTATTCGCTTCAATGTTTCATCGAGAGATTTTTCACTTGGAGTGTCGTTCACGAGAACCGGGTTAACAAATAACGGATTGAATTTCTTTTCATTCATATTAAACAAGTCTATTTGTTCTTTATCTGTGATTTTCGAGGAAAGAAAAATGCATCTTCTTTCGGAGCTTAGACCCTCTTCAAGAAATTCTCTACAATAATCTCTCTTTCCTATTCCAGGTGGACCAGATAATAGAAACAAAGTGGGTGAAATATTTTCCTCACCATCTGTGAGTTCAGCAAGTCCTGGAATGGCCATTTTGGATACTATATCAAGTTGGATCTATATACCTGTTTTTTTGTGCGAATGTAAAAGCAAAAAGAAATTAATCGTATCAAATTTCTATTAACGTTTTCAGATGATTTATCTGCTGGGAGAAAGGGTGATCAGGCTCCCCAAGAACAGTTAGATATTCCTTCTGGGCAAATTGGATATCACAATAACATGGGATGGAGGTCATTACGTCAATGCCTGTCTCAGAACTCAATCTCTTTATAAAATCATCTGCCACTGGAGTTAAGGTGCTATAGTTTTCTTGTGAATGATTCTCATGAGATTGGCCTATTTGTAGATATGGAATACAGTAACCTGCAATCCTGTTAAGAAGTAGATAATATTTGGTATTTCCTTGCTCCTTGAATTGAGCCAATATCTCATTGGCAATCATCTTAGTGCCTCCGATATCCATATCACCCATTTTTAGTGTAAGAAACACAATATCTGATAGTGCTAATGCGTTTATTGCCCAAAATCTGATTCCAGGACTTGAATCCATGATTACATAATCAATATCATTTTTCTCGATTAGTTCCTCTCTAAAGTTAATGAATCTCTTGAGCATACTCATTCTATTTTTGTCTTCTTTTACTCCCTCAATTTTTAGAATATCCTCTCTTTTTGGACTAGCGAAACAACCTATTATTTTCCCAGCCAAAGATCCTTTCTCTGATAATTGTTGGATAGGTGTTATTTGTACTAATAAGTCATCAACCCCGCATGCACCAACAATATAATCATTTAAAGTGTTCTTAATTTTATTCTGAACAATATCTCCAAAGTAAGCATGCAGGCTAGGAGCATAAACATCAATATCCACAATACATACATTGTTTCCGTTTTTAGCTAACAATGCTGCCAGGTTGGCTGCTAAAGTAGTTTTTCCAGTACCGCCCTTGTAAGAGTGAAATGTAATGACCTGCTTCAAAGTATATTATCAGAATGATAAACACATATTTTTAAGTATATACTAGAATACTTTTTGGGTTTGAGGGGAGAACATGTGAATAAAATACAGATTGGTAAGGTTAATTGAATATTTTTAATCTCAAGTTGCGCTATAAACTGTAATATTACTGTGGAATTATTTATCAAATCACGGTGTTAGGATTTGTGGACTAGGCTCAATATTGATAAAGAATTATGTGTATCAAATATTATCTGCGAAGTGCGGGATTTGAACCCGCGATCCCGAGCTTGGGAAGCTCGTACCTTAACCAGTCTGGGCTAACTTCGCTTGATAGCCAATTAGATTTTACAATTAATAAATTTCTATCCTTCTTAAACATCGCTCAAGTGCAGATATTACAATGAATCCAATTCTTGCGACTCGATATTTGAATTGGTATTCATGACAATTTTTAAATTATAATACATTTACCCTTGGTAGCCACCGATCCGATATTTAGTAACAAATTAGATTAAAACATTGATTAATATCAAAACGGAATAATACAGGATTCAATCACAACTATCTATTATTTTATTCATCAAATTGTACATTATACCAGATATTGTATGAAAATTAAAATCAGTCCACGAAGTATTTTACTCTTTCTTTCTTAAATTCTCTAGAACTGAAGAGAATCCTATATTCGTTAATTCCTACAAAATTGGACAATTCGATAGCTATTTTCTTGGCAGCTCCAATTGATCTTGCGTGGATCATGCTAAATAGATTAAATGGCCAATCAGGATATACGGGCCTTCTGTAACAATGGCTTACTTGTGGAAACGATGCTAATTTGTAACCAACTTCATCAATCTTGTCATCCGGGACTGTCCAAACAATCATGCCGTTTGCAGTAAAGCCGGCATCTCTGTGCCGCAGTATCGCAGCGAATCGCCTCATTACACCCATTGATTCGTATTCCATGGCTTTCTTGAATAATTCATCTACCGTTATTCCAAGATTGTTGGCAGAATTATCAAATGGTCTAGGTGTTACCTCTAAATCTTTTTGTAATTCCCTTATGAACTCTTTGTCTCTTGATGTAAGCTCAAACCTTTTTTGATCGATTGTTTTTACATTATCATCCGGACTTAACTTACTAGGGTCGGTATTTACCATGTCGAGTTTAACCCCTATTTTGTAAAGTTTCAGAGTTGGCAAAAGACGGAACTTAATTACACCGTCAAGTGATGCCATTTGCTCAAGGTCCTTTTTTAAATCCCCATCAGGAGGAACAGCCAATGTGAACCACATGTTAAATTCATGATCCCTCTCATAATTGTGGCTCACGCCAGGATGCTTATTAACTTCCAATGCCACTGAATCAAGTCGATCCTTACTGACGGCAAATGCAACTAATGCGCTCTTGTAGCCCAATTTCCTTGTATCAAAAATTGCATTAATTTGTCTTATTAACCCACTTCGTTTCAGTGAAGAAATCCTTCTCATTACATCATCTTCACCAAGACCATGTTTAGTTGCTATTTCTAGATATGGTCTGCCGGATAGAGGGAAGGTCCATTGAATCTCATTTAAAAGTTGTTTATCTAAAGGATCAATGTACTGTTGATCTTGTTGCATCTACGTTAAATTCAAGTGTTAAGTATTAAATACTTTATCATAAAATGAAATAATTAACACGTTCTATAGTACCAATTTCTAAAAGAACATCTGCATAAATATAACATAAAAATATATGAATTAACCCATTTCTATATAAATATATAATTTGAAACAGAAAATTATTGCCTTCCAAGGGGAGCATGGAGCATATAGTGAGATTGCTGCCAGAAAGTTTTTTCCTGATTCAAACATTGTTCCAATGAAACTATTCCAAGATATTTTTGATGCGTTACTTACCAATAGTATTGATTGTGCAGTGGTTCCAATTGAAAATTCAATTGAGGGTTCTGTGAATGAAATTTACGACCTCCTGTTAGATACAGAAAAAAAAATTACTGGCGAAATATTTCTGAAAATTAATCACTGTCTAATTACATTACCAACTAACAGGACAATAACTAGGGTCTTTTCGCATCCCCAAGCATTAGCCCAGTGCAGAAATTATATCAATAAAAGAAATCTCGATTCTGTACCTGCTTACGATACAGCCGGATCTGTTAGGCTTATTAAAGAAAAAAAAATTCTTGACGCCGGGGCAATTGCAAGTAAGAACGCTGCAGAGTTTTATAATATGAAGATCCTTGATGAAAATATCGAGGACAGGAAAAATAATTTCACAAGATTTTTGGTACTCTCTGATCAGGAGACAAGTCCTACTAAAAATGATAGAACTTCAATGATATTTGGTTTGAAGCATACGCCAGGATCCTTATTTTCAGTGATACAAGAATTTAATAATAGTAAAATTAATCTTACTAAAATAGAATCAAGGCCTACTAAAGAAAAACCTTGGGAATATAACTTTTATGTAGATCTAGAAGGTCACATTGTAGAAGATAATGTAAAAAAAACAATAAATAAAATTGAAAAAAATTGCATATTTCTTAAAGTACTTGGTTCCTATCGAAGAGGAACAATAAATTAAGTCTTATTTAATTTAAAGATACCCAATCTTCATCCCAATACCCAGAACTATAATTCCTGTTATGAGTAACATCATTTGACCACCAAAAGCCAAAGCAGAGGCCTTAGTTTCTACTTCTCCATCAATATTTAGTACTGAACTTCCTAGATTTTTTGTTTCAAATCTATATTCTCCTTCTTTGTTAGCAACCAAATTGTATTTATAATGCGACTGATTAGTAACCGAGACGACAATTGATTTATCTGGATCTTCAATTTTGAAATTAAACCTGGACCCGTCAATTATAATTTCACCAACGCTCCCTTTATTCATTATCGGTGTGATAACGTCAGTCAAATTAGCCCCCAATGTGCTATCCAGTGGTACTTTTCGGGGGATATAGGAATCAATCATTGAAGCGGCACCAATTACAATAAACGCAACACCACTTGCCATCAGAATATAGAATGTTTTCTTTCTTGTCACATCCAAAATTAGGTATATGACATTAATTAACAATATGTTTTTTCATCAATAATATTTTGTGAAGATTATCATATATTAGAAATCTTTGAAGAAATTCAGCTAATATTGTAATATCGATACTAATAATAGTTGATTGTTATAATATAACATGATAAGAGAGAATGATGTATCTAAAATGGGTTTATTCTTAAATCAACTGTTTTATTAATGGTCCTCGTTTTCACTTTATAGCTGATAATAACGAAACAGTGGACCAATGGTTTATCATGTGGCAACCTAAATAAAGAAGACAATGAATTTGATATTGAATACATTAAGGTATTAAATTAAGCAAGAATAGACTGAAATGGAAATAACCTGAGCATTTAGAAAAGATTTTTCTGCGAGCAAATAGGCCGTACGACAAAGATTTATTTAATATTGCTTTGAATTTTAATTAATGAAATGTGTAAGATCGATCAATATATCTCATTTCTTAGTAACAATAATAACTCTTGGAACCTTCTTTTTTATTGGCAGTATTATTCAGATAGAAGCCGTGAAAAAAGAAGGAACCGTTCTGGAAAATTATAATAATTTAAAAGAATTAGTACGTGATATAAAAAATGGCGATTTTAATGACGATCAGATTTCTTTGAATGACTTTAAAAATTCAGTTGCTTATCAAGACGCAGATGAAAATATACAAGATTGTATAAACTTGGCAGCAAAAATAGGTCATAATCTTGGAGACAATGAAATAGTACACTGCTTTGAAAATACAAACTATTTCAAAGATAAATATCCTAATGTTAGTGTTCCTAAGGCTAAAGTTCCTCAACCTGAATCTAAACCTGAACGGAGTGTAACTGAAGCCAATATTACCCAACAAGTTCCTGAAATTAAACCTGAACAAAACGTCCCTGAGACCAATGCCTCCCTAAACGTCCCTGAGACCAATGCCTCCCTAAACGTCCCTGAGACCAATGCCTCCCTAAACGTCCCTGAGACCAATGCCTCCCTAAACGTCCCTGAGAC
>Ga0137367_10004622_pt1 | contig 11176 bp, 9 predicted proteins | sample SagtaG_14_FD_104939 | JGI IMG/M metagenome (GOLD analysis project Ga0137367, IMG submission 104939) | Vadose zone soil microbial communities from Sagehorn Ranch, Mendocino, California, USA - Sage1_L_80_16 metaG | ecosystem: Environmental > Terrestrial > Soil > Vadose zone | place: USA... | reverse complement strand
TCGTAATCGGGAATGTAGGTGGGCCGCGTCTCTGCGAATGCAAGATCGGCCTCGTCGTTTTCTCCGTTGAGCGTTGGACGTTGAGCGTTGAACGTTGGGCGTTTTCCCAAAATGGTTTCGATGATCGTCCCAAGCTCGCTGACCTGATCCAGCCCAATAAAGGCATCCACCTCTGGCATCTCGTGGCGCAGTTCCTTCGCGAATCGCTGCGACATGCAGCCACTTACGATCAGTTTTTGATCCGGTCTTCTGTTTAAGCCGCGTTGTTGATGCGCTTCGAGAATCGCTTCGATTGATTCTTCCTTGGCTGAATCAATGAATGCACACGTGTTAACGACTAGGACATCGGCATCCTCTGGACGCGATGTGATTTCCATCCCGCGTTGTAAAACGCTTCCGAGCATGATCTCCGCATCGACAAGATTTTTGGCGCAACCGAGGCTGATCATGCCGACTCTTGTCCGTCGTCGAAGCGGCGTTAACGATTCTCCATTTGCCCCAAAAGTTTTCGGGGCCGCTACACCTCGCGAATTCATGACCGGCGTTAATTCACCGTCACGTCTTGGTCGCCCTCTTCTAACGCCTTGCCGTTTTTCGTGATCTTAACTGCGTCAGGATCGAGGACGCGAATCGAGACATGCTTACCGCGGAATTCAACGGTGCCGTCAGCCGGCGAAACCCAGCGCTCGAATGCGGGACGCCCCTTCTCGTCGCCTACAGTCACCCTAACGTAAGTTCTTTTGAGTGGGCGAATAGCGACGCGATTCTGTTCGCCTGATTCTGCCGACGGCGAATTCGTTGCCTCTTGTGGTTTGGCTAGGTCTTCCCGAGTCACAGGCTTGGCTCGACGAACCTCCGGCTCACCTGGCGCCCCCGCCGCGACCGCGGTCGGCGCGACAGACGGAGCAGACGCAACATTACTTGGCGCGCTTGCGGCAGGTCCGGGTGGAAGGGCTTTAGAACCTGCAACGGGCGATGCACTGGGTGACGCCTGTGCAGTGGATTCCGCCCGTCCCGGCGCGAGTCTCTGCACATTCAGGAGCAATTTCATCACAGAAAAGCCAATCACTAACACCACGATCCCGACAATAAGTGGCATCGCCGAGATCCGATCGCGACCGCCGGTAGCGGGACGGCGCGGAACAACTGGTGCACTGACTGGCTTCTCAGGGCGATTTTCTTGGAGATATGAGTAGCCATCGACCGTCACCCGCTCGGAATCTTCGAACGCGTCGAGATATGGCGTGACATCTACGTCCAAAAATTTTCCGTAGATGAGCAGGAACCCTTTTGCGTAGGCGAGGCTCGGAAATTGAGAAAAATCGTCCGCCTCGATTTCCGCGAGCCGGGCCGGACGAATCTTCGTCATCCGCGCCGCTTCATCGAGCGTAAGATTTCTAGCGCGCCTCGCTTCCTGAAATTTTTTACCGAGCCCTTCTATCGTCATGACGCGAAATGCCGGCTAAACGGCAGCGTCGAGATCGACCAGAATCTCGCGCGGTTTGGCGCCTTCGCCGGGACCTAAAATACCGCGCTGCTCCAGAATATCAACGATACGCGCAGCACGCGTGTAGCCGAGTCGCAAGCGTCGCTGCAGCAGCGAGGTGGAAGCGCGTTTTTCCTGTCGAATGATTTCGAGGCATTTTTCGACGAGCTCTTCATCTTCGCTAGTCACCTCTTCTTCTGACGCGGTGGTGGATTGAAGCTTCTCATGCATCGCCGTGTCAAAAGCGGGCGGGCTTTGGGCTGAAACGAATTCCACCAGGCGATGAATTTCATCATCAGTTACAAGCACCCCTTGCGCACGAATAAGACGCGAAGTGCTCGGCGGCAGATAAAGCATGTCGCCCTGCCCGAGCAAACGATCGGCTCCGTTTTCATCGAGGATTACGCGACTGTCAATCTTCGAGGCAACCTGGAATGCGATTCTGCAGGGAATGTTCGCTTTGATCACGCCGGTGATCACGTCCGCGCGGGGGGTTTGAGTGGCGACAATCAGATGAATTCCAGCCGCGCGCGCCATTTGAGTGATGCGCGCGATCGCAGTCTCGACGTCTGCCGGAGCGGTTTGCATCAGATCGGCCAACTCGTCGATGATGACAACGATGTAAGGAATTTTGTCCGGAATTTGCTCTTCCGTAGCCGGCATCGGCGATGCCGGCCCACGTGCATCAGTTTCCTGCTCTCGACCGGGATCATCGATCCCGGCTACAGCATCTTTCTTTTTCGCCGGACGCGCATTGAAGCCGATGATGTTTCGCACGCCTACGCGGGCAAACATTTTGTAGCGGCGTTCCATCTCATCGATCAAGGACCGCAAGGCGAGCAGCACTTTCTTTGAATCCGTCACAATCGGAAAGGCGAGATGCGGCAGAGAGCTATAGGCCTGCAGCTCGACGACTTTTGGATCAATGATCACAAAACGCAGTTCTTTCGGAGTGAAGCGAAAGAGCATGCTGGCAATTAGTGCATTGATACAGACGCTCTTTCCGCTGCCGGTGGTGCCGGCCACCAGTAGATGCGGCATTTGCGCCAAATCCGTGATGATCGACTTACCATAAACATCTTTGCCGAGCGCGAGCGGAATTTTCGCGTGTGTTTTCGTCTCATCCCAATCGGGTGATTGCAAGAGGTCACGAAGTTTCACTGTCGCTTTTCGAGTATTCGCCAGCTCGATGCCTACCGTGTCTTTTCCGGGAATCGGCGCGAGAATATTGATCCGCTCGGCGCGAGTCGCTCGGGCAAGGTCTCGCTCCAAGCTAACGATCTTGTCCACACGCACGCCCTTTGCTGGGTACACTTCGTAGCGCGTAATGGTGGGACCTTTGGTGATGTCGCCGGGCGCCACCGCAATACCGAACTGCGCCAGCGTATCAATCAGGATTTGCCGGACCTCCTCTAATTCGGCGGGATCAGTAGCCGCCCGGGCTTCGAAACTGTGCTCGTCAAGCAAATCCAATCCTGGCAATACATAATCTTCCCAGCTCGAAGTAGTACTCTCTGCGTCGGAATCCAGCTTTGGTTTCTCAGAGCGCGCGCGCAATTCCGCAAGAGACGGTTTTCTGCCAATCGTTGTCATCTGCTCACTCGATAAGGCAGTGGTATCAACCACCTTCGGCGTCGGCCGGTTTGCCAGTTCCTCTGGCGAAATAGTCGTGCCCACCGGCTCAGGCACAGGCATGCCCTTTTTCTTGAGCTGCTTTTCGAGTGCCCGTCGTTGTTTGGCGAGCTCCCTCTCACTGATTTCCAGTTTTTGCTTGAGATCCGACCGGCGGAGTTCGCGCCGTAATTGCCATTCGCGCAGTCTTATTCCGAGCCGTCGCGTGCCGCCGACCGTCTCGCGAACAAGATGAATCGGGCGCAGTCCTGTAACCAAAATCAGGGTAGTCGCATAAATTCCGATCACGAGAATAAGCGAGCCGACAGGGCCCAGGGCGGCGCGAAGCAGGCCGCGATGTTCATCGGCCAAGCGATATCCAATCAGGCCGCCAGGTCCCTGAATATCCACCGGCACTTTCAAGCCGAGCACATGGCTGATGTCCCACAACTCGTCGAGGCAGGCACCGGATACGATGAACAAAACAATCCATGGGATCCGCGGCGTTACGCGCAACCGAGGATGGAACAATTTCGCCGCGCCAAAACCGAGTAGAACTGCTGCCAATAACAGCGAAGCGAAAACGCCAATGCATTGATAACAAATTCCGGCCACGATCGCGCCTACTGGCCCAATAAAATTCTGCGCAGGATGATTCGAAGGTGAAATATGGCTAAACCAAATCCAGGACGGCACATCCTTTGGCGTGTACGAAATCAGCGCAAAAAACAATAACGTGCCGACAAAAAGCAGAATGAGAGCGAAGACTTCGCTCCAAGCGCTCTGTTTGTCCGTGCGGGCCACCGCGTCTGATAGTAACTCCCCGCCCGCGTCTTTCAATCAACTCTTGTGCGCCTCCTTCGTCGGATATGACGCATAGGCCATATCGCACTGATGCGCTTTCGTCTTGCGCACTGCCTCACAGGCTGATAACTGTGCCAGCGCATTATGGCTCTTTTCCTTCGCCAGGGCGTCATTGCTGTCGCGCTCGGCACGCTGCTGTTTTGCATGTCTTGCGAAAAACATCCTCTGGGCCAAATGCCGGACGTCCAGCGAGAACAGCCTGATCCAGCAAAGGTCTGGTCGAAGGCGACAGAGAAAAATTCTGACGAATCTTCGGCGTCCCCAACGCCGGCCGAATCTTTTCCGCACGAAGCTCGCTAGGCAAAGGAGATCACATGGCCAAACACAACTATCTAACTTCGCCGCCCAACCTCGCCGGCATGCCGCCAGGAGTACCGTACATCATCGGCAACGAAGCGGCCGAGCGTTTCTCCTATTACGGCATGAAGTCGGTGCTGACGGTCTTCATGGCGCATTACATCTTGAATCAGTCCGGGGTGCTCGCGCCGATGAGTCCAAACGAGGCGTACATGTACACGCATTATTTTGTGTTTGGCGTCTATTTTCTTCCGATTCTCGGCGCAATTATCGCCGACGGTTGGATCGGCAAATACTGGACCATCCTATCGCTGTCGATCGCGTACTGCTTTGGCAACCTCACACTCGCGTGCATGGCCACCTCCTGGGGAATTGCGGTGGGACAACGGACGATGCTCGTATTAGGATTGGCGCTGATTTGTCTGGGCGCAGGCGGGATCAAGCCATGTGTATCGGCCAACGTGGGTGATCAATTTGGCGAATCGAACAAGCATCTGCTTTCAAAGATGTTTGGCTGGTTCTATTTCTCGATTAACGCTGGTTCCTTCATCTCCTCTATCCTTTGTCCATGGCTCCTTGCGAATCCTAAGTACGGACCCGGATGGGCATTTGGAATCCCCGGCATAACGATGTTAATCGCCACTTTGTTTTTCTGGGGCGGTCGCAACAGGATGGTGCACGTGCCCCCAGGAGGACTCGGCTATTTGCGAGAAACATTCAGCCGCGAGGGCCTCATTACGCTCCTCAGGATCGCGATGGTTTACGTTTTCATTTTAGTTTTCTGGGCACTCTGGGGCATGAGCAATGGCGTCGAGTGGACGCTGCAAGCTGAGAAAATGAATTTGCATTGGCTCGGAATGGATTTGATCGCCGCCCAAGTGCAAACGGCAAACCCGATCTTGATTCTGATTTTTATTCCCTTGGTAAACTACGTCATTTACCCTGCGATCAACCGCGTCTTTCCCCTTACTCCACTGCGCAAAATTGGCATCGGTCTTTTCCTCACCGGTTTGTCTTTTATCGTTATTGTTTGGATCCAGGGACAAATCGATGCTGGTTTAAGGCCGAGCATAAATTGGCAGTTCCTCGCATACATCATTCTGACCCTTGGCGAAACGATGGTGTCGATCACCGGGCTTGAGTTTTCATACACTCAGGCCCCGAACACGATGAAGAGCTCCGTCATGGCGCTGTGGCTTTTCACTGTCGCCTTCGGCGAGTTCTTCGTTGGAAAGTTTAACGCGTGGGACTTGAACGCTGATGGCACACGCAAGCTAACCGACTATCAATACTTCACGTTCTTCACAGTTTTGATGTTCGTGGCTGCTGCCGTTTTCGTGGTTGTCGCCTGCTTCTATAAGGGCCGCACCTATCTCCAGACACAGCAGCTCACGCTCGATGAGATCGCCACCGAGCCGATTCTTCATGGCGGCAGTCCGAGCTGAGGTCGGATGAAAATCGTCATCACCGCTGGCGTCTTATTGTCGTTGTCGATACTGAACGCACCGGCCACTCCGCAGGACGACGCCTTTCAAAAAATCGCGCGCGATTACATCGAGCAATATTTGCAGACCAACCCTGAGGATGCGACCGAGCTCGGTGACCATCGGTTTGACAGTCAACTAACCGATTACTCGCCTGATGCGCGGGCGAAAGACCTCGCAACCCAAAAAGAGTTTCGCGACAAGCTTAACGCGATCGATGGATCGCAGCTCACTGGTGCGAACAATATCGATTTTCGCATCCTGAAGGAAAACATCGATTACCAAATCTTTCAGGCGGAAGAGCTGAAAGAGCCGGAGTGGAATCCGCTTGTCTACATGCAGAGCCTGGCCAACAGCCTTTATCTTTTGGTCGCCCGCGATTTCGCGCCGCCGGACAAACGAATTCCGAACTTGCGCCAGCGCATGGAGAAAATTCCACGCGCAATCGCCCAGGCAGAAGCCAATCTGCAGCGCCCACCACGCGTTCACACAGAGACAGCGATCGAGCAAACGCAGGGCGCCATCAACCTCGTGCGCGAAGGACTCTCTCCGGTTCTCGATCGTGCGCCGCAAATGAAGAAGGAGCTGGCGCCTTTACAGGAAAAAACCACGGCTGCCTTGGAGGATTACAAGAAATGGCTCCAGAACGATCTGCTTCCGCGCTCGGACGGCGATTTTCGACTCGGCGCGGACAAGTTTCGGAAGAAGCTGCGTTTCGCGCTCGCGTCGGACTTGTCGATGGAAGAAATCATGAAGCGCGCGCAGGCCGATTTGCAACAGACGCAAACCGCGATCTATGAGACGGGTCTGCCGCTCTATAAAAAATATTTTCCAAATGCCGACGATAAAACCCTTGCAGACAAACATGCAGTGACGGCCGCGGTGCTCGATAGACTTGCTGAGCAACATCCCGATGACGCGACAGTGGTGAGTTATGCGCAAAAAATTCTAGGGGAGGCAACTGATTTCGTAAAACAGCACAACCTGGTCACTATCCCGAGCGTTCCACTGGACGTGATCGCGATGCCTGAATTCAAGCGCGGCGTCGCCATTGCCTATTGTGATTCGCCGGGTCCACTCGACAAGAATGGCAAAACCTTTTTCGCGGTTGCTCCGACGCCAAAAGACTGGTCGAAAGAGCGAAAGGAATCGTTCTTTCGCGAATACAACAATTACATGATTCGCGATTTGACGGTACACGAGGCGATGCCGGGCCATTACCTGCAGCTCGCTCACGCGAATGAGTTTCGCGCGCCCACACTAGTCCGCGCAGTCTTTCGTAGCGGCACATTTATTGAAGGCTGGGCGGTGTACACTGAACAGCTAATGGCAGAACAGGGCTACGGCGGCCCGGAGGTCAAAATGCAGCAATTGAAGATGCGATTACGCGCCATCGCCAATGCGATTCTCGATCAAAGCATTCACGCCGGGAACATGAACGAGAAAGAAGCGATGAATTTGATGATGAAACAAACGTTCCAACAGGAAGGTGAAGCGGTCGCCAAATGGAAACGCGCACGCCTCACCTCGGCGCAGCTTTCGACTTATTTTGTGGGTGCGACCGAGCATCTCGATCTTCGCGCAGCGGAAGAGAAGAAGTTAAGAAGGGATTTTGATCTGAAGAAATACAATGACCAGGTAATTTCCTATGGCAGCCCGCCAGTGAAATTCGTCCGCGAGTTAATGGGATTGTAGGGGAAATGCGTTGTCCTTAACGCGTTGACAGAAACAACACGTCTTCGGCGCCGAATTTCTGGCATCGTCTTCGGAGAAGGCGATCGACCTTCGCTTTAGGCACGACGTTTTTTGGACGCCTTGTGTTTGTTTGATGCCTTGGCAGCGACCTTCTTCGCAGCCGACATCCGCACTAGTTCGTCCAAATTAAACGTCCGGCGCCGTCTTGTTCCCACCTCGCGACAATCGACTTGGTACCAACCGTTCATGCGATCCACTCGATACCGTTTTTGCCCAATACGCATCGGCTCGTGCGCGATGACGCGATGGATGATTTTTTCGTATTTGGAGCGCGACCAACGTCGCATGCGGCGGCGTCCCCAATCAATCACCCGCCCGACATCATCGTATGCTTCCGGTCGCTCCGCGAAATCCAGAACTGAGCGCGCATTCCCAGCGAAAACCGCAGCGATGTGCTCCAGAGTCCTGGAGTCGCTAATCTGCCGAATTCGGCGGCGAAATGGTCTCAAAGTTTCTGCCGCGATTGCACGCAAGCTAAGCGTTCGACCCTCGCGTAATTTCCAAAGCGGCGCGTTAGTGTCCGCCGTGAACGGATTTTGCCCTAACGAATCCGCCGTGACCCGCCACCCGCGACGCGAAGAATGTTTCCGCAGACGAAACGGCGTAATCCGAGGAATTCCATTTCGGTTCAACTGCCTCAGGCCAAAATTTCCCCAGCGAAGAACTGTTTGTACCGCGCCCGCAACGAAAACGCACGTCGCCAGCATCAAGGCGGGATCGGGCGTAAAATCAGCTGTCACCTCGATTCGACTCCTGCGGGGACGAACACCGACAGCGCTGCTCTGCCGGTTCGCTGCCAACAAGAGCACGGGCACCGGCAATATGTGCGCGAGCAGATACGCAAACTTGGTTGCGTTGCGAAATTTTGATTTCCGCGCATTGGGAAATGACAAATTATAGTGCGCGCTAAATCCCTGCAGACGGCATTGGCAGCCGTTTCGTTTCGCCCAGTGATCCAGCTCCACTCGTAAATAGCGGATTTGCTCCCAAAGTGAGCGGGTCGCGCGATAGCAACAGCCGGGTTCGAGTTCAACTATCGGCGTCGTGACTTCGATCACACCGGTGTCAAAATAAATCGCGCCGCCAGCCGGCAATTGAAAGGACTTGCCTGTCCGTGGAATCATTCGCCTTCGCACCAAACGGCTGGGATCGCCAAACACCTTTTCCGGACGCCGTCTGCGTCCATCAATGAAAAGAGTAAACTCCGCTTCCAAGCCGATGACAGCACGCGGCGGTGTTTCGACAAATGCGCGGTCGCGGAAAAAGCGACCGCCCCGTTCTGTTGCTAGATCCTTCATCTGCTCAATAGGAGCTCAACTCGTCTCGCTGCATTCGCGCGGAGTTAAGCTCGCAAACCCTAAATCGATATGGAGATGGTCGTCGGTTTGGCCTCGGTGCGGTCCGAAGGGCCGAACAAACACAGCCGGACTGAGCGACGCCGCGACGGCTCCATATTTCTCGATGGATTTCGCGTCATCGAGAAAAGTGTCGCCAACGCGATATACGTTGGCAGCTGTTCCCCAGGCATGAATGCTTTTCGCGCCGCCAATCTGATGCGCTGGCGACCGGTAACCGCCGTTTGCACTGACGAAAACCGGCGCATCGACTTCGCGGCGAAAATCCTCGAGGAATCTCGCAAGCAGAACAATTGCGCACGGCACATAATGAGGAAACTGCCTTAGAAGCGGTCCCGCTTCACGGCAATCGACGAGGATCAATTCCGCGAGCTTGAAATGCGGCGCCAGTAGAACCTCGTGCGCTTCCTGCCAGCTGCGGATTTCATAGAAAAAACGCGGTAGATGGTGGAGGTTGCCTAGGAAGTCTGTTTCCGCTTCGCCTGGTCGCAACAACCCGCGGTACGCATCAGGCAGATCTAAACCGTCAACCGCGCGCAATAGCTTAGTGTTCATTTGATCTCGGTTCCATTCCCATCACTGAGCGATAAATCGCCTCGGAAATAGCTGCAACGGTCTCGCGGCGACCGTTTTGTTCCGAATCGAATTCGGTCAAAATGACAGCGATGTACGGTTCGCGTTCTGGCAGGTACACAATTCCCATATCGTGGCAGGCAGTGGAGATCTCGCCTGTCTTATGCGCCACTGCCGCATGCGCTGGAAGGCCTGCAGGAATCATCGAATTGAATCGTTGTTCCAGCAGAATCCGAATTGCTTGTTCTTTGCTCTCGCTGCTGAGAAAATCGCCGCGCAAAGCCGACAATAATGTCAGCAAACCATTGGCGGTCGCTTCATTGTTTATCCGTCGTTCGTGTGCCGCATGGTCCTCAACACCTCGCCGCAGTTCCACCCCTTCCACTTGCGCATCGCACAGAACCTTTCGCGCGTATTCCACACCGACGAAATCGAGAAGCAGATTCGTCGCGAGATTGCTGCTCACAGCAATCATTCCTTCTGCAAGAGCCGAAATTTTCGCTGTCCGTCCAATCGCTTGGTACAGCTCGGGCATCGCGTCGGAGTCGCGATCAAGGTGAAAAGAAGAGGCGTCTGCTGCGCTGATAAAGCGATTTCGCACGTGTAGCGAGTCATCCAGCCGAAGTCGGCCCTCATCTGCTGCGCGAAACAGCGCCAGAAGCACTGCGACCTTGATCGTGCTCGCAGCATGAAACCAGCGGTCGCCCTGCAGTGAGAATCGCAGACCGCTCTCAAGATCGTGCAGCGCTACTGCGATCGCTTGAGCCTTGCTCTCGGCGGTGAATCTTTCCACTTGCTCACTTAAGGTGCTGGAGATGTTCACGCGCGACATCGAAGTGCTCTTTACATACCCATTAGGAAGTCGCAAATTCGACGATGCCCAATCTGGCTACTTGGATGCGCCCGAAGGCTGAAAAATGGTTTCGGCCATTTTTCGCGAAGCATCCTGACATTCATGTTTTCGACGCGCGTAAAGGCGACGTTGCGCTCGACCAAATGGACGGTCTTCTGCTCACTGGCGGTTCCGATATTTCGCCAGAATTTTTGCGCCAGAAAGTCGCCGATCCTTCGGTGCTGAGCAAAGACATGGACCCGGAACGCGACCGTTGGGAATTCAAGGCTGTCCGCGAAGCACTCTCGCGTGGACTACCGATTCTGGCAATTTGTAAAGGGCTTCAGGTGTTCAACGTCGCACTTGGTGGTACGCTAAAGCTGGACATCAAAGGGCATAACCTGCCTGAGCAACGGCATCGAGATGTTCAGTCATTGCGCAGCGCGCGTCGCGCGTCACACCGCTTTTCAAAAGTTAACAGCGCCCATCATCAGGCAATCGATCGGCTGGGCGACGATTTGGAAGTGGAAGCCTGGGCCGCACATGATGGGATCATCGAGCAAGTTCGCCTGCGCAAGTATCCGTTCGGCCTCGCTGTACAATATCATCCAGAGCGCAGCCGCGCTTACGCGTCGCTCTTCGAGGATTTCTTTGCGCGATTGGAATCGTCGAAACACTAGGGCGAAGGCGATTGCTGTTCCACGGATACCGCACTCCCCGAGTTGCCTAGCGCCGCAACTCGCCGGAGCAGTAACGCGAGCAGCGCCGCTACGACCCCGCAAACACCCAGCAGCATGAAGGCAGGGCCGTGCGTGCCGAACCGATCTTTCATTGCGCCCATGACCGCGGGACCCACGAACCCGCCCACGTTGGCGATCGTCACCACCAAGGCAATGCCAGCAGCTGCCGGCGCTCCGGT
>Ga0137367_10004614_pt1 | contig 11179 bp, 8 predicted proteins | sample SagtaG_14_FD_104939 | JGI IMG/M metagenome (GOLD analysis project Ga0137367, IMG submission 104939) | Vadose zone soil microbial communities from Sagehorn Ranch, Mendocino, California, USA - Sage1_L_80_16 metaG | ecosystem: Environmental > Terrestrial > Soil > Vadose zone | place: USA... | reverse complement strand
TTGCAAGATTACAACACCATTCGTCCGCATGAGGCATTACAAGGTTTACCACCCCGCCAGTTTGCACTTCAACATGCCTAGATTTGTCTACTTATGCGTGGTACTAAATTTGGGAGGTTGACACATATGCTCTTTTACGGGCTGAAAATTAACCCCCTTATAGAATAAAACAGTAGCGTCATAGCAACTATACGTCCAACCTTCTTTAAGAGGAAAAATTTCATTCAAAAAGTCTCGTTCACTCTTTGTCAAGTGGGTACCCGAGTCGACTTGGGCTGCTATTGGATGTATAAAGATTATTCCAATAGACTGAGTAGACGATTTGTCAACTTTAAAGATCCTGTATAAAGGACCAGTCACAACAATAAAAAACAGTATTGAAATTATCAGAGTCTTAGCAAAATATTTGTAATTATGGAAAACAATCATGCAAATAAGTAGCGTACCAAAACCCACTGGAAACCCATTGTGCCTAAGCAGGGAAATATTGCCAATTGCCAATCCCAGAAAAAACCAGTTTTTCTGGGATGTAATCCACGTCCCATTACTGTCGATTAATTTGAAAATATATATTGTTAGCAACAGGACGAAAATGCTGTATAGCACATCTTTCCATAGAGTTATAACCATCATTCCATTAATTGGATTAATGGAGATAGCAATGTCCAACAATATCAGTAAAACGTACGGAACTCTTAATTCATTTCTGAACGTATATAACCCATATCCTAACACTAGACTATATATCACAACTTGAAACAAAGCAACAGAAGCCGGAGAATACCATACCCGTGTAATTAGCCACATTAAGATTGTATGATACGCTGGATGCCAGTTTGAAAAACTAAATCGCGACAACTGATTCCACTGATCAACCGAATCAAAAGAAATGATACCTGGGTAAAATGCCAATAAGTAACTAATCCCTATTAAGAAGGGAATTATACAGAAGGACAGAAAAATAAAAGCTTGATACCTTACGATCTTCATGGGCTGTGATTGTTAGCAAGTTGATTAGAATGCCAGATGCTCTTTTAATCTTCAATATATTGTCTACCGACAAGTCATTGGATATTCGAGTCGCTTACTCAGATCTTCTTTCCATAATTGAGTTGATTGCATAAATCAGACTCGCTGCAGACGCCTTTACTGTCCGTTGAGAAATAACATAATCACGGGCATTATCCGCAATCTTATAACGTAAATCAGTATGATTTATTAGTTGCTTGATGCCTTCCACCCATGACTCGGTTGTATTATCCACCAGATAGCCGGTTTCTAGATGTCGAACGGTAGATTCGTAGGAGGGTACACGGCTATAAATTCCTGCAATTCTGGCAGCCCCATAATCCAGATGTTTAATGTCCGATTTACATTGATTGAAAGGGGTGTCAAGTAAAGGGCACAACCCAATGTCCCAATGGATATTTTCCTGGAACCAGGGAACGAATTTATGATATGGACGAAGACTAGCATCGGGTGTGATCACTTTGGCAGGCAACGCTTCTAATGCTCGAAGAGTTTCTTCTTTAGTGGTCACGCCTAGTACTTGAAATTGTATTCGCCCTGGAAAGTAATTCATAATTTCCTGCATTGCTGGTATTACCAATTTGAGGTCGGCAGCATGGGTATTAGTGCCCATATAACCGATAATGATTCTATCCTTGGATACGGGCTTACCAGTAGGGTTGGAAAACAATCTCTCATCAAGAACATTAGGGACGACGGATATCTGAGAATTGTATTGCACGAATTGCTCCCTTAGACTATCCGTGGTTACGATTATCCCATCGGCATTTTCAAGGAAATACCTAACTGCATCAAGCATCCCATCTGTCATTTCAAAATCCAATTCGTCAAGGTTTAAATTGAGGAAATTATCATCCAAGGCATATATAAATTTCGCTTTATTCCTGCGGATATCATTTAGCAGGGACTTAGCCATGGAAAGATTTATTCGGGGTCTCCATAGACGGTCTATAATCACTGCGTCGGCTGCCTGACCAAAATACTCGGCGCCAAATGTTATATCAAAAACGCGTACTAGATCTGGGTGACTCAATGGACGGACTAGCCGAATCTGAGAACTACCGAACGGAGTTAAGTCATGCGGTCCATGCTCAAAGAGAATGTGCAAATGTTGATTAGTCAAAACGCTATGCCTTAGACTGATAATGTAAGTGCTACAAACGAGTATTGGCACGGATTGCCTGGCTGAGAGTATCAGGGGCAATTTGGCGACTATCAAAGTCTTCTTTAATCTCGTAAGCTTGTTCGAAACGGCCGGTTGAAAACGTTCGGCGTAAAGTTGGAAAGATAGGTTTCTCGACCGCGTGGCTGACAGTGCCATAAACACAAAATTCATAGGCTATATTTTTCATATGGCGAACAGCAAAATCAACGCTGATCCCTTTTTTATACAAGTAGCCTAGTGTTTCAGGATACAGCACATACCGAAATTCATTAAAAATCCAATAGGCACCTAGAATGTTGTGCCAATAGTCGCAATACCATTGAAAGTGTAAATAGAAATCTTCGGTTAAGAAAGTCTCGTGACCTAAAATAAAAGCCGAATTTGACCAGCCATAGGGCGTCCAGAATTCCAATTGGGCTCCCTCCATTGATACTCGGTTAACTTCCTGAAAGACCGGTATGGGATTCTTAAGATGTTCAAAAAAATGCGATGAGTGTGTGTAGGCGACTGTCCGATCGGCAAAAGGCAATGGTTCACTGGTTAGGTCCAACACATGATCCACGCCAGGGCCAGGTGCAAAATCCAGCCCAATCGTCCCGATCTTTTTCGCTGATCCACAACCAAGATCAATCCGTAAATTAGTTTTATCCGTCATTTCACTCTGCTCCGTTCTTACATTAGTATTTGATAAAACATTTGAAGGTTCTTTCTCTGAGAAAAGCACTTTTAAGATATTGTACGCTGCGCGCTCCGGATAGAAAGCACACACATCATGGATGGCATTTTGTTGTATTCTTGTAAACAATGCTTGATTGTCAATTAGTTTTTTAACTGCATCCAGGCATGCATCAAAGGACAGAGTATTTACAATCAGGCAATTTTCTTCATGGCGTCCATAATCAACAGTGCCACCATTTTCCGGGATAACCACTGCATTTCCGCATGCCATTGCCTCCAGTGCTGTAAGTCCCATCGCTTGATGGGATGAGAAGTCAACAAAAACATCAGTCGTGTTGAAAAACGTTGCCACTTGCGAGGGGTTTAATGTACCGGCTAACTCCCAAGGAAAGTCAAGCGGTAGCTTCCTGAATTCAGGGTCATCCAGAGTTGTGCCAAATATCTTAATCTCCACACGAGAACCATAAATTTGGCTAATTTCCCTGAGTATTTGCATTGTTAACATCGGTTCTCGATAGGGAGTATCAGGGCGGATCATCGCAGAGACAACGATGGATCGATCAATGCTTTCCTCTCGAGAACGCGGGCGGAATAAATCAATATCTACACTTACTCCAATGGGACGGCATTCTACGCCAGTATTGTGCAATACCTTTTCGCGGGTCCAAAATGTCTTTGAGAAGGGAACAATTTCTGGAATAAGCGTGTAAGACGCCAGGGCCCGATTATATCCATAGGTGTTTGGCGGATATATAAGTGGTTCAAAGCCTTGAACATAGTATCCAAGGATAGGGCGATCTTTTGAAGATTGTAGAGGTTTTAGCCATTCCACCGAAAAATAAACAGTTGCTATGACTGCATCATATAGTTTGGCTAACGAAGCAAAATCATCCTCAGTGCCAAATGTCACCGGGATGGTTAAGTCAGGGTAGCTTTCATAGAAGTAAGAACGATTCGATTCCAGGTTAAAAACTCGAACGTCTACACCCATCTTTATCATTTCTGCAGCTTCAGTGAATACCACGTTCGCTCCACCGCCAGCCAAAGCAATTGGAAGAGCAAAGAGTATACGTTTTCCACCAAACTCCTTTGCACCTTGGCTAATCAAATTCTCACGCTCCACCAGAACTTTGCTGCGGGCGCGAACGCCCACCAAAATGGGGGAGTTCAAATTAAAAGCGCAACTTGTATCAATGATTTCCTGTCCATACTTATTAGCCAAACCTTTTATTGCCTTGGAACTTAGTTCCTTGCGTCTTTCGTGCGAGTAGCTTTTTGATTGAGCATGATAAATATAAACGTCGTCTGCCAGAGCCAGTTTCCATCCTTTGGCTCTCGTTCGAAGGGTGTAGTCATCTTCTTCGCCATAACCTGCGCCAAATGTATCTTCATCAAACAAACCGACTTCTTCCAAGAGCATGCGGCGAATCAATAAGCAGAAGCCATTGAGCAGTTTCATCTCAGGGTATAGCCGTGCTGATTTTCTAGCGACCAGCTCAGACATTGACTCAATAGATACGCCGTCAGGTAATGGGTTGGCAGCCCAATCCTCATTTTCAAGAATTTCGGGAATGGATTGCCAGGAAGCGGTATTGGAAAGTGGGCCCACAATACCAGTTTTGGGATCTGCTTCCATACAGGCGCACATCCGGTCCAACCATTCCTCGGAAACGATGGTATCGCTGTTAATCAGTAAGACGTATTCCGCCTTTGAGCTTTGAAGTCCTTGATTGGCAGCGCGTGTATACCCTCGAGCTTCTACGTTGACAATCAACGTTGCGCCATGGGATTTCGCAAAGTCCTCTAAATACTCGCTCGTTTCTGCCTGACTTCCATCATTCACAATGATCAGATGATATGGATGTGTTGTGTGTGCAATGATCGAATCGAGACAGCGAACGACATCATTCAAGGCATTATGGACACATACAATAATCTCCACTAAACTTTGATGTAGAGGAGTGGAAAAATTCGTACGGTCAATTACAGGGGCAACAGATACTAATTTAGTATGGTCTATAGGCTCGTGAATAAATTTGGTGCCTTCCTGTTGGTTTGTTTTTCGCCCTTCTTTCCTACCGTATGTCAGATAGTGCGCAAGCGGGTTAATGCCGGCTCTGTTCACATCCGGATTCGTCTCCAAATAATATCTGGTCTGAAACTTTTGAGATGGATTTCTGCCCTCCTTCCATCCCTGTTCAATGAAATGGAATAAAGGATCAATATCTGCACGTCTCACATCTGGATTGTTGAGCAGGTAATAAGCTGGATCAAAAAGATCGCTTTTCTTGATCGCCCGATATTCACTCCATTTCTTAAGCATTTTTTCTCCTGTTGATCCATTGAACGATCCTTCGAGCAGGACGTGTAACTCTCCAACTTCTACTTAAAGCATAATTTACAATTTCTACCTTTACCTGTTCCAACTCATTTGCCGTCTGGCATAATTGATTTCTTAGGCCTTCCACGACCTGTTCTTTCTCGGCGATCTGTGTCTGCATCACCCGTTCTTTCTCGGCGACCTGTGTCTGCATCACCCGTTCTTTCTCGGCGATCTGTGTCTGCATCACCCGTTCTTTCTCGGCGATCTGTGTCTGCATCGCCTGTTCTTTCTCAGCCATTCGCTTAGAAAGTGTTTGTGCAGCCTGTTCCTTCTCCGTAAGTTGAACATAAAGCTGTTGTATCTTGATGTCCTTCTCTAACTTGATACCCAATTGAAAGAAATAGTCTCTGATTGTGGGTATATCTGTTGTCTCGCTCACTAATAAATCTAATGAAGATGAGCATGCAGGACCTACGGCAAGTACCCCCAGGCCATGACCGTGAATAAACTCAAAGAATGGGTATTTTGATTTTAATTCCTCCCATAGTCGCCAAACACCAAATTCCTTTTCACGCACATTAATATCATGAAAGATAACCACGCCCTGCGGACTTAATTTAGGAAGCCAGGTTTCAAAATCATGTTTTACGGCTTCATATGTGTGCAACCCATCGATGTGTAATAGATCAATCGAATCATCCGAAAAATAATGAACCGCTTCGTCAAAGGTACTTTGGACGAGACGTGAAAAATCCCCATAAAGAGGATCATGATGAGCGCGCAAATCCGCTAGAATATCTACGCCATAAAAACCGGCATGAGGATCTCCTTCCCAAGTATCCACTGCATAGCAATGAGTGTCAATATTAAGTTGTTTTACTGCCTGACAAAAAGCACAATAAGAAACTCCTGCATGTGTACCCAATTCAACCAAGGTTTTCGGGCGTAGAAGTTCAACGATGAACATACCAAAAGGAACATGTTCAACCCAAGCAGAAATATTATTCAATCTGCGCGGTTGTGCTAAACATATAGGATAATCAAGGGGATTAAATTTGGACATTCAGCTATTTCCTCTTGGCATGCTTATGCCAGTACAAAGCATTTATTTCTTGATGGGCTTGATACCCCGATGGCTGCGGTGGCTGGAACCTTAGATTTGCCCTTTATTGCAAACAAGTTCATAGCTGTTGCAGACAAACCTCATTGAAAAACGGCTTACATGTTCCGTCCACATTATAGGATTCACTATCTGGTATAGATATTATATACTCACTAACAATATAGGTATTGATCATACATATATTGGATAAGTTCAAATGAACTAAGCTGCAGAAATTTGCTTGGCATCTTTAGAACTCTTTACCACATCGATAAAGTGATCTATATTATTTGAACTTAGTAATCCTATGAATTTAATAATTTGGCTATGGGGCCAATTCCACCATTGGATCTTTAACAGCTCCTGAATCTGTTCCTCAGTAAATCGGTATTTTAGCAATTTAGCGGGGTTTCCACCTACAATTGAATAGGGCATGATATCTTTAGTTACCAATGAGCAGGCGCCAATCACTGCACCATCGTTAATTGTTACTCCAGACAAAACGGTAGCGCCATAGCCAATCCAAACATCATTTCCAATGAAAGTTTTTCCTTTGGTTGCTGGATGACCATCTTTACCCGCCAAAGAATCACCGTAAGCAATCCGAAGAGGAAAGGTAGTTACCCAGTCAGAATTATGTTCGCCACCCCCAAAAATAGTAACATTTTCAGCAATGGAACAGAATGAGCCTATTTCAATACTTTCTTCACTCCCCCACAGTTTGAATGCCGGATTTCCATAAGTAAAACGTCCTATAGAGACTCTTGGATCTGTTGATTCAAGTTGCCCTATTTGGCTAAGGATAATATCCATCGTTAATCAACTCCTGTCCGCATTGAAACAGAATCGAACGATATGCCTACTAGTCCATAACGCAACTTGGTAGATTGAACATTTAAGATCACTGCATCATGAATCCAGTGATGCTGCACATGGTTAGTAGGTTCTCCATCTGCTATAGAAACAGTCATTGAATACTCCCCATTAGGCAACAATGGAAGAGAAAATACAAACTCTGCCTCCAATTTCTCACCAGCGTTAACAGCGAGAGGCGGCTGGACATAAGTATATGTATGCTCGCCAAAAAGTGATTGCCCTAATCGGTCCTTTACGAAAAAACCCAATATTGGACTAGTAAGACATTGATGAGCAATAGCCTGAATTTTCAAAACAACTTTCTCTCCGCCCAATAATGTTGTTACGGGTACACCATCCGCTTGTATTATTGAGACACCCAAAATTTCAGCCGCACCTGTTTTCCAACCATCTGAATTGGCTATCTCATCATAAAAACTTATTCTAGTTTCAGGATCAATTTTAGTGTCTGGATTACTATCGTTTTCATCATTGTCAGTATTTACTGATTGGCCACCGGACAAGGGTTTCAACTTAATGGATTCACCATAGATTTCCTGGGTGCAGTACTGTGCATACGCTTTAGTCACATTAACTGCATCGGAAAGCATACGTGGCGTACCATGATCTAACCAGAGCGCTGATTGACAAAGATTATTCACTGAATTCACGTCGTGGCTCACAAACAAAACTGTCCCCTTTTCCATGAATCGTCGCAAAAAACGCATACATTTTTGCATGAACACAGCATCGCCCACTGCAAGAGCCTCGTCAATTACAAGGATATCCGCATCCACGTGCGCGATTACCGCAAATGCTAGGCGTACAAGCATACCACTGGAATATTTTTTTACTGGTTGTTCAATAAATTCACCAATGTCGGCAAAGGCAGCTATCTCATCGAAGCGTGCATCCACCTCTTCTGTGGAAAGCCCGACGATAGCGCCGTTTAAGTAAACATTCTCCCGTCCCGTAAATTCCGGGTTGAAACCTGAACCAAGTTCCAACAACGCGGCAACCCGCCCATTGGTTTGCACAGATCCGGTTGCAGGGGTAAGAGTTCCACAAATGAGTTGCAACAACGTGGACTTCCCAGATCCGTTTCTTCCGATGATCCCGACCGTTTCCCCTTTTTTGACCTCAAACGAGACATCTCTTAGAGCCCAAAACTCATGGAAATAGTTTTTCGGCTGTTTGCCGATCAATCTTCGTAACCTAGGAACAATAAACTGCTTGAGCCGATCCCCCGGGCGATCATACATTAGGTAAACCTTGCTTAAATGCTCCACTTTGATAGCGACATCACTAGATAACATCAGCAAATCCTTTACGCACTTTCTGAAACCACCAAAAACCTGTGAAAGCAATTATAAGGCTTATCAATAGGGCAATACTCAAGGAAACCCAGTTCGGCGGTTCGCCAAAAACCAAAGAGTTACGGCTTTCGGCGATAATGGGTACCAGAGGATTAAGTTGAAACCAAATTTGATACTTCTCAGGGATTGCCGATACCGGATAAAAAATAGCAGACAAAAAGAAAAGCAGCATAGTGAATAAACTTGTAATTTGTCCGATATCGCGCACAAATACACCCAAAGCCGCCAGGAACCATGCAAAACCTACACTGGCAAAAATGAGGGGCAGTAATATCAACGGAAAAAAAATGATTGTCCAGGGAATGGAAAGATTAATAATGAACTCTACCAACAGCAACATAAATAGGCTGATCATAGCATGAAACAATGCCGAGCCAAGAGCCACCCAGGGTAAAATTTCAAGGGGAAATATAACCTTTTTTACATAATTAACATTGAAAACAATAAGTCCCGGCGAACGGTTGACAAGTTCTGAAAAAAGATTAAACACAACCAGGCCGGCAAATATAATAATGGCGAAATCAGTCTTGCTTTCATTTGCGTCCGTACTCCAACGCGATTTGAAAATACCAGAAAATACAAACGTATATACCAAAAGCAACAGTATAGGGTTAATAAATGACCATGCCAGCCCAATTACGGAACCACGATATCTGCTGCTAATATCACGGCGAGCCATTTGCCAAATTAACTGGCGGTTGTGCCACAGGCTTCTGAACATGGCTTTGGGTGTGGCTGGATGGTCCTTGTGGGGGTTCATGAAATGCTCCGCTACTTTGACGTATCTATCAAAACGGCTGCATTATAACTCATTGACATCGTCTCTTCTTCCGACGACCAGATTTGTGAGGAACGGCAGATAGAATGGACGAAAGGTTTTCGCCACATTTTCAACTAAAATACGGTTATATGATCATAACTCGGTTGAATTCCTCGTTGCTATAATTGTCCAAAAGGATCTTAAATACTTATTCTTAAATTTTATTTTTGATACGTCCGTACCGAGATTGGAAAAATCATGCTCTAAGTCTTTTATATATTTCTCTATTGAAGAAATTATTTGTTGTGCAAGAACCCTGTCCAGCTTTGGTTTTGTCTCCATTTCCCACTCTTTGTATGCCTGCTTCAAATCCTTCAATAGATGTGAAACATCTTCCATGTCACCCAGGGAGTGGGTATCCGCTATAAATGCTGACATTCCATTTTTTATTAATTCTTTAAAGTACCACTCTAATTCATACATTTCTCCCATTTCAAAGAAATACACACTCTTATCAGCTCCTGTATAGGCGGAATAATATTCAGCCGCGTCATTTTTGGAGAGTTGAGTGATACCAAAGATCAAAAAATGACCATCTGACTTTACAAATGGTATGGCATCCTTATTGGGAACCTCAAAACATACGCAGCCATTTTCATTGACAAGCCTCGACATTCTTTGAATTGCCAGTTTCGGATCATCAACATGTTCAATCACATCGTTACAAGTGATCAGGTCGAACTTCTCAATGCCTGAGAAATCACCTGTTAGAAAGTCATCTGTCAATACTTCGGCTCCCTGCAAGTCATCAATATTTGCCCTGGCAAGTGCCACGAGATCGGGCTGAAGTTCGATACCCATGACTGCCTTGAATCCTATTTCCTTTGCTGCCCGTAAAAAGCCACCGTAGCCTGTCCCTACATCCAGATAACGATTCTTTTTATGGATACAAGATTGCTTCTCCAGCAGGGATAACATGCTGTGTCCCCGAATCACAGTAGACATCGCAAAGGGAACAGATAGTTTTTGCAATGGGGGAAGGTTTTCAAAAAAATCGCCCCAATTGGAACTTGACCAATCAATTGGACCGTGTCCTTGCTTGCGATAGAGTTCGACAAATGTTTCAGATACATGAAATCTGTTTGTAATGTCAGCAACCAAGTCAGGAGGTTGTTTAGATATCATGTGATATGTTTGTGGCTGCGGTTCCCACTTAAAAAAAGCTTTCAATTGAAGTTGTACAGAGGGGGATAATTTCAAAAATAAATACCTTGCCAGATCATATAAAGCAGGCTTAGGTTCATATGAAAAGCGTCTAGCAAAGTGTAACAAGCGCCTGATTTTCCACGAAATCGAATCACTCATATCATTCGTCATTGCATAAAATTTTCATAATCAAGGGATATAACAGAGAACACTGGGTTACGCCCAGGTTCTCTGTTATATCATAACTTTGTACTCTTACCGCATAGCTACGGCAATCCATCCCAATTGCCAGCAATGGGCATATCTCCCTGATTGCCTAAGCTGAAGACAGTGTCCGCAAAACCCACTGTGTTGCTGTTGCGCAGATAGAAGGTGTTATTGCGATAGACACCAATCGTATCCGTGCCATTGTTGTCCCAATCGCCCACCACCGGCTTGTCGCCTGGAATACCATAGTTGAGAGCAATGTCGGCAAAACCAGTCTCGTTTGTGTTTTTCAGGAAGATAATCCCATTGCTCGGACGGAACACGCCAACGGTATCATAGCCTTTGCCAGTCCAATCTCCGGCAATCCCTACATCACCTGGATTGCCCAGAAAGAAACTCCCTGCATCCGCTGATCCCGCATCATTACTGTTGCGCAGCATGAATAATCCAGTCGAGGGATGGAATATTCCAATCGTGT
>Ga0137367_10004609_pt1 | contig 11180 bp, 11 predicted proteins | sample SagtaG_14_FD_104939 | JGI IMG/M metagenome (GOLD analysis project Ga0137367, IMG submission 104939) | Vadose zone soil microbial communities from Sagehorn Ranch, Mendocino, California, USA - Sage1_L_80_16 metaG | ecosystem: Environmental > Terrestrial > Soil > Vadose zone | place: USA... | reverse complement strand
CGCGGCGGTGGTGGGCGCGAGGACCTGCGCCTGCTCCTGCTCGAGCGTCGCAGCGCCATGCAGGCACGCACCGCCGCCCTCAACCAACTGCACGCACTCGCGGTCACCGCTCCCGATCACCTGCGCGAGCGTCTGGGAGCCCTCTCTGGGCAGCGGCTTGCCTACGCGGCGGCTCGACTGCGGCCGCGCCCCGATGTCACGAACGGCGTTCTGCGTCGGCTCGGCCAGCGCGTCGAGCGACTCGCGAGGGAGGTGGCAGACGCCGAGGGCGCCCTTGCCGCGCTCCTCGCCGAGGTCGCGCCGGATCTCCTCGAGGAGTGCGGCGTGGGACCGGTCTGCGGCGCGCAACTGCTGGTCTCGAGCGGTGACCCAAGCCGGATGGCGAGCGAGGCATCCTTCGCCGCGCTCGCCGGCACGAGGCCGGTCGACGCCTCGAGCGGAAAGCAGCGCCGGCACCGCCTTAACCGAGGGGGCGACCGCCAGCTCAACAGCGCCCTCCACGTGATCGCTCTCGCCCGGATCCGGCACCACCGAGAAACAGCGGCCTACTACCAACGCCTACTAGCCAGAGGCAGGACCGCGCGGGAAGCCCGCCGCTGCGTCAAGCGCGCGCTCGCCCGCCACTTCTACCGACGCCTGCGCGAGATCTCCACGATCGCCTTGACAACATAGAAGCGTCCAAAACCCACACTAGCCGCGACGCGAAATCGCGTAGCACAATGTGACATGCAGACAACTGGCCGGTTGGGTCGACCCTGCTCGACCAGCTTGTCCAAGTGCTCGAGGGTCGGCTGGGGCGCGAGCGCTGGCGCCTCTTCGGGGCGCCTGAGGACACCGACCATCCGCCGCATCTCCGCCAGCGCCTCGCGTCCCGTCTGCTCGACGACAAGGAGAGCCTCGCGCTCGCGCTCCTGCTCGGGCCGAAGCAGCCTGCGCACCGCGGAGGCCTGCACCGTCATGACGCTGACGCTGTGGCCGACGAAATCGTGCAATTCTCGCGCGATCCGCGCGCGCTCCTCGCTCACCGCGGAGCGTGCCCGTTCCTCCCGCTCCCGCTCGGCCCGGGCAGCCCGCTCTCTCGCCTCGTCCGCTTCCTGGAACTTGCGGCCGAGCGCGAATGCGATCGTCCAGACGATGCCGAAGACGATGACCGTCGGGATGAGGCGCCGAGTGTTCCCAAGGGATCCCTGTAGGCGACAAGCGCCGCGATCCCGACGGCAAGCACGAGCTGGCCACAGCTTGAACGCGTTCCCGCAGCAACCCGACGAGGAAAAGGGCGGCACAGCCCGCGAGGAAAGGGATGAAGACGAGGGGCACGAGCCTTTCGTCGACGAACGACGTCAAGACCACGGCGACACCGACTGTTAATGGAGCGCCGAAGGGGAAGCGGCGGCGGGCAAAGAGTGGAGTGACGATCGCCACGAGCGCGAGAACGTCGAACCAGAGCGGGCCCGTCGGGCCGTCTTTTTCGCCCTGACTGAGCACCGTCCCGGCGAGCCCTACGCCGAGGCCGAGAAGGACGAGGGCGTCGAACCAGTAGCGGCGCGCGAGCCGCAGGAAGCTCTTCACGACTCGAAGGTACTCCACAAGTCGCCGCCCCGCCTCGTCCCCGAGAGCGACCTCGAATCCTTCCTGAGGACGAGAGGCAAACCGTTCGGGCGCCGAGGCGAAATCGACCTCACGCCCAATGGCGGCTGAGTCTTCGCGCCGTACGCTCGAGAGCGATCACGAGCTATGCGAACAGGAGGACACATGAGCATCGACAGGCAAGCGAACCGACGGAAGGAGGGCTCCGGGGCATTCGTCGTCGAGACGTCCCGCCTGAGGAAGCGGTTCGGCGACCGAGTCGCCGTCGACGATGTCGACCTCCGCGTTCCCCGCGGCTCGGCCTTCGGCTATCTGGGGCCGAACGGCGCCGGGAAGACGACCCTGATCAGAATGCTGCTCGGCCTGACCGGCGCCACCTCCGGCACGATGCACCTGCTCGGCCGCCCGGTGCCGGCCGAGCGCACGGCGGCGCTTGCGCGCGTCGGCGCCATCGTCGAAGAACCGCGCTTTCACGGCCACTTGACCGGCCGCGAGAACCTCACGGTGATCGCGGCCGCCCGGGAGCCGGAGGCGCACGATCGCATCGACGGCGCGCTCGCCAGAGCGGGACTCTCCCGGCGGGCGGACGAGCGCGTGAAGCGCTACTCCCTCGGGATGCGCCAGCGACTCGGGGTCGCCCGCAGCCTGCTGGCCGACCCGGAGCTCCTGATCCTCGACGAGCCGACGAACGGGCTCGATCCGGCCGGAATGCACGAGTTCCGCGACATGATTCGCGGCTTCGTCGCCGAGGGCCGGACGGTCCTCCTCTCCTCGCACCTCCTCGACGAGGTGGAGAAGATCTGCGACGCGGTTGCGATCGTCGATCGCGGACGTGTCGCAATGCAGGGCTCGATCGCAGACCTGGCGCGCGGCGGCGAGCAGACGATTCTCATCGCCACGAGCGACGAGGAACGCGCGCTCGCCCTGCTGGCGGAAAACCGCGCGGTCGCGTCCGCGGTGGCCGAGCCCGAAGGTCTCCGCGTGCGCCTCGGGCCCGATGTGGAAGCCGAGCCGGCCGCGGACGACATCGGTCGACGCCTCGTCCTCGCCGGCCTCGCCATTCGCCGTTTCGAGCCGGCGCGCGCGTCGCTCGAGCAGCGGTTCCTGGAGATCACGTCCCGATTGGAGGAAGCAGCATGAACGCTACGACCGCCACCGCAGAGCTTCCGCGCACCCACAGCCGCTCCCCGCGGCGGCCGAGGCTCGTGAACGCCGAGCTGCTGAAGCTGCGCAAGCGGCGCGGCCTCGTCCTCGCGACGTTCGCTCTAACGATCCTGCCGATGATCGTCGCCTACGTCGTCCTCGTGATCCTCCACGCGACAGAGCCCGCCAAGCACGGGCCCGCCGGGGGCCTCGAGAACTTCTCGGGGTCCATATACGTGCTGACCCAGCTCGGCGTCGTCGCTGCCATCCTCCTCGGCGCGACCGCCGGTGCCGGCGACCTCCGCTCCGGCGTCTTCCGCGAGCTTGTCGTGACCGGGCGCCCGAGACTCGCTCTTTTCGCGGCCCGCGTGCCCGCCGGTCTCGGGCTTGCGATCGCGGCCGTCTGGGCGGGCTTCGCGGTAACCGCGGTGGCCTCGACGGTCCTCGCAGGATCACTCGAAGCACCGGGCGCTGGCCTCCTCGTCGAGTCAGCCGCCTGGCTCGCCATCGTCGCCGGCCTGGCGCTGGTCCTGGCGCTCGGGGTCTCCTCTGCGGTCGGCTCGCGGGGCACCACGATCGGGGTCGTGGTTGGCTGGCAGCTCGTCCTGATGCCGCTCTTGCTCCAGATGAAAACCTTGGGCTCCTTGCGCGAGCTGCTCCCGGTCGCCGCGACGGAGCGCCTGGGCCCCTCGTCGTTGTTCGATGGCGGTGTGGCCGTGCCCATGTCGCTGAGTGTCACCATCGCGGTGATCGCCGCGTGGACGATCGTGCCGCTTGCCGTCGGCGCGTGGCGTACTTCGGCCCGGGACGCCTGACTCGAATTCCTTGGTCAGCCTGGGGCCGGCTTGGCCGGCCCCAGAGTCAGCCGAGCCTTACAGCGGATAGCACGCGAAGCTCGTGGACCTTGAAAATTGGTACGGGACGGCGTTGCTGGACTACCCTTGCTGGCGGACCACACCAACTGGGGCACCACGAGTGGCCGCTTACCGCGTGAGCGAGGGGGAGCAACTAGCTGCGTTGGCTCAGGTTCATGAGCTCCTCGAACGGCACGGAATCGAGTACTGGTTGTTCGGCGGCTGGGCTGTCGACTTTCACGCCGGGTCGGTCACGCGAGCGCACGACGATGTCGACATCGCTGTATGGGTGGAAGACCACAAGCGGATTGCAGGGCTGCTGGCGGCGGATGGGTGGAGACACGCGCCCGAGACGGGCGAGGACGGCTACACGGGTTACGAACGTGGCGCCGCTCGGCTCGAGCTGGCGTTTCTCGCTCGCGATGAAGACGGGCAGGTGCATACGCCCCTGCGGGAAGGTCGGGCCGCGTGGCCGGACGAGGCGTTCGAGACCGACATTGCGGAACTGCGCGGCGTGCGCGCAAGGGTCATCAGCCTCCGTGCGCTCAAAGCCGAGAAGGCGGAAGTTCGCGAGGACTCGATCGTGGCTGCGAAAGACCGCGCCGACTCGGTGACTTTGTCCCGCTTCAGCTAAACGGCATCCGTCCACCGAGGAACACCATCTAGACGGACGGAAGCGAGGCCGAAACCCCGCTTCCGTCCTCATTCGCCTACGAGCACTCGGCGGCCGCGGGAGCGCCGATCGACTCTACGCCTTCGTGCGCGGGCGCCTGCGCTCTCGTGCGAAGCAGCACGGCGCCGACCGCGGCCGCCGCGACGGCGAAGGCCGCGCCGACGAGGAACGCGACGTGATAGCCGCCGGTGAGGGCGGTAAGCCGGCCGTCGCCGGAAGCGAGGAGGGTGTCCGTGCGAGAGGAGGCGAGGCTCGCGAGGATCGCGAGGCCGAGCGCGCCCCCCATCAAGAACGCGGTGTTGACGACGCCGGAGGCCAACCCGGACTCCTCCGGCTTGACGTCGCTCATGGCGGCGAGGAGCACCGGGTTGAACGCCATGCCTGCCCCGAAGCCGAGCAGGATCATGCTCGGGAGAACGTCGACGATGAACGTCCCGTCGACCGGCGCCCGCACGAACAGCAGCAGGCCAACGGCGGCCAGCAGCAGCCCCGTGGCGAGCGGCAACCTGAAGCCGAAGCGCATCACGAGCTTGGCCGAGAGGCCGAGCGAGAACGCGCCCATGATCAGGTTGGCGGGCAGGAAGGCGAGGCCGACCTCGAGCGGGCTGTAACCGAGGACGAGCTGGAGGTAGAGCGCCGAGAGGAAGAACCAGGCGAACATCGCGGCCGCCCAGAGCACGCCGACGACGTTGGCGATCGCCAGGTTGCGCAAGCGGAAGAGGCCAAGCGGCGCGAGCGGTGCGCGAACGCGCGCTTCGATCGCGAGGAAGAGCGCGAACAGCGCCGCCGCACCGCCGAGGAGGCCGAGGGTCCGGGCGGACGACCAGCCTTCCTGGTTGCCGTTGACGATCGCATAGACGGCGAACATGAGCGCGGCCGTCACGGTGAAGGCGCCACCGATATCGAGGCGTCCGCGCTTGGCCGCGCCGCGGGCAGATGGCAGCAGCCGCAGAGAGAGCCCGAAGACCAGCACGCCGATCGGGAAGTTGACGAGGAAGATCCAGTGCCAGTCGAGCGCGTCGGTGAGGATGCCGCCGAGGAGGACGCCGATGCTTCCTCCGCCGGCCGCGACGAACCCGAAGACGCCCATGGCCTTCGCCCGGTCGGCCGGCTCGGTGAACAGGTTCATCATCAGCGAGAGCGAGACGGCCGAGGCGACCGCGCCGCCCAGCCCCTGCACCGCCCGCGCGCCGACGAGCAGGCCTTGCGAGTTGGCCAGCCCGCAGGCGAGGGAGGCGAGGGTGAAGAGCGTGATGCCGGCGAGGAACAGCCGGCGGGCGCCGAACAGGTCCCCGAGCCGGCCCCCGAGGAGAAGAAAACCGCCGTAGGTCAGCAGGTAGGCGTTCACGACCCAGGCCAGGGATGTCTGGGAGAAGCCGAGATCCCCCCTGATCGACGGCAGCGCCACGTTCACGATCGTCACGTCGAGGACGATCATCAGGCTGGCGAGGCAGAGGACGTACAGCGCGAACCACCGCCTCCGGCCGTCATCCGTCGTCGGCTCGCCCATTCCGGGCTCGTGCTCGCTCATCCTGTTCGCCTCCTTAGGTCTGTGGTCACGACGGTAAGACGAAGCCTCGACTCAAAACTCATCGCGGCCGGCGTCAAGACCACGATCATGCCTACGATGCTGGAAGGAGCCACGTGAATGACAAGACTCGAAGCAACAGCTGACGCGAAGAGCACGGCGACGCACCGCTCCGGCGACCTGGAGCTCCAGCTCGAGCGGCATCGGGCGGAGCTGACCGCCTACTGCTACCGGATGCTGGGGTCGGCCTTCGAGGCGGAGGACGCCGTCCAGGAGACGTTGGTACGCGCCTGGCGGGGCTTCGATCGTTTCGAGGGCCGTTCTGCATTTCGGTCCTGGCTCTATCAGATCGCTACCAACGTCTGCCTCGACATGCTGAACGGGCGAGAGCGCCGCGCCCGTCCGATGGATCTCGGTCCGGCGGGGACAGCCGACGTGCCGGCCGGGGCCACGCTGCCGGAGGCGACCTGGATCCAGCCGATCCCGGACAACCGTGTTTTGCCGCCGGACGGCGATCCGGCCGAGCTGGCCGTCGCGCGCGACACGATCCGTCTTGCCTTTGTTGCCGCGCTCCAGCACCTCCCGCCGCGCCAGCGGGCGGTGTTGATCCTGCGTGACGTCCTGCGCTGGAAAGCCGTCGAGGTGGCAGAGCTCCTCGACACGAGCGTCGCGTCGGTCAACAGCGCGCTCCAGCGAGCCCACGCGACGCTCGCTGCCACTGACCTGAACCCCAGTGAGCCGCTCGAGCCGATGGACGAGGAGCAGCGTTCGCTCCTTCAGCGCTACGTCGAGGCCTTCGAGCACTACGACATGGATTCGCTCACCTCGCTGCTCCACGAGGACGCCACGCAGACTATGCCGCCCTACGAGCTGTGGCTCCGGGGCCGCGACGACATCCTGCGCTGGTGGTTCGGCCCGGGAGCGGGCTGTCGCGGCTCCCGTCTCGTTCCGACCGTGGCGAACGGCTTGCCGGCGTTCGGGCAGTACAGGCCCAGCGGGCCAGGAGGCAGCTTCGAGCCGTGGGCGCTCCAGGTCATCGAGCTCTCAGGCGGGCGCATCGTCGGGTTCAACGCGTTTCTCGACACTGCGACCCTGTTCCCGCTCTTCGGTCTCCGTCCCCGGCCGCCCGAGCCGAAGCCCGGCGCTCGACGGGACGACCTCGGCCAGCCCGACGAGAGCGAGGAGCTCCTGCAGCTCGGACGAGGCGTGACGCAGTCGAACCTGACGCCTCAGCCGTCGAGCGGTGAGCTGCATCCGGGCGAGCGCGTCTACGGTGCCGACGTCGGGATCGACCAGCGCACCCAGGTCGCAGACGACCACCTCGGCACCGCTCTCGCCCAGCAGGACGCGGACGCGCTCGCAGAGGCCCGGTGCATCCGCGCCAGTGATCGAGCCGTCGACGACCAGGACGGTCGCGAGCGGCTCAGGAAGCGGTCGCAGTAACAGCGGAGCTCCTTTGCGGTCCGAATTAAGACGCCTCTGCCGTGCGAAACTCATCGCCGGCGGGCCCCCGGGCCCGGAACGGGGGAGGAAGCGAGGAGGGCTAGGCGGCCTGCCGTTGCGCGCGGCGGGCGCGCGCCTTCGCTGCCTCGTGCTCGCGGTCCTTCGGCGAAGCCGAGGTCACGAGCTCGGCGAGAAGCCGTCCCGAAGCCTGCGCGACGGCCTCGACCGCCTGCTCGAACGCTTCCGCGTTCGCCTGTGAGGGGTTCGTGAAGCCGCTGATCTTGCGGACGTACTGCAGCGCGGCGGCGCGCACCTCCTCCTCGGTGGCCGGGGGCTCGAAGTTGTAGAGCATGTGGATGCTTCGGCACATGGCGAGAGCCTACCGTCCCCCGGGACAAGCCAAGGCGGGCGTCCGTAAAATCCACGGCCTGCGGACGCTGCTTGCCCTCATCGCCCTGGGGCTGGCCCTCGCGCTCGCGGCCTGCGGGGGCGGCTCCGAGCAGAGCTCGGATGAGCAGCTGATTCCGCGCGCGCTCGCCTCGGACATGGCCGCCAAGAGCGACGCGATCGCCGACGCGATCGATGCCGGAGACGTCTGCGGCGCCGCGCAGCTCGCGGACGAGCTCAAGGACGCGGTCGACGCCGCGGTCTCGGGCGGGCAGATCCCGCCCGCCTACCAGCGCGATCTCGAGGAGACGGCGACCGAGCTCCAGAACGAGGTCAACTGCGAGGAGCCCAAGGGAAAAGGTAAGGGTAAGGGCAAGGGCCACGACAAGAAGGACGAGACGACGACGACGAGCGAGACGACGACGACGAGCGAGACGATCGCGACGACGACGGACGAGGGCTAAGGATGATCGTCCAAGAGCTCGCGGGGGGCCGCTACCGGACCGAGAGGGTGCTGGGTCGGGGCGGCATGGCGGCGGTCTATCTCGCCCGCGACGGAGAGCTGGACCGCCCGGTGGCGATCAAGGTGCTTGCCGAGCACCTCGCAGAGACGCCCGGTTTCCGCGCCCGCTTTCTCCGCGAGGCCCGGCTCGCTGCCCAGCTCTCGCACCCGAACGTCGTGCAGGTCTTCGACGTGGCCGAACAGGACGGGTGCCCGTTCATCGTCATGGAGTACGTCGAGGGCGCGACGCTCGCGGACGAGCTCGAGGAGCGCGGACCACTCAACCCGCCCGAGGTCGTCGATTTGGCCGTCCAGATCTGCGGCGGCCTGGAGCACGCGCATGCGGCCGGGCTCGTCCATCGGGACATCAAGCCCCAGAATCTCATCCTGCGCGCCGACGGAACCGTGAAGATCGCCGACTTCGGCATCGCCCGGTCCGCTGAGACGACCAGGCTGACACAGGCCGGAAGCATCGTCGGGACGGCGGCCTACCTTGCGCCTGAGCAGGCCCTCGGCGAGGAGGTCACCGCGGCGGCGGACATCTACTCCCTCGGTTGCGTGCTGTACGAGCTCCTCACGGGTCGGACTCCGTATGTGTTCGAGACGCTGCCGGAGCTCGTCGTCAAGCAGCGCGAGGAGGCCATCGTGCCGCTCCGCGAGCTTCGGCCTGAGGTCCCGGAGCGCCTCGAGGCCGCCGTGATGCGCGCCCTCGCGCGCGGCCCGGATTACCGACCGGAATCCGCGGCGGCCTTCGCCGAGGAGCTGGCGATCGCCTCGCCCGAGCCGTCGACGAGACCCCTACCGCAGGGGACCGGGATCGAGGCGACCGACGTCTTGGCCTCGCCCACACGCGTCCGGACGCGACCGCTCCCCCCCATGCCGCGGCGCGATTTCGCGTTCCCGCGTGTCACGAGACGCGGGCTCGTCTGGCTGGCCGTGGCTGTCCTCGTCGCGGCAATTGCGATCGCGGTGGGGATCGCCGTCGCAACCGGCGGGGACGGCGCAGCACCCCAATCAGGGTCCGCCGCGGTCAAGCCCGTCCCCTCGGCCTCCGACTCGGCAACGAAGGCGCGGAACCTCGCCGAATGGCTGCGCGAGAACTCGCGCTAGACCATCTCTAGTCGACCAGCTCGGGCCGCGGCGGCCTTCCGATGTGGGAGTAGAGCGGGCGCGCTTCCTTGAGCTGGAGGTCGGCGAGCTCGAGCTCACGCGCAAGCGTGTGCACCCAGCGTCGCGCGATCGTCAGCTCGGTCTCGAGCTGCTCGCGCTCGGAACGGAGATCATCCAGCTCCTGGAAAGGCCGCTCGGGGTGATCGCCGATGACGAGGGCGACCCCGTGCTCGCGCAGAAGCGCGTAGGTCTTGCGATCCGGGTCAGGCGCGGGCGCTGCGCGGCTCGAAGCTTCCGGGCGTCCGCGAGCGGGAAAACGGAGTCTTTCACATGTCACGAAATGTCACATCTCCGCCGTCTCTCGCTCGTGCCGATTTGGCTCTATTCCACGCTTAAGCTCGCACGGGAGCAACCCAACGACGGATTGGGCGCAAATAGACCGCTCGCGCGCGCCGTTTGTTGCTCACTTAGACAACGAAGCCGCAGAAATGTGTGACGAGATGTGGCGTGGCCGAGCCGGGCGGGACTTTACAGAATACGGTTGGTTACCGTATACCGCCAGGCATTCCGGCAGTTACCGACATGATCATCAGAACTCTGACCTGAGATGAGGCGTTACATCGATTCCACGTCGAGGCAGCTCAACCCGTGTATTAGAGCCAAATCCGCGCGTCCGAGGGGCGCTGAGGCGTAACATTTTGTAACCCTCTGCGCGCCGGAACAAGTCGCGCGGCCGCACCTGACCTCCTCGCCTGAGAAACCGCGCTTCGCGGTCGGTTCCCGCCGCGCATCGTCCTGACTGTGGCCGCCCGGCCGGGGCCGCCGAGCGTGGGCGGTTGAGCGTCAGGGACGAGAAGCGCACGGGAGCAGAGAAGATCGCAGTTTCCCGCACTGGGGCTTGGTTTGGGCGCAGCACCGATGTGAGACCCGCGCGATACTGAAAGGGTCGTCGCATGAGCAGTCGAACGCGTGTGCTGATCGCCGGGGCCGGTGTAGCGGCGTTCGAGGCCACGCTCGCGTTACGGGACGCTGCCGGGGAGCGCGTGGACATCGAGCTGGTCGCTCCCGAGACGAAGTTCTGGTACCGGCCGCTCGCTGTCGCTGAGCCGTTTGGGCTCGGCGAGGTGCTGACCTTCGACCTTCCGCAGCTCGCAGCGGAAGCCGGAGCGCAGTTCACGCCGGGAGAGGTCGTCGCCCTCGACTCGGTTGGCCACGTCGCGCGCACTGCCGCGGGAGCCGAGCTCGCCTACGACGTGCTCCTGATCGCCACGGGTGCGAGTCCGCGTCCCGCGGTAGCGGGGGCGCTGACCTTTCGCGGGCCTGCGGATACCGAGCTGATGCGAACGCTCCTTCGCGAACTCGACGGCGGCGACGTGCGGCGCGTCGCCGTCGCCATTCCGCTGGACGCTGTCTGGGCGCTGCCCGCGTACGAACTCGCGCTGCTCATCGCCGCATACGCCACCGGGCGCCGCATCGAGGAAGCCCAGGTCACGTTGGTGACGCCGGAGGAGGAGCCGCTCGAGCTCTTCGGCAGCGCCGCGAGCGCGGCTGCCAAGGAGCTCCTCGACGAGCGCGGCATCGCCCTCCGCACGCACGTCTATGCGACGGAGGCAAGCGACGGGGAGCTGCGACTCGTTCCAGAAGGTCTGATCGCGGTCGACCGGGTCGTCGCACTCCGCCTTTTTAGAGGGAGGACGCGTTACATCACTCGATGCCTTTTCGGGCGAGCCGGCGAGTTTCTCGCTCTGCCAGGCGGTTCGCGGGCATGTGGAGGCGGACGGCGTGCTCATATTCTGTAACGCAAAGGCAAGCGCCGAGGGCTGGGGGAACGACTGCGCCGCTGAAAGCCTCTCGCGGCGGCCCGGTGATGCCGATGAAGGACCGATGCTACGAACGGGTCAGGGCTAGAGGCCGATGGGCGCGGCTTCTCACGGTAGGCGAGCGCAGACGTCG
>Ga0137367_10004607_pt1 | contig 11183 bp, 10 predicted proteins | sample SagtaG_14_FD_104939 | JGI IMG/M metagenome (GOLD analysis project Ga0137367, IMG submission 104939) | Vadose zone soil microbial communities from Sagehorn Ranch, Mendocino, California, USA - Sage1_L_80_16 metaG | ecosystem: Environmental > Terrestrial > Soil > Vadose zone | place: USA... | reverse complement strand
TCAGGCACTTCAGCGCGATGAGCACCGGCCTGGTGTTCCTGCTCGACACTCACGGCCAGATCCTGATCAAGCTGCTGCCGGGGCTGGTGATCGCCGCGCTCGGCCTCGGCCCCACGCTCGTCGCCGCGACGACGAGCGGGCTGACCGGCATACCCGAGGTCGGCTTCCGGCACGCGTTCCTGACCGCGGCCCTGGCGGCGCTGGTGCTGGCGCCGGCGACGCTGGTGCTGCTGCCGCACCGGCTGCCGGAGGTCGCGGACGCGGAGCGGGCGGCGTTCATGCACTGAGCCGGAGCCCCCCCCCGCTGTTCACAGCGGGAGGTCCTCGCCGCCGACGCCGGGCAGGGCCACCAGCAGCGGAGGCCGTCAACCATTCACATGATCAACCGCCTATCCCTACTGGACGCACACAGGAGAACCCATGACCAGCCTGCACCCGATCTATCACGGCCACACCGGGCAGGCGAGCGCCAGATTCCGGCGCGCAATGCAACCTCCGGGCTACCGCACCGCCAAGGGCACCGCCGGGCACTACCTCGCCTCACCCGCCGACACCGACAGGCGGTTCAGCCTCTACCGATGGGACATGAGCCCAACCTCCGGCGGGCCCGGCCCCCACTTTCACCGCACCTACGCCGAGACGTTCTATATCCTTGCTGGCACCGCGCGGCTCTACGACGGCACCCGCTGGTTCGACGCCTCCCCCGGAGACATGCTCTATGTCCCGGCTGGCGGCATCCACGGCTTCACCAACACCTCCGGCGCCCCGGCATCGATGCTGATGCTGCTCACCCCGGGCGCAGACCGAGCCGCCTACTTCGCCGAACTCGCCCACATTGCCGCTGACGGACGCGAACTGACCGACGCCGAATGGGCCGACGTGTTCGCCCGCCACGACAACGTAATGCTGCCCGACGACGGCGCCCGATGACCCCCCGTTGTGCGCGGCGATGCGTGCCCGGTAACGAAGAGAGGTCTTCCAAAGGTCCTGCAATCCAGCGCGCAGCACACCATCCACCCCGGCCGGGCTGGGGTTGCTCTATGAGGCCGTGGAGTCTCGGGCCCCTGCCATGTATCGCTCGTAGTGGATGGTGACATGCCGGCGCAGGCGCTGTGACGGCGACGTGGGTTGTAGAACCCCGGTAATCCAGTTGGAGATCTTCGTGCGGGCCTTCTGACGGGTGCTTAACTTGTGCAGGTGGATGTACTCGACCTTGATGGTGGAGTTGAACGCCTCCGAAACGGCGTTGGCCCGCGCGGTTTGCACCGCCATCAGGATGGGCGCCACCGCGGTGAACAGCCGGCCCTGGACAGCGGCGCGGCGCGCCGTCCGCCCGAGCAGTGACCAGTGCCGAACAGTCGCCGGTATGATCCATTGCCGTGTTCTGACGCCGGATCCGGCGCTAGGGTCGCGGTTTGGCCCAGCGGCCGCGGGTCTGGCTGACGTGTGCGTGCATCAGGTGTTCGACCGCTTCGGGGTCGCGGCGACGGATTGCGTCGACGATCGCGACGTGTTCTCGTGCGACGTCGGTGAGCTCACCGCGTTCGAGCAGGTCTGCCAGTCCGTAGAGGCGCGTGTGCGCGCGAAGGTCGGAGACAAGGTTTGTCATCCGGTTGTTGTTGGCATATGAGAGCAGTCGCAAGTGGAAGACGCGGTCTGCTTCGGTGTATTCGACGAGGTCGCCTTCTGCTGCGCGGTCGACGATCACCTGCGCGAGCTGTCGGAGTTCGTCGATGTCTACTTCCGGGATGTCTGGCGTGACCTGCCGTACGACAGGCGGCTCGATGAGGAGCCGGAGTTCGGTGATCTGATCGAGGTCCGCTTCGTCGATCGCGGTGACCCGGAAGCCCTTGTTCGGAACGATTTCGACAAGGCCTTCCCGGACCAGGTCGATCATCGCTTCGCGGACCGGGGTGGCCGAAACACCGAACCTGGCGCCCAGCGAGGGGGCGGAGTACACGGTGCCAGGTTCCATCTCCCCTGACACGATAGCGGCGCGCAGTGCGCGTCCGACCCGTTCCCGCATGCTGACCTTTTCGAGTAGGACGATGCCGGTCTGTGCCATGTGGTCTGCCTCTCCGCGCGCGACATCTCTATGTTATGTGACGTGGTACTGGTGGTGGCGTTCCAAGTATCTCCGGTGCGAAGGCATCGGAGCCTCGTCATTCAGGCTGATTACGGTCGACCAGGTCAAGCCTGGCGGGACTGACCACATTGGATGATCCATCGCTACTGGTCGGTCGGGGCCGTCGTGCTGGGCGCGTCGGCGAGCAACGCCAGCGCGATGGGCGCGCATAGGGCCTGCTTGGCCATGGGACGTAGGTCCTCGGCCAGGAGCGGGCGACTGTCGGCTGCCGCGGCGAGCGCCGCGGTCGCGAATCCGCACACGTGTCCCTGGCACCAGCCCATGCCTGGTCGAGCGATGAGCTTGACGGTCCGCGCATCGGTGGCGCCGAGTTCATCGCGCGCCCGGCGCACGGTGTCGACGCTGACCTCCTCGCACCGGCAGAGCGTCGTCTCCGCGGTAGGCCATTCGTGCCAGCTTGTGGGAACCGGATGGGCGGTGTGCATCGCGGTCGCGAAGGCGCGCAGGCGCCGGATGCGCCTCCGAAGACGATGCACCCGGTCGGCGAGAGCTGGTTCGGCGTCGGCTGCGGCGATCCCAGCCAGTTCACCCTCGGCGACGGCCAGGAGTGCGCCGCCGACTCCAGTGGCCTCGCCGGCGACGTACACCCCTGGCGTGGTGCTGCGTTGGCTGTCATCGACGACGGCGACCAGAGACTGGTCGACATCGACCCTCGTCTCGGCCTGGACGGCGCTGATGAGTTCCATGGATGGGGTGAAACCCCAACCGAGTGCGACGAGATCGACCTCGATGGGCGGCAGGCTGCGGAGAACGTGTCCGTGCGCATCAAGGCGGGACAGCTGCGCCGAGCCCACTCGGATACCGGAGTCGTCCGGATTGATACGAGTCACCGCTGTGCGGGTGCGGTACGGGATGCGCCATCGGGCGAGCGCGGCTGCGTACCGGGCACCCTCGAGGATCTTTGCGGGGACTCCGGCGACGGCAGCGGCGTGTCTGGCCCACCCGGTCAGATGGTTCGCCTCGCATACCGCCAGGACCTGGGCACCGGCCTTCGCGAGCTGCTCGGCGACGGGCAGCAGGAACGGGCCGGTACCGGCGACGACGGCGCGGCGGCCAGCGACACTGCGATGGCCTTTGAGTAGGGCCTGAACTCCTCCGGCCGCCATGACACCGGGAAGGTCCCAGCCGGGGATGGGAAGCTGCCGGTCGTAGCCGCCCGGACAGAGGATCAGCCGTCGGGCGGTGACGGTGTCCGGCGTGGGTTCCACGTGATCGGCCGACGTCGTGGTCGGGACGAGCTGGATTGTCCACGGCCCGCGATGCTCGCCGGTGGTCGTTGCGGGTTCGATGAACCAGACCTGGGTCGACGGAATGTACGTGATCTGGCTGGCAGCTCGGTACCGGTAGAACCGGCTCCGAAGGCTGTTGAACCGGTCCCAGTCGTGGTGGCCGTCCGACTCACGGCCACGGGGCGCGCTCTCGTCGGGATGACGCCAGTACTGGCCACCGATCTGAGCGGCGGCGTCGATGACGGCGACCCGCTTGCCGCACGCTGCCGCGGTTGCCGCCGCTGCCAGGCCTGCGGGGCCGGCGCCAACTACCGCGATGTCGAACGGGCCGACACAGGACGGGATGCGCACCCCGTACCCACCTGCCCGGTGATCGCGTGGTGCCTGAGCTGGTGACGGCACGTCAGTCGTCAGGCGCATTCCCTCCGCGGCGGGCACGAGGCAGGCCCGCTGGTTCGGGGCGCCGTCGACGGTGATGAGGCAGTCGTAGCAGACCCCAATGCCGCAGAAGAGCCCGCGCGGCCGGGCGTTCTTGCGGGTCGTACGCCACGACCGGATGCCGGCGTCGACAAGGGCGGCCCCGACCGACTGGCCGCGATGTGCGGTGATGTTCCGGCCGTCGAACGTCAGACGCACGACGTCGGCTGCCATCCGGCGAACGGCCCCGATTCCCGCTGGCTGCGACGGGGAGTTGTGTGGTTGAGTGGTCATGCGTGCTCGCCGTTGGAGAATCGTTCGGGTGCGAACGGCGTGAGATCCAGGTCCGGTGTGCGGCCGGCCAACGCCTGCGTGAGGAGTTTCGCGGTGCCGACCGACAGCCCGATCCCGGCGCCTTCGTGTCCGCAGGCGTGCCACAGGCCGGGAGCCCGCGAATCGTGGCCGATCACCGGCAGGTGGTCCGGGCTGTAGGGGCGAAAGCCCAGGTACGTGCGCACGATTCGGGCGCGCGCCAGGACCGGGAAGAGCGCCAACGCCTTGCCGGCGATCTCCCGCAGGGCGGGTAGTGACACGGTGCGGTCAAAGCCCACGCGTTCCCGCGATGATCCGATGAGGATCGTGCCAGCCCGAGTGCCCTCGATGACCGTCGAGGTCTGCAGACCTTCATCGGAGGACAGCGTGGCGGCGACGTACTCGCCTGCGTAGACCTTGCGGCGCACGATGGGCGGCAGCGGCTCGGTCACCAGGATGAACCCGCGCCGTGGCAGGATGGGAACTTCCACGCCGGCCAGCGCCGCGATTTCCCCGGCCCAGGTTCCGGCGGCGTTGACGACATGCCCGCACCAGATCGTTCCGTTGCTCGTGCGAACCCCGGTCACGCTGCGCTGCCCGTCCGGGGAGCCCCCGCGTTCGAACCCGGTGACCGTGACCCCGGTGGAGACGACAGCTCCCTTCTCGCGAGCCAGCCTGAGCAGGTGCGCGGTCATCAGCATCGGCTGGACCTGGGCGTCCTGGGGGTAGAACGCGGCGGCGGTCAGGCCCTCGCGGATGTGGGGCTCGTACTGGTGGATGTCGGCCGGGTCGACGTCGACGGTGTCGATGCCGGCTTGGCGCTGACGCACTCCGAGCCGGCGCAACGCCCGGGCGCCCTGCGCGGTGGCGGCGACGACGAAGCCCCCCTTGGATTCGAACTCCCACAGGTGGCCGAACTCGGCCAGGTCGCTGTGCCACACGGAATGCGAGTACCGGGCGAGGTCCAGCTCGTGGCCGGTTTCCTTGTCCGAGACCAGCAGGTTTCCTTCGCAGGCGCTGCTGGTGCCGCAGGCGATCTGGCCGCGCTCGACCACGTGCACGGTAAATCCTTCTCGTGCTGCGTAGTAGGCGCAGGCTGCGCCGACTGCGCCCGCGCCGATGACAACGACATCGGCGGTTCCGGGGTCTGCGCGGGTCACCGCGTCACCTCGGCGACACAACGCCACGGGCCGGCGTCATCACAGCACGAACCCTGCGGGGAACGGATCGGTCGGGTCGAGCATGTACTGCGCTGTGCCAGTGACCCAGGCGCGTCCGGTGATCGTCGGGACTACCGCCTTGATGTTCGCGCCGCCGCTCTCACCAGCGATCTCGACCTCCTCGACGAGCCGACCGATGAACGTGGAACCGATGAAAGACTCGTTGACGAAATCGGCGTTGAGGGCGAGTTCCCCACGCGCGTGTAGTTGGGCCATCCGAGCGCTGGTGCCGGTGCCGCAGGGCGAGCGGTCGAACCAGCCCGGGTGGATCGCCATCGCATGCCGCGAGTGCCGGGCGGTGGAGCCGGGTGCCGTCAGGTATACGTGGTGGCACCCGTTGATGTCCGGGCGACCTGGGTAGATCGGACGCCCCTGTTCGTTGATGGCGGCCATGATGGCCAACCCTGCCTCGATCAGCTGCTGCTTGGCAGCACGCTCGAAGGGCAGCCCGAGGTCGTCGAGGTCGACGATGGCGTAGAAGTTTCCGCCGTATGCCAGGTCGTACCGGACGTCGCCGAATCTGTCGACCTTCACCACCTGATCCAGCGCGAGGCTGAACGACGGTACGTTCCTGATCGTCACCGACTCGGCGTGACCGTCGCGTACCGCGACATCGGCCACGACCAGTCCGGCCGGAGTGTCGAGGCGGATCGTGGTGACCGGCGCGACGACCGGCACCATGCCGGTCTCGACCAGTACGGTGGCCGTACCGATCGTCCCGTGACCGCACATCGGCAGCAGCCCCGATACCTCGATGAACAAGACGCCGAAGTCGGCGTCCGGGCGGGTTGGCGGCTGGAGGATGCTGCCCGACATCGACGAGTGGCCGCGGGGCTCGCACATCAGGAAGGTGCGCAAGTCGTCGTTGTTGTCGATGAACCACTGGCGTCGTTCGGCCATGGTGCTACCCGGAAACACTCCGACTCCACCAGTGATCACCCGGGTCGGCATGCCCTCGGTGTGGGAGTCGACAGCGTGGATGATGCGGGTGGTTCTCATGGTCTGTCCTCGGGTTTTCCATGTGGTCACGCCGTTCAGCGATAGCCCTTGGCGAGGGCAGCCTCGGTATCGCGACGCACGACCTCAGCGGCCGGCGCCGGCAGGGGGCTGCGCGGCGGCCGGCACAGGCCGCCCTTGCGGCCGGCGACGTCCATCGAGAGCTTGATCGCCTGGACGAACTCGGTACGCGAGTCCCAACGCAGCAGCGGGTGGAGGTCGCGGTAGATCGGCATCGCCTCGGCCAGGTCGGCGACGTTACCGGAGGTGGCCAGGCGGTACAGCCTGGCGGTGGCCGCAGGCAGCGCATTGGGGTATCCCGCGATCCAGCCCACCGCGCCGGCAAGACCCAGCTCCACCATCACGTCGTCGGCGCCGATGAGCAGGTCGAGATCGGGTGCCAGCTCACGGATCTCATAGGCGCGGCGGACGTCTCCGGAGAACTCCTTGACCGCCTTGATCAGGCCCTCGCCGTGCAGCTCGGCCAGCAGGTCGGGGGTGAGATCGACCTTCGTGTCCAACGGGTTGTTGTACGCCACGATCGGCAGGCCAACCTTGGCCGCCTCGACGTAGTGGTTGAGCACCGACGCACGGTCGGCACGGTAGGTATTCGGCGGCAGCATCAGTACCGACTGGGCACCGGCCTTCGCGGCCTGTTCGACCCAGCGCACGGTCTCCATCGATCCGTACGCGGCAACGCCGGGCATGACGCCGAATCCCTCGGGGGCCGCCTGAACGGCCACCTCGACCACGCGAGCGCGCTCCTCCGGGGTGAGAGTCTGGTACTCACCCAGCGAGCCGGACGGGCAGACGCCGTCGGTCCCGTTCGCGGCAAGCCACGCCACATGTTCGGCGTACGCGTCGTAGTCGACGCTCAGGTCGTCGTTGAACGGCAACGCAGTCGCGGTGTAGAGGCCCCGCCACGGGGCCTGTTCAGAGACTGTCATGTCATTCTCCCGGGTTTCCGTTGAGTGAGTGCTCGTGGGGGTGGTCGCAAGGGCGAAGCAGCTGTCAGACGGACAGTGCGATCCTGCGGGCGTCATACACCGCAGCGTGTATGTTGCGGCTGGCGACGGCGTCGCCGATACGGAAGAGTTGATACCGCCCGTCAGGATTGGACCGCAGCCGCTGGGGATCAGTCCGGGCAAAGGCTTCGAGGTCCAGCGCTCCGCCGTTCGTGGATCCGTCCTTCAGGTCAACGTAGACCTCGTCGTTGGGCAGTGTTCCGTGCTCAACCACCACCTGGTCGACGACCCGCTCGATATCCTCGCCGGTGTACTCGTTGCGCAGCACGGCCACCAGCCCGTCGGACGAGCGGACCACTCGTCGGAGTCGATGATCTGGGGTGAGTCGCACGCGAGCACGGTAGAAGTTCGTGAGGTACGCCGGATAAAGGGTGCCGACCACGTCGTGGCCGACCATTCGGTCGGGCGTGACGATTTCCACGGCTGACCCGGCGGCGACCAACCGCTCCGCTGTGGACAGCGCCTGGTCACTGCCGTGGTCGTCGAACACCAGCACGCGCCGCCCTGGCCGTACCGCGCCGCCGAGGATGTCCCATGTGGAGACCACGAGTTCGCTACCGCCGATTGCCGAAGGGCTTGCGGGCAGCCCGCCCGTGGCGACGATGACGACGTCGGGATCCAGGGACCGCACGTCCGCGGCGTCGGCAAAGCAATTGAGTCGGACCTCAACACCAAGCCGCCGGGTCTCGGCCGCCAACCAATCGATAATGCCGAGCAGCTCCTTCTGCCGATCGTTGGCCCGCGCGGCGAGCACTACCTGGCCACCCACCCGGCTCGCGGCCTCGAGCAGCGTGACCGAATGACACCGCTCGGCACAGACCCGCGCGGCCTCCAGCCCCGCCGGCCCACCCCCGACCACGACGACCCGCTTGCGCTCGGCCGCGGGTGGCGAGAGGTGCGGGACGAGCTGCTCGCGGCCGGTCGCCGGGTTGTGAATGCACAGCGCATCCAGCCCGACGTAGATGCGGTTGAGGCAGTACGACGCCCCGACACAGGGTCGGATGCGGTCTTCCTCTCCAGCCTGCAGCTTCTGCACGATGTGCGGGTCCGCCATATGTGCGCGCACCATGCCCACCAGGTCGACATAGCCCTCCCACAATGCGTGGCGGGCGGTGGGCAGGTCTGCGATACGGCCCGCGTGCATCAGCGGCAGGTCCACCTTCGCCTTGAACGCCCCTACGAGCGGAAGAAATCCACCCAGTGGGCTACCAAGCGGCGGGATCTGCCGCGCGAGTTCAAAGTCGGTCGTGGCGGAGCCCCCGGTCAGCGAGATGAAGTCGATGAGGCCGCGACTGGCCAGACGCTGACCAATGGCGACGGCGTCCTCGTGGCCGAGACCTCCCTCGGCGTCTTCTGCCACACTCATGCGCAGGCCGACGATGTAGTCGTCCCCGACGCTCCCCCGGACCTCCTCAAGGACCTCGAACGCGAAGCGGAGCCGGTTGTCAAAGCTCCCGCCGTAACCGTCAGTCCGCACATTCATCCGCGGCGACCAGAACTGGTCGATCAGATGTCCGGCGTGCGCGCTCACCTCCACGCCATCCAACCCGCCGTCCCTGCATCGACGTGCCGCGGCACCGTATGCGCGCACGATCCGGCCAATGTCGAACTCCTCGAGTTCCTTCGGGAAGCTGCGGTGTGCCGGCTCGCGCAGGGGCGACGGCGACACGATCGGCAACCAGTCGCCCGAGTCCCACTGGGTTCGGCGCCCCATGTGGGTGATCTGGCTCATCACCGCCGCGCCGTGGGCATGTACCCGGTCGGCCAGCTGCTGGAAGTACGGAATTATCGCGTCATCCCCGACGTAGAGCTGCCCGAAGGTCGACGGCGAATCGAGCGCGACGTTCGCGGAACCCCCGATCATCGTCAACGCGATGCCGCCCTTGGCTTTCTCCTCGTGGTAGAGCTGGTATCGCAGCTTCGGCAAGCCGTCCTCGGCGTACGCCGGTTCGTGGCTCGTGCTGACGACACGGTTGCGCAGCCGCAGATTCTTGAGTTGAAACGGCGCCAACAGCGGATCGGTCAGCATTTCTCAGATCCTTACCACGTTCGGCCGGAGAACTACCTTGGACAGAAACGTCGCGTGTGCGCCGTTGCCGAGGATCAGGACGACCTTGTGCGAGGCCCACCCAACGACTGCATGCGCAGCGATGTGAAGGGCCCGTCAGTAGTATGTACCATGTCACACTGCAGTGCAAACCTTGGGCTTGCGGCCGAAGGTCAGGGAGTTGCTTGGTCCTATGCGCATCCGTACGGGCTGCGCTGGTCGATCAGGCCGGTGTTCGCGGGCCGACCCGGTTGATCGATACGGCCGGCGTGGCCGAGCGTGCGGTGCGGACCTGACCACCGGTCGGGCGGGGATACGGGGCCGTCGTGCTCGGGTGGGTTGGCCTATGCCCGGCCCCACGAGTTGGGCGGCGGGATATGCCCGGCAGTCTGGTGCCAGTAGTCACGGGACTCGACGATCAGGCCGTCCGCGTCGAACCGGGCGAACGCGCTGCCGGCCAGCGTCACCGCGGCGCCGCCGCGGTCGTACAGGGCGACCCAGTACTGCACCGACGCGCGGTCGCCGTCGACCAGCGGTGTGCCGAAGCGCACGTCGACCACGGCCGACTCGTCCGCGAACGCCGCGACCGTGTACTCGCGCACCCCCGCCCGGCCGCGGTGCGGTTCACGGAACGGGGTGGAGCGGTGCACGCACGCCTCGGCGTACAGGGCCACGACGGCCTCCACGTCGTGTGCTCTCCACGCCGATATCCAGGTGTCCGCCCAGCGGGTGGCAGCGCTGCGGGTATCCACGGGCCGAGTATCCGCTCAGCGTTGAGGATCTATGACATGCCCCGCCGGGGGCACATCACAGATCCTCAACATCGCCGCCTGATCGGCGGACAACGAACCGTGACCGCCGCGTACCAGCTCACCTGAACTGCCCTCGGTGGCACCGGCTCCGGCCGGTGCCATTTCCGCCCCAACCGCCGGAGGTTGTGAGGCGATGCCGGGCGGAGTTCCCCGAAGGCACGGATCCCACCGAGGTGTTGAGGGCGCTCGCAGCACCTATCCAGCAGAGCGTCACACCCCACAGCGCCAGCTCGTCCTTGAAGCAACCACGAAGGAGAGCTCATGTTCGCCGCTTACGTCACGGTCACCATCCTCGCGTCGGTCTTCAACGGCATCGCCGCCGTCACCTACCTGATCGGCCACGACTATCCAAAGGCCCAGGCGGATATGAAGCGCGTGCCACGGTCGTGGGTACCGGTGTTGGGGATGTTGCTGGCGGCGGGTTCCTTGGGGCTGCTGGCCGGGTTCGCCGTGCCACTACTGGGGACCCTCGCCGCCGCTGGCCTCGTGCTGTACTTCCTCGGCGCGCTCGTTGCGCACCTGCGAGTCGGTTCCCGCCAGCTTGTGGGATGGGCCGTGTTCTTCTCCACTGCGGTGGCCGCACTGACCGTGAACCTGAGCTACCACTGGTGATCCATGCGGACGCCAGCCCGTGAAGCGCGGCTACCGGCTGCGAGGGCGCACGGCCGTGCGGCCGGCCCTGGGTCGAGGGCAAGATCAGGTGCGCGCCCAGCCGACGCGCTTGCTCAGGGACGAGGCGGTCCACCGCTGCGCCAGGCGGCCGGGCACGCTGCGCTGGCGACGGTCAGGCCTCGCCGAGGTCGGTACAGTGTGCGATCGTCGCATCGTCCGCCGCCACCGCGTGGCGCGCCTCCGCCTGCCGGACACGATGGATGATTTCGGCGGGTCCGCTCGACGCCAGGACGGCCATGACCCCTGGCCAGTCGGCGAGCCGGAACCGGTCCACGATGCGGCTGGCTCCATTGCTGAGCAGGACGGC
>Ga0137367_10004598_pt1 | contig 11195 bp, 15 predicted proteins | sample SagtaG_14_FD_104939 | JGI IMG/M metagenome (GOLD analysis project Ga0137367, IMG submission 104939) | Vadose zone soil microbial communities from Sagehorn Ranch, Mendocino, California, USA - Sage1_L_80_16 metaG | ecosystem: Environmental > Terrestrial > Soil > Vadose zone | place: USA... | reverse complement strand
TTCATGCCGCAAGTCTCGACGACAGGCAGCCCGAGCAAACCGAGCAGAGCACAGGAGCTTCAGCACTATTGGGACAAGCACGCCGGCTCGTACGACCGCGAGATGGCCTTCATGGAGCGCTGGTTGTTCGCGGGCGGCCGCGAGTGGGTGTGTCGTCAGGCCGTCGGCGATGTCCTGGAAGTCGCGATCGGCACCGGCCGCAACCTACCGTTCTACGCGCCAGGCGTGCACCTCACGGGCGTGGAGTTCAGTCCAGCCATGCTCGAGTTCGCACGCCAGCGCGCGACCGAACTCGGGCGGCAGGTCGACCTACGGGTCGGCGACGCCCAAGCCCTCGACCTGCCGAACGAGGCGTTCGACACAGTCGTCTGCACGCTTTCGCTGTGCGCCATTCCCAACGAACGCCAGGCGATCGCCGAGATGAGGCGAGTCCTACGGCCCGGTGGCCGACTGTTGCTGCTCGACCACGTTGCTGGCGGTCCTGCATGGGTGCGCGCGATTCAGTGGGCGATCGAGCGAATTACGGTCCCGCTTGGGGACGAGCACTTCCTGCGACGCCCCCTCCTAACTGCACAGGCCGAGGGGTTCACAATCGAGAACAGCGAGCGCTCGAAGCTCGGAATTGTCGAACGGCTCGTAGCCAGGAAGCCTGCCTGAACCCACCATCGCGCACGTACGTCGGTGATCGGGCCGTCGTGGGTGAACAGGTGTCATTTTCCAAATGGCGCAAGTGATTGGGCCAACGTCTGTACGAGTACGCGCACGCTTCTTCGATGGCCTTGCGGACCCTGCTCGACTCGCTCTCCTCGATGCGCTGCGCGATGGCGAACGGACTGCCGGGGATGCCGCCGCGGCCTCGGGCTTGAGCCCTAGCAACGCCTGCAAACACCTCGTTTGCCTGCGCGAGTGCGGCCTGGTGGAGTCGCGTCAGGATTGGCGGCATGTGTACGACCGCTTGGCCGAGGGCGTCTCCCGAATCCTGGACGCGAACGATGCGTTCATCGGGCAGGTGGCCGATCGGATCGTCACCTGCCAGCGCCCCGAGATGCGGCCGTAGTGATCTCTACCACTGGGCCGCGACTCGAGCCAGCGGCGCACTCCCCTGAAGAGGCGTGCGACTGCGAAGCGCCGCTGACTTCCGCGACTGATTCACGGGCGCGGCGCTGGGCGTGGGCGCTGACCGCAGCCACGATTGCCTGGAACACCCTGGAGGCGGTTGTCGCGATCGTCAGCGGTGTGCTGGCCGGCTCCATAGCACTGGTCGGGTTCGGCCTCGATTCGGTGGTCGAGGTGTCCAGCGCGATCGTGATCGTTTGGCGGCTTTCGCTCCAGGGCAGCGATCACGAGACGAATGAGCGCGCCGAGCGACGAGCGGTGCGCCTGATTGCGCTCAGCTTCTTCGGAATCGCGGCATATGTCGTCTTCGATTCCATCCGCGCGCTGATCGGTGTGCGCGATGAGCCGCAGCCGAGCGCGTTGGGTCTCGCGATCACCGCTCTCTCCCTGGTAGTCATGCCTAGCCTGGCGTTCGCCACACGCTGGGTGGCCAAGCGGCTGGGCTCGGTCGCGCTCAGGGCGGACGCAGCGGAGACCATGCTGTGCACCTATCTCTCAGCTGTGGTCCTGCTTGGTCTGGCAGCGAACGCGCTCTTTGGCTGGTGGTGGATGGACCCACTGGCAGGCCTGATCGTGGCTGGCCTGGCAATCCGAGAAGGTCGCGAGGCATGGACGAGCGGCGACGTGTGCGAATGCTGATCACGTCTGCCTGCAGGTGGGTGTCACGGGCGACACTGAGTACACTTTGCCCCATGCGGCACCTGGGCGTGATTGCGCTTCTTGTGGTCGTGATCTCCGTGTGCGCTGTGCGCATTCCCCATGCACCAGCGGCCATGCCCGGGATGTCGGCTGCTGAGGTGATATTCAACTCAGCAGCAAACGCTCAATCTTGGTCTGCCATTCCTGAGCCTGAGTCGCCTGCAGAATGCTGTCAGGTCCAGCGGGTTCTCCTGTCGTACTCACCCTCGATCGCCGTACTGGTCATGCTGGCCTTGCTGGTAATGTCGACCGCACGGGTGCTCACCCCAGTTTGCCGCAGCCGTCCCGCTCCGAACTCCTTTCAACCACCGGGGCTGTATGGCCGGCCGGCCCTCTTCGCCTCGCTGACCTGAGTCTCCTCGATTCACGCGTGAGCCGTAACGCCGAAGCGTCCTATTAGCACCCTACGCCGGGCTCCTGCAGTTGGGGGCCGACAGCGCTATGCGCTCGCCGCGCGATGGGTTCCTGTGCGTATGGCAGAAGCCACCAATACCGGCGTGATTGAGAGTGTTCCTGCGTCTTTTGAACGCAGGAGAGGGAAGCAATGTCAGCTAAACAAGGGTCGCTACACCAGCGATCTCATAGACGCATCATTTTGCGGTGGTCGGAGCTAAATCGAGGGGCACAGCGATGACTGCCGCAATCATGCTCGGGCTAGCCGTGGTGATCGCGGTCTTCACGAGCCGAACAGCGGCTCGCTACGGAGCCACCGGGATGGCCGCGGGAATGGCGGCCATGATGGCTGCAATGGGCACGGGGCTCGCGGCCGGCTACGCCGCTGGCACTGAGTGGGACCTCGGGTGGGCCACGCTCCTCGGTGTGCTTGCGGGTGGCGTGCATGGATTGGTCATGGGCCGTCGGCATGGACCCATGGCCGCGCTGGACGGCGCGGGTGGTGGGGTCATGGGTGGCCTCATGGGTCCGATGCTTGCGGTCATGCTGCTCTACCTCCCGCTCAGCCTGGCGTCCACGGCGCTGCTAATGCTCGTGCTCCAGGCGCTCTTCAGCGCGGGGGCGGTTTACCTGGTTGCAGCCGGGGCCAATGCGCCGGAGGCGACGCAGGGCTGGCTTGGAATTCTCGGGCGGGTGCTCGGAGCCGGGCAGGGGATCACCGACGTCGTCGAGAAGCATGGTGTTCCGACGCCAGTTAGGGTCGCCAAGCGACCTGAGAGTCGGCCGGCTCGCGCGACATCGAAGCAAGTCACGAAGCCCGCCGCCAACTGGGGCAACCGGCTCACAATCGCGTTTGTCGTAGTCGCGGTCGGTTTTGGCGCCGTGGTGGTGACTGGCTGGCCAGTGGATCTACTTGCGGGCACTCAGCAAGGTGCGCTGACGGCGCAGTCCTTTGCGCCGGATGTTCCAGCAGTGGCCCCGACAATCAGCAGCGCTGGAGTGCAGATGGTCGCGATGACACTCCGCGCCGGGCGGTACGAGCCACGGCTCGTCGATCTCAAGGCTGCCGCGCCGGTACGACTGAGTATGCAAGCGATCGGTGACCCTGGTTGAGGGGCCATAACCCTGATCCGAGGTCTCGGACAACGACTGATCTTGCGCGCCGGGCAGACAACGGCAATCGACTTTACTCCTGATAAACCGGGCACCTATCAGGTCACATGCAGCATGAACATGTACCAGCCCGCCACCCTGCGCGTGAGCTGACCGCCGGGTGGACGGCTTACACGAACGGGCGCTTACGGCAATTGGTACCGACTGGTTCGCGGCGGTGGTTTTGGTGCTGCTGGCGGGCGTATTCGTCGGCCTGACACCAGGTGCCTACCTGGCGGGTCCTGCCGTACTCGGCTATCTCGCGACCGGCACCGAGCAGCGCGCGGGACTTGTGCGTCGTGCCGCTGCCTATGTCCTTGGCGCGGCACTCCCCATGGCGTTGCTTGGGTTCCTACTCGGGGCCCTGGGCGACTGGACCGCGGCGGTCCTCGCCGAGCAGGTTGTCTGGTGGAACCTGTTGGTGGCGGTGGTGGCTGGCTTTAGCGGGCTGTTGCTCACGGGGGTCGTGGTCGCGCCCATTCCCGGTTTCCTGCCGCTCCCGCATGTGGTCGCGTCCTCGCGCGACGCATTCCTGATGGGCGTGCCGCTGGGATTAGCCGCGTGTCCGGCCTGTACCCCCATGCTCTTTCCTATCGCCAGCGCGGCGATTCTTAGTGGCGGACCAGCCTATGGCGCGGCCCTCCTGCTCATTTTCGGCATCGGTCGCGGCGTGCCAATCCTGACCGCCGCCGCGTCGCTCCATTGGTTACGCAGGTTGCGGTGGGTGATTCCGGCCGGACAATGGCTGCAGCGCACCGCCGGCTGGTTACTCCTGGTAACTGCTGCCGTCTACTTGGTGCAGGCCGCGTTCGTCGCTTCGGGCCGACCAGCACTCTTTGCATGAGTAGGGAATGACCCCGGCGTTGCCATCGTCTCTAGCAGCGTGTACCACGCCTCTGCGTTACGTCGGTTCGGCAAAACCAGGCGACCGGAAGTCATGATTCCCGAGGAGAACCAGTCCAATAGCGCCGGTCAACACGAGTAGCGTTCCTCCGCCCCAGAAGAGCGGCTGAATTCCGACCGCATCCACGACAACTCCGCCGATCGCCAGCGAGATGAGTCGCATTGCGTTCCAGGTCACGTCCAGCAGCGTGAACACACGCCCCCGCACAGCATCCGGGACCGCCCCTTGCACCGTGCTGTTGAACACGACCATCCCGGTTGACGTGTTGAGGCCGTAGATGAACATCAAGGTGAGGGCGATCGGTAGCGGTGTGAACACAGCCAGGAGCACATCGCCGGTTCCGCGGATCACGTACGGCACAAACAACCAGCGAGCATCACGTTAGTCACGTGCCAGTGCGTTCGGAATCAGCGGCCCCAACAGCGCGCCGAAGCCGATTGCCCCGATGAGCCAGGCGAACCCCGCGGGATCAAGCCCTGAATGACGCTCCGCCAGCACCACGAGCATTGCGCCTGTGGCGCCCGTCGCCAGCGAGGCGAGCCCCTGGACCAGCAACAGCCTCGAGACGAAGCGATCACCAAGCGCGTATGCCAGCCCGGCCCGCGCGTCCGCAAAGTAACTCGCCAACCCCCGCGTGGAGCCGCGCCGAGCTGGCCAGCGTGGGCGGGAACGCGCAAGCTGGCAATCATCGCCGCCGAGAACACGAAGGTCGCCGCGTTGAGCGCGAACGCCGGTCCGGTCCCGACCACCGCAATGAGGCCACCGACGACAGACGAGGCGAGGATTTGAACCAGCCGACCGGTCGACCAGCTAACAGAGTTGGCGGCCAACCGCTGGTCCTCAGTCGTAAGCACCGGGATGACCGCTGGACGGTTGGGTTGAAGAAGGTGTTACCCGCGGCTATGCCGGCTGCAACTAGATACGCGTGCCAAGCGCCTTGTGGCCAGAGCAGCGATAACGCGAGGCCTGCGCGGAAAATGTCGGCCCCGATCAGCACCGACTTGCGACTGCAGAGGTCGATGACGACGCCCGCGATCGGGCCAAGCACCAGGACCGGCAGGATCTCCGCCGCTACCAGCCCCGCCACCGCGACTCCCTGACCCGTGAGCTGGAAGACCAGAATTACGAGAGCGATGTAGTGGAGCGTGTCGCCAAAGCTCGACGCCAGCTGTCCGAGCCAGAGAGGGAAGTACGTTCTGCTGCCAACCACCCCGCCGTAGGCTCGGGCAACGTGGCCAAGACGACCGGCAACTGCGCGCACAGGGCGAGTCGATTGAGCGGCGGGCGCGCCGGGCATTCGGGCGGACAGTCTAGCCGGCTGGCTCAGGCGTGAGCCGGTGTTCGGCTAGAGCAGCTCCCGCTCGATGCGTTCGCGAATGGCGTCACGCACTTCTCGATAGACGGCGAGTTGGTCATCTTCGCTACCTGTTGCTTTGCTCGGGTCAGGAAAGGTCCAGTGCAGGCGCTCCCTGGCACCGAAGAACACCGGGCACGCTTCGTTAGCCTGGTCGCAGACGGTGATCACTTTGTCGAATGGCTGATCGACATAGCGCTCGAGTGTCTTGCTCTTTTGACCCGCGATATCGACGCTGAGCTCGCGCATCGCCCTGATCGCGAGCCGCACGTGCGTCTTTTCAGTACCCGCCGAATACGCTTTGAACCGCACGCCGCCGAGGTGCCGCAGCAGGCCCTCCGCCATCTGGCTGCGCGCTGAGTTGTGCGTGCATAGAAACAGCACACGTGTCGCGCACCTGACTTCGACTCCGCTTCAGGCAACCTCGACCTCCTGTTCATGTGGAACCAGTACGACCTCGGTCGAATCAGCGATTGTGGGCCACAGGAAACGCACCGTCGCGCACGCGAGCACCGCGCCGGCCGCCTGGGCCAGCACGAACGGCACAATGGACGACGGAGCGATACCCGCGAAGGTGTCAGACAGTGTGCGGGCCAGAGTCACCGCGGGATTGGCGAAGCTGGTGGACGAGGTAAAGAAGTACGCACCGGTGATGTACGCGCCGACCGCAAACGGAGCGACGGGAGTTGCGACCGCTGCGCACCACGCCAAAGATGACCAGGAGCAACCCGAAGGTCGCTAGCACCTCGCCCAGCCACAACCCCGGACTGCTGCGCACCTGCGTGGACACGGTGAGGGCGGGCAGCGAAAACATCAGATTCGCAAAGATTGCACCCACCGCGGCGCCTGCCAGTTGAGCAAGAACGTACGCGGTGAGTTCGCGCGGCCGTAGTCCACCGAAGAACGCATCGGCGGTGCTGACGATGGGATTCAGCTGTGCTCCCGATACAGAGCCGAGGGCGAGGATAATGGCCACCAGGGCTGCGCCGGTCGCCACCGCATTTTCGAGTAACGCAAGGCCCGTATCGGTCGGGCTAAGGCGTTGCGCGGCAATGCCCGAGCCGACCACGCCAATCAAAAGCAGCGCAAAATGCGGGAATCGTTGCCATGCCCTCTTACCGGATGCGGATCGGCGAGCCGCACGCTGAACCGTGGCGGCCGCCGCCCGGCGCAAGCGCTGTGACACCACCAAACACGCGCTCTGGCGCACCCGAGAGGATGCGTCTTCTGGTTACTCCAGTGTAGCCCTGGGCCGCTTCCTTTGATTAGGGCCTGAGCTCTTTGCCCGGAATCCATCCATTCGTGACGTCGGTAGCTCGCCAGCGGCGCATACTTATCCTGATAGCGACGCCCGGATACTGCAACAGCGGCTCAATCTCAGGTGCTTTCGCGCGAAGTGCATTTTTCGTTGCTTCGAGCGCCTCGTCACTCCCCAGCAAGAGCGCCACGCCGTCGCCCTGAAGATATGCCGCGAACGCTGCACCAGTGGAGATGACGACTGCAACGTTAGGGTTCGCTCGGATGTTGGACAGCGTCTTTCCGGTCGTTTCCAACAGCAAGGTCAGATGGAACGGATCGGACTCTGCGAAGAAGACCCCCCGCTACCCATGGGTGTTCGTTGGCGCTCGTGCTGAGGAACATCGTCTTGTTGGTTGCGAGCAGTCGCTCACCTTGTCACTTACTGCGACATCCAAACTGGCAAGTGTAGTCATGAGGCAGGCCAGTATGACGACCTTCGCCCCACTCGCACAAGCAGCAACAAGGGATCACCCATGCGCGAGTCTGTCCCAACCAACCAATGCGCGAGTCTGTCCCAACCAACAGTACCGAGACCGCCGCCGCGTGTATCAACGGCGCTTCTCGCCCAAGGAAGGACGCCGAACGATCAACTCGGCTATCGCTGCGCCTCAGCCGCGTGGACTGCCGACTGGGTACGGTCGCTTACATCGAGTTTCACCAGGATGCGGGCAACCTGGTTCTTCACCGCGCCGGGGCTTCGCCCCAGCTCCGCCGCGATCTCGCGATTGGTCCAGCCCTTTGCCACCAGCCGAAGAATGTGTCGGTCGTTCGGCGTGAGCCGTTCCATTTGCACTATCGAGCTGATACCTGTGACGTCTTGCTCGCGTCGTTTGATCAGGTCCGCGACCATATCCCTGAGCTGCTGCTGCTGGGCCACAACCTCGCGGTAGAGCTGAGCACGCTCGAGCTGCGCTGCTCGCTGCTCGCTGATATCGCGTGAGATGGCCAGGACGAACTGCACAGAGCCATCGGAGCCAAAGCCAGGCACGATCCCACTCTGAAACGTGCGCTCCCCATCGGGAGTCGCCACTCTGAAGTCAGTCGTTTGCTCCCGCCCCGTCTGCCAGACACGGCGCAGACTGATTTCCCAAGATCGGACCAGCGACTCGGGGACGGCGGTCTCCCGGAGCTCTTTTCCGATCAGCGCTCGGCTGGTGCCGCGAGCAGGCGCTCGAGGGCTGCGTTGACGAAGATGTACCGCAGCGCATGGTCGAAGCCGCGACCACGTCAGGCGTGCCGTCCAGGAGGGCATGAAAAGCTTCCTCCGTACCACCTGCACACGTGGCGTGAGCCAGCACGATCACCACGCTATCGAGGAAAACGACCTCTTCCTCGGCAAAAAGCCGTGGTTTCGAGGAGTGCACGCCAAGCACCGCAAGCAACCGATCGCCAGCTCGGTGTTTGCGACGGCTGAAACCGTACAGCCGTTTCGGCGGGAGTCGTACAGCCAAAACGGTCGAAACTGTATAGCGATTTCGGCAGATGGCGTACACCCATTTCGGGCTTAGCGGACACTGATTTCGGACCGAACTGAACAACAGGCTAAGGGCAGCTGGCGGCGTGGAAGCTGAGACGGCACGTAGTGTCCTCGCTGGAGCAACCAACTTCAGCGAGGGAGGGCTACGTGCCGCGGAGGACATTATCCACGCGCCAGATTGCCCTCTGCTTGCACGATCGTTGGCGGGCGAAAACGCGTCTCTTGCCGCCAATCGTGCACGATGAACGGCGCATTTGTCCGCAGCGCTCCGGTAGCGATCGGACCATCAGGCTGAACATGCGCGATCGTGCCTGGCGCGGGGTGGCACCAACCGGCGCTGGCGACCAGTCGGAACGCATCACTGCTGGGTTGTAGTTCGAAGACGTCGGCGAAATCGGCCTTGAGCTCCGTCGCAATGAGATCAACGGTGGCAGTCCTGAGATCGGGCAGCCGCGCTCCTGAGAACCGGCTGAGCTCAGCGGCAGCTATCTCATGCCGAGTACGCGCCTGCAACTGGCTGAGCAACCGGTCCACCTGCGCAACGTCATCCAGCCCGCTTCTGGACGACACTGCCGCGGGATCGAAGCCCATGTTGTCGTGGATGTGCTCGCCGACAACGACGCAGCGGGTGGATGCGCAAGACATCGCGCAGGATCGCGGGCGGAAATCGACGGCGATCATACTGACACACGATGCGCGTACCCAGCCCTGGCGGGAAGTCGTTGAGGCGCGCCTCGCACTCGAGGAAGCGGCTCTCGCCAGGCTCTGGCCCCACGATCCACGTCATCTCGCCGGCTATAGACACACCGCAAAAGCCACTCGTTCGCGCCCGCTCGGCAGTGGTGGACGGCAGCGCAAACATGGCGTCTGGATCAAACTGACCGTCGCGCACTTACGGCGTCCGTTCAGTGAGCGCGACCAGCGCACCCCGCTCGATCGCAGCATCGATGTCGATGCCGTCGGCTCGAAGCGGCCGCAGCATGTGTTCGACACTTTGCGCATCAGCGATGTACAGGCACTGCTCTCCCCGAGCAACGCCGGCGCGGAAGAAGGGCACGAGGGTGTTGATGCGTTCGGTCGCCGTTGAGTAGATCGGACACACGTGGGCCCCTCCGCTTGGAGAGGCGAGTTGACGCTCGAGTGCTTCGCTCAAACGTGGTTCACCCATTCGTCGCGTACGGCACTTCGGGGCTCAGGCACGATCATAAACATGTTTTATGTGCCACCTGGACAACGTATTTTGTGATGATCGCCCTGGCTGATGGGTCGCTGCACTTGTCGGGAGCAAAACCGAAAGACCGTACTCGTCGACGCTGACGCTCTATGCAAGAAGCGCCGCTCGGCCTACACTCGCTGCGCGTGCTGGTGTGCCCCAGTTGCGGTGAGGAAAATCCGGGCCGTTTCAGACTGTGCGGCTTCTGTGGGACGCCGCTTGTTGCGGCGCTTCCGCAACAGGAGGTGCGGAAGACGGTCACAATCGTGTTCTCGGATCTGCAGGGGTCCACGAGCCTGGGCGAGAAGCTCGACTCGGAATCACTGCGCGAGGTGCTGTCGCGCTATTTCGAAGTCATGCGCGCGATCCTCGAGGAGCACGGCGCCACCATCGAGAAGTACATCGGCGACGCGATCATGGCAGTGTTTGGTCTGCCACGCGTACACGAAGACGATGCCCTTCGTGCCGTGCGCGCCGCCGCGGGGATGAACCAGGCGCTCTATGAGCTCAACGACGAGCTTCAACGGCGCTGGGGCGTTCGCCTCGTGAATCGAACCGGTGTGAACACGGGCGAGGTGGTGGCGGGTGACCCGACATTGGGCCAGCGCTTGGTATCGGGCGACACGGTCAACGTGGCGGCGCGCCTCGAGCAAGCCGCGCCCGCACTCGGAACGTTGATCGGCGAGTCGACGTACCGCCTCGTACGCAATTCCGTCCGCGTCGAGCGCGTCGAGCCGCTAGAGCTCAAGGGCAAGGCTGAGCGTGTGCCTGCGTACCGTCTCATCGGTCTCGAGACACGACAGACTGGACCAGCCGAGAACCGAGCGCCGATGGTGGGGCGAGACGCGCAGCTCGCGGAGTTGCTCCACGCGCTCGGGCAGGCCGCGTCGGTACGTGCACCACGAGTCGTGACGGTCTTCGGCGATCCCGGCCTTGGCAAAACGAGGTTAATCGAGGAGCTGTCCGAGCTCGCCGCGCCGACTGCGTGTGTGTTGCGCGGCCGCTGTCTGTCCTATGGGAGCGGCATCACCTTCTGGCCGCTGGTCGAGATCGTTCGACAAGCTGCCGATATCCGGTCCACGGACCCTCCCGAGGTTTCGCGCCGAAGGCTCGACTCCCTGTTGACGGAGGCCCCCGACGTCGCGGCTCGCGTTGCTTCGGCCATCGGGCTCGGCGAGACGGCATTTCCACTCGAAGAGATCTCCTGGGCCACCCGCAAGCTGTTTGAAAGACTGGCCGCGGAGCAGCCCCTTGTCGTGGTCATCGAGGACGCGCACTGGGCGGAGGCTGCCTTCCTTGACCTCGTCGAGTACGTCGCTCAGCACGTGACAGACTCGCTCCTCGTCGTATGCGCAGCTCGACCGGATTTGCTCGAGGCGCGACCGGCCTGGGCCGAGAAGCCGGGTTGGCTGCGGCTGGACCTGCAGCCGCTGACGCAGGCCGACAGCGCGCGGCTGATCGAGAACCAGCTCGGCGACTCAGATCTGCCGCCGCAAGTTTGCGAGAGGGTCGTGCGCGCAGCCGAGGGGAACCCGCTTTTCATCGAGCAGTTGCTGTCCATGCTCGTCGACGATGGGCTGATCCGACG
>Ga0137367_10004586_pt1 | contig 11211 bp, 9 predicted proteins | sample SagtaG_14_FD_104939 | JGI IMG/M metagenome (GOLD analysis project Ga0137367, IMG submission 104939) | Vadose zone soil microbial communities from Sagehorn Ranch, Mendocino, California, USA - Sage1_L_80_16 metaG | ecosystem: Environmental > Terrestrial > Soil > Vadose zone | place: USA... | reverse complement strand
AATGGCGCCTTCGGTGTATTGGCCCCGCACAACGTTGGCTGCGATTTCATTGCGCGACCAACGGCGCAGCGATCGCACCACTTTCACCTTTTCATCGCGAATACTGTCCGCAGCCAGATCCGTAGGCGGTTCCATCGCCACAAGACAAAGAAGCTGCAGCAAATGATTCTGCACCATGTCGCGCAACGCGCCTGCGCGTTCGTAAAACCCTGCGCGCGTCCCGACACCGAGCGTTTCGGCCGCTGTGATCTGCACATGGTCGACGTAGTGCGTGTTCCACAGCGGCGAGAAAATTGCATTCGCAAATCGGAGAACAAGGATGTTTTGTGCCGTCTCCTTGCCGAGGAAATGATCGATCCGGTAGGTCTGCTCTTCAGTAAAAGAATTGCGGACGATCCTATTGAGGTCGCGCGCTGAGGCGAGATCGGTTCCGAACGGTTTTTCGACGATCACGCGAGCCCAGCTACCTTTGCATGTTTCATTCAAGCCGGCGGCTTTCAAGTGCTTGAGGATCGGTTCAAACTGATCTGGAGCGACGGCAAGATAAAAAAGGCGATTGCCGCGGGTGCCGTAGTTTTTGTCGGTCTCATCAAGGCGTTTGGCCAGGCTTTTGTAACCAGACTCGTTGCCGAACTCGCTCTCGTGGTAAAAAATCGATTGAGCAAACGTCTTCCAAATCTCGTTGCGCACGGCCTGGCGAGAAAATTTGCGCGTGGCTTCTTCAAGATCGCTCCGGAATTCGTCATCACTTTTCTTGCGCCGAGCGAATCCAACAATTGCTACAGAGGGAGGCAGATCACCATCAGCTGCAAGGTTATACAGAGCGGGGATGAGTTTGCGGTGGGTGAGATCGCCCGTAGCGCCGAAGATCACAATAGTACACGGCTGCGGCACAAGCCGAGTGGAAAGCCCTTCCCGGAGCGGGTTTGGTTCCGGCTGCTCAGCCGCTCGATTCATTTGTCCACAGATTACGCAGATTTCGGCAGATTGGATAGCGCTGAAGGTCCAAGCACGCATTGCTCAAACGCATTGGCTGCGTAACAGGTGCTGCACAATATGCCGCAGTCATTTCGCGCTGTGATCTTCGATCTCGATGGCGTGCTCGCCGATTCCGAGCCGTGGTGGAATGAGATCGACGCGAAGCTACTCGCCCAATACGGCGTGAAATATCGCGGCGAATACCATCGGAACGTGCTCGGAGTGAGCTATCGGCTCGCGGTCGAGTTTTTCAAAAAAGCATTTGGCCTCTCCGCCTCCACTGACGAATTGATACAGCGGCGAGGAGAGATAGCGACCGAATTTTTTGCCAATCGCGTTGGGCTCTTCCCTTCCGCAAAAGAGGTCCTGCAAGAGTTGCGGCGGATGAACCTGCGTCTCGCAGTCGCGACGAGTTCGGTCAGTGCATCTGCAAGGCCATTCTTAGATCGACATCAACTGACGGCGTTCTTCGATGTCATCGTTACCGGTGACGAGATCGAACACGGCAAACCACATCCCGATATCTACCTGCGCGCAGCGGCAAAACTCAATGTCGCTGCCGACGCGTGCCTCGTCATCGAGGACGCCCTTGCTGGCATCGCCGCCGCCAAAGCCGCAAAAATGCGCGTCGCCGCGATTCCGGACAGACGCTTTGTCGATCCACACGAGTACGAAAAGGAAGCTGACTACTTGCTCGGCAGCCTTTCTGAAATCCCGTCGTTCATCAGGCGCGTTGCTAGAGATTAACGACGAAATTGGTACTACGACAGCAGCGGAAAACGCCGTGTGAGGTCGCGCACTTTCTCGCGGACGCTGTTGAGAGCGGATTCGTCGGTGCGGTTTCGGAGCGCTTCGGCAATGAGATCGGCGATTTCGAGCATTTCTTCTTCTTTCATCCCGCGTGTCGTTACGGCGGGAGTGCCAACGCGGATGCCGCCGGGTTTGAAGATCGGGTAGGTGTCGAACGGAATACCGTTTTTGTTCACTGTGATCCCGGCGCGATCGAGAACTTCCTGCGCTTCTTTCCCGTTAATTTCTTTCGGGCGGAGATCAACAAGCATAAGATGATTGTCGGTGCCGCCGGAAACAATGCGGTAACCGTGCTTGGCCAAACCGGCGGCGAGCGCTTTAGCGTTTAGCACAACTTGCCGTTGATATTCTCGGAATTGCGGTTGCAACGCTTCGTGGAAACAAACCGCTTTGGCTGCGATGACGTGCATGAGTGGTCCACCCTGAACGCCCGGGAAAACCGTCGCGTCAATCTGCTTCGCGAATTGTTGCTGGCACATGACGATGCCGCCGCGCGGGCCGCGCAGACTTTTATGCGTCGTCGTAGTGACAAACTGCGCGTGCGGAATGGGACTGGGATGCTGACCTCCTGCAACGAGGCCGGCGATGTGCGCCATATCGATAAAAAGAATCGCGCCGACTGAATCAGCGATTTGACGCAGCCGCGGGAAATCGATGATCCTCGGATAGGCTGAAGCGCCCGCGGTGATCATCGCCGGCTTCACTTCCTCGGCTTGTTTCTGCAACGCGTCGTAATCGATTTGTTCCGTCTTGTCGCTCACGCCGTATTGCGATACCGCGTAGAATTTGCCGGAGAAATTCGCCGGATGTCCGTGGGTGAGATGGCCGCCGTGCGCGAGATTCATTGCGAGAATTTTGTCGCCCGGTTTCAGCATCGAGAAATAAACGGCCATGTTCGCCTGTGCGCCGCTGTGCGGCTGCACATTCACGTGCTCGCATCCAAAGAGTCGTTTGGCGCGATCGATCGCCAGTTGCTCGGCAGTATCGACATTCTCGCAGCCGCCGTACCAGCGCTTTCGCGGATAACCTTCGGCGTATTTGTTCGTGAGAACGCTGCCTTGTGCTTCCATGACTGCGCGGCTGGTGAAATTTTCGGAGGCAATCAATTCGATGTTTTCCCGCTGACGTTTTTCTTCCGCCATGATCGCGTCAAAAATTTCCGGATCTGTCCGGCGCAATGCTTCACTGTAAATGCGAGACGAAGACGTCAATCTTTCCGGTTCCATAGGATGAGAAATATCACCGCCGCCATAAACGTCGCCAGTGCGAGCTGCACCTGGCGGGACGAGCGCGCTTTGTTCGACAAATGTGAGAACGCTGGGAAGAGCGTTGCTGATGATGCGCGCGCAATCCTCGTACACTTCGCGGCCTAAACCGATTGGATCGGGCACGTCGCGCCAGACCGTTGTGCCTGGCTCTTCGAATTCCCGGAGCAAAAACGATTTTTCAGCGCCTTGAGGAAACACTGTTTGGATTGTCTCGAGGTGCGCGCCGGTCATTGCAAAAATGTGCGTGGCGCGATCGACCAGCGCCGCCGTCAGCGGCTGACTGCGCAGGTCGCCAATGTCTGCGCCTTCTTCCGCGCAGACTTGCACCGCATACAGACTTGGCGGCTGGCCGCGCACTGCATGCACGCCGGCCGAAAGAACTTCGATGTCGTTGCGGTTGCCAATCAGACGACGAAAAAGCCCTTCCGCGATCGGGCTGCGACAAATATTACCTGTGCAGACAAAGAGGACGCTTTTCACGGTTCGCACGGCGCGAGCGAGCGCCAACCAACCTAAAAGCAAACACGTTTAAGTCAATCTGGGCGAACTTGGAACAGCTTCACAACTTGTCTAGAATCCTTAACCGGAGACGTTTCCAGAAGCTCCAAATCCCACTTCCCAAATCCCAGGCAAAACTCAATGGCCAAATCCAAAAAAGGACAGCGTCATTATCCGTTCTTCGAAATAATTGATGAAAAAATCAGCGTCAGCTCGCGTGCTTCGGCTGCTAATGTCTCGCGTGCGGCAACACTGTTCTTAGACAAACCCGCATCGACCAATCGCAAAAACAGACGACTTTCTTTCGCTTCCTTGCGGCAGATTTTCACATGCATGAGAAAATCCTTCTTGCTCAGAGCTTCATCGGCTTCGATCCAATTGGCCGCTACCGAGCCCGATGCTCGCACCAATTGTCGGACATCTTCAGTGTTGCTTACTGTTCGCGGCAATTGCTTAACAAACGTTCGCACTGATCGTGCAAACTCGAACGTTCGATCCGCCAGATCGCGTGGTTTAGCGCCATCCTCCATTTTGGAACTTGGGATTTGATCCTTTATTTGGGATCTGGAGCTTGGGATTTGGAACTTGCACCCTCCGTTTCCTCTTCATGCGTTAGTCCAGATTCTATCCGCGAGGCACCTGCAGTCTGAACTTGTGCCAGAGATAAAGGACTAAAATCGCCCCGAGGATCGAAACGATTAAACCGCCGGGATGAAATCGGCCTCCTGCGCTTGGTGGATAAAACAGATGCGTTACCGCTCCGCCGATAATCGAGCCGACAATTCCAAGCACCACTGTCCATGTGATCGACAAATGGGTATGCATAAGCGCTTTCGCGACACAGCCCGCGAGGAACCCGACAATGACATACCAGATAAGATGAAGCATGATTTTCTCCTAATGAGACGCGAGATCCGACATTGAAGGGCAGCAATAGCAGAATGGCCCGATCAATGTCATGCGAAATTTTTTTGCTCATCCATCGCGTGACAAAAACGGCAGAAGATTGTCACACTCCAAAACGTCCCGTCGTTGCGCGCGCATTGCATACTTTGCATTATGGAGTGCGGCGTTGTGGCGCCGCTTTGGATCAAGCCAATAGAGTCACATGTAAGTCAGCCCAGCGAGCCGTCCGCTGAGACAGCGGACACTACAGAACCGATAATTGGAGCTTCTCCGCAGGGTGAATTGCCGTTATTCTACCGGGCATTCCGTTGCTTTTCCGCAAATGACCATCGACACACTGCGTCAGGTGCCATTATTTGAATCGCTCGACAATGAGGCGGCTGCGAAGTTATGCGACTTGCTGGAGACACTCGATTGCAGAGCGGACACGTTCTTATTTCACGCCGGCGAGCCTGGCAACGCGATGTATCTGATCGAGCGTGGGAAAGTGCGCATCTGCGTTCAAGCCATCGATGGGCACGAAGTGACACTGACTGAATTGGGCCGCGGTGATTTCTTTGGCGAACTGGTGCTGCTCGACGGCCAGCGGCGGTCGGCGGACGCGCGGGTGGCGGAGGACGCACGGCTCGCTGTGCTCTCGCGTGACCATTTCCTTTCGTTCATGCGGAGCAATCCCAATGTCGCACTAGAGATGCTCACCGCGCTTGCCAACCGCTTGCGGCGGACCGATGAACTCTTGCGGCATAGCGTTACGCGCAACGTCAATGTGGAGGAAGCCGCGCAGTTGACACTTGCTGATCGCGCGGCGGACCTGATCGCCGAATTCGGCGGGAGTTGGAAATTCATCCTTGCGGCGGTGCTCTTTTTTAATTTGTGGGTATTGATAAACACTTTTACTAATAGTCGTTTTGATGTGTTCCCCTACTTGCTGCTGAGCACTGTGATTAACATGCTCACGCTAATACAGGCGCCCATCATTTTGATGTCCCAAAACCGGCAGTCTCACAAAGATCGGCTGCGCGCCGAAATCGATTACCAAATAAATTTAAGAAACGAACTGGCCTTAGCTGAAATTAACGAACGGCTGAAAGCTCTCGAACGCGATTATCTGCGGCTGGCAACGGAGAAACAACTCGAATAATGAAGAGCGTTCGCGACATTAAATCGTTGAAGCGCTGAAACGTTGAATCGGAGATCCGCTGTAATGATTTAAGGAATCACGCCGCTTCCGAAGTTGCCGCACCAATCAGCTTGATTATCGTTGCTCTCCCTATGAAAAAGCTGGTAACCACCGTGCTTCTCATCGCGGCGCTTATTGTTGTACTCTCCGGTTGTGCCTCCCAGGGGCCGAGCCCGGAGCAACAGACACGTGATGCAGCGCGGGAGAAAGAAGCTGAACGTCAGCAGGCGGAGTTTCGCAAGGGCCTGCCTCCGGTAAGCAATCCCGGGCAGGGTTGGTAAGAAATCGCTCAGCGATTTCCTATTCGTGCTCATGCTCGTAATCGTACTCGAATAAGCGATCAGGAGCTGGAGCACGATCACGGGTGAGGGAATCCTTTCGTCATTAGACATTCGTGCTTCGTCATTCAGAATGAGCAATGCCTTCGCAATGGAAGCGAATCCGGTATCGCCTGGAGTGGGTAGGGCTTCTCCTTGCCACAAAGCTGATTCCATTGTGTTCGCGAAGGGTCTGCCATCATCTTGCCCGGATCGCTGGGGCACTACTGAGCTTCCTCGATCGGCATCGTTACCACGTGGCTATGAGCAATCTGGAGGCCGCGTTTGGCGATCGATTCTCCCCCGATAAGCGACGAAAAATTATCCAGGAATCGTTTCAATATTTCGCTCGGACCATGGTCGATCTGCTATGGAGCCCACGTCTGACACTGCAAAATTTCTCTCGCTACATCGAGTGGCAAAATTTTGAGGAAACAGCGCGAGGCACAGGGCCGGAGCGCAGTATGATCATCGCTTGCTATCACTACGGTAATTTTGAATGGCTCAGTCTGGCGTGTGGTTTCCTCGATCTGAAAGGCACAATCATCTCGCAGGAATTTAAAAATTCGCTGCTCGATCCAATTTTCAAAAAATTGCGCGAGCAATCTGGCCACGAACTGATTCCACGCGAGCGCGGCATCATCCGGCTTTACAAGGTGCTCCGCCGAAAAGGGCGCACCGCGCTGCTGGTCGATCTTACGGTGCCGCCGGCTCAGGGTGCCGTGGCCATTGATTGCTTTGGATTAGAAACAAGCGTCACTTCCGCGCACGCATGGCTCCATAAGCAGACCGGCGTCCCGATTATCCCGGCGCATTGCGAGCCGCTGCCGGATGGCCGCTATAGGCTGATCTTTCATCCCAAGATCGACTGCGCCGCTGAGGCGACTCATCAGCAAATCGCGCAGGCCTGTTGGAATTCGTTCGAACCTTACGTGCGAAAAAACCCAGCGCCCTGGCTCTGGATGTACAAACACTGGCGCTACTTACCCGCAAAGTCGGACCGGTCTTATCCGTTTTACGCGAATTTTTACCGACCGTTCGAAGACCTGCTTCAACACGACAAAGCTGGGAGTCTCACAGAAGGTAATGAAGAAAACGAAGCCTGAATTTTGAATGCGGCCCCCTTCGTTTGCTTCACTTAATCTGTTTTGGCTTGCACTTGTAGCCGCCTCGCTGTGTCGAGGCGCTTTTGGCAACAGACTCCCCGACACGGCGACACAGCGCCGTGGCTACAACATCGCTATTCGTGTTGATTAAAAAGGCGTTCGCCGTAGCGAACGCCTTTCCAATTTGCCTCGGTGCTTTGGCATACGAGGCCGCTCAATATCGGAGCTTTACTCTTTGTTCACGACCACTTGTGGTGCTTGCTTGTTCATCTCAACCTGCGCGCTCACTTTTTGGATTTGCGCCGCCTGCTCGTCGAGACGCGCAGTAAGCTGCGCAATCGTTGCGCCGAAGTGTTTCTTTAGCTGCGTGATCGTCGCCTGTTGTTCCTGCACTTTGCGATGCTCTTTGAGGAACTCGTTGAGCAACATCGCGTTGATTGAGTCTCGCCGCAGGGCCTCAGGCTTTCCTTCCAAGTTGTAAACAACCAGATCGGGATCGACAGTCGCGACCTCCTCAGCAATGAGACCGTACTGTTTAACGTGGGCTGGGTCCGTATTCCCTTTAGCCCGGAAGGTGACGGGTTTGAGCGCGAACAAGGTTTCACTGGCCTTATCCATGGGCTTGATGTCCTCCTTGTAGCGTCCCGACGAGGCGTCGTGGCCAAGCCTCACGAAACCATTGCCCCCGGGAGCGGAGATCACATCGATGGTAACGTTTATGCCGCTCAATTGCGGGGTGCTGCCAATATCGCGCGTTCGGAAGGTGTTGCTTTCATCACCAGGACCGCCCGCGTCTTTGCCGATATAGACGTTACCGGAACCTGCGATTACGTTAGCACCGGCTAGGTCGCCCAAAGCCGTGTTCACCGTACCGCTCACGTTGTTCACGAGCGCGGCCCTGCCGACAGCCGTGTTGAAGCCGCCGTTGGTGTTAAAGAGCGCGCTTTGACCAATGGCCGTGTTGCCGTCCTGGTTGCTGTTGTGAAAGAGCGCCTGAAAGCCGACGGCCGTGTTGTTGAAACCCTCGGTATTGTTAAAGAGCGCTTCAACACCCATGGCTTGGTTGAACCTACCAGCGGTGTTACTAGCGAGCGCGGAATCGCCGACGGCGGTGTTTGAAACGCCATCAGTGTTACTGAAGAGCGCCTCAATGCCAACTGCCGTGTTTCGCCTTCCATTGGGCGGAGCACCGTTATTATGCTGGAGCGCGGAGTCGCCGACGGCGGTGTTTCTTTCGCCGGTAGTGTTGTCAAGTAGCGCGTTAGCACCAACCGCCGTGTTCCCGACGCCGGTGCTGTTGTTACCGAGCGCACGAAAACCAACGGCGGTGAGCAAGTCCGCCTGGTTCGAAGCGAGCGCCGCAACGCCGACGGCAGTGTTTCCAAACCCATTAACATTTAAGGCGAGCGCCGAATCGCCAACTCCCGTGTTGAAGACCCCCGTGCCGAGTCCGCTCGAGTCATTATTCAAGAGCGCAAAAGCACCAATGGCAGTGTTTGCAGCGGCATCAATGTTAAAAACGAGCGCCCCAGCCCCAACGGCCGTGTTATCGTCGCCGGAGCGATTTTCAAAAAGCGCGCTATCGCCAATGGCAGTGTTATCGTCGCCGGAGCGATTTTCAAAAAGCGCGCGATTGCCAAATGCGTTGTTGGCGTCTCCAGCAAGGTTGTTATACAGCGCAAATGCGCCGACAGCATTGTTTGCGCCGCCGCTGTCGTTGAAGACGAGCGCGTTAGTTCCAACGGCCACGTTCTCTGAGCCAGCGGTGTTGAGCAACATCGCCGCAGTGCCAACTGCGGTATTTGAATCCGAACCGAGACCATTGGTGAGGGCCAGCGCTCCAGCGCCAACACCGGTGTTGAAGCTGGCGTCACCGGCTAAAAAGAGCGAATACCAACCGACTGCTGTGTCTCCTATGCCACCCCCGACGAGAGCGAGGGCGTTGCACCCTTCCGCCGTGTTGAACGCCGGATAGCACCCGTCCGGATTCCCGGGTATTCCGGGGGATCCGGGTATTATCTCTGGAGGTAATACTGCCTGCATTTGTGGCAAAATCCCAAAGCAGACAAACACGGACAGGATCATCGTGAATATTTTGAGGAGGCTGCGATTTTTCATGAGTTTAACTTTTCTTTGATTGTTTTGGCCTTCCCTGATTTCCCTGGCGCGCCGTAGCCTTCGGCGAAGGCGGCTCCCTCGAGAACTCATTTCCGGCCGTTATTGCCTTCGCTTGCCCTAAGCAAAAACTTGACCCAAAAGCCTTTTTGCCAAAAATGCAGATGCTGTGTCAAGAAGGAAACTTAAAAGAAGAACGCCGTAAAAGCTGCTGCGCAATCTCCTCATGCTGAGGTAGGCCGGCAGGATCCGCGACGTTGTAGCCACGGCGCTGTGTCGCCGTGCGGGTGGAAACGCCCTGAGCGCCTCGACACAGCGAGGCGACTACAACGACGCTAAACAGATACGCGGCCCTAGACCGCCGCTACAAGTTTTCGCAAGAGCAAGAGTAGGAAAAGCTCAGCTTGATTCAATCACCTTCGCGGATTAAGCGTGCTTCGCGTCATGTCTCGTTCATCGGTATCCGGCACTAGTGAAGTATTGCGCGCGCATTGCGCGGCGATTGCGAAGGAGGAAGCTGCACTCCGTGAAGGTGGAGGCAAGGCGGGGCATGAGCGGCAGCGCAAGATGGGAAGGTTGCCCGTGCGCGAGCGCCTTAGTCATCTGCTGGATAAGGATGCACAATTTTTCGAGATCGGTCTGTGGGCTGCTTACAAAATGTACGAGCAATGGGGAAAAATTCCGGCAGCCGGAGTTGTGACAGGTATCGGCAACGTGACTGGTATTCCATGCATGATCATTGCCAACGACGCAACCGTTAAGGCCGGAGCGTTCTTTCCACAGACAACAAAGAAAGTCATCCGGGCTCAGCGAATCGCATTCGAGTGCTCACTCCCCATCATTTACCTCGTCGATTCTGCGGGCGTGTTCCTGCCGATGCAGGATGAAATTTTTCCAGATGAAGATGATTTCGGCCGAATCTTTCGCAATAACTCCGTGATTTCGGCATCTGGGATTCCGCAGTTTGCCGCGATCATGGGCAATTGTGTCGCCGGCGGTGCTTACCTGCCGGTGTTATGCGACAAGATCTTAATGACCAAAGGCAGCGGGCTTTATCTGGCAGGGCCTTCTTTGGTGAAAGCAGCTATTGGTCAGGTTATCGATGCGGAAGAACTAGGCGGCGCGCAGATGCATGCTGAAATAAGCGGGACAGTGGACTTTTTTGAAAAGGATGATGCGTCCTGTCTCAAGCGCCTTCGTTCGCTGGTGGCGCTTCTGCCCGAGGCAGAAGCAACTGGAAGCGCGCAACCGGTCCGATCTGGACAGACGGGTAGCGCGCCGAAGCCCGCCAAGGAGCCGAATACGATTTATGATCTGATCAGTTTTGATGGCCAGAAGAATTACGATGCGCGCGATCTGTTCGCCACGATCATTGATGCAGACTCAATGAACGAGTACAAGGCCGATTACGGCAAAACCATCGTCACTCTGTATGCCCGCATCAATGGGCGTCCCGTGGGAATTGTTGCCAACCAACGCTTACAGGTCAGGACCAAGAAGGAAGGCATCCAGATGGGCGGTGTCATTTATGCCGATAGCGCCGATAAGGCGGCGCGCTTTGTCATGGATTGTAATCAGACGAGTTTGCCGATTATTTTTTTCCAGGACGTTACTGGTTTCATGGTTGGCCGTGACGCGGAAGAGAGCGGGATCATACGCAGTGGCGCGAAGCTCGTGAACGCCGTCAGCAATTCGATCGTGCCGAAGATCACCGTCGTTGTGGGCGGATCATTCGGCGCCGGGAACTACGCGATGTGCGGCAAGGCGTACGATCCACGATTTATCGTGGCCTGGCCGACTGCGCGCTACGCCGTAATGGGCGCCGCTCAAGCATCGGACACTGTGTTTGCAATTCTCGCCCGCGCTCGCGAACGAGGTGACAAAAAAGCGACGCATGAAGAGCTCGAGGATCTTCGCGCAAAAGTGAAGCAGAGCTATGAAGAACAAACGGACATTCGCTACGGCGCTGCTCGCGGGTGGGTGGATGCCATCACTCAGCCGCACGAAACGCGGGACGTGTTGATTCGCTTGTT
>Ga0137367_10004583_pt1 | contig 11216 bp, 10 predicted proteins | sample SagtaG_14_FD_104939 | JGI IMG/M metagenome (GOLD analysis project Ga0137367, IMG submission 104939) | Vadose zone soil microbial communities from Sagehorn Ranch, Mendocino, California, USA - Sage1_L_80_16 metaG | ecosystem: Environmental > Terrestrial > Soil > Vadose zone | place: USA... | reverse complement strand
TATTCGGGCGTAATCTCCACGCCGATGCTGTTGCGGCCCCATCTCGCGGCGGCGACGCTCGTCGTGCCGGTACCCATGAACGGATCGAGCACCGTGTCTCCGACAAAGCTGAACATGCGAATGTGCCGCTCGGCGAGCTCGAGCGGATACGGCGCCGGGTGATCCCGAGTGGAGGCGCCGGTGACGCCGGTCCACACCTGCTGAAACCACTGCTGGTAATTCTCGGCGGAGATCACGCTGAGCACTCGAGTGGCGAGCGACGGCGAGCGATAGCCGCCCGGCTTGCGCTCCATCAGGATGAATTCGATGTCGTTCTTGATGACCGCGTTCGGCTCGTACGGTTTTCCGAGAAAACCGCCGCCGTTGCCCGCCGCTTCATAAACCGCGTTGGCGATCTTGTGCCAGATGATCGGCGCGAGATTGGTGAAGCCCAGGTGACGGCAGTGCTCCTGGATCGAGGCGTGCAGCGGAACGACCGAATGCACGCCCGCGTTCTTGCGGCGCGACAGGCACACGTCCCCGACGACGCAGATCAGCCGCCCGCCCGGCACCAGCGCGTCGAAACAACCGCGCCAGACCGCATCCAGCTCCTTGAGGAAAGTCTCGTAGTCGGCCACGTAGCCGAGCTGCCCGTCCGTGCGCTTGTATTCCTTCAGCGTCCAGTACGGCGGCGAAGTCACAATTAGATGCACGCTCTCGGGTTTGAGAAACGCCATCCTGCGCGCGTCCGAGTTATAGAGCGCGTGGGTCGTGGGAATGCGGCTGACGGCTTCCTCGATCGCGGCGATGCGCTTCGCGTCTTTCGCAATCGCCGGAAGTGCTTTCTGATGGTCTCCCAGCGCTGCCAGATCGAAGGGGAGAAAAGTTGCGAGGTCTGGTCCGTGCCTGGCCAGGTCGGGGGCGTTCATGGCGACATTATAGGGTGGTCAGATCCCTATTTCATTCGCTGGCAGGCCGAGCTTCAGCGAAACTCCGCGAGCTCCGGGTCATCGATCTTCTGCGCGGGGAGCCCGGTGATCGCCGGCAGCTGCGAGAGGCGCGGCATGCCGAGCTTCACCCGTATCTTTCCGGCTTTGTCCTTCCACACCAGGGCCGGCGTCCCCGGCACGCCGAAGCGCTCCATCAGCTTGGTGTTCGCCTCGAACTGCGCGGAGGGCGCGTTCTTTGCGGGCGCGATCCCGCCGTCGTAGGTCTCCGCGCGGTAGCCGACCTCGTTCTCGCGCAAGGCCGCCGCCCGGTCGCGCGAGAGCATCACCGCCGCGGCGCGTCCCACCGAACTGTCCTTCTGATACGCCACCGGCACCCAGCGCACCTGCAGCCCGGCCTTTTCGTAGGCCTGCAGCGCCTTCCACGTGAGATGGCAGTACCAGCAGTTCGCGTCGAAGAACACATAGAGAATGCGTTTCGCGAAGCTTGGGCCTTCGACGACGGGGTCGGTTTTTCGAGGGTGGAGAAAAGCGCTGGAAGATCACGCGCAGCGGGCGTCTTCGTGTCAGTGCCAGCGGCAGCGAACGTCGCGAACAGCGCGCCGGCGCTCGCCAAGAGGAAAAAGCGCCTAACGCCGGAGCACACTTCATTTCTCTCGGATTGCGTGAATTTCCGTTATCGTCGCACAAGTTGGATTCGAAGCTCCAGCCTGGCGCGCCTTCCCCGTCGGCGCGCAACACCGAAACGACATCTGGGCTCCGGACCTGCATCTGCCCCGAAGTTGATGCCAACGGATGAGCTCGAAGTCGGTTGGAGCGCGCTCTTCGATCAGCGCCGTCACCAAATCGGCCGAATATTCCTTGGCGTTGTCTTCGCAATCCCTCGGACTACTAGTTTGCTTGCCTCACATCCGGGGAGTTGCTATCTTGACAAGGTTTGTCCAATCGGGCGGGCATAAGCCTAACCAAGAAAGCAATGGGACAACTTTACTTCAGCCGTTATCGCAGTGATTTTCGATTTACGCATTATCTTTTTCGATTCCCCGCTAAGTTTCATCCTCCCGCTATTCGATGTTTAATAGATCGCTATTCGACGCGCGGAGATTCGATCCTCGATCCTTTCTGCGGGAGTGGCACCCTTCTAGTCGAAGGTCTGGTCTTGGGGCGGAACGTCGTCGGCGTCGACGTTGACCCTGTCGCTGCTTTTATCTCGCGAGTCAAAACGAAACCTATAGCTCCTAGACGGCTCGAATCAGACTTTCAGCGCCTACGAGACGCTCTAGTCAAAGTTCGAAGACCGCCACGCGAGTACAAGAGACTTAAGCATGAGGACCTATCGCCTATCGCAATTGCTCAATTCAGCGAACGACTAGGGATCCCACCAATCCCAAATATCAGTCACTGGTTCCGAACCTACGTTGCGCTCGATTTGGCAAAACTCCGCAGCACGATACTGCATGGGCCCTTCGACTCCAGAGTGCGCGACTTCTTTCTCGGCTGCTTTGCCAGCATCATCCGTAACGCGTCAAATGCCGACCCGGTTCCTGTCTCTGGCCTTGAAGTCACGTCTCACATGAAGCGCCTAGACGAGGAAGGCAGATACATAGATCCGTTCGAGCTATTTGAGAAGCGCGTAGAACGAGAAATCAATGGAATGCGTGAATTTTGGGAAAACACCTCCAAAACGACAGCTCGAATCTGTCGCGGAGATGCCGCTGCCCTCAGAAGCACGCTTGGATTAGAAAAATTTGATGTAGTGATTACTTCGCCACCATATAACACTGCAGTCGATTACTATCGCAGGCACACGTTGGAAATGTACTGGTTAGATTTCGTCCAATCACAGGATGAAAGAATCGCTCTCGCAAGGCGGTATATCGGCAGAGACGCAGTGCGGCAAGATAATCACAGGCTTCGGGCCAAGTTCGAGAGCGGCTATATCGAGCGATTAATTCGCCATGCGAAGCGTATCAGTCCGGCAAAGGAAAGGACAGTTACACACTACTGCGCATCCATGAAGCAATCTCTCGATCAGATTGCCACAGTATTAAGACCAAAAGGTAAAGCAGTCTTCGTGGTAGGAAATTCCAAATGGAATGGCAAACGCGTACGGGCGACAAGACTCTTAGTTGAGCTTGCAAAACCGCACTTCGATGTCGTTGAATGCCTCAGTTATCCCTCTCAGAATCGCTATATGTCTTACGAGAGACACAACGGTGCGGATATAAATCGTGAGTACGTGGTGGCCTTTCAAAAACGAACCAAAGTATGACGGTTCGCCAGCTCTAATCTATCTGTCACTCAATCCCTGCAATGCTCTTTCGCTGAGAACGACGAAAGCGCGTTGCCCTCTGCGGTCCACATGGAAACGCACCTCACCGGGACTTTCCTTGTGTGCCGGCTCTAACAGTTGCTCAGCACCTAGTGGTTGAGCCCCTGGCGATGTGGGAAATGCAGCCCGCAGAATATCGTCCAGGAAGCTGAGAGGACATGCCTGCATGCCCAACTCCATGGCAAAGGAGTAGGCGTCATGTAGAAGTGCGAGCGGCTTTTGGTACATCGGTAAGTCGTTGCGTGCGTATTCACGCATTTCCACGTCTAAAGTCTCTTGAAGCTTATTGGAACGAATCAGACGCTCTAATTCTTCTATATTTGGAACTGCTCGCGACATTGCGGCTAATCGTCCGCTAGAGTCCGGTTGAATCTGATCGACCTCACCGTTGTCAGCGTTTCCGCGCAGGAGTCGTAGACGTAGCATGGTCTTGAGTAAGGGATAGCGCTTGTGACGCTTCGTTGCAGACGAGTAATCCTCTCGGCTTAGTCTGTCTTTCTCATGCCTAATGGCGGCGCGATCACGCACTTCCCTGGCAAGACTGAGGTAATCGTCAAGAACGTCGATCATAAGATGTTCGATGATCGATCCCTTCCGTAGTTGTTCCGCAGTGGTCGACCCACGCTCCAATAGCCATGTAGTGAACTTGACTAACAAAGCGCCGGCGCCGATGAGATAGGTTTTGAGATACAACCTCTCTTCCATCGGCGTGAGAAACCTGCTTTTAGGGCCGGACTCCGGTGGCACCAACTGCTCAATAAAGGCAAACGCGTGGCCAGACGCCGTTCTACGATTCGACCTGTCCAACAGGCCGAGATGGCGCGCATTTCCAACAGCGTAGACTGCACCTGGCGTACTGATAACATACTTGTTATTGCGAGCCCATCTCTCTAGCGCTGCCGCAATCCTTTCCTCGTCCCCCCTCTCTCTCGGATTACTGCAATGCGTGACAGCAGCAATAATCAGTCGCGGCTCGTCTGCCTGATAATGTGTGCGAAGGAGAATTCTAGGATGCACTGCACCTTAACTCAGTAGGACTCGCCACCGTGCATTGTTAATCTCGGGCGTACGCGGAGCCCAAAAACACGATTGGCAGTGTCGGTAGATACAAGACAGTAACCCTGCGGGAGTGCTCTGACCACTTTGTCGAAAACGCGACCTGAAGCCTTCTCTGCCGTGCCCCAGGACGCAGAGTCAGGAACCTGAGCGTTAAGCATTCCCTCAGCTGCATTGATGTCATCGCGCATGCTCATAGAATGGATCAGCAGGGCGTCGGCATTACGCTGAATCGAACTATCCAGACCGGAGGGTTGCTGAGTGGCAACAACAACGGAGAGTCCGATATTTCGTCCTTCCGTAATCAATCGGCGAAGTACAGGTCGCGACGGCAGCGAGCCGCTAGTTGGCAAGTAGTTATGTGCTTCATCTATGACTATCCAACAACGCGGTAGTTGACTCGCCGTATCACTTGCCACGCTATTGCTCTGCGCTAGCTGTGTACGCGACGCAATAAGCCTCCAACTAGCATCTGCTCGCGCCCTCGCACGCATGACTTCACGCACAATTACTGCCACGACAAGAGCGCGCAACCGATCATCAAGATCCCGGAGCTGACACACTGTAATTACGCCTGGCATCAATAGTTTTTCGACTCCAGGCGAAGGCCTCCTCAAGAATTCCAGTCGTTCTAGAGCTAGCAAACGTCTTCGAAGTGCTTCTCGCGTCGAATCTTCAAAATGTTGCGCTTCAGGGTCATGATCCAATCCTCGAAGAAGGTCATCGATTCCAGAACGGGCCGGCGTATTGTCACTGTTTGACTGATCTGCCTGCCAACGCTGTCTAGCAGCATTCAACACAATGGCCAGAAGATGGCCCAGCGGATCTGCGAACGGGTCGACATCAAAGAATGCGCACCAATCTTCGAGAGTCAACCACGCTGGGTCTACGGTCAACCTCATTGACTCCGAGGCTATCATCGGTCTTGTATGTTCAGGTGCCACATACCGAACTCTCGCGACGTTAGAAGGCAGTTGCCAGAGATCAGCTGGAGCCTTATTGGCTCCGGCAGGAGCTGGAACATGGAAGGTTCCATATATGTTGAGCGTATCTAGTAGCAATACAGCTTGGTCCGGATGGCCAAGCTTCAACCAACTCTCGGCCACCAACCCTTCGCATAAGACACCGAGCGTGTAACTCTTACCACTACGTCTCTTGCCAACAACATAAATTGCATGCGCACCGTGGCAGTCGAGCCAAACATTGCGACGCATTTGCTCGAATTCAGCAAGCTTGCCGAGATATATCGCGGACGGCTCAGCTTCCGCCGCTGTCCGTCCAATCACAATATTCTCTGAATCGTACGAGTCAGCCTTTAGGGCATCGCCAAAGCCAAGCCCAAAAGGTAATCGGAAAGAGGTCCGAGGAACAGCGTCAAGTTTCATCGTGGTAATTAGCTAATGAGGTCGCTTGCAACACAACCGCGTCCCATGAGATGAGCTCGCCCTGCTGTTTGGGTCATCGCGATAGTTATCTCCCTCGGCGTCATGTCGCGCGACAGCCGGCTTTTCATTGACTGAAGCGCTTCAACCGTGAAGGGAAAGAACTGTGGGTCTAGCTTTTCCTTGGTAGATTTCCTTGCTTCCGACACTAGTTTCTCCAGGTTCGCCCTCTTATCGCGTATATATCCAATAACTTGTCGAATGAAACCGTCTACATCGGGGTCTGGAATGTGGGGAACTTCGATAGTTGCCTGCGATCCGAGACGCGAAACTACTGGGCCATTCCTACCAAAAATATCCGGCATATCATCAAAAAGTGCCGCTGAGCATCCAAGCAGAACTGCGACGTCTCGCTGGTTCGGGTCCATCAGGCGCGTGAAACCCGTAGCGAAGGTCGCGATCGAATCCTGACCTACCGCCTTCATCCGCTCCATCTCGTCGAGGCATAAAACTAGAGTCTTGCCGTCCACCTTCCTCATGACCTTGCCAATCAACACCACCATCTCTGCAAGGCGCGCCGGCTCTGCAGACGCCAAGTCCTGTGTTTGTCCCAAATCGCTCAATTCTCCTCGACTAAGTGGAACTCCACTCAACCATGCCCATAGACGCAGTCGTTCGAAATTCGGGTTCATCAATTGTGCAACGGCTTTTGACAAGGGCTCGTCACCCAAGAACTCGCGCAAGCGACGCAAATATTCTTCTCGGCGAGCAACAGGTACTTTCTCGATGGCTCGTTCGAGCAGACCTACAACAGTCTCCTCTCCAAGGACGGGCATTATTCCATCGCGGTAAAGATCATTGAACACCGATCTCTTGGATAGGTCGGGACATTCAACGCGGACTGCTTGAACCGAAGTCAGCTTGCCCAACTCATTTAGGGTCCGATACAGAGTGTGTGTCTTTCCACCTCCATACGGTCCCCACAAAAGCCGCTTGGGAGCCAATTGAGTAACCAAATCGATTTGCAGACCTTCCACGATCGCGATGACGTTAATATCACGGCGCGCAAAGCATTCCGAGTCAACAGCAGGGTCAAGTATGAAATTGGGACGAGCCAGACCAAATGCCTGTTCAAGTGATTTTTCGTTGGGTATGGTCATGTTGTCTCCTCATTCGCCGCCGGAACGGCCGAATATGTCAAAAAAATACCTGCGGAGTTGAGAGAGAATATAGCTGTCATTCCTAATTTCTATTCCAAGTTCTATCCACTTTGGTCGAGTCAAATTCTCTGATCCTACAATCGCTAACGAAAGGCCGCCGGACGGACCAGGCTCTCTCATATAGAGTTTTGAGTGGAGCTTCGGTTTCTCTATTACCTGTGCGCCCATAGATCTCAGTACATCGAGAGTCTTTTTTACTTCCGGCATTCTTGGTGTTTGAACTAGGACCAACAATTCAGGAGGTCTAGCCAGAGTTTTCTCGGCCTTATCTAACGCCACTGCAAGTCGCCCCAAATCCTCCTTCACTAGATTGATCCACGGCGAACAGATATATAGCCGCTGGAACCCAGGCTCGGTCAAAAGGCCCTTGATGAACCGGGCTGTCATGCCCTCCCGAACTAGGTCATATCGCCTTAGCGACGGCTCTAAGCTCCGTAACTCATCAAACACGTTGTCGCTGCTTGTGCCGAGTGCACCGGAAACAAATAGAAGCGTTCTGTACGCGCGAGAATTGAGCGATAAATTGGGTGGCGTAGTAGTAAAGAAACCGGCGACCCGTAACTCCTCGAAAACGCTGTCCGCCTGCCGACATCCGCTTGTTTGTAGGAGTAGACGGAATTGTTCAGCGCTCTGTGGGGCGCCTTGTCGGGCGTAATCAAGTAATCGAAGTGTTGCGGTCGGAACACTAAGTAGTTCGCCAGGGAGTGCGTTAGGTTGCGTATTCATCAGTCTTAACCTTTGCCTTTCTTTTTCCCTGAACCAGTTTCCCAATCTAGCGCAAGTTTTACCAATGACTCCTTGAGCAGCGCTGGCCCAATCGACTTTACCTCGCCAGCGCGAATCCGCGGCTCGAGATTGCGGAGGGAAGCATCCAGCGCCTCCATTATTGCCCTTGGCTTCAAATCATTCTTCCGGCTAATCGCCCTCACCAAGTCTTCAATCGCCGGAGTTTCAAACGGATAGTATTCACCAAGATGTCTGGACTCCGGCAATCTGAAGTGCGACAACAGGTCCCGAACAAACACCATCGCTTCATCTGATCTCAATGGCGGCAATAGCATGGGGCGCTCTAAACCAATTCGATCTGCTAGGTCCGCAGGAATCCATTTCGGCAATGACTTTTCCTCTGGCGTTCCAGTATATGAGAGAACAATGGTCAGACCCGTGGGACATTTGTTGAATACGCCGACAAGTCCAGAGAGGACGGATCGCTGTGTCGATGAACTCATATCCTCTACCCTCTGCACTTCATCGACAATCCAAATGACCCGTCGAAACCCGCTTGTATCGAATTTAACGCCCGCAGCACTAGGGCCGACGCCAGTTACTCGGGGTGCCAATAGCGATATGACGTCCGCTAGGATGCCAGCGCACTTTTCCGTACTGTTAATACGGCCACCGACGCCAAGCTCGCGGTGAGATGCTGCCGGTAACGGGTTTCCCAAAAGCCACTGATACAGAAGCCCCTGGACTGGCCGATCACCGAGGGCCGCCTGTGTTAATGCACTATTTAGATCTGGATCGAGGGCGCGAGTAAATCCCGGTTTGATTACAGGGCGAGTGCTATGCTCCAAGTAGGCGTCTATGATCTTGTTAACTGGAAGCTGAGAAATTGTCGTCCTATACAAATTGACGAAATCATCAGCCTCGCGTGGTAACTCCGTGTATACGGGAAAAAGCAACCTGTGTGATTCATTACACTGATTTGCAAGATAGTAGAGCGTGTGAGTCTTGCCGGCGCCATACCAAGACCACACCATTTGAATATCAGAAGTCGGACGATTCTCCAAAGAGGCCAGCAGCGCTTCCACCTCCTCGCGAACGGAGGAACGATCTGCGAGAAAATCACAGAATTCTGGTTCCGGCACGATTCGAAATGGCCAGTCTCTTAGGCCAAGATGACTATACGTCATTCTTGTAACCTCCCTACTGCGATCTCGTTGTCACCGGCTTCTCCACGGCGGCCGCGCGGTACGCGCGCATCGACCGTGTCATCGTCTCCATTGCTTCAGCATCGGAAGCACTAGCTTGGCTAGGCGACGAGTGTCTTCCACAGTTCCAGAATACCCAAATGACAACGACACTGTGACTAGCACGGCCTGTCGAACCAGCGGCCTAGTGATGTCGAGAAATTCGCGAACCTCCCTGTCGGGCCAGATATCGCTCTCGTACCACCGCTTGGATTTGTTGAATAGATCCAAGCAGAGGTCAAAGATTAACGGTGACGAGAATGTTTGAATCGACAGGTCTCGCGCGTCGTCGTGGATAAACTGCTTTGTTCCAGCACGCTCTAGCAATTCTTCGTCGAGACCTACATCGTATTCGTCACCCTGCTTACAATAGAAATGTACCTCGTCAATAAAACCTCGGAGAATTGCGGGAGAGATAAACGAATCCCATCGAATAAAGAGCTCCTCGCGGATAAGGCCAAACAGTTCATCGTCGTCCGCCCTGAGGAGCTCCTCTAGCTTCTCCGGGGATTCGTGAAAGTCATTTCCTCCATCCCAGTGATAGTCTGCATGAACCAACGAAAATTTTTCGATGCCGGACTCAGCTTGATGTTTATGCCAGATGTAAAAGGCCCATTTGTGATTATCCATCAACCAAATGCCTGACCCGAGATCCATGTAGAACTCATCGTCCGCGTCAAGCGCATCTATTTGAGCTTCGTTCATGGATGATGACTACTAACGCACCAATTCAATCCCCCACAAACGCCCCGTGAACTCCTTCACCGTCCGCACTCAACGCTGCATCATCGCCACGCGCGTTTCGGTGCGGAGGTCATGACGCCGATTCAACCCGCCTCCTGCCCCTTCGCCTTGAACACGGCGCCGGCGGACGGCGTGGTGAGGAACTTGATCAGCGCCTTTGCCGCCGTCGAGTCCTTCGAGCCCACGCCGACGCCGGCATGGAAGACGGTGTAATTCTGCAGCTCGGGCGGCAAGGGTCCTAGCACTTCGACGCCGGGCGCGGCCATCAATTCGTTGACGAGGATGACGCCGAGCTGGACTTCGCCTCCGGCGACGAGCTTCCCCACGACCGCCCCCGAGGGAGCGAGCACGACCTTCGGCTTCATCTGTTCGGCGATCCCCATGCGCTCGAGCAGGCTCGCGAAATAGACGCCGCTCGCGCCTTCCTTCGCCCAGGAGATCGATTTCGCGGCGAGCAGCGTGCGCTTGAGCGCATCCGGCGTGCCGATGTCGGGCCGCGGCGCGCCCTTCTTGATGCCGATGCCCACGCCCGAGCGCGCGATCGAGGCGCGCGAGGCCGCGTCCACCTTGCCCTGCTTCGCGAGATCGTCGATCCCGGCGCTGGTGAGGATGGCGAGGTCGAAGGCTTCGCCGCCTTCGATCTGGCGCTTCAAGGCGGCGGCCAGGCCGAAAGTGATGACGAGCCTGTTTCCGGTCGCGCGCTCGAAGGCGGGCGCGAGCTCTTGCAGCGCCTCCTTGACGCCGTTCGAGGCGAGGATCTTGATCTCGGCGGCGCGGATCGAAGCCGTGGTCATAAGAGCGGCGATGCCGATGACTGCGATGAAGAGTGTTTTGACGTTCATGGGGTCTCCCTCAGATTTCGAGCAAATCGCGCCCGACGATGATAGTGCCGCCGTAGTGCTTGCGCACGCCCTCCATCCACATGTCGTCGGTGATCGAGGCGTCGTCCGACGGCACGAGGTGCGAGAGGACGAGCGTCTTCACTCCCGCCGCGGCCGCGACCTTGCCGATGTCCTCGGTGGCGGTGTGGCTGGCGAGCACGTGCTCGCGCAGCGTCGCCGCGTTCGGCACGCGCTTCAAGAGGCTCTCCAGGCCGCCGAGGTGCATGGTTTCGTGGACGAGAACGTCCGCGCCCCTGGCGAGCGCGATCAGCTCGGGCGAATAGGCGGTGTCGCCCGAGATCACGATCGAGCGGTCGGCGGCATCGAAGCGGTACGCGTAGGCGTGCACGATCGGATGATGGCGCACGCGCGCCGCGGTGACCTTAACGTCCGCGTTCTGCATGACGAGGCCGGGCTCCGCGAATTCGTGCGCGGTGACGAGCTTGTTTCCGGTCGCGCGCTCGAATGCTGGCGCGAGCTCTTGCAGCGCTTCCCTGACGCCGTTCGAGGCGAGGACCTTGATTTCGGCGGCGCGGATCGAAGCCGTGGTCATGAGAGCGGCGATGCCGATGACTGCGGTGAGCAGCGTTTGACGTTCATGTGATCTCCCCTGTGCTTGTGCAGGGCATCGTACTCCTGCCCTCCCGACAAGGTAAGCCGGGGAAACCCGACAAGCCCCGCCTAGCGGGCCGCTTCAAACAGGTG
>Ga0137367_10004562_pt1 | contig 11230 bp, 10 predicted proteins | sample SagtaG_14_FD_104939 | JGI IMG/M metagenome (GOLD analysis project Ga0137367, IMG submission 104939) | Vadose zone soil microbial communities from Sagehorn Ranch, Mendocino, California, USA - Sage1_L_80_16 metaG | ecosystem: Environmental > Terrestrial > Soil > Vadose zone | place: USA... | reverse complement strand
TTAACTCGTTTCGCTGGGGGGGCGCGGCGCGACTGCGTTTTGCCGCATTGCGGGCAGGTGTGGAATTCTTCGATCACGCCGCCAAGTCCGCTATCAAACGCCGATACGTCGTCGGGATGCGTCTCTTTTCGGACCTTATCAGCGTGATGATTCATCGGGACGCCGCAGTCGGGGCAAATCATTGGGTTGGTTTCAGCCATTTCCAACAATCTCAACGAAGCGGAACGTTCTCCCGGCCGTATCGCAGCGACACCAGACCCACATTACTTCCTTGAGGAATTCGTCAATCGAGGGAATAAAAAGCGGGCCGAACTGTGCCATCGGTTGGGGCATTCATCTGAAAGCTTGGTTGCATCCGGATTCGTCGATTCGCCCCGGGACTTCTTACACAAAAGGATCGTGTAAGGATTCGGCACTCGTGCCGACGAATTGGCGTATGAATAAAGGGCATTACGATTTCATCATCATCGGCAGCGGCGCAGGCGGCGGTACCCTCGCCTGGAAACTTGCGCCGAGCGGCAAGCGCATCCTCTTGATCGAGCGCGGGCCGTACGTACCTCGCGAGAAAGAGAACTGGAATCCCCGAGCGGTAAACGTGGAAGGAAGATATAACACAAAGGAACAGTGGCGCGGCGCGGATGGCAGCGTCCTGCATCCGCACACGAATTATTACGTCGGTGGGAACACGAAATTTTATGGCGCAGCTCTTTTCCGCCTACGCGAGCAAGATTTTGGCGAGATCAAGCATTACGGTGGCATTTCACCCGCGTGGCCGATTTCCTACGACGACATGGAGCCGTATTACTCGGCGGCCGAAGAGTTATATCACGTCCATGGCAAAGCCAGCGAAGATCCGACGGAGCCGCATCGGAGCAAACCTTTTCCCTACCCTGCTGTCAGCCACGAGCCGCGCATTCAGCAATTGAGCGACGATTTCGCGCGGCATGGTCTGAAACCATTTCACACCCCGCTCGGCGTTATGTTGAACGAAACCGATCGCCACAAGAGCCCATGCATCCGTTGCAACACTTGCGATGGATTCCCCTGCCTTGTGAATGCGAAGGCGGACGCGCAAATCTGCTGCGTCGATCCGGCGCTGGAATATCCGAACATCACGCTGATGACGAACACGAAAGTCACGCGCCTTGAGACAACTGCCTCGGGACGCGAAGTGACGAAGGTGTGCGTCGAGCGCAATGGTTCGATCGAAAGTTACGCGGCGGATGTAGTAGTCGTTGCCGGCGGCGCGATCAATTCAGCTGCGATATTGTTGCGTTCGGCCAACGACAAACATCCGAACGGCCTAGCCAACAGTTCCGGTGTCGTTGGGCGTCATTACATGGGCCACGTCAACTCGGTACTGATGGCGCTTTCGAAATGCCCGAACCCGACCGTCTTCCAAAAAACGCTTTCGGTGAACGATTTTTATTTCGCGACGAAGACATGGGAGTACCCGATGGGCCACATCTCATTCGTCGGAAAGCTCGACGGGGACACGCTGAAGGCGGGCGCGCCAAAAGTGGCGCCGAAGTGGACGCTCGATCTGATGGGCAAGCACTCGCTCGACTTCTGGCTCACTTCGGAAGATCTGCCCGACCCAAACAACCGGGTCACAATCAATCGCGACGGCGAAATCGTGCTGCAATACAAAGTGAATAACGAGGAAGGTCACAAACGGCTGACGAAAACGCTGGAAGCCCTCATGCAGGACCAAACAAAGTGCACAACCCACGGGCACGAATGTCACGAGGGCCTCTTCGCGCGCAATTTGTATCTCGGCCAGCGCATCCCGCTCGCCGGCGTGGCGCACCAGAACGGCACCATCCGGTTCGGAAACGACCCGAAGACGAGCGCGCTCGATCGCAACTGCAAAGCGCACGAGCTGGATAATCTCTACGTGGTCGATGCAAGCTTCTTTTGCTCGAGTGGCGCGGTCAATCCCGGGCTCACCATCATCGCCAACGCGCTGCGCGTCGGCGATCACTTGCTCGAGCGAATGAACGCCCGACGCGAGCAACCGGAAATGATGACCACGGCCTAAACTGTAGCGGGCGCGCTGAGCCCGGCCGCTGTTAGAAATCAGCGTCACCGCCGTAATTTCAAACAACTAGAGAGACACCTTGGACCAGATTGCAAAATTCAGAGACGGAATTGTCGTACAACGCGCGAGAACGCCGGCAAATCGAGCAGTTCTTGTCGGCATTAGCGGTATCGATGCCAGTGGCAAAGGCTTTATCACTGAAAAGATTGCGCAACGGTTGCAAGAGGCCGGCTCGCGTGTCGCTACGATTAATGCAGACGATTGGCTGAACACGCCTGAGGTCTGCATGAGTCGGCGCAGCCCGGGAGAGCATTTCTATGAGCACGCCATGCGCTTCGATAGGATGTTTGATCAATTGATCGTCCCGTTAAAGGAGAACCGCGCAGTCAGTTTTGTTGCGGACTGTGCCGATGCAAAAGGAAACAGGCGCAAGCACCGCTACGAGTTCCGCAAGATCGACATTGTCCTACTGGAGGGAATTTTTCTTTTCAAGCCTACGTATCGGCGTCACTTTGACTTAACCGCTTGGGTAGATTGTTCCTTCGCGACCGGATTGAAACGCGCGATGACGCGATGCCAGGAAGGATTACCGCCTGCGGAAACAATCCGGGCTTTTTCAACGATTTACTTTCCCGCGCAGCGCATCCATTTCTCCAGGGATAATCCGCAGGGTGCCGCTGACTTTATCATTCAAAATGACAATGCTTCTCGAATTCATGCTCAGGGTTAACATAACCGTTTTGGCGCTTCTCCTCGCGTGCGCAGCACTCGTATCATGCGACTCGGCCAAGCCTAATCAGGCAGAGTCCGCGCGAATCCGGACCAAGCTCGAGGCTATTCCTTTAGATCAAAAAGTGCAGTTCACGAACGATGAGTGGAAATACATCCTGACGGGCCGCCAGTATTACGTCCTTCGAAGACGTGGAACGGAACTGCCATTTACCAACGCTTACTGGCACACGCATGAGAAGGGAATTTATTTTTGCGGGGCTTGCGGCAATCCGTTGTTCAAGTCGGATGAAAAATATGATTCGGGAACTGGATGGCCGAGTTTTTGGCAACCGATTGGAGGAGACGCAGTCAGTGCGGCAAGCCATTCAAGTTTCGGCGGCGGCACTGAGATCACCTGCGCCCGGTGCGGTTCGCATCTTGGGCACGTGTTCGACGACGGACCTAAGCCGACTGGGCTGCGTTATTGCATGAATTCGGCGGCGCTCAAATTCGTAAAGACCGTTGGCAACTAATGTGTGCAACGTCATACTCCCAACGATATGTCACTTCGACCCGGAGGCATTGATGGCAGCATGACGAAAGAAATTGTCGAGCGCGCGGCATCCGCCGTGGCTGGCAACGATCCCGCTACGTGGGTGGATGAACATGGCGACGTGCTCTATCGCTATGCGCTGGCCCGCGTTCGCAAACCGGATGTGGCGCAAGATCTCGTTCAGGAAACATTTCTCGCCGCGGTGCGCGGCCATGAAAAATTCGCCGGCCAGTCATCGGTGCGAAGCTGGTTGTGCGGCATTTTAAAGCACAAGCTCTGCGACTATTACCGCAAGCTCGGACGCGAGACCTCGTTCACTGACTTGGAATTTCTCGACGACGAATGCGCCGAAAAATTTGTGCCGGAAGGTTACTGGGTTCACATGAACGGCCCAAAAGAGTGGAAACCGGAGGCCGATGAAGTCATGCATCGCGACGAATTCTGGCAGACGATGCGTGACTGCCTTGCCAGGCTCCCCGAGCGCGTCGCCACGGTCTTCATGATGCGCGAAATGGATGAAATCGAGAGCAAGGAAATCTGCGCGACGCTTTCGATTTCGGACAGCAATCTGTGGGTTATGCTGCACCGCGCGCGCATGGCGCTGCGCGAATGCCTTGCGGCTAATTGGTTTGAGAATCCGGAGGTGCAACATTAAACGGCTAAAACCGCTGCCGGAATGGACTCCTAATCCGCGCCCACCGGACGACACGTCAGTCGTCCAGGAGCACCGCAACTGGTTTCAGCTGCAAATTGTGCTGCTGATCTGCCGGTTCACACCGACATGTCCGGACGTTATCCGCATCCTCTCGTTAGGGATGGACAAACCTCTGCCGCTCTCCACGCGGATCAAACTGCGCATCCATTATCTCATGTGCTCATTTTGTGAACGCTACGCGAAGCAGCTCAAATACATGCGCACTGTGGCGCGCGAATTTCCCGACAAGGTCGGCGAAGTTTCGGACGCAACGCTCCCGGCAGAAGCAAAGCAGCGGCTCAAAGAAGCGCTGCGGCAATAGAGTTGTAGCCGGCATCGGTGATGCGGGCCTTAGAGTGCGGCAGCGCTCTGCCGCTTTTCGACTAGATGTGCGGCCGCGTCACAGGTTGCAACTTTTAGCTGCGCCCGCGATCAACCCGAAAGCTTCCGGGGTCAACGAAGCGAGTGGCACGGTTGTCGATCTTGTGCGCGGTGGAGTAAAGCGCGACCGTCCGTTTGAGATTGATGTTTTAGTAATAACTTACGCTGCAATACGCCGGTAATAACCGCGCCCCCAACAAAAACAACAATCTTTGTTACCGCCTCGACAACGACATTTGATAAGGGTCGGGTCGCTTGGCGGACGAGGCTCGAAAGAAACTTCAGTCACGGCTCCCGGTTCCTCCGCGTCTAAAATCATACTTGCCGCCCCGAGGGCAGTCGCCACGCGTTCTGCTGGGCGATCTGTGCAATGCGGATCGACAAAAGGAATTGGAATAACCACACATTGAAGTTTCCTCAAGAAATCGGTCAATGTCTGCTGAATAGCGGGAATGCTGCTGCCACCGCCCGTCAAGTAAGCATAATCCGGTTTGAATTTCGCAATGTGATCTTGAATTCGGTCGCATATACCCTGACAGAATTCTTCGATTCGTTTCGCTACAATTCGTTGATCTCCTGTTCCGCCAATCGTCGCGCCTAACACGGCGAGCTCTTTGCCGCCGTACAAGCGATGTTTTAGTTCCTCCTGTGTCGTGAACGTCAGTGCATTCAGTTGTAAACCATGCGCCGACAAGAGATCGGGCAATACAAGTTTATCTAGCTCGTTGATGATTCCGTAGCGCCAACTCTTCTGAAGTTCCGTGTGCACGCCGTCAGATTCTGCAGTGTGGAGGTCCACAACTATTCCCGCTAGATCGGTCGTGAAGGAACCCACATCGATGATTGAGATGCGAACCAAATGGAAGCGCTGACCGTGCAGCTCTCGCCTCACCCAATCTGCGTAATCACTGCCAGGGCCATACATCGGCCCGTAACCCGGAACGTCGTTTCTCAAAAGACAATTCCTGCCGCCCGACATAATGCCAACGGCATTCGCCCGTGGCTCTGAAATCTTGACAATCTCTACATTCCGCCAACCAGAAGATTCCATAATTTGAGCGATGGTTGACGCATAAGGTTCGACATTCTCAAGAGCCGGAACGCAAACGCGAACTCTCTGGCCGGCTGGATTTACTGCTTCCCGTTCGAGCCAGCCGTGCAACCAACCGAAAAATTTATGAGCAACAATGACAGCGCGAGCGTATTCACTGCCGGAGGTCTGTGAAAATAAATCAGCCTTCCAGTTTTCCTTCCTCGTCGCTTTCGCGCCTAGTGTCATGCCCGCTGCGTCGGCCCCAAAGAACCACGCTTCCTTATCGCGACTCGTATCTTGGACGCACATCGAAGAAACCTGGCCAACGAAGGTTGTGTAAAATGTGCGTGCATCTGGATCGGGACTTTGTGTACGCAACGCAATCTTTGAGTATGACGCTCCCACATCGATTCCAAGTACCGGCTCGTAGGACATATCAGCTAGCCTGTTGCATTACTTTCGCTCTGATTATTGGCGCGTTATCTAAACTCCAGCCCTTCCGCAAAACTTTGACGCTGTCCCCCGGATGCAATCCACCAGTTATGTCCTCGTGGACATGTGGATCGTAGGCCACGATGGAATTCGGTTCTCCGATTTGGCGCAGACCCAAATTAAAAGCGGTCGCTTCAAGAACTTCGAGCGCGTTAGCACCACGTTCCGTTTCCTCGAATGCAATTTTCAAAATCCTGGCGGCGTTCAAATCGATTTTTGAGTCTGCACTCCCAGTCTTTGGCTTCTCTAACGTATGCACAATCCATGTGTTGCTTTTCGCTTCTTCGGAATTGGCGGCAGTCTCCAAATCATCGAGCGCTTTGATAATACTCATTGCGGACCCCGGCATGGGCTTATCGGCGGCGTGAGTAAGCATGATGTCAGAAATAATCCCGATCATGAACAAAGAGGCTGTCTTACGAAAAAGTTGTGATCGCCTCTGATCTGCCAGGGAGCTTGAGACAAGAGCGTGAAGAAGTTTTGGTAAGCTATCGCGCATTTGTTTTCGCCCTTTGGGCGAGCGAATGACAGAGAGATAGGTTTTTGCGATCTTTGGTTTTCCCAAGATGGTGCTCGCGAAACGCGCAAGGGAGGCCGAGTCACCGACGTTGTTTATAGCCGCGAACAGGAACAATCCTTTCTTATCTCGCTGTGCGGCTGACTGAAGAAGCTCCTCGGGCTCCTTCAAGCCCGGTGATCGTTTATCCACTCGCAGCGCCGAAATAAATGCGGATTCCAGTCGCCGTATTTTAGCATGTTGAAACAACCAATCGCCCACAGCCGTGTCTAACCATTCCTGTGGCGGTCGATTCGCAATCTCATCGATCGCCTTTTTAGCAGCAGGCAATTTCTTACAAAGGCTTGTTAGTGCTCGCGGCGTCGGCGCAAGCGACACCAGTTGCAGCATCTCGACCTCATCCAGTTTCGGTAAAGAGGCTACGTAGATGACCTCGGCCGAAAATGGCCATCGCCGATCATTGAGCTCTTTGAGCAAAGTAATTGCTTGCGTCTGACTGTGCCGTTCATGCCGCGACCGCATCAGTTCAATTGCTGTTTTTGCAATCGAAGCGATTTCATCGGCCAACTCGGAATTGCGAATTCTTTCAGCCAATCCAACCGTCTGTCTGTGTAACGAATCCTGATTGACGCTCGTTTTCTGTTTGATGGCAGAGCGAAGAAACTTCGCGATCGTGTGATCAAGCTCCTCATTCATCATGGAATCCGCCCTATTTTGCGACGCAGACGTTCTTCGGTTCGGCGGGTAGTGTCCTAATTTGATTTTCTAAGCAGGAAAAATCGATGCCGTCGAGAAAGAGCGAGATTCACAGGCTGAACCCTTCTTTCCCTTCTCAGGAGTCGATCCATATTCTTTTCCTCGTCACTCTGTCGTATCGGCGAGTGGTTCTTCACGTAGAACCCTGCCAGTAAACAGATCGACATCGAAACTCCGGGGATCGATCCGCGAAGTAAGAAGCTCACAGATTTCACCAGCAGGAACGTTAGCGAGTTCCCGCGGCTCCATCTTATGAAGACCTCCGCCGTAAACTCGACCCTCGCCGAGCATGGTCTGGACGCATATATTGCTAAGCTTCTGCCAGATTTCGCGTTGTAGCGTCGGCTGTTTCTGTATCGCTAATTGCATTTTCAATTTCGGATACAACATTAAATACACATTAGCGGCGATGGCTTTCGAATGGTTGAAGATGAATCGAAAGGGCCGCCCGTTCTTTGTGTCGGAGCGACCGATGTATGTGCAAAGTATCGTCGCTGGTGGTCGGTTTTCCTGCAAATACCATGGGGAACGCTTCGCGCAGAGGTATCGATCGCCGACCTCTGTTTTCGCCTTTTCCAGATACCGATTTAGCGAAGGATACAGAGCTGCAACCTGCTCTTGCGGTAACCGGCAATCCAAAAGGAATTTTGGTTGATTTAAGATAGGATTGCCATCGGCGTCGGCCATTACCTCATTAGTCTCAAGATTGCGGGGACTCGGGAGGATTGGACGCAAAAACGCCGTTGGTAGGTCATATTCTGCAATCTGCTCGGGGCTCAGGATGAAAACGTTGTTAGCTCCGGTGGCAAGGCCACGCTTAATAACAAATAGATCAGCCAGCGTTGGACTGAGCTGGGTCTCTCGAACCGTAGAATGTGGGAATCGCGTCCACTTTAACTCGTGGCGCAAGTCGTCTATTGAAATCGACGCTTGAATAGTCGGAGCTAATAACTTTGCACCAAACGTGAACTCGACGTTGCTAACATTTGGTGGCGGCGTATTGCGGAAAAAAATAACTGCGGAGGACACCAGTGCGTCGGAGAATTGAACGTCATTCGGATCGAACCGATGAATACGCAAGAGCGTGACTCTGTTGAGTAGATAGTCCCGAACAGCCTTACCATAATTAACATTCATGAACTCGCTTGGAACCAACCAGGCCGCTGCCGCACCATCGGTCATCCACGCCTGCGCCACCGCTAGAAAATGACAATAAAGCCCGGCTAGACCGCTCAAGTGTATACCTGCGGCACGTTCACTCGCCTCGTGAAGTCGCGCCTTGTCTGAACCTGAAAGATGGTGATGGCGGACATACGGCGGGTTGCAAATAAGAAGGTTGAAGCGGCCGCTTATCGGAGGTGGAAGAGCCTTGGTGAAATCCTGGACCTCGCATCGCAGTCCCGTCTGCCGCCAAAGGGAATCTGCTGGCTCTGCATAATGGCGATCGATCTCGTAGCCAACACCAGCTTCGATTCGTGACGCTGGAACCTGTCTTACCAATGCTGAATAAAATGCCCCGGTGCCAAAAGCGGGATCCAGGAAACGTATCGGCTCATCATTGCGCAAAAGCGCGAGCGCTAATTTAACAATGTCGGCCGCGAGGCCCGGCGGAGTCGCAAATTGTCCTAATCGGTTTCTCTCGCTTTGGTGCTTCGCGGAATCTCTATCGATCTGAATGTCGAGCCGCTGCGCTTCAAGTTGCTCAAAGGTATTCATCGACTCACAACTTAAACTCTGCTAGATCATCAAGCCTGTGCTCCCACACCCAGTCAATCCCGTCTGCCGCTTCGTAACCAAGATAGCCACTGTCGAAGTATCCACAAAGTAAGAGCACGAACTCCAGAGACTCGCCGTAAGTTTCGCGCAGTTGAGCAACCTTCTTCGCTTCCTCTTTGCGGCGCTTGTTGACGTTTGTGAAATCGCCGGCGGATTTAGCTTCGATAAGAATCGGCAATACTTTTCGAGTCGCTCGCTTCGGCATGACGACAGCGTCAATTGGGATATTGATCGTTTTTCCCGTGTTTCCCAAGCGTACCGGGACATTCAAACGAAACGCGTATGTGCCTGATGGCATCGCGTCGAACTTAAGACCATGTTTCGCAGGGAGCGATTTATAGCCGCGCCGCTTTAACCAGTTACCGAGCACTTGTAGCTGTCGCGCTTCCTGCGCGTTCCGGATAATAGGATCAGCCGCCGCTCCGCACAGTCGATCGGCTACGATAGTTGCCGCACGATGAACCTCGCTCCGCTTCGGTTCAGTGTGCGATTGCAACCAAGTAAAAATATCCGGGTCGGCCATTTTTTCGAAGATCGCGCCCATCTTCTCGAGTTCTTTACCAAGAACGGCGGCGTTGGCATCTCTCGGAAGTTTCTGGCTCTTCTCCATCAACCCCACCAGGCCGCGGCGCACCCCAGACAGACCAATCAAACGATCCCGCGCAATCGGTGGACAAGTACACATCCGCAATGCTGGTAAAATGCCTGGATATGTCCGGAGAAGATCAGCGCCAACATTTGTCAAGTTGTTCGTCCATCGCAGCGCATCTTCGACTGCCTTTGTTGCAGCGATTCGTTCCTTCCGATAAGCAGCCGGTGCGAACTTCATAAACCATCGATTGTAGAAATCAACGGAGCGCGCGATGTCCGCTTTCCATCGATCGGGTTTGTCGCGGTTAGTGGCCAAAGTGCTTGTTCCTCAGTGTCTGGAACTGGAAGTCCAATTTGTTGGCGGAGTCTATTACGATTCCTCGTCGCTGGTCAGCCAAAGAATTGCGTCATGTGAATAAATTTGTGTCGCCATCGACCCAGATCATGCCAGCCATGCGTGAACGATCAACAGCGCAAGCGTGCCGATGACGATGGCGTTCCCGCAGGATCGACAACTACACCACTCGATTTGTGGGTCGCGGCGCGGCGCTGCAAAACTGCAACCCGCGACACACCAACTCGCTCAACGGCTCAGATTTCATCGAGATCAAACAGACTTTGTCTTTTCATTCGCTCGAGAATTTGAACCACCGCAGTCGGCAGCTCGCCGAATACAATTAAATCTCCGCGATGCGGCGATGCGCGCGTTGATTGATGAGAAGCAGCGCCGTTTGGCCGACAAAGCAGAAGAATAAGACCAAGAGAAGCCCGGTCGCAATGATTCGCGACGCGAGTGGCGCAAGGCACAGAACAAGAACCGCGATCGCAACCTGTGCCAGCCACGCCCAACTATTGCGCGCACTACTGTGGCGCTCCGAAGTCGCTGCGATTCCCATTATCACAAGCATCGTACCTGCCCCGGCGAAACAGATTAGCCATTGTTCAGTCGCGCTGAAAGATCCGCCCGGCGGCAACGCAATACCATGGCGCGCACCGACCCCGAGAATGCCGATCCCGAGGAACAGCAAAAAATGAAGCGCGATCCAGATACGCAGTTGGACCACGTGCTTGTTTGTCCGCATGTGCCGAGTTTCCCAACCGGTAGCGCCGTCTGAGTAGCACGACCAAAGAGCAAATCCCAACGCCAGACTCAGCACCGCAGCGGACGCAGCTAAAAGACTCCAGCCCATCTGACTTTCGATTCCGCGCATCACCGAAGCGACAAATTCGCCTAGCAGAATGATGGTCAGCAGCCCGAACCTCTCCGGGAAATGCGCGGCCCCCGGTGGCAGAACGATTGTACCGCGCGACGGCGGCCATGAGCTCGCGATATCCATTGAGAAAGCGAGGCACCAAGCGACGTATCGGTGCGGTGCAGGCAGCAATGCGGAAGCGGTCCAAACAACGGCGGCTGCGACAAGCCATCCGATACGACGAACAACAACAGACCGAGTGCCGGGCAATCCAATGACTCGCGCGTATTGCAAAGCGAGAACTGCGCGAACTCCGCCATAGGCCGCGCCAAACCCCGCCGCATCCCGGCTGCTAAGCGGCCCGGTCGCGTTCGCCGCCATTACCGCGACGAAAAATACTTGCGCCACAATGAGAGCGCGCTGGACCACGTCATCGACAGCAAACTGCGTGGAGAAGTTTGTGTAGCCGAGCCAGGCGAGAAAAATCAGCGC
>Ga0137367_10004556_pt1 | contig 11240 bp, 26 predicted proteins | sample SagtaG_14_FD_104939 | JGI IMG/M metagenome (GOLD analysis project Ga0137367, IMG submission 104939) | Vadose zone soil microbial communities from Sagehorn Ranch, Mendocino, California, USA - Sage1_L_80_16 metaG | ecosystem: Environmental > Terrestrial > Soil > Vadose zone | place: USA... | reverse complement strand
GTGTCTCCCGGGACGACTACGCGCAGGCGCTGAACTCGCTGCGGGACGGGATGGACTCGTTCCGGGCCTCCCAGGGGTGGTGCTCCGAATTCTGGGACTACATCCAGAGGACGATCTCCCACGTCTTCGCGTGGGACCGTTACCAGGAGGACGTGATCGTGAACGCCGACACGCTCAGCACGGACGCCGAGCGTGCAGCCGAGCTGCGGAACATCCGCGGCCGGATCCTCACGTACGTGGGACAGCGCATCCCGCTGGACCAGGCGAACGAGATCCTGCGCGGCGCCGGTCTCGCCGAGTACACCCCGGAAAAGACAGAAAGGACATGGAGGGTCGCCGTCGGCTCCTTCAGGTTCAACGTCACCGCGGCGCAGGACCCGACGGCGGGGATCCGGGAGAAGCTCCGTGAGGTGCTCGCCAGTGTCGGCGACACCGACGCGGACTACCACGGGAGAGGCGCGTACGCGGAGGAGACGACCACCGGCCGCGTGCCCGCGGAGGACACGGTCCCGCTGCTGAGCGACTACCGGTAACCAAGTCCGTGAGCAGCTGAATCCTGCCACGAGGGGCGTACAGGTACCGGTGCACATACCGTGTACCTGTACGCTCCGCTTGCCAGAGAGGCAGCAGAAACGAAAGGACCCCATCATGGACCCTTACGACCCGGCCAGACCGCAGACCGGCCCGCCTGCGGAATCACCCAAGAAGAAGCGCCACTACGTCCGCTGGACCCTCGCCGGGGTCGGCGCGCTGATCGTCGCGGTCGTTGTTGTAGGCGTCGCAGGCGGCAGCGACGGGGGGCGGCCCGTGCAGCCCGTGACCTCAACTTCGGCCCCGGTGGCTCCGCCGCAGACGGCGACGTTCACGGACCCGAACGGCGTGACCTGCGCAGCGTCGACCGACGGCGCGTACTGCCCCGGTGATGAGCCCGCACCCGCCACGACCGAGCCGGTCATGCCGGTCGTATACCACCAGCTGACCGCGCATAAGTGGGCGCTGATCACCAAGGATCCCGACGCTCACGCAGGTGAGGGGTACGTCATCTACGGTGAGGTCACCCAGTTCGACGCGAACACGGGACCGTCGGCGTTCCGCGCGGACGTGGGTGCCGTGCGCCAGTACCCCGACGAGTACGGGTTCGTTGACTACCCGACGAATACTGTGCTGGACGGCGACGCGGACACGCTTGGACCGGTCGTGGAGAAGGACCTGTTCACCGCGAAGATCATGGTCACCGGTTCGCTGGACTACGACACGCAGCTCGGCGGGACCGAGACCGTCCCCGAACTGCAAATCGTTTCGATCACCGTCACCGGCCACGCCAGTAGCTGACCCATGAGCGTGCTAATCACGTACGGGCAGGCTGAGGTCGCCCGGTGGTGCGGCGTTAACCAGGCGACCATCTCCATGTGGATCGGGCGCTATGACAACTGTCCCGAGCCGGACGCGGAAATCCGAACTGGGCGCGCGACCGTCCGAGGCTGGCTGCCCTCACGTAAGGCTGAGTGGCAACGGTTCGCCGCCACGCGTGCCAGCGCACCAGGCGCGCAACTCGTCGCCATGCGGAAAGACAGGAGAGGAAAATGAGGCTGGCGGTCGCGGTCGACCGATGGGTGCACCGCGTGCTGCGCGGACACTGCTACAACCGGTGGCTGTGCGAGAAACTGTCGTATTCCCAGGCGGTCATGCATCACCGGTTCGACACCGACATCAAGGAACCGCCGGATATCATCCTGGCAGAAAAGAAGGGGAAGCAATGAAGATCAAGATCAACCGTGGCGGCGCGGACCGTATCGGTCTGTGCCGCAAGTGCAGCAAGCCATTCCCCAGGCGTCTCCTGAAAGAAAACCGGGGTTACTGCCAGGGGTGCAGGCCGAACCCTGCGGTCAACCAGTAGATCCGCCTCCTGGTAGGAGGAAAACGCCCAGGCCCCGCGCAGGGGGGTCTGGGCGTGTTCTGCTTGCCAGAGAGGCAGGTTTTCAAGGAGAGGAGTGCGTGATGAGTGCGAAGCATGCCAAGACAGCGCCAGTGGTGGAGGAGCCGCGTCCGTGCGGGTTTCTGCGAGGCAGGCAGGCACGCCCGGTGCCGGGGGACGTGGAAGCATTTCGTCCCTAAGACACCACAGAACCCGGACGGCGAATGGACGTGTGCGTGCGCGGCGGCCGGGCATTATCAGCTGGTCGCGGCATGAGGCAATCCGAACTCGACGCGCTTACCGCCCGGCATGCCCGGAACGTTAAGGTGTTCGGGTTGTGGTTGTGGCTGTTCATCTTTCCCGTCGTCGGGCTGATCTGGTATTTCTGTATTCTCGCACCCGGCTACCACCCGGCCCCGCGCGAACAGCCGCACCCGATCACCTGCGCGCAGATCAACGCCGAACCTGACCCGCTCGACGCGGGCGGGCAGATCGCCCCGCTGTGCGGGGAAACAACCTACCCGGACGCTCCGCAAGGAGATGGCGATTGACGCCAGGTTACGAAAAAGGAGAAAACGAAAAATGCCAGAGATCAACGTTGAGCTGCTGCGGCTCGGGATCGCCGCGCTGCGGTCCGGCAAGTTCAAGAAAGGCGCAGGGCGACTGCACAAGATCGTCGGGGACGAACCCGGCCCGGACGACGAGTACTGCTGCCTCGGTGTACTGTCCGCCGTCGCGGCGGAAAACGGGTGCCCGGTGACACGCGAAATCGTCGCGGTCGCCGAGAGTTACCTGCGTGAGGTATTCGGCTCTAGGGGAGCCGAATACCTCTCCGTCGAGGTGATGGCGTGCTACGGGTTCGACACAGTTAACCCGATCCTGCTCACCCCGGATGGCCGACGCGTCAGCGCGTCAGCATGGAACGACCGAGGCTACGACTACAACCTGCCACTTGAGGAGGATTTCGGGCCGATCGCCGACGCGTTCGAGCGGACTTTCCTGCCCGCCACCTGAGATCCTGCCAGGAGGAAAACGCCCGCCCCCCGAAGCGGAACACGGAGGCGGGCGTTTTCTGCCTGCCAGGAGGCAGGCGGAAACAATCAACAAGAGGGGAAACGCCCTGATGAGTACGGGAGTTATCCGCAAGATCGACAGCAGCGGCGACACGGTCCTCGCCGAGTGGGACACCACGGATAAGGCCAGCGTGGAACACGCTGAGCGGGTCTTCAACGAGGAGGCACGCAACAAGGGCCTGATGTCCCGCTGCGACGCTGGCACGGACCTGCGCGGCGAGAAGATCACCGAGTTCGACCCGGAGGCGGCTGAGATCCTCGCCTTCGGCAGGCCCGTCGGTGGCTAACTGGCTCCGGTTGTTCCGGCGCAGGCATGCAACGCCACCGCTGGAACTACCGGGGCCGATCAGTCCCGAGGACAAAGCTGAGATGCTGCTGCGGTCCAAGCTTACGGGCAAGCAGCGTCGAACCTTCCTGCTCGGGTATTTCGATGTCACTGGCAGTCGCGGCGGCCGGTACCGGATCGGCACGAAGAATACCGTGTTGAACATCACCGGGCGCGGCCGACCGGGCGTGAGGTTCTGCGTGGCCTCGGCGGGTCGCTACCCACCTCGCTGCGACGTGTGGCTGTTCCAGAAGATCCTCATCGAATCTGACGAGGACGCATTTCTGCGATCCGCAATCAGGTCGTATTACACGCCGTGGTCGTACAGGTAAACCAGCAGATCCTGCTAGGAGGAAGGCGCCCGGCCCCGTGCGGGCCGGGCGTTTTCTGCTTGCCAGGAGGCAGACAGGCCCAACATGTACAAAAGGAGAGGCAAGACGTAATGGCAATCCCTCAGACTGTATCCGGCCGGGAAGTCGTCTTCGGCGGCGGTCCGGCCGCTGCCGCGTACGCGGCGACCCGCCGGGCGATGGGTTTCCCCCCGGTGATCGTGGTGGACTCGTCTAGGACACTCGGCGGCATGTTCGCGAAACTGGTCAGGTTCGGCATGAACTCAGCGAACTGGGCGGGTGTCGAGTCGGTCAGGAGTCCCGGCCCGACCCGTGTACGGCCGATGTCACCATCAGACGACCTGAATTACATCCCGAACTCGAAGTACCAGGTCCGGGACATGTGCATGTCGGAGTACCCCGATTCGTTCAGCATGGCACGGGCCGTCCGGGAGACCCTGAAGGAGTACGCCGAGACGTACACCAGCGCCGACCTGCGGTTCGACTCGACCGGTATCGTTTTCGCCCGGTCGGGGGCCTCGCTCGGCCGGGCCCGCCGGATCATCTTCGCGGGCGGCCTGCGCGAGCCGGCAAACACCCCGAGGGGCCCGGCGATCATGTCGGGGTTCGGGTTCCTCCAAACCCCGGTCCGGGAACTGGAGGACAAGAAAATCGCCGTGGTGGGCGCTGGCGCAACCGGCGCGCAGTGCGTCGAGCTGATGGTCGGCGGCGGGGACATGAAACCCGTATCGCCGCCAGGCATGATCGCCTGGTACGGCGGAGATGACATGCCGGTCACGAAATCGCAGTGGATGATGCAGTATCACGCGAGGTACGCTGGCCTGGGCCGCCACTTCCCGCAAGACGGGGCCGGCGGAGGCATCATCCGGCCAGTCTCGGCCACCGGGACCGCATACCCCGCGGGTAACATCACGATCGTCAACGGGGAGGTCTTCGACCTGGTGTTGTGGTGTACCGGGTTCGAACCTGCGCCGTGCCCAGCCGCCTTCATGGACGGCGTTGTCCAAGTCGGCGGGATGGTCGTCGCGCGGTGCTCCAGCCTAACCAGCCCGCTCCGGTCCCTCGTGTTCACGATCGGCACCGCCGCGAACCTGGACATACCATACCTGCCGATCCGATCCCGGTTTCCCGCCGCGAACAACGCTTTGTACAACCTGCTCCCCCGCGTCGCGGCGCTCGCCGGGGCGCTGCCCGCGTAGAAAGGAAAAGTAAATGGGAACAGAGATCACCCGGGCCGGCGACGCCGACCGGCAACGCTACCTTGACCGCCTGGATCAGCTATTCGAGTCCGGGCATATCGCCTCAGTCCAGGAGCTGGTCGCTATGCGCTGAATCCCGCCGGGCGGTTCGCCCGCATTCCCGCAAGTTGGGGGGAATGCGGGCGTTCCGCTTGCCAGGAGGCATGCACACACCGAAAGGGCAGTTTGATGCGTAACAAGCACGTGGAACCGAAACAGCAACCGCGCGTCAAGATCACGCTGATCTGTGACACGTACGGGGCAGCCGCCTGTGCGACCTCACCGGTCGACCCTGCGGTCCAGGGGACCGGCATAGCGAAGAAAGAACCGGGTGACCCTAACAACGCGGTCATCGCGGTGAACCTGGCTGTGGGCGGGGCGCTGGAAGACCTGGGGCAGCAGATGCGCCGTATCGGCGCGGAACAGGTAACGGACGCGATGACGGCGCAGGCCGTGGAACGGGTAGAAGCGGGCCTGCGAAGGATGCGACGCAGCGTCCGCGGTGAGGATGCGCGCACGCTGCTGTCGCTCAGCGAAATCCAGAAAGAGTGGGGCAAGAAAGCGGCGAAGCGCGCCGCTGCCCGGCGTGGCGTGGACTGGCCGCCGCAAAAGAAAGCCAAGTCGCCGAAGAAGACGGTCAAACCGTGAGGCCCCTCATCGGGGTACCTGCGTACACCGGGACGAACCCGCTCGCCGGCCAGGACGAGCCCACAGCATTCCTGCCCGACGTGTACACGCAGGCGGTACGACGCGCTGGGGGGCGGGTGGCGTTGCTCCCGCCCGGCGGCGACGAAGAAGAAGCCGCCTACATCGGGAGGAACATCGACGGGCTGATGCTGGCGGGCGGACCCGACCTGAACCCGCGGTTGTACGGCGCGAAAGAGATTCACCCGCTGACACAGCCGCCCGACGATGAACAGGATCGCTGGGAGATGTGGCTCACTACCCAGGCCCTGATGCAGGGGCTGCCGATCCTCGGGATCTGCCGGGGGATGCAGGTGCTGAACGTGCGGATGGGCGGGACCCTGTACCAGCATCTGCCTGACCTGGTGGGCCACGGTCACGGTGATGACGGCCCCGGGTTCGGCACGCACGACGTGCGGCTCGGCACTGTCGGGCTGGTGCCCGCTATCCTGTCCGCTGATGACGGCACGATCCGGAACTTCGTCAGCGTCCCTGCCCGCCACCACCAGTCTGTCGACCGGATCGGTAACGGTTTGCGTGCCGTAGCCTTTGCGCGGGATGGGACAGTCGAAGCGGTCGAGCTGATCACAGATTATCCGTCGTCTGAGTTCGTGGTGGGTGTGCAGTGGCACCCCGAACGGGGCACCGACCCGCGCCTGTTCGACGCGTTCGTCGCGGCGGCCAGCGATGGCTGACATGCCGTTCAGTGTCGTCATCCCGGAGCCGGAACGGCACTGGTTTTACCTCCGCTGCCCCGCGTGCCACGCCAGGATCTGGAACCAGCTGTATACCACGATGCTGGCCTACAAGATTCACTACCAGGGGCACATCGTGCATGACATGGAGGTAGCAGTCGAGACCCTCGCGAAAGGAGGAAACCCGCTATGCCTGCCCGCAGGCAAGTACCAGACACGCTATCGACGATTACGCCGCTGCCCGCGAGCAGGCCGGGGCAGTGGGACCGCCGGAACCGGCGTCCCCGGCCGCTCGTCCGTGGTGAGCGGGCGAACACGCTGCCTGCTATCAAGCCGGGCGAGAAGGTCTTCCGGGTCAGCCCGGACAGTAAGGCCGGGCGGGCCACGCTGCGGGCCTGGGGTCGCAGGCACGGCTACGACGTGAAGCCTCGCGGGAAGGTCCCCGCTGAGGTTCGTGCCGCGTTCATGGAACAGAACGACATCTGGACGGTGACGGTGGTCAGCGCGCTACTCCCGGGTGCGAAAGATTTCTCCCAACATTATCACGTGAGACAGGGAGGGTACACTAGGAGGAGAACCATCGATCCTGACATGGTGCGCCGGGAGCTGGGTGCCGAACTGTTCGCACTGCTGAAGGAGGTGCCGCCCCGTTGAGTATCCTCCCCACCTGGACGGTCACGGGCCTGGTCGACGAGAAAACCGGCGAGCTGTACGTCTCAGCGGTATTCGAGGGGCAGCACGCCCACGCCGACCGGCACGCTGACACTGATGTGCGCGGGCGCACGATGGAACGGTTCCTCGGTTACTTCGCCGCCGCTACCTCCGACGAAGCTGAGGAGATGGCCCGGCAGACCATCCGGCACCCGCCCGGGAGTATCGCACCCCGTCTCAGCAAGACACGGAAAGTCACTACCGTGCCACTTGGCGGCGGGAAGCTGTGAAGAGCAGGAGATGCCCGGTGTGTGACGCGAGGATGCTGACCTACGTCAATCCGCCCCGCCTGCTGTGCCCCCGTGCCGCCAGGCACTACCTGTACCTGAACGGCAAGATGCTCGGCAGGAAAAAGGGCACGGAGAAGAAGAAGTGAACAGGCACAGGTGCCTCACCTGCTCCGGCGAGATCACCGAGGAACAGGAAGAAGAAGAAGTCGCCGGCCGGTACGTACACGTGAAATACGAGGACTGCCAGCAGTCTCTATCGGGGCGCAGCGAGATGAGCGAGGCGCTCCGCGTGGATCGTCTCCGGCAGCGCGGCGGGCACAAAGGGAACCTGCCGGGCCTAGACGACTATGACTAGAACAGGAGAGTAGCGATACGGGTAAGCACGCCAAGCCGGGACCCCCCGACGTCAAGTCCAGCGTAAGGGGCGGCCGGCACGAAAAACCCGCCAGCTGGCGGGTCATGCTGGCATGGATGGCTCACAGGAAAGGAGGCCAGCATGGGGAAGCACGACGGGAAGCCCGCTGACGAGAAGAACACCAGCACGGGCGGCGGCAAGCATGAGAAGCCGCAGGGTACCGGCACGCCGGTACCGAAGAAGTAACCCTCCCCGAGGAGAAACGTCAATCATGTCCAAGAAAACCCCTGACTTCGACGGGGTGACCACGCTGCCCGCGCCTAACGACCGTATCCCCGTCGGGGCGGAAGACTACGCGCGGGCAGTCAAGGGAGACCAGTACAAGTGCGCCCTAGCGTGGGCTATCCGCAGGAAGTATCCGCAGGCCATGCGGATCCGCGTTAACCGCGGAGAGGTCTCGTTCAGCATCGGGGAGCAGCGGATGCACTACCCGTCCGACGAGGAAATCATCGAACAGGTCATCCGTCCGCTGGACACCGGCGGGGAGCTGAAGCCGACAACGGTGCGGCTCCACGACGGGTACGTCACCCCCGTCCAGTACTCCGACGAGGAGCAGCTAGCGAGAAAACGCCTCGTCATGGCGGAAAGAGCCTCCAAGGCCAGGCGGAACGGCGTGATCAACGAATCGTCGAAAGCCGGCTACCGCCGGTTCAAGGAAGGAGACTAATCGGTGAGCGAGATTTACCCGCTGCGAGCGTCAGGTGAATGGGCGGGAACCAAGTGCCCCGTCGAAACCTGCAAGAAGTACGCCAGGTTCGTCGTCATCCCGGTCGGCCAGCCGGATGAGTCGAAGGGTACCTGCGCGAACCACCTGGCCGCGTTCACCCGGACCGCGCACCTGCTGACCGGGAAGGCGGTCGTCACCCAGGAGGTCCCCGGCAACTGGCCGCGGGAGCTGATCATCACCGGTGATCAGCTCGCCCTCCTCAGGAGCGGCACCACTGCGGGCTGAGCGGATCAGCGTCCCGCACGGTCGGCGGTTACGACCGCGCGGGACCCCGATCCGGGGCAACCCCCGAACCCCTGCACGAAACCAGGAAGAGGGCCGCATTGAGGACCATTGAAGAAGCCTACCGTGACGACGCCGACGGCGTTTCTGTCCGCGCCAGGGCTATCCGCTTGTATCTCGCGGGCTACTCCACCTGCGAGATCGCCGCGACACTACGACGCACCACAACTCCCGCCAGCATCACGAACCATCTGCGAGAAAGCGGGATAGGAGGTCTCCACTGGTGCTCCCTCTGCCAGGGGTACGAGGAGGTCTGAGGCTCTTCTTTTAGTGCTTTGTCCTGCCTGACGGCAGGGCTCTGCCCCCTACCCCCAGGACCAGGAAAAAATCCGGGGGGAGTGGCGAACCCCGCACTCGCACCTGAGTACGCAGGGTGGGCGGCTGCCCCAGACCAGTCCCAAGCTGCCCCCTGGGAGGTCACATCTTCGTGCGGTGCGCCTTCTACCCGGCCAGCCCTCAGTCAGGCAGCGTATCAGATTTCAGCTCTCGGAGGAGGAAGGAAAAATGTCTAGGAAAATCCGTAGCGCCGAAGAAGAGGATGTGTTCACGTCGTGGCGGCGCCTGTACTGCTGGACGCAGCGGGCCGGGGCGTGTAAGCGGGTCAAACGGCGTGCTAACCGCAGGGAACGCCGAGAGGGAAAACAGGAAACCAGGAATGAGGCGAACACACGTGACCAGGAGTAACGTTGATGCTAGCGCGCTGCTCACAGAGGTGCGACAGCAGGTGCTTGCGTGGGAGGTAGCTTCATCCGGCAGCCGCCAGGAATACGAAGCTGCGGAGGCCGCCACCCGGGCGATGGCCGAACTTGACATCGCGCTGTGCGACGGGGCGCACCTCCCTGTCCCGTGGCAGCGCGCCCAGTACCCGTCGTATCCGGCGCCGGACGCAAACTGCCCGGCGTGCGGCATGGAACTAGCCGACCCCAAGCACACGCTCGCCGACCCCGCCTGCCGTAATGCTCTCGGTGCCCGCCTAGAGAACCAGGAGCGTCCGGCTTGACATCCTACGAGAAAGTGCACGGAATTGGGTGATCACCCAGAATCTTCAACTAGGGGGGAATCCCGCAACGAGGAGGAGCCGACGACCGTCGCTGGTGTCGACGCTGCGCGTCGCAGGGTACTCGTCGTGTGGCTGCGGGACGTCGGGTACGACGGGTACGCCGACGACCTGGAGCATGCGGTCGCCGGGCACGCCGCGGAGATGGCCTACGAGATCGCCGACAACATGGAGAGCATATACACAGGCGATGACATGCACCAGCTGGTGTGGCACCTGCGCGACTGGGCCGACAGGCACGAGATAACAGGAAGGAATTGACGTGGACCCGTTCCGAAACAGGTGGGTGACAGTTTCGCTGTGCGCCTACGAGATCACCGCGATCCTGAGCAAGGAAGCGACCGGGAAAGACACGATCCCCACGCTCACCCGCCTGGGTGTGCAGCATAAGTGGCTGGGGGTCGCGCTGACCGCCGCGATGGGGTGGCATTTCGCCACCGCGGGGGCATCGCGGTGAGCCGCCGCAAGAACAGGTGGCGCAAACTCGCCCCTTCCTACGGTAAGCCCGTCGCGGGGCACGTCGTCCTGATGGGGGATTCCATCCTGGATAACGGGCACTACGTCAACGGCGCCCCCGACGTGGCTCAGCGGCTCACCTCGATGCTGGGGGGGCAGTGGAAAGTGTCCCTGCTCGCCCGCGACGGCGCTACCACGAGCACCCTCCCGTACCAGACCGTGCGTATCCCAGCCGACGCCACCGCCCTGGTGGTGTCCATCGGGGGGAACGACGCCAACCGCGAGTCCCGCATGCTCCGCGATCCGGCTCTCCACACGATGCGGGACGCGCTGGACGAGTTGTCGTTCATGGGGGAGCTGTTCGCGCTGGACTACGAGGCTGCGGTGACGCCGCTGCTGGCGCTCGGCGTACCCGTCACGGTGTGCACCATCTACGACTGTGACTTCGGCCCCGGGGAAGCGGAGCCGATCCGGGCGGCACTCGCGATCTTCAACGACGTGATCATCCGTTTCGCGTTCACCCGCGGCCTGGGCATCCTGGACCTGCGCACGGTATGCACCGAACCAGGAGACTACGAGATGTGCATCGAACCGTCAGCCGTCGGCGGGGCTAAGATAGCCCAGGCGATCAGCGTCCGGCTGGACCTGCCGGACCGAACCAGGCAGGACGAGAACAAGGTGGTACCGCCTTGACTACTCCCGGCCCTGACGGACTGGGATTCCCCTGCTCACGCGCGGAAGGCAGCTTAGACAGTGCAAGCTTACCAGAAGCAGGGCGGGGCGGGCACCCCTTGGTTTTCGGGGTATCGCCCGCCCCGCGTTTTCTGACTGTCCCTCTGAGGAGGAAGTGTCTAAGCAACCTTCCAGGGGGTTCCTGTTTCATAGGGGTCTGCGCTCAGGTTACCCCGACCCGTCTCATGTCCCCTCCGCAGGCATCACTTTCCGCTAGACCAGCGGTGGGCACCTCGCGGTGCGGGACCATCATACCGCACGTCTCCCCCCCCCCGGCCTGAACGCCGGGGCATCCACAAAAGGATTCCAGGTAATGGCTTTCGCGGAGAAACACGGACGCGGGTGGCGAG
>Ga0137367_10004543_pt1 | contig 11254 bp, 8 predicted proteins | sample SagtaG_14_FD_104939 | JGI IMG/M metagenome (GOLD analysis project Ga0137367, IMG submission 104939) | Vadose zone soil microbial communities from Sagehorn Ranch, Mendocino, California, USA - Sage1_L_80_16 metaG | ecosystem: Environmental > Terrestrial > Soil > Vadose zone | place: USA... | reverse complement strand
CGGCGGTCTTTGCGAATGTACTTCACGCCAAAAACCAGTCCGAACAGTCCCACAAAAAAGAACCACCAGAACTGTCCGACGAACGCACTCAATCCCATCACGATCCTGGTGGGAAGCGGAAGCGCGACGTCAAGGCCTGCAAACAGGTTTGCAAAGATTGGGACAACCCATTTCAGCAAAGCGCCCACGATCAGGAAGGCCATGGAAACCACCGCCACCGGGTAAATCAGGGCAGACTTGACCGCGGCTCGCAGTTTCACTGCCTTCTCCACGTAAATCGCAAGGCGCTGAAGAATAATGTCCAGAATACCGCCGGTTTCACCGGCCTCAATCATGTTAGTAGTCAGGTCGTCGAATATCTTGGGATACTGGCGCATCGCGTTGGCGAGAGTGGCGCCGCCTTCCACCGTCGTACGAACTCCAGTCAATGCTTTCTGGAAGGTCGCTTGTTCCTGGTTCGCTGCCAGAATCTCCAGGCATTGCACCAGCGGCAATCCGGCATCGATCATGACCGAGAACTGGCGAAAGAAGATTGCGATGTCCTTGGTCTTCACCTTGCCGGAGCCGAACATCGGTAGCGCGAACTCCTTGCCCTTCTCGCGAATGGTTGGTGCAGCAATCTGTTCGCGGCGCAGCTGCATGGACAGCACCTGTTTGTTGGGTGCTGAGCGTTCGCCGCTCACTTTCTCGCCTGCGGAATTCTTCCCAGAAAATGTGAATACTGGCATGGTTCCCTCTCTTCGTTGCCTTTACGCCTTTTGGCAGCTTTCGCTGCTGTCTAATGCTTGCCGGTCGCTGTTGCCTTCGCTGTCGTTCCCGCGGAATGCCGCCCCGCAAGGCTGGCGCCGCGGTTAATAATCTCCTGTAACTCGTCCGGATTGCTGGAGCGCGCCAACGCGACTTCAAGCGTGATCTGCTTCTGCAGAAACAACGTCGCCAGCGCCTGGTTGAACGTTTGCATTCCGAACTTATCTTGTCCCGACTGCATGGCCGAATAAATCTGGTGGATCTTATCTTCGCGGATCAGGTTCCGGACGGCAGCGTTCGGCACCAAAATCTCCATCACCATGGCCCGCCCTTTCCCGTCTGCTTTGGGAAGCAGGCTCTGGCAGATGATTCCCTCCAGCACCAGCGACAACTGTGCGCGAATCTGCGGCTGCTGGTGGGCCGGAAATACGTCAATGATTCGATTGATGGTCGAAGATGCCGAGTTGGTATGCAAGGTTCCGAAGGTGAGGTGTCCGGTTTCCGCTATCCGCAGTGCCGATTCAATCGTTTCCAGGTCTCGCATTTCGCCGACCAGCACCACGTCCGGGTCGTCACGAAGGGCGGCACGCAACGCATCCGCAAAACTTTTGGTGTCAGCGTGCAGCTCGCGCTGGTTGACCACGCAGTTCTTGTTCATGTGGACGAATTCGATAGGGTCTTCGATCGTCAGGATGTGGTCGTGCCGCTCTGCATTGATCTTGTCGATCATGGAGGCCAGGGTCGTGGACTTGCCAGAACCGGTCGGCCCCGTTACCAGTACGAGTCCCCGCGGTTTGTCGCAAAGCCGGGAAACTACGGCAGGCAATCCAAGCTGATTGAAGGATTTGATCTCAAACGGAATGACGCGGAACACTGCCGACGTCGCACCACGCTGGTTGAACACGTTCGCACGGAAGCGAGCGAGCCCCTTCAAGCCGAATGAGAAGTCGAGTTCCAGACTCTCCTCGAAGCGGTGCTTCTGCGAGTCGGTCATCACGGAGTACGCCAGTTGCTTCGTCTCCGCGGGCGTCATCTGCGGCAAGTCGAGCGGGACCAGATGTCCGTGGACACGGATTTGCGGCGGAGAATTAGTGGTGATGTGAAGATCGCTGCCGCTCATCTCCAACATCCGTTTCAGCAGATCACTTAACGAAAGCGCCATAACTCGGTTCTCCCCTTTTCTTCAACTCGCGTTCACCGCTCTTAGTGGATGGTCTCGCGCGCTACTTCTTCCAGTGTCGTCATGCCCGCAGCAACCTTAATCAGCCCGCTCCGGCGCAGCGTAATCATGCCGCGTTCAATTGCCTTCTTCTTCAACTCGACCGCAGAGGCTCCCACTAGAACGAGTTCTTTAATCTCATCATCCACTTCCATCACTTCGTACAGGCCGCAGCGGCCTTTGTAGCCGGTGTTGTTGCAGGTGGTACAACCTTTACCTTTTTGGATCTTCACCGTCTTCGCTTCTTCCGGTGTGAAGCCCTCCTCGATGAGCGTCGGGACAGGTACGTCGACGACTTCCGCGCACTCTTTGCAGATCCGGCGCACGAGTCTCTGCGCACAAATCAGGTGTACAGAGGTGGCGACCAGGAAAGGCTCGATGCCCATGTTCATCAATCGCGTAATGGTTTCCGGGGCGCCGTTCGTGTGCAGCGTGGAAAGGACCAAGTGCCCCGTCAGAGCGGCCTTAATCGCGATTTCAGCAGTTTCAAAGTCGCGGATTTCGCCGACCAGAATAATGTTGGGGTCCTGCCGCAAGAACGACCGCAGGGCGGCAGCGAAATTCAGGCCGATCTGCTCCTTCATTTGGACCTGGTTCACGCCGCCCAACTGAAATTCGACCGGGTCTTCGGCCGTCATAATGTTGGTGTCAGGCTGGTTCAATCGTGCAATCGAGGAATAGAGAGTGTTGGTTTTTCCCGAGCCTGTGGGACCCGTGACCAGCACCATTCCGTAAGGTTTCAAAATGGCTTTCTCGAACTTCACCAGCGACTCCGCTTCGAAGCCCAGCTTGGTCATGTCCAACCGCAGGTTTTCTTTGTCCAGCAACCGGAGCACGATCTTTTCCCCCCACAGGGTGGGCAGCGTGCTCACGCGGAAGTCGAGTTGCTTCTTCTTGCCTCCGATGTGCATCTTCAGCATGATGCGGCCGTCTTGCGGCAGTCGTTTTTCGCTGATGTCGAGCTTGGCCATGATCTTCAGCCGGGACGTGATCGCATCTTTCAGCTTGATGGGAGGCGACATGATGGACTGCAGCACACCGTCAATACGGAAGCGCACGCGAAACTCTTTTTCGTAGGGCTCAATGTGAATGTCGCTGGCTCCGCGTTTGACCGCATCGGTTAAAACCAGGTTAACGAGTTTGACGATGGGCGCCTCATCGGCCGCCTTCTCAAGGTCTGCAAGCGCCAATTCTTCCTGGTCGCCCTGCAGTTCAACGTCGGCTTCGTCCATCTCCGACATGGACTGCATGACTTGCTCGAGGTCCTCCTCTTTGCTGGTTCCGTATGCCTTTTCAATGCCCTCGAGAATCGAAGCTTCTGAAGCCACAACCGGCTCAATGTTGAAACCGGTCATGAACTTGATGTCATCCATCGCGAACACGTTGGTGGGGTCAACCATTGCGATGGTGAGCGAAGCGCCCACGCGGCTCAAAGGTAGAATCTGGTAGCGCTTCGCGGTCTCGTAGGGAATCAGCTTGACGACGGATGCATCTATTTCAAAATAGGAAAGATTGATGGCGGGAACACCATACTGCCGCGAAAGAAAATTTGTGACATCCTCGTCGCTGAGGATGTTGAGCTTCACCAATGCGCTGCCCAGGCGGCAGTTGGTTTCCTTCTGCACCTTCGTCGCCTGCTGCAACTGCTCTGGCGTGATGATCTTCTCTTTGACGAGAAGGTCGCCCAGTCTCTGGGACATTTCCTACGCTCCAGTACTACACATTGACACTGCCCAACCCTTGAATGTTGGATGTGGAACTCTTCAGCAACCCGAACACACGACAGCAGCGCGTGTCAGGGTTTGCGCGGGGGAAAGAGAGCCGCAATCCGATGACACAAATTGTCACCTTGATTGGGTAACAGCAAAAGTAACCTAAGTACCTGTACCTCGACGCTCGCCTTCTCAAGTTGCTGACAGGCCTCGGAAATCGGCCTAATCGCAGGTCGGCACGCTACTCGGTGTTGGTACATGTCCTTTGGGTAAACTGGAAGCAGGCCATGTCTGCATCGAGTTCATTCGCACCGGAAGCGCACATTCGAGGGATTTATACGAGGCTATCGGGTGACTGGGGGCCCCAGCACTGGTGGCCGGCGCAGAGCCGCTTCGAGGTGATCGTTGGCGCGTTTCTCACCCAGAATACAAACTGGTCGAACGTCGAGATCGCAATACGGAAGCTGCGGTCGGCACGTGTGCTCAGCGTTGCGGGAATTCGGGCGATCTCACTGGAAGACCTACAGCAGTTGATCCGGTCATCAGGATATTTTCGCCAGAAGGCGAGCCGGCTGAAGGCTTTCATCAGCTTCCTCGATGAGAGCTACCGTGGTTCGCTGACCAGGATGTTCTCCCAGCCAACCGCCCTTCTGAGAGAGCAATTGCTGTCGTTGAACGGCATAGGCCCGGAGACTGCCGACTCGATTCTCCTGTACGCGGGACAACGTCCTGTGTTCGTGGTGGACGCTTACACCCGCAGGCTCGCGGCACGTCACCATATTGCGGCGGAAAAGGCTACATACGAGGAACTCAGGATACTTTTCGAACGAGCACTCGCGAACATTACATGGCCACAGAGCAGTTCCGCTCCACGATCTGGAGGCGCCAGCCACCCTCCTTCACGGATGAGCCTGGCCAGGCGCGGCGTGTCCGCCCAGGTCTTTAACGAGATGCATGGCTTCATCGTTGGCGTAGGCAAGACATATTGCCGCAAGTCCCAACCGGACTGCGAACATTGTCCCCTGAAGTGCTTCTTGCCCGCGCCACAGCACTCTGCTCCACTGCAATCAGCCCGGCGCGCTGCAAGAATATAATGTTGTGAACCTTGGGCCTGCCCCTTTAACAGCGGAGGAACACGAACCATTTCATGGCACAACCTGGCCAGGACGGGAAGATAAGCCGCAAGAAGCTCATCATCATTCTTGCGGTGCCGAGTGCGTTGCTGTTTGTGATTTTGCTCTCCCTTTCGTCGTCGGAATTGCGCTTTATCCGGCCGAAGACCAGCGAGGAAACGGTAACGCTGGTTGCATTGACGCTGCTGGTGTCGCTCCTGTTTGGGGGCCTCACATTTGTTCTGTTCCGGAACCTGATCAAGCTCTTCGCCGAGCGGCGCCTGGGCGTGCTGGGGTCCAAGTTTCGCACTCGGCTGGTAATTGGAAGCCTGCTGCTATCGTTCGTGCCAGTGCTGGTGATGTTCTGGTTTTCGTATGGGCTGATGAACCGTTCTATCGAACGCTGGTTCTCCACTCCCGTGGAGGAAGTCCGGCAAGACACGGCACTGATGGCGGAATTGCTTTCCAAATATGCCGGTGAGAATGCGCGCGCCGAAGCTGTGTCCATCGCTTCGGCTCCGGATGTGCGCCACGCGTTTGAAGGTCACAGTTTCGAGGCAGTACTCGCAGAGTTTCGAGCGCACGAACCGACTTTGCAGGGTGGCTTTGCTGTGGCGCTCGACCAAGGTGAACTGGAAGCTAGCTTCGGAGTGCCCGCGCCCTGGTCAATCTTGAAATCGAAAATCCCTCTGGCCAGGATCAGTTCCGAACGCCCGCAACTGCTCAACTGGGAAAACACCAATTACATCCTGGGCAGCGCTCCCGTGAACGATCGCGGCGAAATCCTGATCGCGATCCCGCTACCGCATTCATTCTCCGAAGCACAGAAGCAACTTGCTGCCAGCCAGCAACGCTACCTGGAATTGGCGCGCGAGCGCCGGCAGGTGCGCCTGACCTACATGACCATTCTGATGGCGCTGACTGGAATGGTCCTGTTCGTCAGCATGTGGCTGGCGCTTTACTTGTCGAAATTCGTGACTCGTCCCGTGGCAGCACTGGCGACAGCAACCCAGGAGATTTCGAAGGGAAACTTCGACTACCGTGTCGCCGTCCCTGCTGCCGACGAACTGGGTGACCTCGTCCGCTCGTTCAACCGCATGGCCGAGGAACTGCTATCCAGTCGTCATCAAGTCGAAGCTTCCAGCCAGCAACTTAGCGCCGCGAATGCCGAACTGGAGCGACGACGGCGACACATCGAAACAATTCTCGAGAGTATTCCGACTGGGGTTCTTTCGCTCGATGCCAGCCAGCGCGTGAGCCACCTGAATCAGGCACTACTGCGTTTGCTCCGTCCCTTGGAAGACCCTTCGGGAATGCAGTCGCTTCTGGTCGGGTCGTCTCTGCCGGAGCTCTTTCCGGCGGATGTGCTGGAGGATCTCGACCCCCTGCTGCGCCGCGCAGACCGCATGGGAACAACGACCACGCAGATGGAATTTTCGGTCCAGCGTAGTCATCTCAACGTCGCCGTCACAGTTGCCACCCTGCAGCACAATACGCAGCGCCTCGGATATGTGCTGGTGTTTGAAGACCTGTCCGACTTGTTGCATGCGCAAAGGCAAACCGCGTGGCGTGAAGTGGCGCGCCGCGTGGCTCATGAGATCAAGAACCCTCTCACGCCGATCGCGCTGTCCGCCGAACGCATCCGCCGTCACGTGGATCGCGATCCCATGGACAGCGCTTCGGTCGAGATTGTGCGGTCGTGCGCCGACACCATTGAGAGCGCCGTGGAAACGGTGCGCACACTGGTAAACGAATTCGCAACCCTTGCCAGCTTCCCCACTTCGCAGCCGCAGCCAGCCGATATCAATGCGATCGCTGAGAATGCGCTAGCCATGTTCAACGGCAGGCTGGATCAGATTCGAGTTCGAACACTGTTTGCCAGCAGTCTTCCGAAGGTAATGGCCGATTCGGATGCGATCAAGCGCGCTATCGCGAACCTGGTGGACAACGCGGCGGAAGCGGTACAAACTTCGATGATCAAGGAAATCGAAATCACGACTGCCCTGGTCGCCAGTCGTGATGCGGTCGAGATCTGCGTGGCCGATAGCGGCCAGGGCGTCAGTCGCGAGGCCAAGGAGCGGCTCTTCCTTCCTTATTTCTCGACCAAGTCGCGCGGGACCGGCCTCGGCCTCGCCATCGTAAGCCGCATTATCGAAGACCACCACGGCTACATTCGCGTGGAGGAAAACAAACCCGTAGGCGCCAGGTTTGTCATCGAATTGCCTGTCGCGAGCGAGACAGTCTCACCGCCTGCGACCACAACCTATGCCTAGCGTTCTTATCGTTGACGATGAATCCGCCATTCGCGAGTCTTTGCGCGGCGTGCTGGAAGACGAAGGTTACGAGGTCTCTGGCGCCGAGAGCGGCGAGGTTTGTCTCGATCTCTTAGCGAAGAAGTCTGTTGACGCGGTCCTTCTCGACATTTGGCTGCCGGGCATGGACGGTCTGCAGACGCTCGAGAACATTCGTGAATTGGAGAATGCGCCCGAGGTCATCATTATCTCTGGACATGGGACGATCGAGACCGCCGTGCGCGCCACCAAACTCGGCGCATTCGATTTTCTCGAGAAGCCGCTCTCCGTTAATAAGACTCTCATTCTCATCAGAAACGCTCTTGAGGCGAAAAAGCTGCGCAGCGAGAACCGTGAACTCAAAAAACAGGCAATGCGGAAGAGCGAAATCGTGGGCGAAAGCATTCCCATGAAGGCGCTGCGACAGCAGATCCAGCTTATGGCTCCAACCAATGGTCGCGTCCTGATTTTCGGCGAATCGGGGAGTGGCAAGGAACTGGTTGCGCGGGCCATTCATGCCCAAAGCCTTCGTAAGGACCAGATGTTCGTGGAAGTGAATTGCGCCGCTATTCCTGAGGACCTTATCGAGAGCGAGCTGTTCGGTCATCGCCGCGGCTCGTTTTCCGCGGCCGGCGGAGACAAGGAAGGAAAGTTCCTGAAGGCGGACGGCGGCACGCTGTTTATGGACGAAGTTGGCGATATGAGCCTCAAGACTCAGGCCAAAGTGCTGCGCACCCTGGAGGAGCAGCGCTTTACAGCTGTCGGAAGCGATGAGCCAGTCACCGTGGATGTGCGGGTCATCGCCTCGACCAACAAAGACCTTGAGGAGGAAATTGCCCGCGGAAATTTTCGCGAAGATCTGTTTTACCGGCTCAACGTGATCCCTTTTTCGGTGCCGCCGCTGCGGGAGCGAAAGGAAGACATTCCGCTGTTTGCGCGATATTTCCTGCGTGAACTGTCGGCGCACTACGGGCGCGCGCCGCGCGAGATTACCGACGATGCGATCGATACGCTGATGCGCTACTCATGGCCGGGAAATGTGCGCGAACTTCGCAACGTGATCGAGCGCATCGTGATCATGAACCCTACAGCGACTCGCTTCGACCGCAAGCACCTGCCGCCGCTTGTCTATCGGGATGGCAGCCGCCGCTCGGGAAGCGAATTCATGACGCTACATCAGGCACGCGCGGCTTACGAGCGGGATTACATCCTGAAGAAACTCGACGATAACCATGGCAACATCAGCCGCACGGCAGAAGCTCTAGGCCTCGAACGAAGCCATCTCTATCGCAAGATGAAGACACTGGGGATTGCGGTGAAAGAGTAGCAGTGGTCAGTGGCTTTGCGTCCTTTGCGAGCTTTGCGGTTAACATTTTGCGGTTAAAAGCTTTCCCCGATTCACGATTTTGTTTCCGGTGCCATTAGGTGTCTCAACTGCCTTCGCCAGTCGAGCTCCTCGACGAACCCGCGCGCCTCGCGCCAGTTGGCACGCACTTTCACGAACAGTTCAAGGTACACTTTCGTTCCCAGCATCTTTTCAATCTCCAGCCGCGCGGCAGTGCCGATCTTCTTTAGCATCTGTCCCTGACGGCCAACGAGAATTCGCTTCTGCCCTTCCCGCTCGCAGAAAATAGCGGCCGCGATGCGCGTCAGCTTCGGGAGTTCCTCGTACTGCTCAGTCAGAACCGTAACAGAATGCGGAACTTCCTCGGCTGTGTTCATCAGAACCTGCTCGCGGATCAACTCGGAAACCATGAATCGCGCGGGCTGGTCGGTAATCTGGTCTTCCGGAAAGTACGGCGGACCGTCAGGAAGCGCAGCCACAATCTTCTGTAAGAGAAGTTCCAGGCCTTCTCCTTTCCTGGCCGAGATCGGAATGATTTCGCGGAAAGCAAGCTGTTTCGCATGCTGCTCAATCAGCGGGAGGAGCGCGCTTTTCCCGCCACGCAGCAGGTCGATTTTGTTTAGCAGGAGAAAAACCGGAGTCTTCGACTTCTCAATCAGGCTAAAAAGAGACTGCTCGTCAGCATCCTTCTTTCGCATCGCGTCCACAATCACCAGCACCAGATCGCAGCCATTCATCGCCTCACGCACTTCCGACATCATCTTTTTGCCCAAACTCGTAGCCGGCCTATGCACGCCGGGAGTATCGATCAACACAACCTGCGCACCGGATTTTCCCTTTTTCTTTGGAATATGAATAACGCCCAGCACGCGATTGCGGGTAGTTTGTGGCTTAGGGCTGACGATGGCGAGTTTCTCGCCAGCCAGAGCGTTAAGCAAAGTGGATTTTCCCGCGTTTGGTTTACCGAGAATGCAGACGAAGCCGGACCGAAAAGGCATAACCTAGGTTAAACGCATCTGCTGCGGATGCGTGAGGGAAACTCGCACGCGTTCAACCCGCCGCTCGCTGGCCTGCAAGACTTCGAGGCGAAGGCCGTTCTGCTGAATCACCTCGCCCTTCTGCGGAATGCGGCCGGCGAGCTCGCTGACCAAGCCCGCAACCGTTGCCGCACCCTTGCGGTCAGGACGAACGCCGAGCAATTCTTCGAGACGATCCACGTCCATATTCCCGGGCACAAGATACGAAAAGTCGCTCTCACGCACCACCTGCGCGGCTTCGTGCTCATCGCTGATCTCGCCCACGATCTCTTCGACCAGGTCTTCGATAGTCACCAGCCCGGCAACTTCGCCATACTCATCAATGACGATGGCCATGCGGGTTTTGTTTCTCTGCATCTCGCGCAAAAGGTCGCTGGCCAGCTTGGTCTCGGGGACGAAGTAGAGGTCCTTTCTCATCAGCGAACCGACGGTGCGGTTGTGCGCATCCGAATCGGGGACCTGGAGAACATCCTTCGCGTATACCAGGCCGACAATATTGTCGATCTTGCCCTCGAAAACCGGCACGCGTGAAAAGGAGCGGACGTGAAGTATTTCGATGAATTTCTCGACCGTCGTATCAACCGGAACGGCGACCATTTCAGGGCGCGGCTTCATCGCGTCGCGAACCGTCTTCTCGCTAAATTGCACCACGGACTGGATCAGGTCGCGATTGCTCTCGTCCAGAATGCCCTCTTCCTCGCCGGCTTCAATCAGCGCGTCCACGGCTTCGGCCTGGGTTTCAGGCTGCTGGTCCGCATGCTCGCGAGTGAGGGACGTGACTGACTGCAAAAAGCCGAGAATCAGTGTGATCGGCAGCACAAGGTAGATCATGCCGCGCAGCAAGGGAGTCCAGCGGACGAGCCATTTCCCGTCCGTCCGGGAAAAGAACACAAACGGCAAAAATCGATTGAATACGATTACGACGAGAAGGATCGACAGAGCGGCTTCCAGAATTTCGTCCGCCGACCAGTCTCCGCCGCGAAAGACACTGAAACCCACAATCAGGGCGATTGCTGCCATCAACAATTGCGTTAAAACTGCGACGGACAGCGCTGCTCGCGAGCGACTGACCTTCAGTTTCGGTTCAACCTGCTGCTCGAAATTGTCGATGTTGTCCTGAAATTCGCGGGAGAGAAACTTGCCAATCTCGGCGTAAACTCGCTCGACATAAGACGACAGGGTCAGGAGTACAAACAGGACCAGCAGCGTGATTGCGATCGCGAGATTCATGTTCGTAATCGCGCGGAGCGGGCGGTCGTGGGACGCGGCTTCACCGCAGCCCGTTCGATCAGGGCAGCCGGAAGGCCCAAGCGACGCCGCAACCGCAATTCTTTTCCCGCCATTTCGCCGTCGTCGCCCTCATGATCATACCCTGCCAGATGCAGAACACCGTGCAACACAAGTATTCGCACTTCGTCCGCCACTGAGTGCCTAAGGGTCCGCGCGTTCTGTCCCGCCACGTCCTGTGAAATGGCGATATCTCCGGCAAAGCCTTCCACGAAATTCGGCGGTGGGAACGAAAGCACGTCGGTGATGTAGTCCTTGCCGCGAAATCGCGTGTTCAAAGTGCGCATTTCACGGCTATTGGTTACCAATACGGTGACAGCGCCCCGCAATCCGGCTACGCGACACGCTTTGGCGACGAACTCCGCCAAAGCCCGTTCGCTGAGTCCGCCGACTTTCCGCTTCATGATGACTGTGGGTGATATCTTCATTGCGAAACTGCAGCCAAAAAAGAAAAGAGGGCAGCGATGCCCTCTTTCGACGATCCATCGTTATTCCACGACTTCG
>Ga0137367_10004538_pt1 | contig 11263 bp, 10 predicted proteins | sample SagtaG_14_FD_104939 | JGI IMG/M metagenome (GOLD analysis project Ga0137367, IMG submission 104939) | Vadose zone soil microbial communities from Sagehorn Ranch, Mendocino, California, USA - Sage1_L_80_16 metaG | ecosystem: Environmental > Terrestrial > Soil > Vadose zone | place: USA... | reverse complement strand
GCGCTCTCAACGGCTGGCTCGAGTTCTACAATCGACGCCGACCACACGGCAGCCTCAACCGCCAACCGCCCCTCGAGCGCTTACGAGCACTCAGGAACAACGTGGCTGGGTCTTACACCTAGCGCTCGAGCGAGAGGAACTCGCCCTCGAAAGAGGAAGACCCCCGGCTGCGGCTCCGGGGGTCAATTCCTGTTAGGCGACTCCGCCTCTGTGGCGGTCTCCCCGGGACTTGGCTCTGCGGCCCAGCCACGCCCCGATCGGATCCCGCCTGGTGAAGTGCCTCCTGCAGCCGACCCTGGCGTCTGGCTCGGTTGCAAGATGGCCTCACTGTACGAGCGTTCCAGGGGTCTGTCAAGTAGCTCGGTCAAGTGATTTGCATTAGGCTTGGTTGACTCGTTTCTGGTGGAAACATGACCTTTTAGGGGGATGCCGCCGAACATGGGTTGAAGTTTGGTGAAGCATGCAGTTGACTCCCCCGTACATGTCTGACTCGACCGCCACTCGTCAGCAGCAGGAGCGAGCCTTCGCCGCGCAGGCGGGGCTTCGCCTCGGGGAGCGCCTGCGTCAGCTCCGGGTCGCGGCGGGAATGACCCAGACCGACCTGGCGGGCGACCGCTTCTCCAAGGAATACGTCAGCCAGATCGAGCGCGGCAAGACGAGGCCCACGCGCGAGACGATCGACTGGCTCGCCGGCCAACTCGGTGTCGACGCAGGGTTTCTCGCCAACGGGGTCTCCGCAGACGAGCGTGGCCGCGTCGACTCGGCGCTCGCGCGTGCGGATGCCCTCCTCGAGGCGAGGCGAAACGACGAGGCGCTCGCAGACTTCGAGGCAATTCGCTCTGCGGTGCTTGCCACCGGAATGCCTGAGCTCGAGGTTCGGGCCCTTTCGGGTGAGGCCACCGTCCGCATGCGCCGCGGGGAGGTACGCGAGGCGATCGCCCTCCTCGAGCGGGCTCGGGTGCTCAGTGAAGGTGCGGCTTTCTCGGACGTCGAGCGCTCGGACGTCCTGTTCCGCCTCGGGGTTGCGCGCTACAAGATCTCGAGCATCCAGACGGCGATCGGTCTCTTCGACGAGGCTCTGAAGCTTGCCGAGCGATCGGAGATCCCGTCCGATCACCTACGTTCGAACATCCTCGCTTGGCGCTCGCGCTGCTACCGGCGCCGCCGCGATCTCGAGGCCGCTCGCGAGGACGTCGAGCGAGCGCTCGAGCTGGCCGAGGGTCTGAACGACAAGCGCACGGCCGCAGACGTCTACTTTCAGGCCTCGATCATTGCCGACCGCGAAGGCCACTGGGTCCTCGCCCGCACGTACGCGGAGCGGGCGAAAGCCGCGTACGAAGAGCTATCCGACCGGGGCAACTTGGGCCGGTTGCTCAACAACCTCGGCGGACTCAACTTCCTGCTCGGCCATCCGCACGACGCGATCTCCTTCCTGAAGGACGCGGTCCGGATCCAGCTCGAGGTCGGCGACGACGCGGAGGCGGCCCACGCGGTGAACGGCATCGCCCAGGTGCATCTCCGCACGGGAGAGGTCACGCGCGCCGAGGAGCAGGCGCGGTACGCCCTCACGCTCCTGGAGGGACGGGTCGACCATCTCGACGAGATCGGCAACGCACAGCTCGTGCTCGGTCGCGCAATGCTCGAGCAGGACCGGCTCGCCGAGGCGGAGGAAGCCTTCCGCCTCGGCGAGGAGGCCTACGACAAACTCTCGTCGGCCAGCCACCGCGCAACGGCGTGGGTCGCCCAGGGGGACCTCGCCGCCCGCCGCGGCGACGATCGCACGGCTGCACGCCTGTACCGGCAGGCCGCTGACGCTCTCCAGGATGTCCGCTTCTAGGCAATGAGGGAGGTGACTACGTGACCAAGGCTCGTCTCATCTACTTCGCGGTGTTCGCAATTCTCATCGCATCCGCCCTGCTGCCGGCTCTGACTCTCTGGCCCGACGGCCCGAGCGACGGCGCCGAGATCTAGAGCAATCCCTGCGCGCTTCGCTCGCCGTCCTTGCGTTTGCTTGCGCTGACGGCTGATTTCCGGCCCTCGGGTCGTTCGAAGCGAGGCGCGCCCCAGCGGCATCAGCTGCGGGATTAGGTCCTTCCGATCGGCCGGTTGCTGCGGTTGGCCTCTGCGAAGGGTCACGGGACCTGACAGAGTTGCTGAAGATTGTGTCTTTGGTAGGGCGAGATCCGAGTAACTTGGTGAGCGTCCGCGAGGTTGCGGGCGAGCTCGGCGTCCATCCTGAGACGGTCCGGCGGCTAATCCATGACGGGCGGCTCGATGCCGTTCGAGTCGGCCGCGTCCTGCGGGTGCACCGGACGGCAGTTGACGGCTTTCTGGCGCGGCAGCGAGTGAAGCCGACGCGTTTCCAGGTCTGATCACTCGGAGCTAGACAGCCCGGATCGGGAGGTCCCGCTTGCGAGGCGCGTCTAGGGGGTGAGATAATCTCACCACTTCAAAAGGAAAAGTAATAGGAGGGCAGATGGCGGAAGACGGCTATGCAAAGCCGGTCCTTGTCACGACCGACTGGCTCGCGGAGCACTTGGACGATTCGAACGTCGTGGTGGCCGAGGTGGACGAGAACCCCGATCTGTACGAAGAGGGCCACATCCCGGGTGCTGTGAAGCTGCACTGGAAGGAAGACCTCCAGGATCCCGTCGAGCGCGACATCGTCGAGAGGACAGAGTTCGAGCGCCTGATGGGCTCGCGCGGGATCGGGACCGACACGGCCGTGGTGGTCTACGGCGACAAGAACAACTGGTTCGCCGCCTATGCGTACTGGTACCTGAAGATCTACGGTCACGGCGACCTGCGCATCCTCGACGGCGGCCGGCAGAAGTGGATCGACGAGGGCCGCGCCCTCACGACCGACGCGCCGCAGGTGCAGCCGGCGACATACAGCGCGCAGGAACGCGACGAGTCGATCCGCGCCTATCGCGATGCCGTGCGAGAGACGATCGGCACTGACGGGAAGGCCCTCGTCGATGTTCGCAGCCCGCAGGAGTACTCGGGCGACCTGATCGCTCCCCCCGGCTACGAACAAGAGGGCGCGCAGCGGGCGGGCCACATCCCGACCGCAGCCTCGATCCCGTGGGCTCAGGCCGTCCGCGACGACGGGACGTTCAAGAGCGCCGACGAGCTGCGCGGGCTCTACGGTGGGAAGGGCGTGACGGACGACAAGGAGGTCACGGCCTACTGCCGCATCGGCGAGCGCAGCGCGCACACGTGGTTCGTGCTGCGGGAGCTGCTCGGCTACAAGGACGTCCGCAACTACGACGGCTCGTGGACCGAGTGGGGCAACCTCGTCGACGTACCGATCGAAAAAGGCGCCTGACGGCGCCTTTTCCGATCGCACTGGGAACGCTCGCTTCGCGAGGGAACGTGCGCGGGCAAAGCCCGCGCACTCTCATGGGGTTTCGCGTTGGGACCAGCTGGTGGTCCGCGGGTGGCGGCGCTTGCGCGTCACCACCCGCGTGAGTTCGGCCTCCAGGTAGAGCGGCTTCGCCTGCTCTACCTTCCGGCCTTAGGGGCTTGGCTGAGTTCCAGCGGTCTCAACCCGCTCGATGACGATGTGGGGAAGACGCGCGTGTGGGCTTAGCTTGAGGAGTAGTCGCACGATCTCCGCGCAGTCCTCGGGTTGGATCATCTGCTCGGGCGGGACGGGGTTCCAGTCCGTCATTGGCGTCGCGACGAAGCCGGGGCTGAGCGCTGTTGCGCGCACGCCGTGGTCTTGCTCGGCACGGTTGAGTGTCTGGGTGAAATTGATCACACCTGCTTTGGCGGCGCCGTAGACCGGGAGCGGAGGCGCCGGCATCACGCCGGCGATCGACGCGAGGTTCACGACGAGACCCTGTGATTCACGAAGGAGCGGTAGGGCGGCGGCCGTCACGAGCATCAGTCCGCGCAGATTGATGTTCAGCTGCAGGTCGAGCCGCTTGGTGGGGAGTTCGTCGATTGCGCCCGCGAAGCCAACGCCGGCGGAGTTGACCAGGACATCGAGGCGTCCGTATCGATCGCGGTGTTCCTCGACGACGCGCCGGCAGTCGTCCTCGTTGCCGACGTCGGCGGCTACGGCAAGGGCGCCGAGCTCCTTGGCAGCGGCTTCGACCTTGTCCCGTGTCCGTGAGGCGAGCGTGAGGTCGAATCCCTCCTCGCGCAGAGTCCGCGCGATCGCGAGCCCGATACCCGACGAGCCGCCCGTGATGAGAGCCGTCCTCTCGATGAGCCATCTTTGCAAGTGGGAAGGTGGGGTGGCTGCCCTGCAGAAAGGGGCCGCGGGGAACCCTAAGGCTCCTCCTCTCCCCTGAAGGGGCGGCGGTGACGCGAAAGTGCTGCCGCCGCCTATTTTCGGGAATAGACCGGGTGCAGGCGTCGTAACAACCTGAACCAGCCGTTGTCTGTAGACGAAGAGGGCACAGACCCCTACATTTCGCGGTTCAGCGACGCAACGCAGGAGGATCTGTTGTGGACATCGAGACCGGTCGCGTGAAGCTCACAGACCTCGCCTCGTGCGGTGGATGCGCTGCCAAGTATTCGGCTGCGCGCCTCGAGCAGCTTCTCGCCGGCTTCGTGCCCGTCGAGGCCGAGAACCTCCTCGTCGGCCTGGCACCCGCAGACGATGCAGCCGTGTACCGGCTCGACGACGAACGTGCGCTCATCTTCACGCTCGACTTCTTCCCGCCGGTCGTGGACGATCCGGGCGACTACGGCGCGATCGCGGCGACGAATGCGCTCAATGACGTCTTCGCCATGGGCGGGACGCCGTTGCTGGCGCTTTCGATCGCGGCCTTCCCCGAGGAGCTTCCGATGCAGATGCTCGCGGAGATCTTCGCGGCCGCCGACGAGCAGGTGCGGGCCGCCGGCGGCCTGCTCGCCGGGGGCCACACGATTCGCGACGCTGAGCCGAAGTACGGACTGGCTGTCGTCGGCACGGTACATCCCGACGGCATCTGGCCGAAGAACGGCGCGCGCCCGGGCGACGCCCTGTTCCTGACGAAGCCGCTCGGAACGGGCCTGATCATGACGGGCTACAAGAAGGGCTTCGCCGGCGAGATGCAACTGGAACGGGCGATCCGCTGGATGCGGACGCTCAACAAAGACGCCGCGGACGTCCTGCGCCGCGTCGAGCCGAACGCGGTGACCGACGTGACGGGCTTCGGACTCTTCGGCCACGCGCACGAGGTGGCGGAGAGAAGTGGAGTGAGCGTGCGGCTCGAGTCCGAACGTTTCCCCGCGATCGACGGGGCGCTCGACCTTGCGCGCAAAGGGGTGCGCACCAGCGGCGATCCGCGCAACCGTGACTTCGCCGCTACGCACGTCGTGACGAACGGGCTGCCGGAAACGCTCGACGCGCTCGGTTACGACCCGCAAACGGCAGGCGGCCTGCTCGTTTCGCTTCCCGCCGAGCGCGGCGCGGCGCTCGAGGCGGAGTTCACCGCGCGCAGGCTCTTCATCCGCAGGATCGGCCGCGTGGAGGAGGGCGCCGGGGTCACCGTCGAGTGAGACATCGCTTGCGATGTCGACTTCAGGACGTGCGAGCTTTGCTCGCGCGTCCGTCTGCGCCGCCGACCGATCCGCGCGGATCGAGAGGGCCGTCGTGACCAGCGGGATGATTCACGGAAGGTTCCAGCCCTTCCACAACGGACATTTGGAGTACCTGCGCGGAGCGGCTGCGCGGGCGGACGAGGTCTTCGTCGGGATCACAAATCCCGATCCGCAGCGGGTGAAAGAGGAGGCGAGCGATCCGCTTCGACATCTCCCCGAGTCCAACCCGTTCACGTACGTCGAGCGGCTGCTCATGGTCGAGGCCGTCGCCGAGGACGAAGGCATCCACGCGCACGTGATTCCCTTCCCCGTCAACGAGCCCGAACTCTGGCCGGCGTACGTGCCGCCGCGCGTGACGCAGTATCTTCGGCTCTTTTCAGAATGGGGCGGCACGAAGCTCGACCGCATGCGCGAGGCGGGCTACGAGGTCGTCGTGCTCGACGAGGGCGCGGAGAAGGAGATCTCAGGCGCGGTCGTGCGTGCGGCCTTGCGGTCCGGCACGGAGTGGGAATCCCTCGTTCCGCCCGGGGTCGCGCGTGTGATCCGGTCGCTCGAGCGCATTCCGGTCTGATCGGGATCCGGGCCGCTAGGCTCGCCGCGTGCTTCCGATCGTCGTCTTGCTGCTGGACGGGCTCGCTGACCGTGCACACGGCTCGCTCGGTGGGCGCACAGCGGTAGAGGCCGCCGAGACCCCGAACCTGGACCGGGTGTGTGCCGCAGGATCCTGCGGCGTCATCTACGCGGTCGGGCCCGGGCGAGCGCCGTCGAGCGAGGTCGCGCACTGGTCGATGCTGGGCTACAGGACGGACGAGTTTCCAGGCCGCGCCGTCTTCGAGGCGCTGGGTCGCGGCCAGGAGGTCAGCGCCGAGCACGTCTTCGCCTACGCCGCGCTCAGGCCCGCCGAGCGGCGCGACGATGGCTGGTGGCTGACCGGACGTCCGGATCCCGACGGCGATGCGGAGGAAGCCCATCGGCTCGTGGAGGCGTGCGACGGGATCTCGATCGACGGGCTCAGGTTCTCGCTCACGCACGTCTGGCGCGGTGAGGCGGTGCTGCGCATCTCCGGAGGCGCCGACGAGCGAGTGACCGACAGCGACGCTTTCTTTCGCGACCGGCACCCAGTCTTGCGACCGCAGGCAGTTGTGCCCGAGGCCGAGCGCACGGCGCGCGCGGCCGAGGAATGGACCCGAGAGGTGATGCGGCGGCTGCAAGGGGAGCGGTTCAACGTGATCACGCTGAAGTGGTGGGGCCGCCCGCGGAAGCTTCCGACGTTCGAAGAGCGGCATGGGTTGCGCGGGACGTTCGCCGCGAGCTCCGCGTTCCTCCGTGGGCTCGGACGTGCAATCGGGCTGGAGCCGCGCGACGAGCCCGAGACAGACGATCCCGCCGCCGATCTCCGCGGCCGGGTGGCGCTCGCACGTGAACAGCTCGACGCGGGCGACACCTTCGTGTTCTGTCATGTGAAGAGTGCCGACGCGGCGGGGCACACGAAGGATCCGCTCAAGAAGCAGGCGGTGATCGAGACGCTCGACGCGGCACTCGGCGACTTGCCGACCGGCCGGGCGATCGTCTGTGTCACCGGCGATCACGCGACTCCTGCCTCTCCGGACGTGATCCATTCGGGCGATCCGGTTCCGTTCGTTGTCGCAGGTCCGGGCGTGCGTGCCGACCGCGTGCGTGCGTTCGGCGAAGCGACGTGCGCGGATGGGATCCTTGGCCATCTGCGCGGGCCGGACATGATGCCGGTGCTCCTGAACGTAGCCGACCGGCCGCTCTTCCTGGGCTCGCGCCCGACGCCGTACGATGGTGCGGACGGCTATCCCTCCATCCTCGACCCCTTGTGACCTGTACGCAGGCAGTCGCTGAGACACGTCTAGACTCGGCGCCGTGAACGCGCAACCGACGGCGCTCGCGCGGTTACGGGCGCTCGTTCTCACGCCGGCCCAGTTCCTTACCCTTGCGCTCGCTCAGCTCGGTGCGCTCTGGCTGATCATTGGAACCGGTGCCGCTGTTCGGCTCACCGACTCCGGCCTCGGCTGCAGGCACTGGCCGGGATGCGAGGAGGGACATCCCCTCCCTGCGAAGGACGCTCACGCGTTCGTCGAGTTCAGCAACCGCGTCGTCGGAGGAGTCACGATCGGGCTCACGCTCCTCGCCTGGCTCGCTGCGCGCCGTACGGCGACGCTTCCGAGCTGGGTTGTGCGGCTCGCGGGCGCGGTCTTCCTCGGCACGCTTGCGCAGGCGCCACTCGGGCTGCTCGCTGTTGCGAGCGATCTTCGCTGGCCCGTCGTGATGGCACATCTCCTGCTCTCGATCGCTTTGCTCGGAGGCGCGACCGTTGTGGCGCTCGACGGGCGCGCCGCCCAGATCGGGCGCGCGAAACCAATCGTGCCTCCCGAGTTGCGGCGGCTCGCGCTCGCGTTCACGGCCGCCTGCTTCGCCCTGATCGTCAGCGGCTCGCTCGCGACGGCTGCCGGCCCGCATTCGGGCGGTGGTGCGACAGAGGACATCGACCGGCTTGGACGGCTCGAGCCGATCGTGTACGTGCACGGCGCCGTCGTCGGGATCTTCCTCTGCACGTTCCTGTTCAGCCTCGGGTATCTCGCCGCCCGGCGCGACCGCTCCCCGCGGCTCTTCGGGTTCGGCGCGGCCGTGTTCGCCCTACTGCTCGGGCAGATGGGGCTCGGTGAGCTGCAGTGGCGAACGCATCTTCCCTGGGGCCTCGTCCTCGTTCACGTCCTCCTCGCTGCCACGGTCTGGACCGGGACCGTCGCGCTGGCCACCTTGTTCTGGCGGCCGAACGTAGACTTCGCCGATCGCTGACGAACTCCGAATTGCCAGCAAGCCGAGCCTTCACGAGCCGGTGCTCATCGCGGCCTTCCGCGGCTGGAACGACGGCGGCCAGGGCGCGTCACTCGCCGGCGGCTACCTCGCCAAGACCTGGGAGGCGGAGCGCTTCGCCGAAATCGAGCCGGAGGGATTCTTCGACTTCCAGACGACGCGACCGCACGTCTCGCTCGTCGAAGGGCCTACGCGACGCATCGAATGGCCCGAGAACGCCTTCTACCACTCGCCGATCCCGGGGGTCGACCGCGACGCGGTGCTCCTCCTCGGGATCGAGCCCAACCTCCGCTGGCAGACGTTCGCAGGGATGGTGGTGGGTCTCGCTCGTGAGCTTGGTGTAGAGCTGGTGATCACGCTCGGATCCTTGCTCGCGGACGTGCCGCACACGCGCCCCTCGCCGGTCACCGGCGGCGCCACGGATCCCGAGCTGATCGAGCGCCTCGGTCTCCAGCGCTCCCGCTACGAAGGTCCGACGGGAATCGTCGGGGTCCTGCACGACGCCTGTAGCAATGCGAGCGTCCCATCGGTGAGCCTGTGGGCAGCGGTTCCGCATTACGTCTCCCTCGCGCCCAGTCCGCGTGCGGCGCTCGCGCTGTGCCAGCGGCTCGGAGACATCCTCGGAACGTCGATCGACATTGCCGAGCTCGACGAGGCGGCGGAGCGGTACAGCGAGCAGGTCACGGACGCGGTCGCATCGGACGAGGAGACGGCCGCTTACGTGGCCGAGCTCGAGCAGCGGGCCGAGGAGCTCGATGCCGAGGAGGACCTGCCCTCGGGCGAGACGCTCGCCGCCGAGCTCACACGCTTCTTGCGCGAGCGGGAGCGTGGGAACGGCGGTCCCGACGAGGAGCGCGGTCCATCGGAGCAGCCTTAGCGCTAGCCGAACGTAAAGGCGTACGCCGATGTTTCCGGCGTGAACGACAGCTCGAGCAGGCCGTCGCGGGCCTTCTTCTGCGTGACGAGCGTGTAGAGCCGGTCACCGTCGACCCGGATCATCCCGCGCACTCGCCCGTTCAACGTTACGCCGACGGTGCCGTGCCCGCCGAGCACGAGGTACACCTTGCGCGCATGGAAGTGCAGCCGAAGGCGCGCATCCCTCCCTGCAACGATCCGCTCGCTCTCCACCGTCCAGACTCCCGAGTACGCGAAGTTGTCCCGGGCGAGAGTTCGCGGGAAGCGATACGTGGCGGAGCGGTCGGCCTGCAACGGCGAGCCGGCGTAGCCCTCGATACGGAAGTAGCCGAGATACGACTCGGGCGTACGCAGCTCCGTCGGCGTTCGATCGGGCCGGCGTGCCTCGGGTGGCAAGGCACCGCTTCCACCGGCCTCGAGTAGCAGCCGGATGTCGCGCTCGGTCTCGTCGTAGTCCCCCTCACCGACGTGGATGTCGCGGACGCGCCCGGCCTGATCGACGATGTAATCCGCCGGCCAGTACTTGTTCTCGTATGCGTCCCAGGTGTCGTAGTCGTTGTCGAGCGCGACCGGATACTTGATGCCGAGCCGCTCGACGGCGGTGCGAACATTGGCGAGATCGTGCTCGAACGCGAACTCTGGTGTGTGGACCCCGAGGATCACGAGCCCTTTGGCCCGGTAGCGCTCGTCCCAGCTCTCGATGTACGGGAGGGTGCGCAGGCAGTTGATGCAGGAGTAGGTCCAGAAGTCGACCAGTACGACCTTGCCGCGCAGTGACCTCATGCTCAGTCCGGAGCTGTTGATCCATGCGGAGATCCCGTGGAGATCGGGCGCGGCACCGTAGTCGTTGAGCGGGACTTTGATTCGCTGCGATGCGACGTGCAGCCGTGGCAGAGGCTTGACCCTGATGCCTCCACGACGCTGCTCGCTGCCCCGGAGGGAGGCGAGCTGACCCTCGGCGGTCCCGTTGCCTTCGATCCAGCCTTGAAGTCGGGAAGCGTATGCGGGGACCTTCGTCTGGAGCCGTTCCGCCCACTGCTTGTGAAACGGGTCGTAAATGACGAACGCGGAGGCCGTCAAGAATACGGCGGCGACGACGTGCACCGCGCGCGCGTGGCGCCTCAAGCTCTCGGCGACCCGTCTGCTGCCCTGCGCGATCAGGAGCATTGGCAGCGCCGCACCGAGGGCGTAAGCGAGCGCTGCCGCGAACGTCCAGCCGTTGACCGCATGTGACCCGACGTTTGCGGTCACAGCCGCGAGCAGCGGTCCGCCGCAAGGGACGAAGACGAGGCCAAGACTGGCGCCGAGGAAGAATCCGCCGCCGAGTTCCCCGGCGCGGCGACGCGTGAGGAACAAGAACGGTCGCTCGAGAGTGCGGCCGATCTGGGGCACGATCAACGTCAACGCAACAACGAGCAGGAGAACAGCGCCGATCTTCAGTTGATACTTCTTGTCGACGCCGACCAGGCTCCAGATCCACGCCCCGGCGAGCACGAATGCGGTGAAGGTCGTCACCAGCCCGGCGACAATCGCGTATGGCCGGCGTGTCCCACCGGTGCCACCGCCCGCCAGCACGATTGGCAGGACCGGGAGGATGCAGGGCGTGAATGCCGTGATGATTCCCGCCGCGAAAGCGATCGGGACGAGGACGAGCATCCTCTCTAGACCCTAGCTAGGGCCCAGACGTTTCAGCCGCGGCGGGTTCTTTCTGCGAAGCCGGCTTTGGCTCGGGAGTCGGCTTGCCGTCGGGCTTCCCGTCCGCGCTCGGATCCACGGCTCGATCCTCCGCGCCGCGCCGCGCCTGAGGGCCTCTCTTGCGCTTCCGACGCTTGCGTCGTCGCGAACGCCCCGAGGTGAGCTTCGGCTGCGGGAGGTTCTCCGCGAGGGCGGCGGCGACCTCGGGCAGAAACCAGTGATCCCGCCGCTCGATGCTCGGCGGCTCCAGCTTCTCGGCCAGGTCGGTCGGCAG
>Ga0137367_10004535_pt1 | contig 11268 bp, 9 predicted proteins | sample SagtaG_14_FD_104939 | JGI IMG/M metagenome (GOLD analysis project Ga0137367, IMG submission 104939) | Vadose zone soil microbial communities from Sagehorn Ranch, Mendocino, California, USA - Sage1_L_80_16 metaG | ecosystem: Environmental > Terrestrial > Soil > Vadose zone | place: USA... | reverse complement strand
TCAACGGCGACGGCAGCCACAAGGTCAGCCTGGACAAGGCGATCAAGACCATGCGCGACACCGGCCGGGACATGAAGACCAAGTACAAGGAGACGGCCCGCGGGGGTCTGGCCGTCAATGTCATCGAGTGCTGAACTAGGGGTGCCCCGATGAGCGATGCCACGGTGGAACACGTCCTCACGCTCGACTGCCCGGAGTCACCGGGCATCGTGCACGCGGTCAGCGGCTTCCTGGTCGAGCACGGCTGCGACATCATCGACAACCTGCAGTTCGGCGACCGCGTCGAGGGCCACTTCTTCATGCGGGTCCATGTTGTGTGTGCCACCGCCGGGGCGGACGCGGCGACGGTGACCGAGCGGCTGCGGCAGGACTTCTGTCCGCTGGCCGACAAGTACTCGATGTCCTTCCGACTCGAGCAGGCCGGTCGGCGGCGGCGGGTGCTGGTCATGGTGTCGAAGTTCGACCACTGCCTCAACGACCTGCTTTACCGTGCCCGCACCGGTGACCTGCCCGTCGACATCGTCGCCGTGGTGTCCAACCACCGCGACCACGAGGACCTGGTTGCCTGGCACGGCATCCCGTTTCACCACCTGCCGGTGAACCGCGATAACAAGTCCGACGCCGAGGCGGCCCTCCTCGAACTCGTCACGGCGTACGACGTGGAGCTGGTCGTGCTGGCGCGCTACATGCAGGTCCTCTCAGACGAGCTGTGCTCCCGCCTAGGTGGCCGATTGATCAACATCCATCACTCGTTCCTGCCGAGCTTCAAGGGAGCCAAGCCCTACCATCAGGCCCACGCCCGTGGGGTGAAACTGGTGGGCGCAACCGCCCACTACGTCACGCCCGAGCTCGACGAGGGACCGATCATCGTCCAGCAAGTGATCGGGGTCGACCACCGGCACCAACCCGAGGACCTGGTCGCTATCGGCCGGGACGCCGAGGCCACCGCCCTGCAGAAGGCCGTCCGCTGGCACTGCGAGGGCCGGGTGATCCTGCACGGCAACCGCACCGTCGTACTCCACTGACCAGCCTCAGTTCGCGAGCCCGACCTGTACCAACACCGCAGAGGTCGGGCTCGGCCGGCTTTACAGGATGCTGGCGATGAAGGTCCGGGTGGATTCGTGCACGGGTGCGTCGATGACCTGAGACGGTGGCCCCTGCTCCACGAGCTTGCCCTCGGACATGAAGACCACCTGATCCGCGACACTTCGGGCAAAGCCGATCTCGTGCGTGACCACGATCATCGTCATCCCGCTGACTGCCAGCCGCTTCATGACGTCGAGCACCTCGCCCACCAGCTCGGGGTCCAGCGCGGACGTCGGTTCGTCGAAGAGCATGACGCTGGGCTTCATCACCAAGGCACGCGCGATCGCGACCCGTTGCTGCTGGCCACCGGAGAGAGTGCTGGGGTAGACGTTGGCCTTGTCCGCCAGGCCCACCTCTTCCAGTGCGCGCCGGGCGTCCTCGACGGCCTGTGCCTTGGGCACACCCTTGACCCGGCGAGGTGCCTCGATCAGGTTCTCGAGCACCGTCATATGAGGAAACAGGTTGTACGCCTGGAACACCATCCCGGTGTTGGCGCGCTGCTTGGCCACAGCGCCGGGGTGAAGCTCGTGGAGCTTGTTTCCCTTGATCCGGTAGCCGACGACCTCGCCGTCGACAATGACGGTGCCCCGTGACGGGCGCTCGAGGTGGTTGACGCAGCGAAGCATCGTGCTCTTGCCTGACCCGGATCGGCCGAGCACCACGACCACCTGCCCGCGATGAACTTCCAGGTCGACCCCCTTGAGGATCTCGACCAGGCCGAAGCTCTTGTGGAGGTCGATGATGCGGACGATGGGTTCGGCGTCGGCGGTCCGGGCTTCGGTTGTGCTCATGGAGTTCACCTTCACGCGTGGTTGGGTACGTCGCCGGATCGGGACCGTCGCGACAGACGCGAGGCCAGCGCCTGCACCGCCGCGATTCGCCTGGGACGCGGCGCTCCGCGTTGGATGCCGCGGCCGTAGTAGCGCTCGATGTGGCTCTGGACGAAGGAGAGCACCGTGGTGCAGACCAGGTACCAGATCGAGGCGACCATCAACAGCGGGATGGTCTGGAAGTTCTGTGAGTAGATCAACTGCGCCGAGTACAGCAGCTCCGCGAGAGCAATGATGCTGACCAGAGAGCTGTACTTCAGCATGCCGATGACCTGGTTCCCGGTCGGAGGAACGATCACGCGAAGGGCCTGGGGCAGGACGATGCGCCGGAACGTGAGCCAACGGTTCATGCCCAAGGCGCTGGCCGCTTCGGACTGGTGCTTGGGCACCGAAAGCAGACCTCCGCGGACGATTTCGGCCATGTAAGCAGATTCGTGAAGTGTCAGACCGATGATCGCCACGACCCACAACGTCAGGACCTTGTTGGTGGTGGCCCCGATGATCTCGGGGCCGCCGAACGGGACGCTGAGGGACAGACGCGGGTAGAGCGCAGACAGGTTGTACCAGAAGATGAGCTGGACCAGCAGCGGCGTGCCTCGGAAGAACCACAGGTACGCACGGGAGAGTCCGGACAGAACCAGGTTCTCCGACATCCGGCAAGAGGCCAGCACGATCCCGAGAACGATGGCCATCGTCATCGACGCGGCAGTCAGAATCAGCGTGGTGCGGAGTCCTTCCATGATCTGCGGGTGGAAGAGGTACGCCCTGACGACCGGCCAGTGGAAGTTCTCGTTGTTGATCGCCGAATAGGCCAGGCTCGCCGCGAGGGTGAGCACGACTACGGCAGCCAAAAGGCGTCCTGGGTGCCGCAGCGGGACGATCTGTGAGGGCACGTCGACTTTCGCTTGCACGTGGGTGGATTGCGCGTTTGCAGGAGCGTTCATGACTTCCCTCGGCTCATCCGGCATTCGCAGGCAGGATCTCGGCCTTCTTGATTGCTCCCTGGCCGTCGTTGAACTTGTCCAGGATCTTCTGGAGCTCGCCGTTCTCGATCAGGTGGTCGGTGGCTGCCTGGACCGCCTTGGCGAACTGGGCCGAATCCGCGTTCCTGGCCAGTGGCAGACCGGTGGCGTGGTCGGGAGCCCAGGGAAGCTCGACGAGCTTGAAGTCCTTGCCCGTCTGGGACAGCACGTAGGCGACCTGGCTCGCACTGCTCACAGCGCCGTCGATTCGCCCTTCCTTGAGGGCAAGGTTGACTTGCGCCTGCGCCTGGAAGGTCTTGACCGTGAGCGCGGGCTTACCCTTCGCCGCGCAGTTCTTGGCCGTCTCATGGATGAGTGCCGCTTCCGCGGATCCGAGTTCGGCTGCCAGGGTGTGACCGCACAGGTCATCCTCCTTCTCGGCGGAGGCGATCGGGCTGTTCGCGGATACCAGCAGCGCGTCGGTCGACGCGTGGTTCGTGACGAACGTGACGCTCTGAGTGCGCTCCGGCGTCACGTAGATCTCTCCGGTCGCGGCGTCGTACCGGTTGCCCGCGAGCCCGGTGATGACGCCGTCGAACGGGATGATCTTGAACTCGACCTTCAGACCCAGCACCGCCGCGATCTGGCGGGTGTTCTCGACGTCCCAGCCCGTCGGGTCGCTGCCGTTCGCCGGCTCGATGATGGCAGGGGGATACGTCGCGCCCGCGACGACCAGGGTTCCCTTCTTGGCGATGGAATCGGGCACCATCGCGGCGAGCTTGTCCACCTTGGCGGTCATAGTGGAAGCCGCGCCGTCGGTTGTCGAGCCCGAGTTGCCACAGGCTGCCAGTGAGGCGACCAGGCAGGTCGCGGCGAGGACGGCCCCCGCGCGAGCAACGCGTGAGCTGAGGTTGCGGTTCATGATTCTCCTTCAACCCGGGTGCTGACACTCAGGTCTCTGTGTGCTGGGTCACTCTGGTTCAGGACCATAGGATGTGATCACAGATCACGTCAAGGTATTGGCGTGAGGATTTGAAGCGAGGACGGAGTAACGTTGGCCGGGTCGGGACTGGGAGGACCAGCGATGAGCGAGGCTTTCGCCGTACCTCAGCTGCCCGGCCGCCTTCCCGCTGAGGTGACACGTTCGTGGGTCGCCGGTTCGAGCGCAGCGCCGTACGAGAACTGTTGTCTCAGTCGCGCCTGGTGACCCTCACTGGCTTCGGTGGGATCGGCAAGACTCGTCTGGCGATTCGGATTGCTTCGGAGCTGCGGCGCGTCTTTCCGGACGGTGTCTGTTTCGTTCCGCTGGGTGATCTGCGGGAGGCCGAGGGTGTCCCCGATCAGATCGCCGGTGCGCTCGGGCTCTTCGGGCGCTCGACCCAGTCGAGCACGGTCGCGGTCGTGGAGTATTTGACGGAGCGCTCCCTGCTGCTGGTCCTCGACAACTGTGAGCACGTGGTGGACGTCGTCGCAGTCATTGCCGATGCGCTGCTGCGCAACTGCCCGAAGGTCCGCATCCTGGCCACGAGCCGGGAGCCGCTACGCGTCGACGGAGAGGTCGTCCACGCGGTTGCTCCGTTGACCTGCCCGTCAGTCGGTGAGGCTGGGGAAGGCGGGCTGAAGCAGTACGAGGCGGTTCAGTTGTTCCTGGACAGGGCTCGTGCGAACGTCCCGGGTTTCGTGCTGGGCGACAGCAACCGCGGTGCGGTCACGACGATCTGCCGGAGGCTGGAGGGAATTCCGCTGGCCATCGAGCTCGCGGCCGCCCGGCTTCCTACCTTGTCGCCCTTGGAGCTCGAGAAGGGCTTGACGGATCAGTGGGAGTTGCTCAGCCGGGGCCGTCGTACGGCGCCACATCGGCAGAGCACGATGGCCGCCTGCATCGAGTGGAGCTTCGAGCTGTGCACTCCTGCCGAGCAGCAGTTGTGGGCCAGGGCCGCGGTCTTCGTCGACGGTTTCGAGCATGATGCAGCCGCCGCTGTCTGCTCGGATCCGGGCGACGGTGAACCCATCGCCGAGACCCTGGCCTCGCTGGTCGAGAAGTCTGTTCTCACCACGACCGCCGGCGAGACCGTCACGCGCTTTCACATGCTGCCGCCGATCCGGGCGCGAGGTCTGGCGGAGTTGGAGCGGACCGGTGCTGCCGGCGAGCAGCGTCGCCGGCACCGGGACTTCTTCCTCGACCTGGTTCAGCAGGCGCACGACGGGTGGCTCAGCAGTAGCCAGTTGCTGTGGATCGAGCGGGTACGACGGGAGATCGGCAACATCGGCGAGGCGTTGGAGTCCTGTGCGGTCGAGCCGGAGGCGGTGGACTCAGGGCTTCGGGCCTGTGCACATCTTCTCGAGTACATCCACGTCCAAGGACTGTTCCGGCAGGCCCGGCGCTGGTGCGATCGGTTGCTCGCCGTCCCTTCAGCGGACCCGACATCGCGAGCCCTCGCGCTGAGGGCTGCCTGCTGGTGGGCGGCGTTGCAAGGCGCCGGCGAGTCCGCTCAGACGCTTCTCGCTGAGGGTCAGGCGCTGGCCGATCGGCTCGGAGGCGAGACTCGGGTGCTGCTCACCCAGGCCGCAGGCCTGGTCGCGATGTACGCCGGGGACGTAGAAGAGGCCGAGCGCTTGCTCGATGATGCGATCCAGGGCTTCGCCGCGTCCGGCAATGCGGCGGAAGAGGCGCATTGCTGGATGCTGCTTGCGATTGTCGGTGCGGTAGAGGGCGATGCCGAGCGGGCCCTGGAGTGTCACCACCGGGGTCTGGACATCACCGAGCCGGTGGGCGAGACCTGGCTGCGGTCGTGGTCACTCTGGGCCGCCGGACTTGCGGAGTGGACTCGAGGCGACGGCGAGTCGGGACAGGCGCAGCTGAAGGAGTGCCTGCGCCTGGAACAGCTGATGGCCGAGACCCTGGGCATCGGCGCCGTGATGGAGACGATGGCCTGGATCGTCGCGGCGAGCGAGCCCGAGCGAGCTGCCGTCCTCATGGGCGCTGCCCAGAACGAGTGGGACAGGATCGAGACCTCCATGGATGAGCTACCGGGGCTCGACGTACGACACCGTGACTCCATGGGGACGGCGCGCGGTCTTCTCGGGGAGGAGGCATTCGACCGCGCCTGGTCACATGGGCGGTCGCTCGACCAGGCGACTGCGATCGCGCTCTGCCTCGAAGAAGTACCTGATCGCCGCGCCGTCGCAGACGCCGCCCCGACCGCGAAGGAGATCCTGACTCGTCGCGAGCGGCAGATAGCCGACTTGATCCATCAGGGCCTCGGCAACAAGGAGATTGCCGACCACCTGGTCATCTCGCGGCGTACGGCGGAAGCCCATGTCGAGCACATCCTGGCCAAGCTCGGCTTCACCAGCCGAACGCAGGTCGCTGCTTGGGTCGGCGAGCAGTCGTCTTCCCAAGAAGCCCCGTGAGTGGTCCGGCAGCCATCCGTCGTCGGAAGTACCACCGATCGCCTTGTATTTTGTTACCTGTGAGTGAGAGTGGCGGGCAGACGCGAGACAACTCCGTCCAGTCGGTAGACCGGGCGATCTCGATCATGCAGGTGCTCGCCCGCCGAGGCTCCGCCGGGGTCACGGAGATCTCCAACGACCTGTCTGTGTACAAGTCCACGCTCCGCGAGCCCCGGAGCGATCCGAACTATCCAGATCGGGTCGAATCCTTCATCGGGCACCTCTCGACGCGGTGGTCGGTCGATGTGTCCAAGTTCGTGGATCCGATTCCTTCGACGGAGTGCGCCCTGGACCCGGACGTCGTACGGCGCCTCCGGAGGCCGCAGCGCCGATCGACGTGAAGTCATGACAACGTCGTTCGAGCGCCTCGGCGGGTCGCCTTCCGACGTACTGGTTCGGTTGCACGCGCCTGTTCCGCGGCTGCGCGGAGGCATGCGCGGAAGACGTCCGACGAGACGCGTCCCTGCGGGGCATCGGGGCGTGTTGCGGTCATCATCGACGTCGTTGGGTATGACGAGATCGGCACGGTGCTCACTGCCTGCGGCTTGAAGTGCGAGACCGACTCGGGAAGGACGGTGAAACCCATCCCGGCCGCCACGAACCCGAGCGCAGTCTCTTGGTGCACCACCCGATGCACGACCTTCGGGAAGGGAACTGGGTCGCTGAAGATCGACCGGAGCTGAGCCACGAATCCGGGCATGTCGCTCGAGGGGAAGCTGATCATCGGCTCCCGGGCGAGCTCGGCCGGCGACACCTCGCGCGTGGAGGCGAGCGGATGGTCTGAGGGCAAGCACGCGACGAGCTGTTCGGTGTAGAGCTCCTCGAAGGACAGGCCCGTACTGGCGTCGCCGTCCCGGACGATGCCGAGGTCGATCGTGCCGTCGTACAACTGATCCACCTGCTGACCGCTCGTCAGTGGTACGAGCGTCAATCGGACATCCGGCAGCTCGTTCCGGAACCGCCGTACCGCCTGGGGCATCACGGTGTAGCTGGCCGAGCTGACGAATCCGACGGTGAACTTCCCGGCGCGTCCTGCCTGAACGTCTTCGAGGTCTTCGACTGCCCGGTCGAGGACGTCGAGGATGTCGCCCAACCGTTCCCTGAGTTCCGTGCCGGCCGGCGTCAACTGCACCTGCCGCGTCGTGCGTTGAAACAGTTCGACGCCCAGCTCGGCTTCGAGCTGACGGATCTGGTGGCTCAACGGTGGTTGGGAAATGTGCAGTCGAGCGGCGGCGCGCCCGAAGTGCAATTCCTCGGCGACGACCATGAAGTACCGGAGGCGCCTGATCTCCATGGGGATCGATTATAGCGCAGTACGCTATTAATGATCCGCAAACATGTATTGGACATGTATCAACGAAGCGCGATGTCATGGAAGCAGTCCGATCCGGTCGAGCTTGATCCAGGAGACATCGTTGTGACTGCCAACATGGCGAAGTACGCAGTGATTGGTGCAGGGCTATCGGGGGCCGCCACGGCGTGGCAACTCGCGACGCGGGGCCATGAGGTGGCCCTGGTGGAGCAGGCGACTCCGGGACATCGTGGTGGGAGCTCTCATGGCTCGGCTCGCATCTACCGCTATGCCTACCTCGAGCACCTCTACACACGACTGGTCATGCGTGCCAAGCCGTTGTGGGACGAACTCGAACAACTCGGCGACACCAAGCTCATCACCACGACCGGTGCGCTCGACTTCGGTGAGCATCGGCACCCCGAACGCCTTGCCGACGTACTGGCCGATCTGGGTGTTGAACATGAGCTGTTCAGTGTCGAGCGCGCGACCGAGCGTTGGCCCCAACTCGTCTTCGACACCCCGGTCCTCTGGCACCCGGGCGCAGGAGTCATCGATGCGGAGCGGGCAGTGGAGACCATGGTCCGCCTGGCGGTCGAACATGGCGCACAGCTGCACACCAACTGGACGGTGAAGAGCGTCGACCGGACGCGATCAGGTTATCGACTGGCCTCCTCGACGGGGGAGGAGTTGCTCGCCGAGCATGTCGTCGTGTGCGCAGGTGGCTGGCTGCCAGAGATTCTGGGCGACCTCGCGCTTCCTGCGGGATTCCTGGCGAGGATGCCTTCTCTCGAGGTATGGCAAGAACAGGCCTACCACTTCCCTTACCGCGACGCCCGTGGGGCTCTCGAAGGAGGGAGATGGCCCACCTTCATTTACAAGAGCGGGCAGATCCAGACCTACGGCCTGCCGGGAGGTTCCGATGCCGGGCATCGCGGTCAGAAGGTTGCCGAGTACAACGGCGGCAAGCGGATCGGCTCGGCCTCGATGCAGGACCAGATCGTCGACCCCGCCAACCGTCGCCGGATGGTCGGCTACGTCGAGCAGCATCTTCCAGGTCTCGTTCCGCAACCGTATGCAGAGACGACCTGCCTGTTCACCAACACACCGGATGAGAACTTCGTGCTCGATCGCACCGAGGGAATCACGCTGGTCTCGCCCTGCTCTGGCCACGGCGCCAAGTTCGCGCCACTGATCGGCGCGATGGCAGCCGACCTGACCAGCGGAGTCGGGCAAACGTCTTTGGTACCCAACGAGTTCCGCGTTATCCGCGACTGATCGGCTCTCTGGCCATCTCTTCGACGTGAGGAACGCATGTCTGTCACGTCTCTGCTGAGCGCCATTGCCGGGGTCGGCGCGTGGTACTACGTGCAGGGGAACAGGAGGCGGTTGCCGAGACGCGATCGCTCTTGCCGTTGGGAGTCATCAGAGATGTCACCGAGGTCGGAGCGACCTTGGTATTGGCGATGCTGCGAGGTTGGCAACCGACGGCAGTGGTTGCTGATGGCAACGAGGTGTTCCTGCGGCTCGACAGCCACGAGTACGTCGCGTCGCCAGTCTCGCGCAAGGAACACTGCCCCCACGCCGCGGACAGCCGCGACTAGCCCAGCCACGAGGGCTCGGCGAACACCGGTCTGCCGAGAACGGCTGATTCGACGCAGTCCTGGGTCGAGCCGAAGTAGACGCCGCGATTGACCAACCCCGGCCCGTAGTAGGCGAACTTGCCGGAGTTGGTCATCACGCCGACAGTGCCACTGGGAAGTTGGTCCTCAGTAAGCATGCAGAGGCAGGTGTCGGTGTTGACTCGAGCTCCGAATTCCGTGAGTACGTCGAGAAGACCTTGCTGCTCGGCCTGTTCGTGGACGAACCGGCTGGTGGTGACCAGAAAATCGACCTGTGCGTCCTTCTTGCGGCCGCGCATCCGCTGGGCCAGTTCGACGAAGTCGCCGAGAGTGGCGTGTGGACTTCCGACTACCACGGACTGGAGCTCCCGACCTCGTCCGCTGGACAGGTCCCGCCACTCGTTGCGCAAGTCCTCCGGAGTGACAGTGAGCGTGCGGTCGGGCTTGCGACCACCCAGCGCGGCCTCCAGCGTCGGTGCCTCCGGGGTGACCCCGACCATGTGGAACAGACCCACCGCCCCGGACGTTGCCACCGTCGAACAGAGCGCCTTCATCGACTCGAGCGATGGCTTTTGCCCAACGCCATCGATCACCGGGACATCGCTGCCGGCCTCCTTGCCGATCAGGTAACCGAGTACGGCGAAGAAGTGGGGATCCGGATCCAGGACGTCGGGCACCTTGACCAGGAAGTTGCCCGCCCGGTTCTCGGCGCGATGCAACCCGGAATAGGGCACCCGCCCGGTGATGGCAGCGCACACGTCCATGAAGTCACCGTGCCGGTTGGTCCTGGCGCCGATCACGCTGTTGGCGTAGACGATCTCGTTCGACTCCGCCCACATGATGTCCTGCCCGAACTCCGGAGTGTCGGGGAAGACATAGGGCGTGCACGAGAAGATCGGCCGGCACCCCATAGCCTCCAGCGCGGTGGCCAGTCGGCCCGCGTTGCGCGCGTACTCCTCATCTACTCCCGGCACATGCCCTCTGCGCCGGTCGATAGAGATCGCGTTGATGGTGGTGGGCACGCACACCTTGGCGCCGTCTGTCACCAGCTGCTCGATGACTTTGAGGCTTCCTTGCCCGGTGTAGATACTGCCGCCGACGTGCACATGGGAGATGTCGATCAGCTTCGGTGCACCTTGGATCTCGGCGATTCGGACGATGATGCGCATGGCGCGCCGTGCGGCTTCGCCTTCGCTGCCCGCGAGCATGGCCCGGTCGACCTCCGACAGCTCAACCATGGAGCACCACTCGTCCGTCGGCGAAGAGCTCGGCCCGCTTGGCCGCCAGGGCCAGCTCGAAATCATCGTCGTCCAGCACGACCACCGGGATGGCTCGCCCGTTGAACTCCTCGTGCACCACCACGCCCAGCGCGATGATCTCGTCGATCTGGTTCATGACGATGCCGGCAGGCCCGACGCCGGCTGCCAGCGAGTCGAGGATGACGTAGCTCCCGGTACTCGAACCCTTTCCCTTCGGGAGTACGACGATTGCCCCAGCCAGCGACTGATTTCTCAGGGAGTGCCGCTGGTCGATCACCATGCCGGTCGCGGGATCGACGCCACCCCAGAAACTGAGCATCTGCCGGCTCGCCCGCACCTCCCCACATGCCTCGCCGGCCACGAGTACCCGCGCAGCCTGCACCGTCGTCGTACTCGCGGCGCTCTTGGTCACGTCTATCCCCATCGTTCATGAGGCGGAGTGGTCATCACTATGAGACCGTCCTGAACTGATACGCGTCCAATACCTGAATTTGCGTCAACCAATACCGCATCGGCCTACAGTGCTGCCTGCAATCCGGCGACCCGCTCGTGAGTTGTCGTGTAAGTGGTCGCGGTTGGCGGTGATCCCGGGCACGCAGCGGGTGGTGAGAGCATCGCAGGCGGCGCGCAGGTGGTTCAGGGAGCGCAGCAGGCTGTAGGCGATGACGGGCCCGAAGGCCCTGAGTTGGAGTTGTCCAGCTGCGGCGGCCATGGTGACGGTCAGGTCGTTGCCGATGACTTCGAATGCGACCTGGTTGACGACTT
>Ga0137367_10004533_pt1 | contig 11270 bp, 9 predicted proteins | sample SagtaG_14_FD_104939 | JGI IMG/M metagenome (GOLD analysis project Ga0137367, IMG submission 104939) | Vadose zone soil microbial communities from Sagehorn Ranch, Mendocino, California, USA - Sage1_L_80_16 metaG | ecosystem: Environmental > Terrestrial > Soil > Vadose zone | place: USA... | reverse complement strand
GGGGGTGGTCCGGGCAGCAGAGGCGTGATATCGCCGGGCGTATGGGTGGATGACTCAGACGAGGATGACCCGGTGCTCCGCAATGCCGACGGCAGCCTGGTGGATACCTGGCGACAAGACTATCCCTATCCCGAGCGGCTGAGCCGCGAGGAATACGATCATGCGAAACGGGTCCTCCAGGTCGAACTGCTCAAGCTGCAATACTGGATGCAGGATACGGGCCGCCGCTTCGTCGTTATCTTCGAGGGCCGATGCGGCCGGCAAGGGCAGCACTATCAAGCGCTTCATGGAGCATCTGAATCCCCGGTCCGCGCGGGTCGTCGCGCTCGATATCCCGACCGAGCGTGAGCGGGGGCAATGGTATTTCCAGCGTTACGTGGCGCACCTGCCGACCGTGGGGGAGATGGTCTTGTTCGACCGTTCGTGGTATAACCGCGCCGGGGTCGAGAAGGTCATGGGCTTCTGCACCGACGAGCGGCATGAGGCTTTCCTCCAGGAGGTGCCCCGGTTCGAGCGGCTGCTAGTGGACGACGGCATCTCGCTGACGAAATTCTGGTTCTCCGTCACCCCAGGCGAGCAGCAAACCCGGTTCGCCATCCGCCAGATCGACCCCGTGCGGCAGTGGAAGCTCAGCCCCACCGATATCGCCTTGCTGGACAAATGGGACGCTTACACCGCGGCCAAGGTCACGATGTTCGAGCGTACCCACACGCCCGAGGCGCCGTGGACCGTGATCAGGAGCAACGACAAGAAACGCGCCCGCCTGGAGGCCATGCGCAGCCTGCTCGCCGGCATCGAATACGACCGCAAGGATCACGATGCCGTCGGCCATCCGGACCCGCTGATCATCGGCGCTCCCGCGGATATGCAGGAACTGGAGCCCGGGCAGCTGTCCCCCACGCCGATCGCCGAGACCCACGAAGCACGGCTGCCCTTGGCGTAGCAGCCAGCGCACGCCATGGCCGGCCTGATCGTCGGCGTAGTTATATGGCTCGTCGGACTTGCGGCGGTTGTGCTCATCTTCAACCAGGGTCCGGCCTCATTGGCCGCCAGCCGTAGGCGTCACAAAGACGCGCCAACGCCAGCCTCGCGCGAGACGTGAGGCCAGGTCCACGACTCGGTTCCAGACCACAGCAGGAGCTGGTGGGATGAGCGTGCTCACCGGGAGGCATGACCCGGCCGGACAGCGCGTGGCGTATCCCGAGGTGACCGCAACCGCAACGCTCGGCTGGAGCGGCTGCGCGCCTTGGTGCCGGTGACGAACGCGATCGTCGGGACCGGCCTGGCAGGCAGCAAGCAGATGGTCGTGGTGACCGATCACGACTCGAAGGTCATCGCGCGGCGGACGTTCCGGTGCCGTGCCTGGGATCTTGGCTCGGCGCTGGACTGGGCCGCCGGCCGGGCTGCGGCGGCGGGCTGGGCGGGGGTAACGGGCCGTTCGTGTGCGTGCAGCCGCTGGTCACGTCGTGGGCGCGGCGGACCGAGGATCTAACCTGCGATAAGACCGATGAGAAAGACGCGGTGCTGATCGCCCGCCTCACGGCTCAGCTGCGCTGCTATGTCCCCGAGCCGGCGGATGAGACGTGGGGCCGGCTGCGGCACCTGGGAACCTGCCGGGAGCAGCTGATCACCGAGGCCGGCAGCCAGGTCCAGCAGCTGCGGGACCTGCTGGAGTGCGCGTGGCCGGCCGCGCTGGGCACAGCGCGGCAGCCGTTCCGGCCGGGCACCTGGATGGCCGCGTTGCCGGTGATCGCCGGCCGGGATGGCGGGGACTTCGGCCGCACCCGGCGTTTGGGGGCCGCCCGGTCCGGGCGGGCGGTGCGGCGTGAGATCACCCGCCGCGGCGGGCAGAAACCCTGCCTGCGGATCGTGCGCGGGATGTTCACCGCGCTCGCCTATCCGGCCGGGGTGATCGCGCACCGGCCCGGCGCGCTGGAGCGGGTGGCGCTGCTGCTGGAAGACTGGCGGCACACCCAGGGACCGGCTCGCCGGGACTGAGCAGCGGATGACCGCAGTCCTGGGCGAGCTCGGCCTGACCGCGCTGGCCACCTCGATCACCGGCCTGTCACCGGCGGGCGCGGCGGCGATCCTGGCCGAGACCGGCGACCCGGGGCGATTCGCCACCGCACGCACGGTGGCCAGGCATGCCGGCCTGGCCCCGCGGGAGAAGCTGTCCGGCGCGTTCACCGGCCGGACCCGGCTGACCGGGCAGGGACGCCCGGGCTGCGGCTGGCGGCCTGGCGCGCGGTCTGGGGAGCCCAGCGCGCCAACCCGGCCTGCGCCGCCCGTTACCAGTACCTGATTAGCAGGGAGCAGAACAAGCTCACGCCCACCCAGGCGCAGACCGTCATAGCCGCAGCGATTCTGCGGCAGCTGCACGCGGTCATCACCACCGGACAGGCCTGGGATCCGGTCACCGCGGCCCACGGCACCCGGCGGAAAAGCACACCACTGGCCGCCTGATCCGGTCAGCGGCGCATCAAGCTGGCGGCCGGGGCGAGCCCTCCGCGGCATTGAGGAACATCGTTTACCTCGCCGGCCGTCATGGGCAGCCCCAGCCGTCGTCTCCCAACCCGATCACGCGCTGCAGGGACCAACCCCGTAACCGCTATGCAGGGACAGACGACGGACGAGGCACCGGCCAAACGCTTGACACAAACGACTCACGCTGATGACCGAATGTTCTATACGTCGCGCTGGGCGCTATGGCGTGCACGCTGATGTCATCTGCCTGATGGCCGGAAATAGCGCAGGATCGGGTACGCGTAGCTGCTGCTCGGCGGGCCCTTGTGCCGCCTCCCCGCTCATCCTGGGCACGGGGCACCGCGCCCGCACAGGGCAAGGCCCTCGGTGTGGCGTATGTAGTCGACGAGCGTTGACCGGGGCTGGAACGCCAGCGCGCTGTCGACGGCGACGGCAAGGATCGGGGACGCTCCTGGTCTGAAGCGGACATCGTAGGTGACGCAGCCGCCGGGAAATGTGTAGTAGCGAATCCCGGAAAATTGCGGCGCCAGGCTCAGCGGCCGCTCGAATCTGCGCGTGCCGGGCTGGTCGGAGGGTATCTGCTCGGCGTCCGAGGTGTCGCAGGTTGCGGTGAGGGTTACGGTGACCGCGTGCATGCCGGCGCGATCGGAGTCCAGCCACATCCTGGACCTACCGCTGGAGATGTCCGCGCGGCCAATACTCCAGCCAGACGGGAGCGCGGCAACACAGGGCAGCATGGCCGCCGAGGGGACTACTTGGGCGCTGAGGATCATCGAGTGGCCGGTGCCGCAGCTAGGGGGGGAGGCGCCCAGATTAAACGGGAAGAAGGTCTGATATACGAGATTCACGGCAACGACGGTGACGGCGAGCACCGCGGCCACCAGAGCGATCCGGCGGACACTCCAGCGTTGCAGCACGATAGGCGGCCGCTGCGGGGCGAGGGCGCGGAACTCGCCGAGCAGGTCGCGCGGATCCCGTTTCATGAACGCGCGCAGCTGGGTCGGGCTGGCGACCCCGCGGGTGGCCGCGAACGCTTCGGCCAGCTCGGCTGGGGTGAAATAACGCAGCGCCCGGCGGTAGACGCGCTGCGGGTCGGTGCGCACTGCGAGCACCAGCATCATGTTGCCCAGGTCGACCGCCTGCCGCCACGGAGATGGGCGCACCTGGACGAATGCCACGTCGATCAGCAGCAGCTCCCCGGAGCGGACCATGAGGTTGCCCGGTTTGATGTCGCGGTGGGCGATCCCGGCGTCCCACAGCGTGCGGATCAGCAGCAGTCCCTGGTCGATCACAGCGTCGTCGACGTGGGCTTCGCCGATTTCGACGGCACCGGAGAAGAACTCGGTGACCATTAGGTACTCACGCTCGGGCGTGATCTCGACAACGCCGTATGGCCTGGCTGTGCGGACCCCGATGTCCTGCAGCAGGCGCAGGGCATAGTCCTCGTAGGTGACCAGGCGGCGCACCGTCTTGAAGGGAGACTCATCCTCCAGGGAACCGTAGAGGAGGGTCCGCCCCAGCTTGTACCAGCGGTCGGCGCGGAGGTGGCCCTTGGTGTAGAGCTTGGCGAACAGGAACTCATCCGGGGCGCCCTCGACCCGCAGCCGCAGCGGCGTTGAGCCCGCGGACGACTCGAGACCGACCGGTTTGATCTCAAGCACGGTCAGGCCGAGCTGGTCGCGCACGGCCTGGCGGATCGCCTCCCCCCGTCGGCCCGTCACATCGACGTGCGCGCTGCGGCCGCGCCGGTACACGACCGGGAACGCCTCGTTGGGGGTGAAGAAACGGAACGCGGTGACCGCGATCGCCACGGCGAACGTCGCGCCGAGGAGCACATCGCCGGGGTGATCGACACCCAGGTACAGGCGGGCCAGACTGAACACGGCGATCACGGCGGCCACAGCCGCCTTGGTATAGGAGCGGGGGCGGCCTGGCACGGCCAGGCAGTAGATGACGCCCATCAGGAAGATCGTGAGGACAGCCACCGGGGGCGACGCACTCGCGTACCCGGTCCAGCTTGCGATGATCTGCACGCCGTAGGGGCGTGGCCTGGACAGCCCGTTGTAGATCTCTGTCCCGATCTGCTCCAGGAACAACACGCTGCCGATGAACACCAGCAGGTGCCGCCAGCGCCGGAACACCATGAGCAAGGCGACCACCGACAGGCCGAGCACGCTGGCCCCCCATCCAGAGCCCGCCACATTGATGCCCTTGGCCACATCGGTCAGCCACGGCGTCCGTATCGCCGCCAGCTGGCGCAGCATCCAGGTGCTGACCCGATCATCGACCCGGAGCCACGGCGTGTGCTGTGAGGCCACGAACGCAGCGGCGAGGACCACCGCCCCGAGGATCAGCCACGCGGTCGTGCTGATGGTAATTGGGTGCGGCAGCGGCGGCGGCGCACCGGTCGGGCGGCGCTGATGGCGGGTCTTGCCGGAGGCGGCGCCCGGCGGCAGGCTGGCCGGGCCATCGCGCGTGGCCACCGGCTCGATATTTTCGCTCAATGCACAACACCCCCTGTCTGCATCAGCCCTTGTGCGCGCAGCCAGGCCTCGGCCACTGAACGAGGCCGGCGCCCGTCCAGCACAACCTGTGCGTCGAGAGAGCGCAGCGAGCCGGTGGTAAGCCGGGCGGACACGGCGTTGATCAGCGTGAGCATCCGGGTGCCGTAACGGGCGACCACATCATGGCGCACCACCGGCGTGATGTTCTCGGCCGGCTGCAAGGCGCGGTCATCGGCCAGTACCACCAGATGCCGTGCCGAGATGTTCGGATCGGTAGTGAACAGCAACGCGACTCCGATGTCCCCGGCACGCAGTGCCTGGAGCGTCAGCGGGCCGCCGGCGTCGAGGGTGATGAACGCCTTGAAGTGCAGACTGTAGGCCCGCCGCAGGCCCTGCAGGCAATAGGCGCGCTCAGGGCATTCTGGCGGACCGCCGAACACCAGGCGCGGTGCCACTCTGGCGAGATCCGTGATCGACCGTAGGCCGTAGCGCGCCGCTGTCGCTGCCGTCACCACGATGGCGTTGGTGTTTTGCGCGGCGGCCGGGCGAGCGGCCAGCAGCCCTCGGCCCGCCAGCGACTCGGCGAGAGTCCTGTTGGCCGCGGCGGCGTCGGCTGTCGCAGAAAGGCGTCCGAGGGTGGCAAACTCCAGGGCCGACCCGGCGTACTCGGGCACCAGTTGCAGGAGGCCCTTCATCAGCGCAGGATCGACCAGCTCGCGGGGTCCGAGATTCGGCAGGATCCGCACCGGGTAGCCACGCGCCGCGAGTGCCTGGCCGTAGATCTCGGCGAGCAGGACGCTTTCAGGGAAATCGAACGACCCGACCGAGATGACCATGCCATGCTGGCCGGCCGGGCGTCCATCCGCGGACGGGGCGTTGCCGCTTGAGGACGTACAGGCCGCCAGCGCGACCGTCAGCCCTATGCAGGCCGCGCCAAACATCGCGCGCGTTTTCATACGTACTCCCGCCGCTGCAGCACGCGCCAGGACAGCCAGCCCGGTGCGACGGGGAGCCAGTAGGTGGCCAGCCGGTACAGCAGCACGGCGGAGAACGCTGGCCCGGCCGCCATGCCGACACCGGTCAGGAGCGAGGCCAGGGCCGCCTCGAGGGGACCGAGGCCGCCGGGTGTGGGGGCGGCTGCGGCGATAGCCGCGGCCGCGAGGTACACGGCGCCGATTTGGACGATGTCCGGTCCCCCGCCGAAGGCCTCGATGGAAGCGGCCAATGCGCCGATATAGGCCAGCGTGATCAGCGCCGATCCGCCGAACAGCATGATCATCTTGGCGGGGTTTTGCGCCACCCGTGTGAGGCTGGCTGCGGCCGAGCGCAACCCGGGGACGAGCTTGCCCGACGCGAACCGGCGGCCCGGACGGGTCGCGAGCACGATGCCGATGACTGCCAGGATGACGGCGAGGATCAGCAGCAGCTTGCTGCTCGACGGCAGCTTGAAGGCTTTGCCGAGCCCCTTACCTGCCCAGGTGAAGAAGACCACAATCAAGATCAGATGCACGACGGCGCCTGCCAGGCTGTTGACGCCGACCGCGGCGACGCCCGCGTTGGTGTCAACCCCGGACTTCTGCAGGAACCTGGCGTTCAGCGCCATGCCGCCGACGTTGGCCGGGGATACCCGGTTGACAAACGATGACCCGAGTTGCGCCAACACGGTCGGCCAGAACCGGAGCCGCCGCGGTACCGCGCCCATGAGTGCGACCGCGCTTGCCAGGTAGGTGGCGGCCGACAGGGCGATGACCAGCGGCAGCCATGCCCAGTCGGCCGACAGTATGGCGTGCCAGCCGCTGCCCACCTTTGCCAGCTGGGGAAGCAGGTAGTAGTACGCGCCCGCAGCAGCGGCGATCGCGAGCAGCGTTCTCGGGCGGACCCGCTGGATGCGGGCAAGTTCCTGGTCCTCCCGGCCGCTCACGGCTGCGGCTGCCTGCCTCGTTTGTTTCAGCAGGCCTTCGTGGCGGGCGATCGCCCGGCGGGTGCCGGCGGAAAGAGCGAGCGGCTGCAGCAAAGGCACCGCGGCGGCGACGCCATCTCGGCCGATCACCGCGGCCGCGCCGGCGACCGCTCTGTCGGCGCCGGCGATGACGGCCAGTGAGGCCAGCAGTTCGGCGATGTCGAGCGCCATCTGGCGCTGCGTGGCGCCCAGTTCGGAGAAGCTGAAGTCCACAATCCACGGTCTGGCGGCACCGTCGACGACAACGTTAGCGGCGCGCAGTGACCGGTGCGCGATCCTCGCCCGGTGCAGCCCGTCCACCTGTTTCCACAGCTCCCGGATCATCGTGTCGCTCACGCGCTGCGCCGGGATCAGGTCGAGGGACCTGCCGTCCACGCGCTCCATTGCCAGCAGCACAGACCCATCGGCGCTCTTGATCACCTGCCGGATGGCGGGTACCGCCACCCCCGCTCGCTCGGCCATCACCGCGACGAGTGCCTGGTGCTCGGCGGCCTGGATGAGCGACGCCGCAGGGCGGGTGTCGCCGATGTCCCGGAGCCGGAGGAACCGGTACGCGCGGTACAACAGGTCGGCGTCCCGCTGATCCGATCCGAGGACCTTAATGAACAAAGGCTGCCCGTCCTCGGTGGCCGCGGTGAAGGGCCGCGAGCCCTTCGCCTCCACGGCGGCTGGGTCGACGCACGCGACCGGCAGGCCCGCCGCGCCAAGCGCCGCCGCGATCTCTTGCGGGCCGATACGACGGTCGGGCACCCCGAACAAGACGAGCGCACCGGCGCCGACCGTTACCCCTGCGGCGAACGCCACTACCACTTCCATCGGCGAGGCCGTGCCCGTGATCAGCCGCGCCACGGCGGCAAGCCACAGCGTGATCCAGGCGGCGCGCCGCCACGGACGGGTGAGCCAGGGCGCGGCCCCGACCGTACAGGCCACGGCGGCGGCACCAAGCGCGGGACCCGCCAGCGACGCGCCGGTGAGCCATGACCATGGGCCGGCACCGGCCGCGAGAGCGCGCGGACGCTCACTGCCCGCGAGATAAACAATCCCGATCACAATGCCGCTCGCCACCACGGCAGCGGCCGCAAGGCCGCCCAGCAGCCGGTACCGGTGGTAACGCAACGTGACAAGGAATGCAGCGACGGCCACGGCCGCGAAGAGCGCCTGCACCACCCCACCCAGCACCCGGCCCGCCAGGGTGGAAGGCGCGACGGCGCTCACGGCAACAGCGCTTGCACCCGCATATGTGGCATGAGTGACGGCGGTGACCGCAAGCGCTCCGGCGAGGACAAGCCCGGCGATGATCAGCCGGATCATGTCGCCCGGATGCCGGTAACGAGCAGGCGACAGAAAGCGGTGGCCCCCGTGCTTCGCGGCCGCCGCAGACGGTGCTATATGGGTTTCGGGCGGCTTTGTCATGGTTCCCCCTGCGGACCCACTGCCAGGATGACACGCTGCGGCCCGACTAGCGAGGGCGCGAGCGGGAGGTATTTGGGCCCACGTCGCGGCGCCGCAGGCCAGGCCACCCTCATCGGCGTGCGGCCCAGCTGACGTCGCGGCGCGCCAGCTCGCGAGGCCGCCGGGCCACATAATGCCCCTTCGGGGACGCCACGGACGCCGGGCCAGCCGACCGGGACGGGCACTCATATCGGCGGATTTGGAGCGTGATCTGACGACCGGCCGCGGGTCGGATTGGAGCGCTGCGCCACCAGTGGCGCGCGGGAGGGGCGGAGCAAGCTCGGTGGCTCCCGTTGTGGCTCCCACATGAGAACCAGCAGGTCGTCACCGAACAGGATCGGCGCCTGGTCGCAGACCGAGTACAACAGCCGGAACGGCGCGGGCTGCTCCAGGACGACCCGTACGCGCGCCGAGCGCCTCGTCGTGGACCCCGGCAACGGTGCCGCCGCCATGTCAGTCGCCCCAGTACCGTTGCTCGCGCCATGGGTCTCCGTAATTGTGATAGCCAGCGCTTTCCCAGAATCCCGGTTCATCGGTGTCGCTGAGCCGGATGCCGCGCACCCACTTGGCCGATTTCCATAGATACAGATGAGGGCCAGCAGCCGCGCCGGCCCGCCGTGTTCGGGCGCCGGCTCCTCATTGTCGTAGGAGTAAGTGATCCAGGCGCGTCCGCCGGTCAGGTCTTCCACCGGCAGATTAGTGGTGTAGCCGCCGTAGGACTCCACCAAGGCGAAGTCGGCCGCCGATTCCACCGTGTCCAGCAGGACGTCCAGGGACACTCCCCGCCAGGCCGTGCCCAGCTTCGACCACTTCGTGACGCAATGCAGATCCACGGTGATCGCTTCGCTCGGCAGCGCCAGGAACTCCGGCCATGACCACCGATGCCGCTCCCCCGCCTCGGAAGTGATCACCAGCTCCCACTGATCGTGCGTGACCCGCGGGCTGGGCCCAGCCGTCAGTACCGGGAAGTCGTGGACCAGGTACTGGCCCGGCGGCAGTTCCGGCTGGGCATCCCGGCGCCGTCCCTTGAAACCACGCGACACAATTCCCATCAGCGTTCCTCTCCACCGCCGGAGTCGGGCGGCTCCGGCTCCACGGCTACCAAGTCGATACCGAAGTCGCGCAGCCGGTCGAGCAGCCCGTACAGGTGAGCCTGGTCGCGCACGTCACCGACGAGCACTGTCTGGCCCTGCCCGGGTTCCAGGACCATCCCGTCGAAGGCGGACTCGAAACGATCATCCAGCCGCCCGCGCAGGACGATGCGGTATCTGCCGCCGGTCACGGGTCAGCTCCGGTCGCCACGTGCCCGGTCAGCGGCGGACCCCGCGGCTGGCGCTGCCCGGGCGGCACGCTGCTGTGCCTGGGTGATTGCCCAGGCGGCGTTGACCAGCCCGATGTGGCTGAACGCCTGCGGGAAGTTGCCGATCATCTCGCCGCTGCCGGCGTCGACCTCCTCGGCGAGCAGGCCGACGTCGTTGATCGCCGCCACCGCCCGCTCGAACGTCGCGGTGGCCTGGTCGACCTCACCGGCCAGCGCCTGGGCCTGGGCGAGCCAGAAGGTGCATAGCAGGAAGGTGCCCTCCTCCCCGGCCAGGCCGTCGTGGGCCAGGTACCGGTACACCAGGCCGCGCTCGTCGGTGAGGCGGGCGGCGGTGGCGTCGATGGTCGCCTTCATCCGCGGGTCGTCGCCGGGCAGGAAGCCGGTGATGGCCAGCATCAGGTTGGAGGCGTCCAGGTCCTGGCTGCCGAAGGCCTGGGTGTACGCGCCGGCGGCGTCGCTCCAGCCGTGGCCGGTGATGGCGGCCCTGATCTCGTCCCGGGCGGCGGCCCAATCGGCGGCCCGGTCTGCGGCGCCGAGCCGGGGCGCGAGGGTGATCGCCCGGTCCAGCGCCACCCAGCACATCAGCTTGGAATACAGGAAGTCCCGTGGCTCGCCGCGGACCTCCCAGATGCCCTGATCCTTTTCCTGCCACCGGGCGGCGGCGGTGTCCGCCGCCGCGGCGAGGAACCGCTGGGTGATGGGGTCGAGCTCACCGAGTTGCTCGACCAGCCGCCAGGCGGCGCCGAGCAGCTCGCCGTACACGTCGAGCTGGCGCTGGTTCCAGGCGCCGTTGCCGACCCGGACCGGCCGGCTGTCCCGCCATCCGGCCAGGTGCGGCAGTTCCCGCTCGGTGAGGTCACGCTCGCCGCCGATGCCGAACATGATCTGCAGGTCCAGCCCGCGGTGAAGCTGGGAGGCGGCCGCGTCCGCCAGGAAGGCGAAGAACTTGTTCGCCTCGTCGGGGCAGGCGGCCACCCACAGCGCTTCCATGGTCAGGCTGGCGTCGCGGACCCAGGTGTAGCGGTAGTCCCAGTTGCGCTCGCCGCCGACGGTCTCCGGCAGGGAGGTGGTGGGGGCGGCGACGATGGCGCCGGTCGGCGCGAACGTGAGCGCCTGGAGCACCCGCCCGGAGTGGTGGACCAGCTCTCGCCACGGGCCCTCGTAGGTTTGGTGGATCGCCGACCAGGATCGCCATCCCGCCAGCGTGTCATCCAGGCGCGCGGTGATCGCCGCGCCGTCCCAGGCGGGCAGCGGCGGCTCCCCAGCTTGCGCGTGCGCCAGCGCGAAGCATGCCCCCTGCCCGGCCTCCAGGTGCAGGCGGGCGGTAGCGGTGGCCTCGTCGATACGGAACCCGATGGGTGCGGACAGCAGCAGCCGGCCGGCGCCGCCGCGGGCGGCTACCCCGCCGGGGATGGCTTCCAGGATGGGGTGGATCAGCCCGTACTCGGGGCGCGGCGCGTAACTGACCTCGATGTCCATCTCCCCGGCGGTGCAGGCCAGCCGGCGCAGCAGCACCCCGGGCGACCCGGCGCCCAGGTCATGGCCGCGC
>Ga0137367_10004529_pt1 | contig 11274 bp, 12 predicted proteins | sample SagtaG_14_FD_104939 | JGI IMG/M metagenome (GOLD analysis project Ga0137367, IMG submission 104939) | Vadose zone soil microbial communities from Sagehorn Ranch, Mendocino, California, USA - Sage1_L_80_16 metaG | ecosystem: Environmental > Terrestrial > Soil > Vadose zone | place: USA... | reverse complement strand
TCGAAGGCTTCCGCCGCTGGCCACCGTTCCCGCGATGACGGCGGTCCCCGGGCCCTTCGCCACCGACCGGGACTCACCGGTAATCATCGATTCGTCAACATCGGCAGTCCCATCGACGACTGTGCCATCCGCCGGGATGCGAGTTCCGGGCCGGACGAGCACAATGTCGCCCACCTGCAACTCAGCGATTGGAACCGTTTCAGTCTCCGCACCCTTTACACGCTCGGCAGTGTCCGGGAGCAGAGCGGCAAGAACATTGAGCGCGCCACGCGCCTGGGAAATTGCTCGCATTTCCAGCCAATGGCCGAGGACCATGATTGTGATCAGCGACGCAAGTTCCCACCAGACATCGACCTCGAAGAAGCCCAATGTTGCGGCGAGGGACGTACCAAAGGCGACGGTGATCGCTAGGGTGATGAGAGTCATCATGCCGGGCTTGTGATCGCCAAGTTCACCCCATGCCCCGCGGATGAAGACTAGCCCCCCATAGATGAAAACGACCGTTCCAAGGAAAGCGGGGATAAACTTCGAGCCGGGGAAGGAAGGCGCTATGTACCCAAGCCAGTGTTGGACATCGCCCGACCAGATGACGACAGGAATGGTCAGCGCAAAGCTCAGCCAAAACTTGTCGCGAAACATGGCGACCGAGTGGCCGGAGTGACGGTCATGACCTGCGTGGGACTCCGGCATTTTGTGACCGCCATGTGGGTCAGCCGCTTGTCCGTGTCCATGGTGTGACATATGGTCCATTTTGAAATCCGAGATCGCTAATTTCTCCGCTGCTCGCACAGCGTTCAAGTGTGCGCTGTTCAGGTGATCAACGAAAGACGGATGTGCTCTCTTGGGTCGCTTAGAGCACGGGCGCGCCTTCATCGACCAACTGCTGAAGAATCCGGGCGCCATCCCCATCCAGTTTGGTCCCCGACAATTCCTTAATGATCTCCATGGCTCGTTTCACCTCCATGGAGGGCTTATACGGGCGTTCTTCCACGAGCGAAGCAAAAACATCGGCTACCCGAACCATCCGCGCTTCGACGGAAATCTCCTCACTCTTGCATCCCCGAGGGTATCCCGATCCATCGGGACATTCGTGATGGGCGAGCACGATGTCCGCGATCTCCTTCGCACCACGGATGGGCCTCAGTATTTCGGCTGCGATTACCGGGTGCTGCTTGATCGTAGCCAATTCTTCCTCGCTCAGGTCGTGGGGTTTCAGGAGCACATCATCCCTGATGCCGATCTTTCCCACGTCGTGCACCAGACCAGCCAACCGGACTAGGTCAAGTCTCTCTTCGGACAGGCCGAAACGCGTGCCGATTTGGACGGCCAAGCGGGAGACGTGCTCGCTGTGAAGACGCGTATATTCATCGCGAAACCGGAGTGCGTTGGAGAGCCCCGCAATACCTTCGATGATGATTTCGCGTTCTGCTTTGAGCCGGCGTTCCCTCTCTTGCTTCTCCAGGCTTACTAACACTCCGGAGACGGTCCCCACTATCCAGTAAACAACGATCATCGCGAACTGGTTTGCATTCTCCATGGGCTGATGGGGCCACGACAGCCGTATGTGCGCATAGTAGGCGAGGGAGATCACAGCGGTTGTGGCTAGACTGCCCCGCAACCCAAACCACAGGGCGGCAGCAATGATAGGGACCAGATACATCCCGCCCAGCACAATGTGAATTTCATGCAGCCCATGCGTGCCGTGAGCGACCAGGAAGTGGGCGCCGGTCAGGCCTGCAACCACAGCGAGGATGGAAATCGGCTTGAGCGTTCTTGCTGACAACCGGCCTTTCGTTGCCGACATGGCGGTAGCCTTCCGTGGCGTCTAGTGTACCGGCAATCAACATCACGCTCTTAGAGGTAAGCGAAATGTTGCTCCATTCATGCGTTGCGCAAAGAGTCCTTAAGCGCGACGGGCGCTGAACCGGAACCTTCTTCTCCCCAATTCGATGTGTACGTCAGTGAAGCCCGCGCTTTCGAGGCGCGATTTGAAAGCACGGGGATCGACGGGGACAAGCGTGTCACCGATGTGAATCAGCCACAGTCCTGGGCTCCAAATGCTATCAGTTCCGACAAATACTCCACCTGATTTAAGTACGCGGTACACTTCGGAGAGAAGCCGATCCTGCAGAGTGGGCGACGGAACATGATGGAGCATCGTGAGGGCAACGGCGCCTGAGAATATTGCGTCTTCGAATGGCACAGCCGAAGCATGAGAGCCTGAGTGCTTGAACTCCGGAATCAAGTGGTTGTCCCGGAAGTCTTGCCAGCCGTCGTTTCGATAACCGTTTTCAAAGACGACAATCTGAGGGGACACCAAACTCCCCACTGCTGCGATATCCTTTCTGGCCAAGGCAGACTCGAATTCGTTGATCAATTTGCGTACTTGAATGTCGTCAGAATCCGTTTGGGCAAATGCTGTGGGACTGGTGCAGCAACATAGAAACAGCAGTGCTAGCCCGACTCTCTTTTTCATACTGTTCTCCATATCTATTGCCAGCTCTTGAGACTTCTGCCTGGTGAGGTTAGGGACATCGCATAGTCTCTGCATTTGGGCCCTCCTCTGCTTAAATAGCCAGAACGCGCACTCTACATGCTGACGCCCGCCATCGGCGGAAGCTTGGCTTGAGACAAGGTGCCTATCTCCCGCGACCTTTCGTAGGCATAGCGGACCATCTCCTCTGCTTCAGGTGGAAGATGGAGATCGCCTCGAGTCAGCAATACCTGAAGCTTCGTATGAATAAGAAGGGCGGGTGCGCTAATCTCGCGCCGAAATTGCTCAATACTTGCTAGCAGCCTGCGAAAGTCACGCTCGACTTTATTCTTTCGCCAAAGCAGCCAACCTAGAGCCAGTCCAAAGTCGATGAAGAATATACGATAGGCCACCATTACCGGCTGGGGACGAATTGGGGTTGCCCCCTGGGGTGAGACAGCCAGTTAAGAGATAGTTCGCCGTTCGCTGAAAAATGCTCGACCGGAAACCCGAGTGTACTGCATGCTTGCCCCGGTTGGTGAAGCGGAGGTGGGCTCTGGTGGAGACCAACCCGCCGAGGAATATCCAACTGAAACTCATCGAAGCCGATGAGCGCTGGGGGCAGGCCACAACTCCTGCTCCCAGCGTCTTCCCATCCCAACATCGGATCGATAGATTTCCCATGCCTCAGAAAACTCATAAAGAAAGTTGCCGCGAAGCGGCCTCCAAGGTCTGCGCTGCCCGTTGCGCCTCGAACTCGGCTGGCGGCACGTAGCCCAGCGCTGAGTGCAGGCGTTTCTGGTTATATATTTTTTCCAGGAACTCGCCGATCATGGCGCGGGCCTCGGCCAGATCGCGATACTCGTTGCGGTACACCTCTTCGTACTTCAGCGTTTTCATGAACGACTCGCAGGCCGCGTTGTCCCAAGGATTGCCCTTGCGCGACATGCTGATGCGGATCTGGTTCGCCTGCAGCAAGTCCGTGTAATCGCGGCTAGCGTACTGCGAGCCGCGATCGGAGTGATGCACCAGTCCCGTCAGTGGTGAGCGATGCTGGATCGCCATCCGCAACGCGGCTAAGGTCAACTCGTCGTCCAGATGGCGGTCCAGCGCCCAGCCGACCACCCGGCGGGAGAACGCGTCCAGAATCGCCGCCAGAAACACGAACTCTTCCCGCAGCCGAATGTAGGTCAAGTCCGCGATCCACAGCTGATTGACGCCGGTCAGCACCAACTCGCGCGCCAAGTTCGGATAGACCGTGCGGCCATGGTTGGAATCCGTGGTGATGACGAATTTGCGTTTGCGCACGCACAGCAGGTTGTCCTCGCGCATCCGCCGATACACGCGCTTGGGATTCACCGTCCATCCCTGGCGGCGCAGCTCCGCGGTGATGCGCGGACGCCCGTAACACGGCCACTCCAGCGCGATGCGCTGGATCGCGTCGCGCAACTCCAGGTCGCGATTCGCGCCCGACTGACCCTCTGGATCGAAGCGGTAGAAGCTGGACCGGCTCACCCGCCCCAGTTCCAGCCTCCGGCGCATCGTCAGTCCACCGTCGTCGTTCATTTCTTCCCGGACCTTGCGGTAGACGGCGGATTTCCATTCGATACCTGCAGCATCCGCTGTTCTTCGATGCGCTGCAAGCACCCCTTCAAAAAATCGATCTCCAGCGTCTGCTGACCGATCTTGCGCTCCAGTTCTGCCATGCGCCCTTCCGACCAGCGCCGCTGCCCGTAACCGGGAAAGGCGTTGCCCGGTCCCTGACGAAACTCACTCCGCCAGCGATGCAGCAGGTTGGGGTTGACTTCCAACGCCCGCGCTACTTCTGCGATTGAGATGCCCTGTTCCAGCCGCTGAATCGCGGCTAGCTTGAACTCCCGAGTGAACCGCCTGCGAGACAATCCCATGATTCATTTTCTCCATTCCATGGATTTTGTCTCTTAACCGGTTGTCTCATTTTTGGGGGCAAGTCCAAATCAACTCGAACCAGAATCCCTGATCCTCCATCGATGCATGCATGAACACATCGATCACGGATGCACCGAGACCAAACAACAGGCCATAGAAGACTTCTTTGTAGCGTTGCAACATGGTTGACCTCCTCACCTCACTCCGCAGTTCTCATTATGGACGACTGCTCTCTTCGCCCGTCCGAGGCTTGCGCGCACAATATAGCGACAGCGTTCCAAAAAGCGTCGAATAGTTACGGGTGAGTTCAACCGTTTCAAATCCAGGTAACGAAAGGCGTTCCGGAAGCACACCCATGACGCTGTCGCGAGTTGTCACAAAACCGTCGAGCATCTGTATGCCGACAAATGCAAGCCTCATCGCAGGGCTGGTTGGTTTTCCCCAGTCCGCGATATGAAATTCTCCGCTGGGACGCAGAACCCGGCAAACTTCCAGCATTGCTTGATCCTTCAGCTGGTCGGATAGGTGATGAAAAAACAGGCTGGAAAGGACTCGATCGAAGGACGCAGATGCATACGGCAGCGCGGACGCGAAGCCTTGATCGAGTTGCATCTCCAAACCAGCTTTTGCCGTTTTTGCTCGCGCAAGTTTCAAAGTTTCCGGGTCGGCATCCAATCCGAAGACCTCGGCACTTGGATGGCTACGCTTAACCATGGTCGCGAGGGTGCCGGTTCCACAGCCTAGATCGAGCACTCGGTAATCAGCTTGAATCTTTGCTTGCCCTAGGAGGGCCTCTTTGAACGTGCTTTCACGAGTTGTAAGCCGGACAATGCGGTCGTAAAACCGTGTCAGCCAGTGATATCTCAGAGCGGGAATGTAAGAGTTGGACAAAGGCTTCTCTGTTAGTTCAGGGGCAAGCTTCGGAACCACAGGTGTCGGAACCGACTGGCAGATCGCCATGCAATACACGTCACCTCAGTTGGGGAGGGGCGCTGTCGCGTCGTAGTTGCGTGAACGTCACCCCCTCTGTCGGTCTCGAAGATGCTGGTCACTTGTAATCCATGCCCTCCATTCCCTTCATTCCTTCCATCGACTTCCCCTTGGCGCCAAAGTGGACTTCGTGCGCGACCAGCTTTTCGCCCGAGACATCTGCATGGATTACAACCTTGGCGCCAACCTTCAAGTCTTTAAGGGTTGCCGCTGCACCACTTTTTTCAAACTTGGTCTTGTCCGTAACCTCGACAGTTACAGATATTTTGGCCGTAGTTTCCACGGTGATCGAAGTATCGGAAATGCTGGTGACCTTGCCCATTACGTGTTTTTCATTTCCGTGGGCAAGTGCCATTACGGACATGGCAAACAACAAACTAGCGATTGCCGCCGTGCGTTTCATAATTTCTCCTCTCAGTGTGTTTGATGTTGTGGTGGTTTAGCAGCCGGACTGACGGGTTGGTCTTCGTCTAAGAACTGCTCTTCTTCCTGTTCTTCCTGTTTCTCTGCGGGGCCTTTCGGATTAAGCGACTCCATCTCGCGTTCCTCGTCTGCAGTAAGATGCGGCAAATGCCTTATGAACAAGACCAGCTTCCAGCTGTCGTCGTCTTTTCCCTCCGCCCCCCAGGCAGGCATTCCGGTAAGGCGAATGCCGTTGTGGATGACGTAGTAGATCTCTGCATCCGTGAGGGCTTGCGTTGCGGGCAGCCGCATATTAGGTGCTTTCGGATAAAGATTCTGGCCGATTGTGGTCTTTCCGATTCCGTCATTCCCGTGGCAAATCGCGCAATGATCGGCGAAGTGAGCTCGCGCTTCGCTGAGCACATCGGGAGTTGGCGCGAAAGGGTTAGTCGCGTTGCGTTGTGAAGCCGGAACCGACAGCCTCCGCGCAGTCTTAGCGATGTAGGTTTCCAGCGCTGACGGATTGTCGCGCGCGCTGAAACCACGGCGCACAGCAACGACTCCTCCAGCGATTATCAGCAGCACCACGATGACTGCCGACCACAGCACCAGCGTCTTCGCAAGTTTGGCCCTTGTCATTTTCACCTCCCTTGCGTCATGCCGCTTCCGGCGGGCAAATTGGTTTCACGAACGGGCCGGTCGACTTCTGTGGGCGGAGTCGGCGCCTCCAGTCCGTCCGTGAGCAAGAAACCCTTAAGCGTGACGGTGCTTACCCAGAGATTTTCGAGAGACGCTATGTAGTCCGTCTGCAACTGAAACAAAGTTCTCTGCGAGATCAACACCTGCGGATAAGCCGCTGCCATGTTGCTATAGCGATCCAAGTACAGTTTGTATGCTCTTTCTGCCTGCGGGATTATTCGCGTGCGGTAGCGTTCGACCGTTGCCTTGGCGGTCAAGTAGCTCTGGAACACAGAGGAAGACCGCTCACGAAGCAGAAGTTGCACTCGCTGCTGCTCCAGGTCGGCGCGCTCGATATTCGCTCTAGCGGCTTCGACGTTGCCTTGATTGCGGTTGAAGATAGGAATGCGCACTCCCACTTCGGCAAAGCCTTGCAATCCGATCGGCCGGCCAGTACTTTCCAGGAGCTCGCGGTTTTGCTGTACTCCGGCGCGTAGCTGTAAATCTGGAATGGGCTCACGTTTCGCTCGGTCCAGTTCCGCCTGCGCACGCGCGAAGCTCAAGCTCGCGATTTTGACAGCAGGGCTGTTTTGCAAAATATTGTCGAGCCACCGTTGGGTATCGACGTCAGGCGGCTCTTCCAGATTTCCCGCGAGATTTCCAAAGGGCAAGGTCGGCTGGCCAGTGACTGCGGCGAGTGACCTCCACAGCATTTGCTGGCGCTGTTGCGCGGAGACGAGCGCGATCTCCTGTTGCCCGGCTTCGACCTCCGTTTGCAACACATCCGGCTCGTCTGCCTGGCCTACGTTGAACAGCTGCCTCGCGGTAGCCAGTGCATCATGGGCAAGCTTGAGCAGCGTTTCCCGTACGGTGACCGTTTCCTGCGCTGCGAGCGATCGGTAGTACGCCATCGCGACGGCATTCTGAACACGCAATAATTGTTCTTCGCGTTCTGCTTCGGCCTGGCGGCGCTCCTGCTCAGAAACACGTCGAGCTGCTCGCAGTTTGCCGCCCAGAACTATGTCCTGCTGAATGAAACCGCCTTGTTCACCACCCCGTTGAAAACCGCCAGAAATCTGCTCACCCAGATATCCGACAGTAGGGTTGGGGTACAGCCCTGCCTGCCGTTTTCGGCCCTCGGCTGCGCGGATTTCGGCTTGGGCCTGTTTGAGGGTGGGATTGTGTTCAATGGCTGATTGCTGCAATTGCTCCAGCGTATAAACCGGCCCCGGTTTCGGCGACGGATGTTCTAGTTCAGGGTTTTGCGGCATCTGCATCCCCGGCATCTGCTGATTCTGTGTTGGCGGCGCCTTCTGGTCAGTCGTCTGCCCTTGCATGCCGGGCATTTGCATGTGATCGTGCGAACTTGGGCGTTCTGCTGGTTGTGATGTCGATTGAGAACTCTGGCCATACAGCGCTCCCACCATGAGCAGCAACGCGAGTCCTTGGACGAAACGTGTCCTCATCGCTTTTCTCCTTTCCTCGTCTTAGCTGCCGTGGTGATGGTGTTCCATTCCCGGCATTTCTTGTTGGTTCGGTGACTGTTTCGCTTTCATAGCCATGATTTTTTCGTACATCTCCGGAGGTAGCACGCGAACGAAGGTCATCATGCCCTGCATGAAGCCGCTCCAGCCTGGACGGAGTCCGTAGTTCTCCGGCTTATCGACCATTTTGTCCATGGCCATCATCGGCCCTTCCATGAAAGCGTCCTGCGGGAAGCCTGGAACTTGATTGGCATTTTCTGGAAGTTGCTCCTGGCCATGCTCCATGCCTTGCATTTCGCCGTGTTGCATTCCTGGCCTATCGGGCATTTCTTGATTTTGGGTAGCCATAGCCTGCTTGGCACGTTCCTGGCTCAACGGACCATTCGGCGTGGGCTGATCGTTGGTCGAACCCAATCCCATGCCACGTCCCAGGCTGGTTCCATAGTCATCACCGAGTGGCACACCTGGCGTTCCGTCCAACATACCCATTCCGTTTTCCATGCTTACGCCTATTGGCATGCCAGGCCGCCGAGTGAGTGGGCCGACGGTAGAAGACATTTGGTTCATCATGTGGTGTGGCAGATGGCAGTGCAGCATCCAGTCGCCAGGATTGTTGGCAACGAACTCGACATCCCGTGCCTGCGCGACTCCAACCAGCACCGTGTTGCCTGGCGCCCATGTGGTTTTCGGTTGTCGTCCACCCTCGCTGCCCGTTACCACAAACGTGTTCCCGTGTAGATGGATGGGGTGGTGATCCATGCCGAGGTTAACCATGCGAATTCGAACTCGCTGGCCGAGCTTGATGATAAGTGGCGTGGTTGCTGGCCCTGCTTTGCCATTGAAAGTGAGCCAGTTGAATTCCATATTCATGGAGTTTGGTGTCGCATTGCTCGGCAAAATGGCGTACTCCTGCAGCAAAATGACAAAGTCGCGATCAACTGGAGGATCGTACGGCTGCTTTGGGTGCATAATGAACGCCCCCAGCATGCCGATCATTTCCTGCATCGCCATGTGAGAGTGATAGAAGTAGGTGCCTTCTTGGTGCAGTGTGAATTCGTAAACAAAGCGGCCGCCCGGCTTGATTGGGTCTTGGCTGGTTCCTGGTGCGCCGTCCATGTCGTGGGGGATTTCAAATCCATGCCAGTGCATCGAGAACGGTTCGGGCAGTTGGTTATCGACGATGATCCGAACTCGATCGCCCTGATTGACCTGAATTGTTGGACCGGGAGCGCTGCCATTGAAGCCCCACAGGTTCGCTATCTTTCCCGGCACCAACTGCTGTTTCACCGGTTCGGCAATTAGGTGGAATTCTTTGACCTCTCCGTCCATGAGCCAGGGAAGCTGCGGTACATCGGGCGACTCGACTGGAACTGGCTGCGAGACACCAGTCTTGTGTCGTGTGCTGTCGGTAGGCATGTGCACGTGCTCGGCCGCTTTGTCGTGGCCTGGGCGCTGGGCAGCAAGGGCCTTGACTGAAGCAAAGGCCGCAGTTCCAAACGTGAGGGCAGCTTTTACGAAATTACGTCTGCTTTCCATAACTCACTCTCCTGTGTGCGAATGAAAAAAGGGAGTACCGGCGCAGAACTGCTACTGGCGAAATGAAAGGAATGCAGTTCTGGTCAGTGCCTTAATGCACGACACTGTTTGAAACGGGGGTTAGATCCGGAGAATTGCGAGTGCGGGTCCTATAAAAAAATTTGGCGGAGACGCGGACGAACATTTCGGGGAGGGCTGTTCAGAATGCGCAACCCGCAGAAACGGACTCTCTGCCGCCGTCAGCGAATCCGGATTTATGCGATAGCCAGCATCGAGACCTAAGGGCTGCACGTGCGATGAACAACCGGAACTTGTGACCTGCGGAGTACTGGGACAGCAGCGAGAAGCAGAGATGTGGCCCTGATGCGAATCGTGATGCATGGCCATCTGCTGAGCGCCACCATGAACGTGTTCAGTTGAGCTCACACGGCTGCAATTGATGCTGCAGGCGAAAGCCGCACCAGTGGCCTGCAACAGTGCAAACGAAACTACTATTGCGATGGCCCGGCGAATGACCATCAAAAGATACTAAGCCGAGCCTCTCGAATATTCAACCGCCTCTGGATTATCGAGCTGTCTTTATTGTCGAGATGGACATGTCTTCAATCTCAGCGCGACAGCTTTCCGTGCCACATCGGCTCGACGACTCTGAACCGGATGGACGAGAGATAGGATGGCCGGTCTCGAAGCTCTGTGCCACAAAACCGGCCGCTTTTAACTGTGGTCAGGGCCGGTGTTGAGATGAACAGCAGCGCCCGGTCATCGTTGTTCGGATCCACCCACAGGAACATCTCATGTGGCTTGACCTTCAGACCAGCCGCCGAGGTCGGCACGTAATGTGAAATGAATTGGGGATGGACAGGGTCCTTGAGACTAAAAAACTTTAGATCAAAAGGAGAGGTGGTGTCGTTTGTCGGAGGGCAGGAGTGGATGACTGAGCTGCAGCGAAAGTTCATCGTGATGAGAAGTTTTCTGCTTGGCCAGACTCGAAGCTCCCGCGAGGTTACGCCGATAGGGTTTCACGACTTTCTCCTTTTCTCCCGCGATTGCTTCGCGGAAGTGCGCTGTTTTGTAGCCCTCAACGCGCTCAGGAGAACTGAGAGAAACTCTGGGTCAACCGCTCGCGATAATAGCGTGATCGGCCTCGAACATGATCCTAGAATTGTTGATTCGTTCAGATTCCTTTCGGTAAAAACCCATCAAGGCTATGTGTGAGACTCCAAAAGGCAAGAAGCGATTTACGGCCGGGATGCAACCAAGACGTAAGTTGCACGACCGCACAGCATAGACATCAGAACTCCGCGAATTTCCAGGTCGTCGGACAGAATCCCCTGTTCAATCGTGGCATGAACTCGGCCGCGGCGATCTTCAGAAATTTCATATACATCGGCAATTGCACCGACGGTTCCAGTCGTTGCGGATTCGGCGACCCTCGTCGAACGGACCCGAGCTTTGGCCTGGACACTTGCCCGCACGTACATCCCGGCATCCTGATCTTGACCATCCAGGATCCGTCCAATCCGACGGTCGTGGGTGAGATTCCAGCACCGCTGAACACTTCAGGAATGCCCACTCTGGTGACTCTACTCTTCCTTCTGTTAATTACAGGAGCCGCAGTTTCTAAGGAATTCTCGCGAATTGTCAGAGGAGTGTCTTCTCCTCGTCATTTGCTTGCCATGAACCCGCCTTCGGCCGACAAATTGCTTAGCGGTAGAAGTCCGGACTTTGCGGCTAAGCGCGTCGTAGGCACATCCGCTTATTGTTTGGACTTGGGATTTGACGCGGGTTTTGGAATTACAACTG
>Ga0137367_10004515_pt1 | contig 11290 bp, 8 predicted proteins | sample SagtaG_14_FD_104939 | JGI IMG/M metagenome (GOLD analysis project Ga0137367, IMG submission 104939) | Vadose zone soil microbial communities from Sagehorn Ranch, Mendocino, California, USA - Sage1_L_80_16 metaG | ecosystem: Environmental > Terrestrial > Soil > Vadose zone | place: USA... | reverse complement strand
CTGCTGCTTGCGCCCGCCGCAGCCTTGCTTTCGACACTCGTCGCCGCGTTGATCGGCGGCCTCGCCGGATATCTCGGGGGAATCTGGGAGCGCATAGCCATGGGCGTCACCGACCTGGTGCTATCGCTTCCCTGGCTCTTTCTGTTGATCACCGTGCGCGCGCTATTACCGTTAAATGTCTCGCCGCTGATATCCGTGCTGGTCACATTTTTCGTGTTGGGACTTTTGGGGTGGGCAGCTTCCGCGCGCGTGCTTTGCGCCGGCGCCCGCGGGCTGCGTAACTCAGGTCTACTACTGCAAGCACGGGCACTAGGGCTGCATGGATTTCGCCTGTTCGCGATTCATGTCGTACCGAACCTGAAGCAAGTGTTGTATGCGCAATTCTGGATTTCGATTCCCGTTTTCATCTTGAGCGAAGCCAACCTCGGCATTCTTGGGCTGGGCGTCGCCGAGCCCATGCCTTCCTGGGGAAGTCTGCTCAAAGAGTTGGAGGGCCTGACATCCCTCGCCGAACAGCCCTGGAAGCTGGTGCCGCTTCTGCTCTTGATTCTGGTCGTCACGTCGTTTCAGCTTGCTCTTTCACATGAGGAGGTAGCCGCATGATTCGTCATCGCACTCTTTTCTGTCTGCTGGTTCTACTGTCCAGCTTGGCGTTTGGCGAATCGCAGCTCCGCTTCTGTCTGCGAACTGAACCGAAAACATTTAATCCGCTACTGGTCGCCAATGACGGCGAGGAAACGATTCGCTACCTCACTGGCGGCGTACTCGTTCGTGTGAACCGGCAGACGCAAGAACTGCAACCCGAACTGGCACTCTCGTGGAAGATGTCAAAAGATGGCCGCCAGATTTCGTTCAAGTTGCGCACTGGCGTTGTGTTCTCCGATGGCACGCCGTTTTCCGCAGCCGACGTAGCCTACACAGTGCAGCAGTTGATGGATCCGGCGCTACACTCGCCCACGGGCGACGCCTTCCGGTCAGGAAAGGGAGCTGTCAACACGCAAGTCCTCGCGTCTGACCGTATCACCATCACGTTCCCCGCGCCCGTCGCCGGACTCGATCGGCTGTTTGACCAGGTAGCGATCCTCTCAGCGCATTCTCCTAAGAAAGAAATGGCCGTGCTGGGGCCATTCGTTGTTGCCGACTACAAGCCCGGCTCATCCGTGTTGTTAAAGCGGAATCCCAATTACTGGAAAAAAGACGCCCACGGTCACGCACTTCCATATTTGGATTCGATTCGCCTCGACGTCCAGTCCAATCGCGATATCGAGATGCTGCGTTTCAAGCGCGGCGAACTCGATCTGATCAATTCGCTGGACAGCGAATACTACGACCGGCTCGCCTCCACCTCGCCCGGTTTGGTACACGATGCCGGGCCAGCGCTCGATTCCGAACAAATGTGGTTCAACCAAGTGGCGACTGCGCCGATTCCGGATTACAAGCGCAAATGGTTTCGCTCGACGAATTTTCGCCGCGCCGTGTCGCAGGCAATCAATCGCGAAGACTTAAGCCGAGTGGTGTTCAACGGGCGTGCCCGTCCCGCAGTGGGTCCGATAGCGCCCGTCAATAAGGTTTGGTTCAACAGCCGGATCAAAGCCGATCCGTACAGCAGCGATGCGGCCTTGCAGAAACTTCAGCTCGATGGCTTCCGCTTGCAGAACGGCGTCCTGAAAGACGCGGGCGGAAACAGCGTCGAGTTCTCCATCATCACCAACGCGGGCAATAAATCTCGGGAACGCATGGCGCTCCTGATTCAGGAAGACCTGGGAAAGATCGGGATCAAGGTAAACGTGGTCACGCTCGACTTCCCTTCACTGATCGAACGCATCTCGCAGACTTTCAATTATGAGGCTGCAATTCTAGGTCTGACGAATGTGGACCTTGATCCCAACGGCCAAATGAATGTGTGGCTGAGCTCTTCCGAAAACCACCAGTGGAACCCGCAGGAGAAGTCGCCGGAGACGCCATGGGAAGCGGAGATCGACCGCCTCATGCGCGCCCAGAGCTCCACCAACGATTCGCAGAAACGAAGGAAGAGTTTCGACCGCGTGCAGGAGATCGTCGCCGAGCAAGCGCCATTCATTTATCTGGTGAACCGGAACGCTCTGTCGGCTGTTTCGTCATCGGTGCAGGGAGCAGCCCCGGTGGTGCTGCGTCCGCAAACGTACTGGAACGTCGAAACGCTGACACTCGGGGACGTCAAAGGACGATGACGAACTCTGCCCAACTTTTGCTGTCAATGCGCCTGTCCGTGCGCTACTCCGGCAAGAATTGCGTGTTGCGTGATGTTGCCCTCGATATCCAACCCGGAGAAACTATGGGGCTGGTCGGGCAGAGCGGCTCCGGCAAGAGCACTCTGGCTCTAGCGATACTCGGTTTGTTGAGGATGAAGAACGCCAGCGCCGAAGGTCACATTCAATTTCGCGGAGAAGACCTGCTGTCTCTCAGCGAGCGCGCGATGCGCAAGATTCGCGGAAGCCAGTTGGGATTGGTCCTACAGAGTCCGCTGACTTCGCTCAATCCCGCTCTCAAGATTCGCACGCAGCTAAAAGAAGCGTGGCGAGCTCACGCCCGTGGAACCGCCTCCGAGTGTGACGCCGCAATTCGCGCCGCGATGTCCAGCGTGAGCCTGCCTTTCGATGATGAATTCCTGAAACGCCATCCGGGACAGCTTAGCGTGGGTCAAGCCCAGCGCGTTCTGATCGCCATGGCCATGATTCATCGCCCGTCGCTCTTAATCGCAGATGAAGCCACCAGCGCGCTGGACGTCATTACGCAATCGGAGATACTGGCTCTCTTTGCCGGTCTGAACCGGCAGACGGGAATGGGCATTCTATACATTTCGCATGATCTGCCTTCGGTCGCCGGCATCTGCCACCGCATCGCGATTCTTCACGAGGGTGCGATCGTAGAGTGCGCACCGACGGAGCGAATCTTCACAACTCCTCAACATCCGTACACTCAGCGGCTGATTACAGCTCTCCCACAGCACTCCTTACGAGTCGAGAAGGCCGGGGCAGCAAAAGCCGGTTCGCCGACTTCGTGAAGATGACCAACGGAAGGCCGTCGCGTAGTACTTCCCTGGGAGGCTCCTGCTGATGCGCCACCGCCCCGAATGCACCATATTGAAATGCGCTGCTGCCCAAGTTCATTGAAATAAGCTGATTCCTGGCGTCCCAGACGTAACTGTTCGTGGCGTTACTTGTCACATTGCCATTTCCATCGTAAGAAAGAGCAATGCCGCGCCCTTGGCGATGTAGTCGTATTGAAGCCCCGGCTGCCCAATGTTTCAGTAGTTGCCGCGATTCGGACGCGAAGATCCAAATGACAGGGGAAATTACTCGGCCTGTTCTGACTATCGGACACCTACAGGACAGTAGGCCGTTGGCGCGGGCGCAGGATAATTTGGCTCGCGGTTAGAGAGAAGAACTGAACACCCTCTAAATAGAAAAACTGGCGGAGAGAGAGGGATTCGAACCCTCGATACAGGTGTTAGCCCGTATAACGGTTTAGCAAACCGCCGCCTTCAGCCACTCGGCCATCTCTCCCGCGGGCTGGACCAAGGACAGTTTACCACCTCGTCTTACATCACGTCCCCATTCGCAAGAATGCGGAATGCCACACTCGAAAATACCGTAGGGCGCCTCCAACAAACGGGTGGAAGCGTCTCAATGCGCGAATCCGGACTGCGGCAACACGTCCATCCCTCCTCACTGCCCCTGGGGTTGAGCTTGCAATACACTTTCCTTAACGATGGAAACGCCCGAGCATGATAAGTCCGCACCGCCGTCGCAGGCGGAGACCATGAGCGCTGAGCGCGCGGCGGAACCCGTTTCGCTGCCCAATACTCGAATATGCGACTTGGGGCTCACGCTGGAGGGTTCGGATGTAGAGAAATTTGTGCAGCAACTGCATCGCGAACTGGAAGAGAAGAAGATTAAGAAGTTCAAGCCGGTGTGTTATCTGACGGACGAATGGGGATGCCCATCGGGAGAACCGGTGATCGGGATTCCGTTCTATCTGGCGCGGAAAGACTTAGCGCAGATTGAAGCCGAGCATAATGATCTCGAAGACAGCCGCGAGATCATGAAATATTTGCGGCATGAGGCGGGACATGCGTTTAACTACGCGTACCGGTTGCACCGCACCCCGGAATGGAAACAGTTGTTCGGGCCTTACCGGCGGCCTTATCGTGAGAACTACCGCCCGGTGCTGTTCTCGAAAGATTACGTTCGATACTTGCCGGGATGGTACGCGCAAAAACATCCTGATGAGGACTTCGCAGAAACGTTCGCTGTGTGGATGACCCCGCGATCGGGATGGCGGCGCAAATACTGCGGGTGGGGTGCGATGGCGAAGTTGCAGTATATGGACCGCATTGCCCGCCAGCTGGGAACTGCCGATCCGATGCGGAAGCGCGGTGATCCAGACATCACCGTTTCGGAGATGGAAATAACGATTGCGGAGTTTTATCGGCACTCGACCGAGCAGATTCCATTGTTGGAAGTAAATCTGGATGCCGACCTGGCAGCGATGTTCGATGTGTCACGGAAAAAGAAGAGCTCCGAGCCGGCTGACAAATTCCTGGAGCGGCACCGGAAGACGCTGGTGGACCAGCTTGCCAGCTGGACGGCGATGCAACGGCCCTTACTTCGCAGGCTGGTGGACTCCATGCAGAGGCGTAGTGCGGAAATGGCATTGCTGGTTGACCGCAAACGAGAAGCGGAACACTTGTCCGAATTAACTGTTTTTGTGACGACGCTGGTGATGAACCATCTGGCGCGCAGCAAGTCTTTTCAGGCATAGTGAGGAGACGATGGCAGACAAAATGAAGATTGCCGTGCTCTACGACGTCTGGGGCGAAGAGGAAACGCCCGAGTCGGAAAAGGCGGCGGAGTCTGGCCGCAAACGTAAGGAGAAGGAAGATCGTGAGGAAATATTCGATGCGCTCACCAAACTCGGGCATGAACCCTCTTATTACGTGCTCGATGGCCGGCCACAATCGCTCCACGGGCTAAACAAGTGTGGCGCCGACCTGGTTTTCAATCTGACGGAGTCGTACGCGGGCGACGACACAAAAGAGATGAACGTTGCCGCGTACATGGACCTGATCGGATTGCCCTATACCGGTGGCGGCCCACACGCGCACTTTCTGGCACAAGATAAAGCAACCGCGAAAAAGATGTTCGCGTTCCACGGGATTCGTACACCGTATTTTGCAACTGCCTATCGCGGAAACATCGATCATGCGCATGATGTGAAGTTTCCGCTGATCGTGAAGCCGCAACTGGAAGACGGATCGATTGGAATCGATGCCGAGGCTGTCGTCAGCAGCGTGAAGGAGTTGATGGAACGTGTGGAATATGTGCAAAACGAGTTCGATTCGCCGGCGCTGATTGAGGAATACATCGAAGGCCGCGAGATCTATGCGGCGATCCTCGGCAGCTACGAGCGGACGGAAGTGTTGCCCCTGGTCGAATTGGATCTGTCGCAATTACCCAAAGGAACACCGCGTATCGCCAGTCGTGACGTGAAGTTCGAAACAGATTCCAAGGCCTACAAGGTCACGAAGTCAGCGATAGCAGAAAACCTTGACGAGGAGACAACGAAGAAATTGTCGGAAACCGCCGTGGCCGCGTATCGAGCGGTCAAGTTGCGTGACTACGGCCGCATTGATATGCGTCTTACCCCCGGTGGCGAGGTGTACGTCATTGAGGCCAACCCGAATCCTTGGTTGTCGAGCAAACATGAGTTTGCGATGGCGGCGAAAAAGTCGGGGCGCTCGTACACTGAGTTGATCAAGAGTATTTTGGAGTTGGCGCTGGAGCGCACGCGCCGTGAAAACCCTGAAGGCTAAGTTCGCGCTGGCTTCGAAGATTTCGATCGTTTTCCCTTCTTCTCCGTGTGGGCTACTTCGATTCTGTTCCTGCCACCCTGCTTCGCGCTGTACAACGCCTTGTCAGCGTCCTCGATAATCTGCTCAACCGGAATTTTCGGGCGCCACTCCGCAATCCCAATACTTACGGTCACTGAGATCGCGCCGAATGCGGGCCGAACCGGCACTTTTGTCTTTGCCTTGACCTTGGAACCGGAGGCGGTTCTGCGGTCGGAATCGCGCGGTGTTTGGCGGCGATCGTCTTCCTTGCGAAGACGAAATGAACAGCTTTCAATATTCATCCGCAGCAGTTCGAGATGAGGGAAAACCTCTTGCGCATTGCGGCCCGGGAACAGAATTGTGAACTCCTCGCCCCCAACCCGGTACGGCTCTCCGCCACCGCTCACCGCTGCCAGTCTGGACGCAACCAATCGCAGCACCTGATCGCCGCTGTCGTGGCCATACGTGTCGTTGATGCTTTTGAAATGGTCGATGTCAACCGCTGCGATTGCATAGGGAGGTTTTAACAACGCGAGTGCATCGTTGAATGCCCGGCGCGAGCGCAGGCTAGTCAGTTCATCCCGATAAGCCAGGGAGTAGGAGTTTTCGACGATGCAACTGGCGAGTATCAGTCCGGAGGTCGCAAGGTACGCGGTGCCGTCTTTCGACGTTCCTCCGGCTTCGAGAGCAGTGCAAGCTGCCAGAAGCGACCAGAACAATCCGTGGTCGATCGCCTTGCGGAAACGCAGCATTCGCCAAAGCAAGATTCCCAGAGCAGCCACGAACGTAACGAGTGCAGGTTGCGGAAGGCGCAGGTGGTACGCACGAACGAGGGAAAAATGGAGCAACGACCATTCCGGCTGATCGGGTCGTGCAAAGACGGCAACGAAGGTGGACTGGAAAAACAGGACGGCAGCGATCCCACCGACATGCTCACGGCGAAGCGTACGCTCAGGGATAAACGTCAGGAGAATGAAATCCAGCGGCATTAGAAGGGCGACTGCTTCGAACGCAGTTCGACCCGCGGCGGTATGAAGGGCGAGTCCTTTCGCCATGAGAGCGTGACGTGCAAGCAGGAGTATGAACGCACCGAACACGATTCGCAGCGAACGAAATCGAAGGGATAAGGCCAGCGCAGCAATAAAAACGGCGTAATAGGAGAACTCTAGAGCTGATGGAGACAGGGTGATCCACGAATGTTGGATCAACAGCGACGCCACGGCCAGAGTGATTCCGCCCGGCACAACAGCCGATTTCAGCGTTGCTCTGCTCCAGAGTGTCATGCGATTGCTTCATTATCCTCTGAGCGGACAAAGCCAGGACGAGTAGCTTGGCAGGTTCGTGAAATCATGCAGCGTCCCATTCTTGCACTCTGCGCCCTTCGTGCGACTGGATTCCCTTGTAAACGCTCAAGTTCGATTTAAGAATGAACTCATCTTGGCTTCATTAAAGGAATCCCATGCGCGTTCTTATCGCTGAAGATGATGCAGCCCTGGCCAGCTTTGTGCGAAAGGGTCTGGAGGCAGAACACTATGCCGTGGACGTCAGTCACGACGGAGAACAGGCTCGCGCGGTGGCAGGCGAACTCGATTACGACCTGCTCATGCTGAATCTCAACCTGCCCAAGATGGATGGCGTCAGCATTCTCCGCCAATTGCGGACGAAGAAACCAAGCATGCCCATATTGATCCTGACCAGTCGCAACCGGGTGGAAGGCCGCGTGCAGTGTCTCGACCTGGGTGCTGACGACTACATGGGCAAGCCCTTCTCGTTTGCAGAGCTTTCGGCAAGAATCCGCGCCTTGTTGCGCAGGAGCCATGTTCCCGCAGCGTCGGTACTGGCCGTCGAAGACCTGAAACGGAACGGGTGGAGCGACGCGTAGAACGGTCGGGAAAGCGCCTCGAACTCACGTCGAAGGAGTTCAGTCTATTGGAATACCTCATGTTGAATGCCGGCAGGCGAGTGACGCGTGCCATGATTATTGAGCATGCATGGAACCTCTCATTTGACACCTCCACAAACGTCGTCGATGTTTATCCGGGCTGCAGATGCAGATACTCCCACGCGATCGTGCGGCGGTTGTCTCATGGCGGTGGGAGTGTTCAGATTAGAGGCAAGCGTTATTGTTTTCCCCATTGCTTCGATCGTGCCCTGTTATGCAAGTTGCACGATTTGCCCACGCGGTGGGACCCAGCGACTGAGTTCGTCTGGTGCAGGATCGAGGCAAGAGACAATTCCGCCAGCCTGTTGTTTCCACGCCCAGGATCGGAAATGGTGGCTGCTGCCATTCCAACGCGGCGCGCAATTCCACCCGAACTCGCGCTAAGCGCCAGCGCAGGCAGGTGACGCCAGCATCGAAGTATTCACTACGAAGGAAGCAACATCCCTTTTTCAAGATGTCGCGTCACGTGCGCATACGACGCAGCGTGTGGATCGTGCGTCACCATGACAACGGTCTTGTGAAAGTCTTCGTTGAGTCGCTTCAGGATTTCAAGCACCTCGGTTGCGGAGTGGCTGTCGAGATCGCCAGTAGGCTCGTCAGCCAGCAACAACGTTGGATCGCTGACAATAGCGCGAGCGATGGCGACACGTTGCTCTTGACCGCCGGAGAGCTGTTTCGGCAGGTGGTGAACGCGGTCTTCCAGGCCGACGAGTTTCAGCGCGGTCATCACGTGGTCTTTGCGCTGTTTGGAGCTGAGTTTGGTTAACAACAGCGGTAATTCAACGTTCTCAAACGCCGTAAGCACCGGAATCAAATTGAATGTCTGAAATACGTATCCAATGTGCTCGTTCCGCCATTTCGCCGATTGACTATCGCCGAGTGAGAAGATGTTTTTGCCCAAGACGAGCAATTCGCCCGCGGTGGGCCGGTCGATGGCCGCAATCATATTGAGCAAAGTAGTCTTGCCCGAACCTGAGGGACCCATCAGTGCAATAAAATCTCCACCCGCAATCTCAATGGAGACATTGTCCAGCGCCGTCACCTGGAATGCGTCGCGCTTGAATATCTTGCTGACGTTTCGTGCTTGGACGAGTTTCGTCCCGGTAGCAATATTCGTTACTGTGGCTGTGCTCATGACTGTCCCTTAAGCTTGATTTGGTCGCCGTCTTTTAACGTTGGCGGCGCGGTCGTAACCACATCTTCGCCGCCATTCAGACCTTCCACCAGAACTCCTCCACTGCGCTGGGTTTTGACCCTGACCTCGCGTTGGAGTGCTTTCCCGTTGAACGCCACGAAAACAACCTTCTTCCCATCGCGATCGCGCAGTGCCGCGGTAGGGACGAAGACCCTAACCGGCCCCGAACTCACCGCTTGTGCCTTGGATTGATCCGCGAGGAATTTGACGGTCGAGTTCATCTCCGGCCGCAAGTAATCGTCCGGATCCAATATCTGCACCTTCACCTGGACGGTGGCCTTTTGCCGGTCGCCCTCCGGCGAGATCTCTGCAATCTGTCCATGGTACGTCCGGTCCGGGAATGCATCGACGAAGACGTCGCCCTTCTGTTTCGGTCCAAGCTTGGAAAAATCGTCCTGGGCTATATCCAGCTCAACCTGCAAATCCTTGAGATCGGCGATGGAGAACACCGGCCGCGCCGCGCTGGCGAATTGTCCAGTGAGCAACTCGCCTTTCTCGACGCTTCGGTCCAAAATAGTGCCGCTGATAGGTGCGCGGATCACCGTAGCATCCAGTTGCGACTTGGCATACGCGGCTTGCCCTTGTGCCTGAAGAACGGAGCCCTGGGCACGCGCGATTTCCTCGGCCCGCGGACCAATCTTTGAAAGCTGGTAACTCTGCTCAAGCGAGTTCACACGTTGCTGACTGCCTTCATATTTCGCTGAAGCATCATCCAGAGCTTGCTGCGAAAGCACTCCTTGACTGACGAGATTCCGGGTGCGATCCAAGGTGACCTTATCATTCGCCGCCGTGGCGCGCGCCTCGCTCAGGTTGTGTTGCGATTGCTGAATCTCTTCCGGTCGCGAACCATGCTGCAACTCTTCGAGCTGTGCGCGTGCACTTTCCGCGGCGCCACGGGCCTGATCGTACTGAGCCCTGAATTCCTGGTCTTCCAGGCGGACAAGCACCTGGCCTTCCTTCACCTTGTCGCCTTTTTCCACGCCGATCCAGGCGACACGTCCCGTGACCTTGGAATTGGCCTCGATCTTGTGGTGAGCGACGATATAGCCGGTGGCAGAAAGCACAGTCGCGGAATTGGGGTCACCACTGCTTTCGGCAGTAGCGCGGCCCACTTCAACTTCGAGGGCATCGCCGGAAAAGAAACGATAAGCCAGCGCAGAAAGTCCGAGCAGCACCACTACCGCAATTCCGATAATGATGTAGCGGCGTGCCCATGCTGGCGGTTCACCGACGTCGGAGCGATCGATCCGCAGTGCCTTGAGTTCCTCGTGCTTGATCTCAGTTGCCATATTTCAAATTTAAGCGCTCTAGCCCCGCAGTGCCGCCAGGATATCCCGACGAGAGGCATGCCATGCGGGGAAGATTCCCCCTACCAGTCCCATTACGATTGCAAATGCTAATGCAGCCCCGATGACAAAGGGCGTGAGTTGCAGGCTGAACACGACCTCGCTGAATGTCACCTGATTCGACGTTCCTGTTGTCATGCCGTTGAAAGGCAACATCAGGACGATTCCCACAAGAGCTCCCAGTACGGAAAGCAACACCGCCTCGAAAACGAAAGAAGTCAAAATGCTGGGACGTGAAAATCCAATCACGCGCAGCGTGGCTATTTCGCGCGAGCGATAAGCCACGGCAGCGTACATCGTGTTCATCGCCGCGAAGCTTGAGCCGATGGCCATGATCACCGCTACCACCCAGCCGATAAACTTAATGACCGCGCCTGAACTGGTTTGCTTGGCGTAGTACTCGGTTTCAAGCGAGCCATCGAGCTTCAGTCTCTGGTCGTCGCTCACGCGGTTCTTGAGCGCTTCAGCGGTTGCTGCGCCTGTCGCCCGCAAGTAAGCAGAGCTGTAGACGCCCTGGCGATCAAAATCTGAGTTCATCTGATTGACATCGCCCCAGACTTCCGATTCATAGGCGGTACCGCCGGCGTCGAAGACGCCCACTACTTGCCATACGCCTTTCCCGAATTCCAGGGTGTCCCCCACGTTGGCATGGGAGAAGCGCTTGCTAATACTCTTACTGACAACGACTTCACGCTGTCCGGGGGTAAACCAGCGGCCTTGCGCCAGCTTGACGCTGGATCGCAATTCCAGGCCGTCCTGCATCATTCCGCGGACCGAGACATTCACCTCGCCCGAGCCATCAGCCCGGGGCAGTACGATCACAACGACGGTCTCTCCGGAAACTAACGGTTCGCCGTGACTGTCCGTAGCGATTCCGGGCAAAGTCTTTAAGATGGGAAAGTTTTGCGAAGGGAATGGACCCGTCAACTCACTGG
>Ga0137367_10004510_pt1 | contig 11293 bp, 9 predicted proteins | sample SagtaG_14_FD_104939 | JGI IMG/M metagenome (GOLD analysis project Ga0137367, IMG submission 104939) | Vadose zone soil microbial communities from Sagehorn Ranch, Mendocino, California, USA - Sage1_L_80_16 metaG | ecosystem: Environmental > Terrestrial > Soil > Vadose zone | place: USA... | reverse complement strand
GCCGCAACTGGAAGACGGATCGATTGGAATCGATGCCGAGGCTGTCGTCAGCAGCGTGAAGGAATTGATGGAGCGCGTGGAATATGTTCAAAACGAGTTTGATTCGCCGGCACTGATCGAGGAGTACATCGAAGGCCGCGAAATCTACGCTGCGATTCTTGGCAGTTATGAGCGAACGGAAGTGCTGCCGCTGGTGGAGCTTGACTTATCGCAGCTTCCCGAAGGCACACCGCGCATTGCCAGTCGCGATGTGAAGTTCGAAAGGGATTCACGGGCGTACAAACTGACGAAGTCGGCGATTGCAGAGGACCTTGACGAAGAGACCACTAAAAAATTGTCGGAGACGGCGGTCGGCGCCTACCGCGCCGTCAAATTGCGGGATTACGGGCGCATCGACATGCGACTCACTCCGGAAGGTGCGGTGTACGTGATTGAAGCCAACCCGAACCCGTGGCTATCGAGCAAGCATGAGTTTGCGATGGCAGCGAAGAAGTCTGGGCGGTCCTACACGGAGTTGATCAAGAGTATTTTGGAGCTGGCGCTGGAACGCACGCGCCGTGAAAACACCGAAGGCTAGGTTCGCACCGGCTTCGAGGCCTTCGCTCTTCTTCCCTTCTTCTCAATAGTGGCCACCTCGATCCGGTTCCTTCCACCCTGTTTCGCGCTGTAGAGAGCTTTGTCGGCCTGCTCGATGATTTGTTCCACCCTCGCGTTCGGGCGAGACTCGGCGATTCCGATACTTACCGTCACCGACAGTGCGCCGGCCGCCGGCCGGGCGGGAGCGATTGTCTTCGCCTTGGTTTTCGGCTTGCCACCTGCTGCGGCCCGGCGATCGGAGTCGCGCGGAGCCTTGCGGCGGTCGTCGCCCTTGCGCAGGCGGAAGGAACAGCTTTCAATGTTCATCCGCAGCAGTTCAAGATGAGCGAAGATCTCCTGGGTATTGCGTCCCGGGAACAGGATAGTGAACTCTTCGCCGCCAACCCTGTAGGGCTCTCCACCCCCGCTCACACCGGCGAGTCTGGATGCCACCAGTCGAAGCACCTGGTCCCCGCTATCGTGGCCGTAGGTGTCGTTGATGCTCTTAAAGTGGTCAATATCAACCACCGCGATTGCGTAGGGCGGCTTCAAGGCCGAAAGCGCATCGTTAAATGCACGGCGCGAACGGAGTCCCGTGAGTTCGTCACGGTAGGCAAGCGAGTAGGAGTTCTCAACTATGCAACTGGCGAGTATCAGCCCGGACGTTGCGAGATAGGCAGTACCAGCCCTCGATGCGCCACCCGCTTCAAGTCCAATGCACGCGGTCAACAGCGACCAGAACATTCCGTGGTCGATGGCCTTGCGGAATCGCAGCACGCGCCAGAGCAAGAATCCGAGAGCAACCACGAACATCAGAAGCGCAGGTTGCGGCAGATGGAGATGATACGCCCGGATCAGCGAGAAGTGCAGCAATGACCATTCAGGCTGATCGGGCCGGGCGAAGACTGCGACGAATGTGGATTGGAAAAACAGAACGACAGCGATCCCGACCAGGTGCTCCCGGCGCAGCGTACGCTCGGGAATCAAGGTGAGCAGGATGAAATCAAGCGGGACCAGCAAGGCAACAGCTTCGAACGCCGTTCTGCCAGCGCCTATGTGGAGAGCTGGCCCTTTGGCTGTGAGAGCGTAGTGCGCGAGCAAAAGCACGACCGCGCCAAGCACGATCCGGAGCGAACGAAAGCGCAGCGACAAAGCCAGAGCGGCAACAAAGACGGCATAGTACGAAAAGGTCAGGGCGGAGGGTGAAAGGCTCACCCGCGAATGCTGAATAAACAAGGATGCGACGGCCAGAATGAGTCCGCCGGGCACGACGGTCGATTTAAGGGTCGCTCTGCTCCAGAGTGTCATTCGGTCGCTTCATTATCCTCTGGGGATGGCAAATCTTCGATGAGTATTTTGGGCAGAATCGTCGATGTGCGCGGAGTTCCATTGTTGAACTCTGCGCCCTTCGTGCGGCTGGATTTCCTTGTAAACCCTAAAGTTCGATTTAAGAATGGATTCATCTTGAGTTCATTAAAGGAACCCTAATGCGCGTTCTCATCGCTGAAGATGATGTAGCATTGGCCACCTTTGTGCGAAAAGGGCTGGAGGCGGAACACTATGCGGTTGACGTGAGTCATGACGGAGAACAGGCCCGCGCCATGGCAGGCGAACTCGATTACGACTTGCTCATGCTCGATCTCAATCTGCCGCGAGTGGATGGAGTCAGCATTCTGCGGCAACTTCGGACGAAAAAGCCAAGCATGCCGATTCTGATCCTGACCAGCCGCAACCGGGTGGAAGATCGCGTGCAGTGTCTCGACCTGGGCGCGGACGATTACATGGGCAAGCCGTTCTCGTATGCAGAACTCTCTGCCAGAATTCGCGCCTTGCTGCGCAGAAGCCACGTTCCGGCGGCGTCGGTGCTGGCTGTCGAAGACTTGAAGCTCGACCGCGTAGAGCGCCGTGTGGAGCGCTCGGGAAAGCGAATCGAACTCACGTCAAAAGAGTTCAGCCTGCTGGAATATCTGATGTTGAACGCCGGGCGGAGGGTGACGCGCGCCATGATCATTGAGCACGTGTGGAATCTGTCGTTCGATACGTCTACCAACGTCGTCGATGTCTATGTGAATTACGGGCTCCGGGTGACCGAAACGTTTACCAACCCGCAACCGTGAAAGGAATGCGAGACTACGTGATCCGCGTACCTGCAAAACTCGCAAGCACCCTACGGAAGTGGAAGGAGATCGCCGTCTGTAGCGATCTGGAGTGCAAATACTCCCGCGCTCTCGTGCAGCGGTTTTCTCATGGCGGCGGAAGCATTCAGATCATGGGCAAGCGCTACTGTTTCCCGAATTGTTTCGACCGTGCCCTATTTCGCAAGCTCCAGCAATTGCCGGCCCAGCGCGATGCAGTGTCTGCGCGAGCACACCGGGTCCCACTCGGGTTGCTGATGCTCTCTCGCGGTGAGGTGGATGCCGGACAGCTGCAAAAAGCGTTGCAGGCACAACGACAGAGCGGAAGCGGATACATCGGAGAGTGGCTGCTCAAGCTCGGATTTGCGCACGAGCACCAGATTGCTTCGGCGCTGGCAGCACAATGGTCATGCCCCATCCTCCGCGCTTTTCCGCAACATCCCCAGTTCTCGCCAGTCCCGTTTCCCCTGCTGGAAGCATTCGGCATGGCGCCGGCCTATTACATCGAGAGAACAAAGACCATGTATGTGGCTTTCGCCGGGAGGATCGAGTACCGTGCGCTGTTGTGCATCGAGGAGGCCTTGCAGTGCCATGCCATCCCGTGCATGACAAGTACCAGCGCGCTCGCGGGCGCGTTGAACCGGATGCGTGAAATATCGGTTCGAACGGATCACTACTTTGAGAGCGTTCGTTCTTTCGAGGAAATCGCCCGCATTACCTCAAGCTACGCGGACACGCTCGGGGCCGAAAACGTTCAACTCACCGCGTGTGGAGGATTTGTGTGGTGCAGAGTCGAAGCAGGAGCCAATGCTGCAAGCCTGTTGTTCTCCCGCATCGGCGCTGAAGGAACGGGCTTGGCCATTCCAGTGCACCATACAGCCCCGCCTCTACGTGCGCTCAGTGCCAGCGCAGGCAGGTAAGCCAACGTTGTTGAGGCTTCCAGCTACGTGGGCAGCAACATCCCCTTTTCCAGATGGCGCGTGACGTGCGCGTACGACGCGGCGTGAGGATCGTGCGTCACCATCACAACTGTCTTGTGAAAATCCTCATTCAAGCGCTTCAGGATTTCGAGCACTTCGGTTGCGGAGTGGCTGTCGAGATCGCCAGTAGGCTCGTCAGCAAGCAACAACGTTGGATCACTGACAATAGCGCGAGCGATGGCGACACGCTGCTCCTGTCCACCAGAGAGTTGCTTTGGCAGATGATGCACGCGATCTCCCAGTCCGACTAGCTTTAGCGCGGTCATCACGTGCTCTTTGCGCTGTTTCGCATTGAGCTTCGTGAGCAACAGCGGAAGTTCCACGTTCTCAAACGCCGTGAGCACCGGAATCAGGTTGAACGTCTGGAACACATAACCAATGTGCTCATTGCGCCATTTCGCCGACTGACCGTCGCCGAGTGAAAAAATGTTTTTCCCCAAGACGAGCAATTCGCCCGCGGTGGGCCGGTCGATAGCGGCAATCATATTGAGCAGCGTTGTTTTTCCCGACCCTGAAGGTCCCATCAGCGCGACGAAATCGCCACCCGCAATCTCGATGGAAACATCGTCGAGCGCTTTCACCTGGAAAGCGTCGCGCTTGAAAACCTTGGTGACGTTCCGTGCCTGGACAAGCTTGGTTCCGGTAGCAATGTTGGTTACTGTAGCTGTGCTCATGATTGTCCCTTAATCTTGATTTTGTCTCCGTCTTTCAAACCTTCTGGTGCCGTGGTGACTACGCTCTCGCCGCCGTTGAGTCCGCTGACGAGTGCGCCGGCGCTGCGTTGCGACAGCACCTTCACTTCGCGTTTCATCGCCTTGCCCTCGAAAGCGATAAGCACATACTTCTTGCCATCCGCGTCGCGAATGGCTGCGCTTGGAACGACCGCGCCCACCGCTTGCTGGGTCGTCGTTCCCTTGTTCTCGTCTGCGAGAAAGCGCACCGTGGTGTTCATTTCAGGTCGAAGATGCGCATCCGGATTGAGGATCTGCACCTTCACTTCAATGGTAGCCTTCTGGCGATTTGCCTCCGGCGAAACTTCGGCAACAACGCCGTCCCATTTGAGATCGGGGAATGCGTCCACCGTGACCACGGCCTTCTGATGAGGCATCAGCTTCGCGAAATCGTCCTGCGCGATATCGAGGTCGGCCTGAATATCTTTGAGATCGGCGATTGAGAATACAGGTCGCGCAGCACTTGCAAATTGACCGGTAAGCAACTCCCCCTTTTCGACGCTACGCTCGAGGATGGTCCCAGAGATAGGAGCGTGAATCACGGTGGCATCGAGCTGCGACTTGGCATAAGCGGCTTGCCCTTCGGCTTGCATCAGGGCGCCCTTCGCGCGGGCGATTTCCTCGACACGTGGCCCGATCCTGGCCAACGTTTGACTTTGTTCGATGGAATGAGCACGCTGCTGGCTGGCTTCGTATCTTGCGGTGGCGTCATCCAATGCTTGTTTCGAGACGACACCCTGGTCAAAAAGGGTTCGCGTGCGATCCAGCGCGATTTTGTCATTTGCGGCCGTAGCCCTGGCCTCGTTCAGGTTGTGTTCCGCTTGCCGAATTTCCTCGGGACGAGAACCGTGTTCCAATTGTTCGAGCTGAGCACTCGCGCTCTCTGCGGCACCGCGCGCCTGCTCGTACTGCGCTCTGAACTCTTGATCTTCCAGGCGAACCAGCACCTGGCCTTCCTTCACTTGATCGCCCTTCTCGACTCCAATCCAGGCAACGCGACCGGTGACTTTGGAATTGGCCTCGATTTTATGATGGGGAATAACGTAGCCGGTCGCAGTAAGGATCACGCTTCCGGCGACATTTCCACCTTCAGCCGTCGCGCGCGCAACTTCGACCTCAGGCGCAGAGGCGAAGAGGAACCGATAGGTGAGCGCCGCAAGTCCCAGCATCACAACGACTACGATGCCGCCGATGATGATGCTCTTCGCCCATGGAGACGGGCCGCTGCCCTCGGCGACCGCCGAGCGGTCAATTCTGAGGCCTTCCAGTTCTTTATGTTTGGTGTCAACTGACATAAGTCTTAGTCTCTAAGAGCTGCCAGAATATCCTTTCTTGCTGCGCCCCAAGCGGGAGCGACACCGCCGATGAGGCCCATAGCTACTGCAAATATCATGGCGGATATCACTACCTGCAACGTAATGCGCATGCTGAATTCCACCTCGCTGAACGTGACATTGTTTGCCGTGGATGTGCTCATCCCATTGAAAGGAAGCATCAGCACAATTCCGATTCCGGCCCCGAGTAGCGCCAGAAGAACAGCTTCGAAGACAAAGGACAAGACGATGCTGCCTTTGCGGAACCCCATGATGCGCAGCGTCGCAATCTCACGCGAGCGATAGGCGACTGCGGCGTACATGGTATTCGCGGCAGCAAAGATGGAACCTATGGCCATCGTGAGGCCGACCAGGATGCCGACAATTCGAATGACCGCGCCGTTGCTGGTCTGCTTGTCGTAGTACTCGGTCTCAAGCATCCCTTCGAGCTGAAGTTGTTGATCATCGGCTACGCGGTGTTTCAATGCGTCAGCCGCGATGGCATTGCTCGCACGAAGATAGACATTTCCAACGGCGTTCTGCCGATTGAACTGGTTCGCAACCTGGTTAAAGTCACCCCAGATTTCCGAGTCGTAAGCTGAGCCACCTGCGTCGAACACTCCAGTGACCTTCCAAGGCCCTTTGCCAAAATCGATGATGTCGCCGACGTTTGTGTGTCCAAAACGATTGTGGATCGACCGACTCAGCGCTACCTCGCGTTGTCCGGACTGAAACCAGCTGCCTTCGACGAGCTTGACCCTGTCTCGCCGGAGTTCCAGTCCATCTGGCTCCATGCCGCGCAGGGTTACGTTGACGTCGCCGGTACCGTCTTTGTGCGGGAGGACAACAACCACAACCCATTCGCCAGAAACCAGGGGCTGCCCATGACTGTCCGTAGCAATCCCGGGAAGCTGCCGGAGAATGGGCAACTTGTCTTTGGTGAATCCGCCGGTGAGTTCGGAATTCGCGCCTTTGCGGATCACCAGCACGTTCAGAGGATCGCCACTCGAAACGAAGGCCTTTCGGAGACCCGCGAGCAACATCATCAGAAAAACAGCGGTCATGACTGTAAGTCCGATACCCAACGCCGTCATGGTTGTAAGTCCACGGCGCTGAATCATGTTGCGGATGTTGTATTTGATCGGTATCGCCATGTTGAGAGCCTCTATCCGATGTGCCGCAAGCCGTCGACAATTCCTGTCTTTGAAGCACCGTAAGCAGGAATCGCTGCGCTGAGAAATCCCGAAAGAACCGCGACCCCGCAGGCCGTAGGCGCGGTAAACAGCCAAAAATGCCGGGCAATGACAAACAAGTTCGCGCCCTGCGGCGATTTCGTACCGCCTGTAATCAACAAGAGCGAAACCAGCGTACCGACCACGCCGCCCAGGGCTGCGACAACAACCGCCTCACCCACAAACAAACCAAGAATGGCCCCGCGCGTGAAACCGATGGTCTTCAGTACAGCGACCTCGCGCGTGCGCTCGCGGATGGACATGGCCATCGTGTTCCCCGAGACAAGCAGGATCGTGAATACTGCCGCAAGCGAGATCACGAGAATGAAGGCCTTGACGTTACCCAGCATGGCAAGAAAGCTCAGCCCGAACTGCTTCTCAGTCTCTGTGCGCGTCGGTTCTGGAGCGTTGGCGAACATCGCATCTACGTCGTGGGAAACTCGGTTCACATTCTGCGGCGAATCCACAAGAATTCCATAAAACCCCGCCGTCCCTTTGGCCCACGCCACGCCTTCTTCCACATATTTCTGGTTGAAATACAACGAATTGTTAGGGAGCTTGGCCGTGAATATCCCTCGCAGGACAAGTTCCAGACGAATGGGGTAGATATCCCCCTGCAGCACAATTCGATCGCCAACCTTCCAACCATATTTCTTTGCTAACTCGGAATCGGCGACAGCGCCCGCCCGGTCTTTCTTCCAAGCCTCAAGCTGTTCCCTGGGAATGTCCAGCTCCGGATATACGTCGAAGAACTCGTCGGGATCGGTTCCAAAGCGAGCAAAAAAATTCTGTTGAGTTTGGTCCTTATAAGTCCCCCCGAACCAGTTCATCGGTAGCACTCGGGCGACCCCGGGGACGTGGCGAATCTTCTCGCGATAGGAGGCGGGCATCACATTGGCCAGCGAAACCTTGTGTCGCACAATCAGGCGCTGGTTAGATTGTTCAGAGCGGTTATTGCCGTAGAAGGCCTGCCACATCGACATCAGAAAAGACAGAAGTGCCAGCGAAAACGCCATGCTTCCGACAGTGAGAAAGGTGCGCCAGCGGTTGCGAAACAAGTTCTTGCGCACAAAAGTGGTGAGAGTCATATTCGAACTCCGGGAAAGCTCAAGGCACGTCTAATAAATTCGCCTAAGAATCAAGGGGCCTGGGAGCAGACACTCAGCATAGAACATAAGACGCTGCTCAACAACCATGGACAGGATCGCTCATCCCGAGGCCGGCAGAAAGTGCAGATCGTCAGTGCTCGATTCTGACATTTGTCACTTGGGGTTAGCGACAACTCTCCACTTGAGTTGTACGCAGAATTCTTGCGCTGAGTTCCCAGCTTCGTCGACTTGGGGAGTTACGCCGTGAATCAGTGGAAGGGGATGAGCTGAACTGTGCCTGACCGCCAATACGGGGAGTCGATGCTGTGGCGCCCCGGACCGACAGAAAGTCGGCACGTAAGAACATCCGTCTCGACCGTTTCCGCAGGGTACTTCGGTAACTCCTGCATTTGCAACACAACGTTTTATCATTTCAGAGATTCCTCCCCAGATCAGTGCCGCATTTCCACGCGCGGGCAAAAGCAGAATGTCGGAAAAAATCGGCCACTTCGAGATTGTCAGTCAGATTGCTCAGTCGCCTTTCGCCACTGTTTACAAAGCAATCGACACGGACTCTCAGCAGAGCGTCGCGTTGAAGGTGGTCCGCCTTGACGCGGTAAAAGACCGTGGCGGACTGATGAAAATTGTCTTTGAGGAAGCCGAGCGTGCGAAACCGCTCAACAGCCACAATATTGCTGCGCTTTACGGTGTGGGCGATGAGGCTGATCTTCTTCTCGCTTCCGCGGAATACGTGCAGGGAAATTCGGTTGCGACCACGCTTGCGCGTCACGAAAGCTTTTCTATCTGGGACTTGCAGGACATCATTCGTCAGGTTTGTCAGGGACTCGATCACGCCCAGGTGCACAAAGTCATTCACCACTCACTTGAGCCGGCAAAAATTATGGTGCAGTGGGACGGCTTGGTGAAAGTGCTCGGCTTCGGCATTTCTACATTAAACACTGATACGGCGGCCTCGTCCGAGGCGGTGCCCGAGATTCTCCACTATGCTTCGCCGGAACAATTGCGCGGCGAAACTTGCGACCACCGCTCGGTACTTTTCAGCCTGGGCGCGATCTTGTATGAAATGGCGGCGGAGCAGAAAGCGTTTGCAGGAACTACATCCGACGAAGTCCGCGCTGCAATTCTTGAGAGTACGCCGCCACTGCCACATCGGCTAAAGGCAAACGTCAATCCAGCTCTCAGCACCCTGATTATGCGCGCGCTGTCGAAGTCACCGGAAGAGCGCTTTCAGTCGGGACAAGAACTAGTCCGGGAAATGGAGCAGTTGAAGGCGGGCTCGAGCATAGTAGGTTCAGTCCCGCCGTCAGCGAAAGTTTCGCCGCAGCCGCGCAGGCAGACGCCAAAAGCCAGTGCAGCCGCAGCAGGAGTAGCAGGGCCGGTCACGTCAGTCGCGAGCCCCGCGCCTCCAAGGATTGCGGCTTCCGTAGCTCCTGCTGCAGAAGAAGCTCCGGCCTTTGCTGTCGACCCGATGATGGCGGAGGGATCCGCCGCGACGGCGACGCCGACGAAGAGTTTTTCCGATATCAGCGAGTTGCCCCCGCTTCGCGAAGTAGTGATTGCTCCGCCGCTCCCAGCCGAGTTACAGGTTGAAGAAATAGCGCCTGAACCGATTCCAGAGGGGATCTTTCACAAGGTCGAACCGGAAAAGCCCAAAGTTCAGGTGCGCGAGGTCGCGCAGAAAGCAGTGCGAGAAATACGCAAGACACCGCCCAAACTGTACATGTACGCCATCGGCGGGGCGGTAGCACTCATCGGCATCTTCCTGGGCGGATTCACTTTGTACAACTACTTTGAAGACCGAGACTCCGGCGGAGGAGCGAGCAGTAGCGTCGTTCAGCCAGCCCCGGCGCCTAGGCCCGTTGCGACCGCGAAACCCGCGCCTCCCGTGGCACCGCAGCCAACCACCGCAGATTCGACTTCGCAGGAACCTCAGCCCGGTGACTCGGGGGCATCTCCGTCGACGGAACCTTCTCCACGCGGACGCAAAGGCAAGTCCCGCTCCGCTGCACCCGCAATTGTTCCCGCACAGTTGACGGTTAATTCAATTCCAGAAGGGGCTGAAATCGCATTTGACGGAAGTGCGTTGTGCCAGACACCGTGCACACTTACGGGAATCGCGCCCGGACAACATTCCATTTCTGCCACCAAAGCTGGGTTCGGTTCCGCAAGCCGCGCGTTATCTCTGGGGTCAGGCGCCAACACGTCGGTCGCATTAGAGCTGTCGCAGTTGACGGCAATCATCACAGTTTCAAGCACACCGGCTGGGGCCGCAATCGTGATGGACGGCAAGGATAGCGGCAAGCTGACGCCGTCCCAGATCGTTCTGGACAAACCGGGCAAGCACGCAATCACGATTCGCCGCTACGGCTACCTTGAGGCGAGCAGTTCGGTGAACGTCGAGCTCGGGCAAACGTCGAGTTTGAACCTGGATTTGACCCACCTCGGAAATACGGAAGAGATTCGCGCAGCGGGCGGAAAGTTCAAGAAGGTATTTGGCAAAGGCGATACGTCGGGCGTGGGGGTTGTCAGCGTCAAAACTCAGCCGAAGGGCGCGCAGATTATGGTGAACAACCGCGTCCTCGACAAAACGGCGCCGTTTGATTTTTATCTAAACCCCGGCACCTACGTGATCGACATCACCATGTCGGGTTACCGCTCACTGCATCGCGTAGTCAATATTCAGGAGGGTGAAAAGCTCGCCATCGAAGAGACGCTAAACCCTGAATAAGTTGGCAGAAAAGAGTAGGCCGCCAACTCGGCGGCCTGCCCTCCCCTTTTCAACTGCTAACCAACGCTAACAACCTTACCGGCCGTACCCATGGCCTCGGTAGTCGTCGCGATCGTATCCGCGATAGCCGCGAAACGCGCTCATATAGCCGTGGCGGTATGCCTCGGCATAGTGCTCCTGATATTCGTTCAAGTTGCCGAACTCTCCACGATAGCCGCGGTTGGCCCATGCGTAGCGCCCGCGCGGATTCGGATTGTAGGGCTTTCGGTTCCAATTGTCTTCACGCGCCACTTGCAGGCCATCGCGATACCCAATTTCGCGAGCGCGGTGCATCCCACGCTCGAAATTGTCGTGACGGTAATCGCGATCATAGCGATTGTCATCGCGGTCCCAGTCCTGCGCTGCGGAGAAACCGGCGCTACCAATCAGGCCAGCCAAGCCCAGTGCAGCCATGCGAAAGATGTTCTTCATAGGTCCTCCTGCGGGGCG
>Ga0137367_10004507_pt1 | contig 11297 bp, 9 predicted proteins | sample SagtaG_14_FD_104939 | JGI IMG/M metagenome (GOLD analysis project Ga0137367, IMG submission 104939) | Vadose zone soil microbial communities from Sagehorn Ranch, Mendocino, California, USA - Sage1_L_80_16 metaG | ecosystem: Environmental > Terrestrial > Soil > Vadose zone | place: USA... | reverse complement strand
TCGGGGCGTCCGCGCCGAGGGCGACCCGGCCGACGGCCAGCAGCGCCACCAGCGCGACCGCGATCCATTTCCCGGTGTTGCGCCAGCGGCCCTTCGGCACCATCGTGTACAGGATCGCGACCAACGTGCCGGTGAAGAAGGTGACCGGGATCGACGGCAGCGCCCAACCACCCCAGGCCTCCTGGATCTCCACCCCGAACGGCCGCGGCCGCCTGGCCATCTGGCCGACCAGCTCGACGACCGTGCTCAGCACGCCGGTGAGGACCACGTAGACGATCAGGTGGCGCCAGCGGCGCAGCAGCAGCAGGGCCAGCAGCAGCCCCCACCCCAGCCCGTTGACGATCCACCAGGAGCCGATCGCGGCCAGCGCCCGCTCGGCGCCGACCAGCCCGGGGGCTTGGAGCCCGCGCAGCCAGCTCACCACGGCGTCGTCGGCGACCGTGACGCTCACCGCCGGGCCGCGCAGCCCGCGGCCGAAGACCACCCCTGACAGGGCCACCACCGCGACCACGGCGGCGAGCCAGCGGACGCCGCTGGTGTGCAGCTTGTGCGGCAGCGGCGGTGGCTCGCCGGACGGCCGCCGCCGGCGCTGGGCGCGCCGCACCTGAACGGGGGGCGGGGCGAGCTGCTGGGCGCCGGTCAGCGTGGACTGGTCCGCGGGCACGTCCATGGCCCCTCCCCACCGGGGGCGACCAGCCCAGGACACCAACGTACCGCGCCAGCAAGGCGCGGTGACGCATCCAGCCGCCGTCGTCGCGGCCACCCCACGTGCGGGTGGCCGTCAACCCCCCATCGGCCCAAGTGCGATCTGGCACCGCGACGCCGCGATGCGACGATCGATTTACGCAGCTTACGGAATCCGACTCGAACGCAGTAGGGGCAGAAATCAGGAGGCGACCAGGAATGAGCGATCCTTCCCGGTCAGCGTCGATCATCGCGGCGAGCCCGTCAAGCAGGGGAATCGTCGCCGCCAGCCGGTCCATCCGAGCGCCAGGGGTTTTCGCCGGGGCGGATCGACGGCATGATTCGGCTGCACAGTGTGACGGCCCGTAACGCCGGTTGCCAGGGCGGTGGGCGCGCCAGCGCGCGCCGCCGCCGTGGTCGCCGCCGGGCGCGCCGTCGCCGGCCGTACCCGCCGTCCCCGGAGGCGCTGATGGACTTCCGCGACACCCCCGACGAGGCCGCCTTCCGTGCCGAGCTGCGCGCCTGGCTGCGCGACAACCGGCCGCCCGAGTGGCAGCCCGACAGCGACCCGCGGCGCCAGCGCTGGGGGGTGGAGCAGGCCAAGGCGTGGAGCCGGCGCCTCTGGGAGGCCGGCTACATGGGTCTGACCTGGCCCAAGGAGCACGGCGGGCAGGCGGCGCCCTACAGCCACCAGGCCATCCTGCTGGAGGAGATCGCCAGGGCGGAGGCGCCCGAGCACGTCGGCGTCATCGGGCTGGCGATGGCCGGCCCCACCCTGATCGCCCACGGCACCGAGGCGCAGAAGGCCGCCCACCTGGAGCGCATCCTCTCCGCCGAGGAGGTGTTCTGCCAGGGCTTCTCCGAGCCGGGCGCGGGCTCCGACCTGGCCTCGCTGCGGACCAGGGCGGTGCGCGAGGGCGACGAGTTCGTGCTCGACGGCCAGAAGGTGTGGTCCTCGTTCGCCCACATCGCCGACTGGTGCATCCTGCTGGCCCGCACCAACCCCGAGGTGCCCAAGCACAAGGGGCTCACCTACTTCCTGGTGGACATGCACGCCCCCGGCGTCGAGGTGCGCCCCCTGCGCCAGGTCACCGGCGAGGCGGAGTTCAACGAGATCTTCCTCACCGGCGTGCGGGTGCCGGCCGACCAGGTGGTCGGCGAGGTCGACGGCGGCTGGGCGGTGGCCATGACCACCCTGCTGCACGAGCGCGGCACCCTCGGCTTCGCGCTCACCGTGCGGATGGAGGTCGCCCTGCGCAAGCTCGTCCAGCTCGCCCGCACCGAGGACGCCGCCGGCCGCCGGCCGGCCGACGACCCGCTGGTGCGCGAGCGCATCGCCCGCCTCTGGGTCGACCTGCAGGGCCTGCGCTACACCAACTACCGCGCCCTCACCAGCCTGGTGCGGACCGGCATCCCCGGCCCCGAGGGGTCGGTGGCCAAGCTGCACTGGTCGGAGTCGAACCAGCGGCTCACCAAGCTGGCGCTCGAGCTGCTCGGGCCGGCGGCCCAGCTCGACGGGTCCGACAGCGCCTGGGGCGGCTACTGGCAGTACCAGCAGCTCCGCAGCCGGGGCAACACCATCGAGGCCGGCACCTCCGAGGTGCTGCGCAACATCATCGCCGAGCGCGTCCTCGGCCTGCCCCGCAGCCGCTGAGCTGCGAGGTGGGCCACCGCCCCGCGCCAGGTTGGGTTTAGGGAGGTGGGCCGCAGCCGCGCGCCGGCTGGACTGAGGAGCGACGAAGGAGCCGCAGGCGACGAAGGAGCGACGAGGGAAGCCGGCGCACAAAGCGGCGGCGGCCCACCGACCATTTCTGTAAGGGAGGACACCCATGGACTTCGCCTTCTCCGAGGAGCAGGAGCTGCTGCGCCGCTCCGTCCGCGACCTGCTGGCCGGCAACTGGCCCCTCGACCGGGTGGCCGAGCTGGCCGACGGCGAGCCCGGCTGGGACCCGGCCTCCCTGCCGCGCCTGGCCGAGCTCGGCTGCCTCGCCCTGTCGCTGCCCGCCGAGCGCGGCGGGGTCGGCGGCGACCTGGTCGACGAGGCGGTGGTGTTCGAGGAGGCCGGCCGTGCCCTGTACCCGGGGCCGCTGTTCGCCACCGTGGCGCTGGCCCAGCCGGCCCTGGCGGCCGCGGCCGACCCGGCGCCGCTGGAGGCGGCCGTGACCGGCGAGCGCCCCGCCACCCTGGCCGTCGCCGAGCCGGACGGCCCCCGCACCATCGCCGAGGCCGGCGAGAGCGCCTGCACGGCCAAGCGGGACGGGGACGCCTGGACCCTGACCGGCGCCAAGACGCTGGTGCCCGACGCCGCCGTCGCCGCCGACGCGGTGGTCGCCGCGCAGGCCTCCGACGGCGTCGCGCCGGACGGGCAGCTGGCACTGTTCCTGGTCGACCTGGGCGCCCACGGGGAGGTGGTGGCGGCCCGCTCGACCATGGACGCCACCCGCCGGCTCGGCGACCTGGCGCTCGACGCCACCCCCGCCACCCTGCTGGTCGGCCCGGACCAGGCCGCGGGGGTGCTCGACGCCACCCGGCTGCGCGCCCTGGCCCTGCTGGCCTGCGAGGCGGTCGGCGTGGCCGACCGCGCCATCGCCTTCGCCGTCGAGTACGCCGGCCAGCGCCAGCAGTTCGACCGCTACATCGGCTCCTACCAGGCCGTCTCCCACCGCCTGGTGGACGCGTGGGCGGCCGTCGAGCTGGCCCGCTCGCTCGCCTACTGGGCCGCCTGGTGCGTCGCCAACGGCGACGAGCAGGCCGCGCGGGCCTGCGCCGCCGCCAAGGCCGCGGCGGGCGAGGCCGCCGTCGGCGCCTGCGAGGGCGCCATCCAGTGCATGGGCGGCATCGGCTTCACCTGGGACCACCCGCTGCACCGGCTCTACAAGCGCGCCCAGTGGATCGGGGCGTTCGAGGGCTCCGGCGCCGACCACCGCCGCGAGCTCGCGGCGACGCTGCTGGATGGGTAGACAGTGGGGCCTCTAGCCACGAAGATCCGGCAGCGGTGGTCGTAGCCGAATGAAAGGAGCTGCCCGATGACGGACAGCGTCTACGCGGTCAGCGAGATCGTGGGAACCAGCACGGAGTCCTGGGAGAAGGCGGCGGCCAACGCCGTCGAGCGCGCTTCGAAGACCCTGCGTGACCTGCGCGTGGCCGAGGTCATGGAGCTCGACATGACGATCGAGGACGGCACCGTGAGCTCCTACCGCGCCCGGGTGAAGGTCTCCTTCAAGTACGAGTCGCGGGGCTGAGGCGCCCACCGGTCGGCGACGCCCGGAGGCGGTCCCGCTCCCGGCGTCGTCGACCGCCGCGCGCCGCCACTGGCTCAGCCGGCGCGGTTGGTCAGCGCGGCGGAGGCCATGGTGACGTACTCGAGCAGGGGAGCGGCCAGCTCGTCGGGCAGGCCGAGCGAGCGGATCGCCTCGGTCATGTGGTGCAGCCAGGCGTCGCGCTCGGCCGGGCCGATGGCGAAGCGGGCGTGCCGCATGCGCAGCGCGGGATGGCCGCGCTGCTCGCTGTAGGTCGGCGGACCACCCCAGTACTGGATCAGGAACAGGCGCAGCCGCTCCTCCGCGGCGCTCAGGTCTTCCTCGGGATAGACCGCCCGGAGCACCGGGTCGCCGGCGACGCCCTGGTAGAAGCGGGCCACCAGCCGCCGGAAGGTCTCCTCGCCGCCGACCGCCTCGTACAGCGTCACCTGTTCGCGCATGGCGCGAGCTTACCCGCGTCGCGAATTCCTGGACTCGGGCCGGGGCGGTCGAAGGGGGACGGCGTGCGTAGCCGGGCGTTCAGCGGCCCGAGGCCTCGTGGGGGTCGCCGGGTCCTGGCTCGACGCAGAACTCGTTGCCCTCGGGGTCGCGCATCACGGTGATGTCGTCGTAGCGGGCCACCACCTCGGCGCCGAGCGCCACCAGGCGCTCGGCCTCGTCGTCCATGGTGGTGAGCGCGCGCAGGTCGAGGTGGACCCGGTTTGGTGCCACCTTGGCGCCGCGGCCGCCGCGGAACCAGATGTTGGGCCCGCCCCAGGTGGCCGCCTCGACGTAGGCGCGCTCCGGGGTGGACTCCTCGTCGACGTCGGAGCCCAGGACGGCGGCCCAGAAGCGCGCCACCCGCAGGGCGTCGTCGCAGTCGACGGTCAGGTTCTTGATGAACGACGGCATGTCGCGCCGAACTCTACCCCAGCGGCTCCCTCAGGCCAGGCGCTCCAGCACGGTGCCGTCCGCGGCCACGCTGAAGGCCGTCGGCACCACCGCGACGTGGTAGCGGCGGGCCAGTTCGGGCCGCCGGGAGACGTCGACCGTGACCAGCGGCCGCGTGCCGGCCCGCAGGCGCTCCTCGAGGTCGCGGCAGTCGCTGCAGAGCGGGTGGGTGAACTGCACCACCGTCTCGTCGAGCGGGCCGGCGCCCAGCTCGGTCAGGTCGACGGTGGCGACCTGGCCGGGCCGCACGCCGCGCAGCCGCGACAGCAGCTTGTAGGCCTCGCAGCCGACGCACAGCCCGGTGCTCGCCGCCAGCAGCGCCAGCGCCGCCACGATGCCGCCGAGCACGGCGCCGGCGGCGGGCAGCCCGACCAGGTAGGCGAGCGTGGCGGCGCTGAGGAAGACGGCGCCGACCTGGTTGGCGAAGCGCGGCGGTCGGGCGTCCTCGACCGGCCCCTCGCCGATGCGGGGCTGCACCAGCTCGAAGTAGAAGACGCAGGGCAGGCACCAGCGGCGCCCGAACACCAGGCCGAGGACGAGCTGGAGGGCGAGCAGCGCCAGCAGCCACCACCAGCCGGTGAGCAGGGCCACCAGGCTGACGACGCCGACGGTGGCCTGGTTGAAGCGGGGCGCGCGGGCGTCGACCACGTCGGTGTCCGCGTAGGGATGGGCGGTACGGGGCGCCATGGATGACCACCTTGCTCACATCAGAGGGGTCGCTGCGAGGAGCGGGAGCGTGGCCCTGGCGGTCGTCCTGCTGGCGCGGGAGGGGTCAGGCTGACCGGTGCGACCGCCGGGCCTGGCGACAGGCGCAGCTCACCACGCGCCCGTGGTCGAGGGCACGGTTGCGCGTCAGCAGCAGCCCGAGCATGCGCCTACGGTGCCGAAACCCGTGCCGACCTGTCAACCTTCCAGCCGCGAAGTGGTGGACGCGCAGGTACACCACTAGGCAGGCCGCCGCAAAGCAGGTAGCCTCAAGCACCGCACACCTGGTCAGATGGTGCCGTCGAGCCTGATCGCCCAGCCCGGCCGAAGCACCTCGACCAGGTCAGCTCACGGAGGAGGTCTATGCAGACACAGGACGTCTCCACCGTCCGCGCGGACCTGGACGCCATCGTGCAGGGCAAGACCCTCTGCGACGTGCTGCTGCGCAACGCCCGGGAGCACGCCGACCAGTCCGCGCTCTCCTGGAAGTCCCCTGGTGGCTGGCAGCACCTGACCTGGGCGCAGTACCGCCAGCGGGTCGCCGAGGTGGCCATGGGCCTGACCACGCTCGGGGTGGGCCGCGGCGACTTCGTCGCGCTGATGCTGCGCAACCGCCCGGAGCACGTGATCGCCGACCTCGGCGCGGTGCACCTCGGCGCCACCGCCGTGTCGCTCTACAACACCCTCGCCCCCGAGCAGATCGGCTACATCGCCGGCCACTGCGAGGCCAAGGTGGCGATCGTCGAGGACCGCGCCTTCATGGAGCGCTGGGAGAAGGTCCGCGCCGACCTGCCGGCGCTGCGCTGGGTGGTGATGCTGAAGGATGCGGACGCCTTCGCCGACTACGACTGGGTGCTGTCCTGGGACGACCTGGTCGGCAAGGGCGGCCAGGCGCTGGCCGGTGCCCCTGAGGCGTTCGAGGCTGCCTGGAAGGTGGTGCAGCCGGACGACCCGGCGACGCTGATCTACACCTCGGGGACCACCGGGCCGCCCAAGGGCGTGGTGATCACCCACCGCAACGCGCTGTGGACCTCCGCGTCGGTGGAGCGCTGGAGCGACGAGTACGAGGAGCAGCTCCCCAGCGAGCTGCGCTACCTGTCCTACCTGCCGCTGGCGCACAGCTTCGAGCGGCTCTCCGGGCACTACAACGCCCTGTGGCGTGGCTTCCACGTCTACTTCTGCCCCGAGGTGCTGCAGGTCATGGAGTACATGCCGGAGGTGCGGCCGTTCACCTTCGTGGCCGTGCCCCGGTTGTGGGAGAAGGCCTACGCCGGCATCAACGCCGCCCTGGACGCCGAGCCGAACGAGCGGCGGCGCAAGATCGCGCTGCGGGCGATCGAGACCGGCAAGGAGGCGGTGCGCCTGCGGCTCGCCGGGCAGCCGCTGCCGCTCGGCCTGCGGCTGCGCCTGCGCCTGCTCGACCGGCTGGTGCTGGTCAAGATCCGCAAGCGCGTCGGCATGGACGAGTGCGTGCTGGCGGTCTCCGGCGCGGCCCCGATCGCCCCGGAGATCCTCGAGTTCTTCCTCGCCGTCGGCCTCAACATGGCCGAGGGCTACGGCCTGACCGAGAACACCGCCGGCGCCATGCTGACCCCGCCCGACCGGCCCAAGCCGGGCACGGTCGGGCCGCCCATGCCGGGCGTCGAGGTGCGCCTGGCCGACGACGGCGAGGTGCTGCTGCGGGGCGGCAACGTCACCGCCGGCTACTACAAGGAGCCGGAGAAGACGGCCGAGACCTTCGACGCGGACGGCTGGCTGCACACCGGCGACGTCGGCGAGCTCGACGACGAGGGCTTCCTGCGCATCGTCGACCGCAAGCGGGAGCTGATCGTCACCGCCGGCGGCAAGAACGTCTCCCCGGCCAACCTCGAGAACCTGCTCAAGCGCCACCCGCTGATCGGGCAGGCCTGCGTGGTCGGCGACCGGCGGCGCCACGTCGCCGCCCTGCTGGTGCTCGACCCCGAGGCCGCGGTCACCTGGGCGAGGCGCAACGGGCTGCCCGAGGCCGCCGGCCCCGCCGAGGTGGCAGCCGACGAGCGCGTGCGGGCGGAGCTCCAGCGCGCCGTCGACGAGGCCAACCAGCACGTCTCTCAGGCCGAGGGGATCAAGCGCTTCGCCGTCCTGCCATCAGAGTGGACGGTGGAGACCGACGAGCTGACCCCCACCCTGAAGCTCAAGCGGCGCGTGATCCACCAGAAGTACGCCGCCGAGATCGACGCGCTCTACGCCTGAGGGAGCCGATCGACGTGTCGTGGGCCGCCCCGGCGGGGCGGCCCACGACACGCTGCGCCGGTCCGGCCCGGCTCAGGCGGGGTAGTCCTGCGCCGGCGGGGTCAGGTCCCTGAAGGTGTCGTAGGCGAGCACCAGCGAGACCAGGCCTGCCGCGAGGTCGACCATGCGGGTGGCGCGCACGCCGCCGCCCGGCCCGACCGGGTCGCCGGCCCCTTCGGCCGCGACCAGCAGCGCGGCCGCGATGAACAGGCCGGTGCGGAACCACGGGTCCCAGGTGGCGTGCATCTCGACCTGGTCCGCGGTGGCGGAGGGCAGCGAGCTGGTCAGCCTGGTGAGGTCACGGGCGACCGCCTCGGCGGCCGGGTCGCCGGCCCGCTCGTCCAGGAACCAGCCGAGCTCGACCAGGCCCTCGTGCAGCAGCACCACGAACGACCCGGCGGCGTGGAAGCCGTTGGAGACCTTGCTCAGCGTCACCGAGACCTGGCCGTACAGCCGCGCCGTCTCCAGGCGGGACAGGTTGGCCATGGTCCATTCCATGATCGGCCAGGTGTCGGAGATGCGCAGCGCGGTGAAGGCCTGCTGGGAGAGCTGGGCGCTGCGCAGCCGGGAGAGGTTGGCGAAGACCCGCTCGAACAGCACCGCCGGGTCGATCCGGGCCAGCTCGGCGAAGACCTGGTCGTAGAGCAGGCCGGTGTCGAGCCGGTAGAGGTCGCCGGTGAGGCGTCGGATGGCGCCGACGCGCGCGGCGACGACGCCGCCACCGCGCGCGTCGTCCTCGGCCGGGGGGAGTGGGCCCAGCGTGTGCACGGTCATGGCACGCTCCCGTGGGGAAGGGATCGAGCGCTCGGGGTTGGGGTCGGTGGGGGACGTTCGGCGGGGGATGTCTACTGTAGCCGCCCATTACCCGGCGGTACGAACCGGCAACCATTACCCGCAACCGTTCGCGCGGCAATTTGCTCCGGCGGCGTCGCGCGGTGGGCGTCGGCAATCGAGGCGCGACCTCCGCCGGCTCCGCTCTGACCTGCGCGGATGTCGCTGTTCCGCTGCGTCGGCAGCGACCGTGGTGATCCGGCCCGCACCTCCCCGGTAGCTTGTCCTACGCGATACTGCGTATGGCGCCTCCGGGGAATTGCACGCCTCCCGCTGCACGTCCGCGAGGACTTTTCGAGTGCCCGCGCGGTCCCAATCCGGGTCGGTACCGGGTAACGAACCGGGCGCGGGCCCGCACGAACCGACCAGCCAGGCAGATCCAGTCACGACATGGTCGAGCAGGGCGAAGCGGTTGAGTTAGGCTGTCGCCGTCATCGAGTCAGGCCCGCCGGCCACGGCCGCCACCCGCCCGGCGCTCGCAAGGATCCGCCGCACATGATCGACTTCTCGAAGGTCCTGCGTGATGCCGGCCTGCCGGTCCACGAGGTGAGCGGCTGGCGCACCCGTGGCCGGCCAGCCAGCGGCAACCCGAGCGACCCCGCCTACCCGGCGGCGACCAAGTTCGCCGGCATCGGCCTGCACCACACCGCCGGCCACAACGACCTCGACGTGGTCGTCGGCGGCCGGCCTGGCATCCCAGGACCACTGGCCAACCTCTACGTCTCCCGCGACGGGCGGGTGCACGTGGTGGCGGCCGGCCGGGCCAACCACTTCGGGCCCGGCGCCCGCGAGGTCTACCAGCGCACCTTGCGCGACCACGCGCCGCTCGGCGACGCCGCCAGGCTCGGCCTGCGCGACAGCATCGTCGGCAACGGCGTTTACGTCGGTATCGAGGTGGAGAACTACGGCACCGCCGACGACCCCTACCCGAGGGTGCAGATCCAGCACCTCGAGCGTGCCTGCGCCGCCATCTGCAAGCGGCAGCACTGGACCGCCAACCGCTGCGTGCAGCACCGGGAATGGACCAGCCGCAAAGTCGACATGAGCTACCGCGGCCCGCTCAGGGAGGCGGTCGCCGCCCTGCTGTCCGGGGAGGACATCATCTTGGACGCAGCCACGAAGGCGTACTTCGACCAGCAGTTCGAGCTCGTCCGCGTCGGGGACCGGGCGGGCGGCAGCGCCGACGACACCCACGACTTCAGCTCGATCGAGGGCGTCCGCCGCCGCGTCGACCGGCTGGCGGGGCTGGTCGAGCTGCTGCGGACGGGGGACAACCCCGACCCGGGCGGCGGCGACACCCACCCGCAGAACCTCGACACGATCTACAAGCAGAACGAGGCCGTGCAGAGCGAGCTGGCCGCGATCAAGGAGGAGCTGGCGGCCATCCGCCAGCTCCTGGAGCAGCGCAGCGGCTGAGCCGCCGCGCCCGGGGAGGGCCTGGGCTGCCACCACCCGCCGCCGTGCGTTACTCTTGGGTAACCTCGGTGAACAGGGGGTCCGGGGGGCTCAAGAGCGAGGCCAGGGCCGAGGTGGCGGGTAGCCACGCAGAGCCGAGCGGTAGCCCCCCGGTGAGCAGGGGGTCCGGGGGGCTCGAGAGCGAGGCCAGGGCCGAGGTGGCGGGTAGCCACGCAGAGCCGAGCGGTAGCCCCCCGGTGAGCAGGGCGGTCAGGAGGCAGGCCTGGTGAAGGAGCTGACCGAACGGGTCGAAGGTCCGGCGGCCAGGGTGGCGGCCGCGGCGGGCGCCTCGTCGCACCTGGTCGACCTGGACGGCCCCGTGCACTACCTGGACTTCGGCGGCCAGGGCCCGACCATGGTGCTGGTGCACGGCCTGGGGGGGTCGCACGTCAACTGGCTCGCCGCCGCACCGCTGCTCGCCCGCGGCGCCCGCGTGCTCGCCGTCGACCTGGCCGGCTTCGGCCACACCCCGCCGGCGGGCCGCTCCACCGGCGTCAGGGCCAACCAGCGCCTGCTCGGGCGCTTCGTCGAGGAGGTCGCCGGCGCGCCGGCGCTGCTGGTCGGCAACTCCATGGGCGGGACGATCGCCCTGCTGGAGGCGGCCGAGCAGCCGCAGCGGGTGGCCGGACTGGTGCTGGTCGACGTGTCGCTGCCGCGCCCGCCCGGGGTGCCGCTCGACCGGCTGGTCGCGGCCGTGTTCGCGGCCTACGCCGTCCCGGGGGTGGGGGAGCGGCTGCTGGCGAGCCGCCGCGCCCGCCTCGGCCCGGACGGCATCGCGCGGGAGACCCTGGAGCTGTGCTGCGTCGACCCCGGCCGGGTGCCGCCCGAGGTGGTCGAGGCCGGGGTCGCCCTGGCGCGCGAGCGCGCCGAGGAGGCCTGGGCCGACGGCGCCTTCCTGACGGCCGCACGCTCGCTGCTCATCATGCTGGGCCGCTCCCGCGCCTACCTGCGCGCCGTGGCCGCGGTGCGGGCGCCTACCCTGATGGTGCACGGCAGCGCCGACCGGCTGGTGCCGCTGGCGTCGGCGCGCCGGGTCGCCCGGCTGCGGCCGGACTGGGGCTTCGTGGTGTTCAAGGACGTCGGCCACGTCCCCCAGCTCGAGGACCCGGGGCGCTTCGCCGCCACGGTGCTGCGTTGGCTCGAGGGCTCGGGCCGCGCCGC